>Ga0302319_10021995_pt1 | contig 11463 bp, 13 predicted proteins | sample Bog_T0_2_FD_203319 | JGI IMG/M metagenome (GOLD analysis project Ga0302319, IMG submission 203319) | Peat permafrost microbial communities from Stordalen Mire near Abisko, Sweden - Bog_T0_2 | ecosystem: Environmental > Terrestrial > Soil > Wetlands > Peat | place: Sweden: Abisko, Stordalen Mire...
GGTCAGTCACGGTCCTGAACGGACACATTCATCAAGTGATGCAAAAGGTGGAAGGGAATGTGACCTTTCACTCCGCAATGTCGACCGCTTTTCCGCAACCGGCGCCGGGCAGCGCACCGTCAGCAGGTCCCATGAAGGTGCCAGCAGAAAGACTCCGACAGTTGCTGGGCGTGACTAACGTGAACTTCGTGGCGGGAAATCATCACCTGGCAGTGGTGGACACGCCACTGGCTTGAGGATGCGATCCATGACAACACAAAGAAAAGTGGTTTGGCTTGGCTTATTGGCACTCGCGTCGCTTTGGACGGCGGCTCTCGTCGACGGAAGCGAGAACCAGGATGTAATCGATGGCAGGGTGGCTTTTCAGAAACGCTGCACCGGGTGCCATGCCTTGGATCACGAGAAGGTAGGCCCCCGATTGGCAGGCGTACTGGGACGGAAAGCCGGTTCGGTCCCGATGTTTCCTTACTCCGACGGTCTGAAAGGATCGAACATTGTCTGGAACGAACGTCTGATAGATCAGTGGCTGACGGACCCGGAGTCGTTGGTCCCCGATAACGATATGGGGTTCCGGCTGAACAGCCCAGATGAACGGACGGCAATTATTGCGTTTCTCAAGGAGACCGGAAAATGAGGCGTTTGTCTGCAGTCGCCACGATTGTTGCGGGCGCCATGTTAGGCGTGCCGCCACTCTGGCTGACGCTGCATCCACCGCCTGCAGCTCAACATTGGCCGGTGTTCGTGGGAGCGAAAGTTGATGCGTCCGCACTTAAACTCTTCGAGCGAGCATGCCTGAATTGCCATTCAGAGAATACGGATTGGCCCTGGTATAGCCGCCTTCCACCGGCCTCTTTTCTCATCCGTCGCGATGTGGAGGAAGCGCGGAGACACGTCAACTTCACTAACTGGGGCGCCTACAGCTCAGCGCAGCAGCAGGAGTTACTATCCACCATCGGCGTGGTGGTCAGAACGGGTCGAATGCCAGTTCCGCGCTATACACGCCTCCACCCCGAGGCACGGCTAACAGACGAGGAACGCGAGCAAATTTATGCCTGGAGCCGCAAGGAGAGGAAGCGGCTTTCGGCTGAGTTAGCCGGCACCGACCAGGAGTCGGTCAGAGCAGCAAAGTAGTGATGGTCAATTGAATGAATCTTTAAAGGACAACGACTGAACACATGCAAAAACTTACTTTGGATAAATGGGAAGGTGCCGGTAACCGCCGGCTCTTTATGACGAAAGCACTGCTTGCCGGTGGCGCGACACTAGGAGCCGGCATTCCAACAGGTCAGGCCTTGACAGAGGGTTCTGCGTTTGGCCTCACCACCGGAGACGTCTGAACTAATCGAGTCGGATTTATGGCAGCAGTATGCGGAACTTGGCGGTCTCACCTCGGGCGAACCAATAGAGGTGGACAGGTTGCCCTTTCAAATCTAGATTCCGACGGGCCTCAATAGATAACCAGCAACACGAGTCGATCTATTTCTCAGATCTTCAACAAGTCTGTCCGCCGAGTTCATCATTTCCTTTTCCCGGTTCTTTTCGAGACGTGCCAATCTGCGGTGGTCAATTTCCGACCAAAGCGAATTCTTCGTGTAGCGTCAAGGTGTTCGCGGCGCGTACCGTCTATTCGCTAATATGATCATCCGCGCAAGACTTCCTCACTAAAAATGTGCCGCGAGCCATCGACCCTGCTAAACGCCGTCGCCGCAATGATCAGAACACTAGCCACCACAATCACCGGTGCATTATAAGACCCGGTCTCCTGCACCAAATAACCTGCCATCACCGAGCACACAAATCCGCCAATTTGCCCTGCTGTATTCATGGCCCCAGTCACCGTGCCCGCCCGTGCGCCTCCCATATTCATCGCCACAGCCCAGGCTGCCGGCACCATCAGATCCCCCACGCCGAATCCAAGCGCTGAAACGATCACCAACAACGCTTGCTCATGGATCTGCGTCATTCCCAACAAGAGTGCGGCTGAACAGAACAGACTTCCTCCACCAATCAACCGCCCAGCAAATCGAATCCCTCTCCGTTCCGTCACCCAGTCAAACACCACGCCTCCCGCCAGGTTCGCCACCACTCCCAGCAAGTAAGGCAGAGCCGCAAACAGCCCCATCTGCTTCTCAGTCACGTGGGCCATTTTTACCAAATAGGACGGATACCAAGAGAAGTAGAACCAAGGTCCCCACCCATAGCACCAATACATGGTGAACAGCAGTTGCATCTGCCGGCTGCTCAGCAATTCCTTCCAGTTCGTCTTCGTATGCACAAGCACTGCACCGGCCGGCTCTCGATACCACGCGAACCAGGCGATGCCCCAGGAAAATCCAATCAAACCCAACAGCCAAAACGTAGCGCGCCATCCCACCGCGATCTGCAACGGCACCACAATGAGCGGCGCCAAGGCACCGCCCAACCGGCTAGCGCCCCAAATCCAACCCTGGGCTTGCGCTCTCGACCGGGCAGGGAACCAGCGTGCCAGCGCTGCCGAAATATTCGGATACGCCCCCGCCTCTCCCACGCCAAACAAGAACCGCGTCGCCAGCAATCCCGGAAACCCGGTCATCAACCCAGTCAGCGCCGTGAATGCGCTCCACCACCACACAATCCTCGTTAAAACGCGCCGCGGACCTAGCCGGTCTCCCAGCGCTCCGGTCGGTATTTCAAACAGTCCGTACGACAGAACGAAAGCACCCAGTATCCAACCCCACTGGTTCGTCTGAATATGCAGCTCGGCTTGCATCCGCGCCGCTGCCACGGAAATGGCAATCCGATCCAGGAACGTGATCACCGCCAAAATCACCAGAAAGACCAGTACTTGCTGGCGATTTCTAACGAACATTACTTTCCACTAAGACACTCTTCATCCGTAAAACACTTTATCCGAACTCTCGTTTGCATCCCGCCTCTGATAATATGAAGCGGTCGAAAGCGCCATTTGCGGGAACCTAAAAGCGCGCCCCTGCCGTCGCGCCATCAACCCCATAAATAGAATCTATCGCCTGAATACTTGGTTGTGACGGCGCTGTCGTACAAAATGAATGATTACGTTGATGGGGGCATGAGTTTGAAGAATGATGTCTCAGCTCCCCGCAATGTCGCAAAGGCAAACAATCCAAGGAGAGAAATGAGTTAAGCTACGCTGAACGAGCTAGCAACCAGCCGAGCGAAGCGCAAACTCACTACACCAAACACCATGACGAAATACAAGTTCGAATACATCTGGCTTGACGGCAACCATCCTGTGCCCGAACTGCGCGGCAAAACGATGTTGAAGTCGTTTGAGAAGCCACCGACCCTCGCCGATCTCCCCACCTGGGGTTTTGACGGCAGCTCCACGATGCAGGCCGAAGGCAAGAGTTCCGACTGTATCCTCAAGCCGGTCGCTTTTTATCCAGACGCCAGCCGCAAGGACGCCTACATCGTTCTGAATGAAGTGATGCACCCCGATGGAACAGCGCACTCGACCAATGCGCGCGCCACCATCATTGACGATCCGGATTTTTGGGTCGGTTTTGAGCAAGAATACTTTCTCTACAAAGATGGCCGGCCGCTCGGCTTCCCTGAAGGCGGTTACCCGAGCGTTCCGCAAGGCCCCTATTATTGCGGCGTCGGCTACAAGTACATGGGTAGTTTGGCCCGCAAGATTGTCGAAGAGCACTTGGAACTCTGTCTCGCGGCCGGCATCAATCATGAAGGTATCAACGCCGAAGTAGCCAAAGGCCAGTGGGAATTCCAGATTTTCGCCAAGGGTTCTGCCAAAGCAGCGGATGACACCTGGACCGCCCGCTACTTGATGATGCGTCTATGCGAGAAATATGAAGTAGATGTGCAACTGCATTGTAAGCCGCTCAAAGGTGACTGGAACGGATCGGGCATGCACTGTAATTTCTCGACGAAGTACATCCGCGAAGTGGGTGGCAAGCCCTACTTTGAATCGCTCATGAAGGCTTTCTCCGAAAACGTAAAAGACCACATCGCGGTTTACGGTCCGGATAATCATCTGCGGCTCACGGGACATCACGAAACGCAGTCGATCGACAAGTTCAGCTATGGCCTCTCCGATCGCGGCGCTTCCATCCGTATGCCTGTGAACTTCATCAAGAATGGCTATAAAGGCTATCTGGAAGATCGCCGTCCGAACTCGCAAGCTGATCCATACCAAATTGTCTCGCAAATTCTGAAGACGATTAACAGCGTTCCCAAGCCGTAGTTCTAACTCTGCCTTCGGTCCGGCTGATTCCAATCGCCGGACCGAATCCATTCCAACGATTCCGCAGAGAGCACATACCGGTAAACGTAAGCCTGCCGCGCCCCGCCGTCTTCCAGCACTACGTCGACCATCTCGCGTGCGTACTCGTCTCCTTCGTAATCGTCCAGCAGCGCCAATAGTTCCGCGCTTATTCCTTCAAACAGATCTCCTTTGACGTTCTCGCTCTCCGCTTGTGCTTTCACCAGAGCCGGATAGTGAGCGACGCGGTATAAACGTCCTGCAACGGCGCCTTGACCCACATACCGCGTAGTCTCTGCCAGCAGCTCAGCGTAGTAGTTGTTGGAACCCCGCCGAAGCGTACCGTATACAAAGAGTTTGTCGTGAGTCATGGGTTAAAACTACAAAGCCCTCTTTCGTGTCACCACGAGAAGAGGGCTTCAACTCAAAAAGAAATTACAGATTACGAACGCAGATGAAACTTACCGGGTCAGCCGCGTTTCGACGAGTTCTTGTTCGTGAACTCGTTCATGCTCATGAACCTGAGAACTCAAGTCCTTGTGGAGCATGTCGGGGTTGTGACCCTGCTTCTTCGCCTCCTGTTGCTGCCGCGTCTTTTGTTGTTGATCCTGTTGAGGATTGATTTTGTCTTGTTTATCGTGTCTATGTTGGGTGTTGTTCATACGTGGAACTCCTTCCAAGCTTAGGATACTCTAAACATGCTCACGGTTGCATAAGAATAAGCTTGGAAAAATGCTGGAACCAGGCACGACGTTTATGCTATCCCATTTATAATCAATGGCTTAAGCTGGTGATTGTTTATTTGTATTTTAAACCCAGCCGTATAATAAAAACCGTGTTGGCCCAAGATTCTTGAAGGGCTACAGAAGGAGATAGATGAGCAACGAACTGCAGGATTTTCTCAGGCTGTCGTATGGCGAATTGGAAGACCTGAATCTTAAGGCCAAAGAAGAGCGCCTCAAACGCGGGCCGCTGGAACACGTTCGCGACGAGCGACTGAAATACCTGACCGGCGAGAAGCGCATCAAAGCTGTTACGGTTTTGTTCAGCGATCTCGAAGGCCGTCTGCACATGCTCGACTACGACAAGAAGTTTCTGGTGAAAAGTTGGGATAACTTAACGTTCGATGGCTCTTCGATCCGTGGCTTCACCGCGCAAAAGGAAAGTGACTTGCGTCTTGGAATCGATTGGCACGCCTTCTACTGGGCCCCGGCCGACGTCTTCGGTGATGGCAAAGTCATGGTCTTCGGCGAAGTCATCGACAAAGACGGTAGCCCGTATCTTGGCGACATGCGCGCCGTCTTGAAGTCTTATTCCAATGCGCAATATGCGAAAAACGGTCTCACGCTCAATGCCGCCAATGAAATTGAAGGCTTCTTGTTTAAAGGCGTGGATGCCGAGCGCCACTTCCACGAAACGCCCAAGTTCGAATACGTCAATACCGGCGGCTACTACCACTCGCTCCCCGGCGATCCGCTGCGGACTTTCATCGACAAATGTGCGGAAGTGCAGCGCGCCATGGGTTTCCAGAATGAAAAAGATCACCCGGAAGTAGCTCCTTCCCAGTTCGAAATCAATTACAGCTACGCCGAGGCGGTAGCCGCCGCCGATCATATTCAGCTCTACAAATTGATCTGCCGCCAAGTAGCCACCAAGATGGGCTACACGGCCAGTTTCCTGCCCAAACCGGTCGTTGGTGTTAACGGCAGCGGCATGCACACGAACGTCTCCGTCACTAAAGACGGCAAGAATACGTTCTGGGATCCGCACGGCGATGAAAAAATCAGCCAAGAGGCCTGGCATTTTGTTGACCGTATTTTGAGCAAAGGTCTTGATTTATGCCTGGTCATGAATGCCAGCGTCAACGCTTACCGGCGTCTTGATCCGCACTTCGAAGCCCCCAACCAGGTGAAGGCTTCGGCCGTCGATCGCGGTTCCATGATTCGCATTCCTATCGGCAACGAGCGTAGCGCGCGCGTGGAAGTTCGTTCGGTGGGGCCCGACGCGAATCCATACATGACGCTGTACTCGATCTTCAAGACCGGTTTAGACGGAGACATTGCCAAGGTCGACAACCTGCGATCCGCTAAGGTATTTTTGCCCGACAATATCTACGCCGCCATCGACCTGTTCATGAAATCACCCTGGACCACAGAGATGTTTACCGAAGAAGTGAAAGGGCGTTACGCCGATTTGAAGAAGGGTTCAGCCGACAGGTGTGCCCGGCTGCTGGGGACCATCGTCAAATCCCCCGAGGTGCAGCACCATCATGAGGTCTACAATCAATACCTTTGGAACCAGTTCTAAGCGCTGGCTTCCGCCAAAAAAAAACGCCCTTGGCCAGTCACAGCCGAGGGGCGTTTTTTCATTTCCTGGGTGTTCTTTGTGTCCTCTTAAGGCCGTACGATGTTTACATTGCCCTTAAAGTACGCGCCATCTTCAATGGCGATGCGCGCCGTGGTCAAATCGCCGGTGAGAGCGCCCGTCTTCTGCAATTCCACTATTTCCGTCGCCTTGATGTTGCCGTCTACGTTGCCGACAATGACAACCTTCTTCGCTTCGAGATTGGCGATCACCTTGGCATTAGGACCCACCGTTACCGTTGAGTTGACGGCCTCCACTTTGCCTTCCACTTCACCATTCAAGTAAACGTCGCCGCGGCTGATGATGGTGCCGCGAATAGAAATCTTCGCTCCGACCGCAAGCGGGCTCGAAGCATCATTATTGGCGGCTGCGGGCGCCGGCGCTGGACGAGGTGCTGAAGTGGACATTACGCACTATGGTACACCCAAAGGCCTCCAAGGAATACGAGATTGTGTCGTTTTTCGGCAAAACTCACAACGGCGGGTTGTCGCGCCAACTTTATTACTCTTGTTGGCCGCCGCCCAACTCGCCACCGGCAGTCTCACCAAATCCAAAAACTCCAATGGGTCGAGGGGTTCGCCTTTCCCGAAAATGACGAGTCATACTGTTGATCCTCGAAGTTTTTCTCCGTAACGGTCATCGCCCGGGCACCGTCTCGCTAGCTTGGAGTCATTCATGCTTACACCGCGCGCCGACAAAATGCACCTCGCCTTCAGCCATCAGACTAAGGTGGACGGTGTTTGTAAAACTCGAATGGATCTACTAGATCGGCTGGCTGGCGCGGTCGAGCGCCTCGGCCGCGCCAAGCTATCCCTCGAAACGGATGGGCAAAACGCCGACGGACGCGAAAAACACTCCGTGCGCGACCACGCCGACGCGCTCCGAAACGAATGCGGCACTATCCGGAGCCAATTAGAATATCACCGCGTTTCCCACGGCTGCTAACGATTAAGATCCGGGCGCCGTCAGCGCATAATAACCTTTGCGCGCTCGAACTCGCACATTTGGCATATCAACGCTTACCTTCAAATTCCGGTACGTCTTGTCTTTCGAGCTGTTTGAGACAAAGAAGAGAAGATATTGGGTGGTCACTTCGCCTACAATGTCCTCCACTCCGGCATGGAGTTTTGCGTCCACAACATCGGCATAGCCGCCGGTACCCACCGCGAGCGAATAGTTACCACCCGGCGAAGATTCCGGATGGGATAAGTAACCATCGGTATCGCGGTACACATCGCCCAGCGGATACACCACCCGGCCGCCGGTTTCAATAGCCAGCTTTTGCAACGCCTCATCGCCGTCTTTAGTAAAGCCAAACGCTTGCGTGCTAACGCCATAAATCGTGACCAGATTGCGCTGCGCCACTTGGATTGTTTGCGCTAAAGAGTGTTCGCTCGCATTGTCGTGCCCGTCGCCAATAATGATCAGAATGCGCCGCGGCTCAATCGGTTCGCCCTTCATTAGCTTGTGACTTCCGCAAGCCAGGAAGATCGCGTCATAGAGTGCCGCGCCTCCGCCCGGCTGCAACTGGCTCACTTTGTCCACTAGGGCATCGGCGCTCGACGTGGTATTCACCGCCACTTCTGCTTCGCGCCCATAATCAATTAGATATCCCGTGTACTTCGGGTCGCCTGTCAGCAACAGTTGAATGAGCTCTGTCGCCGCATTCTGAAAGTTTTTCCAATGAACTTGACTGGACGAAGATAGATCCAGCAAAAAGCCAATCACCACCGGCTGATTCTTGTCCTTCGTGAAGTTGCGAATCTCTTGCAACTTATTTTCTTCGTAGATTTGAAAATCTTTCTTTTCTAAATTTGAGATGAAGTGGCCTTGATTGTCGGTCACCGTCACTGGCACGATGACTTCGTTGACGTTCAGGCGAAACGTCGTGTCGTTCGCGGGTGGTTTGGGAGGCGGCTGCTGATCTTGGGCCTGAGAAAACGTCGCGGCGCCAAGAAGGAACAGCGCGATTGGAATAGAGCGTAAAAACATATAATTAATCTTCAACACCTGAGACGTAGAAGTTTCCGGTTAGGAGTCAAGAAAATGATCGGCGCGCGAGCGCTCATGGGGATAATGGCTGGGTGATCGAACCTGCCGAACTCTACCGCGCCATCGGCGGCGCCGCCGGCTGCCACGCCTTGGCGGTCTCTTTCTATTCTCAGGTAGCCCGTGACCCAATTCTGCGTCCGCTCTTTCCTTCCACATTCACTTGCGCCATCGAAGAGTTTTCGGCATTTCTGGTCCAGTTTCTGGGCGGCGACAGCGAGGCGACTCAGCGGAGATGGTGGCTCAGTCTCCGCGAATCGCACAGCCGCTTTACCATTGGGGCCCGCGAAAGAACGGCATGGCTTCGCGCCATGACCGCTACGCTCAGCGAGGATTCTTTAATCGCCGACGCGCACGCCCGTCATGAACTATTAGAGTTCTTCAGGCACTCCTCCGCGCACGTTGTGACCAAAGGAGAGATTCCGGCTGTTGAGCCACTTGCCGGTGAACTCGCTCCGTATTGGAAGGAACAAGTGGCGTTAGATGAGGTTGTTGCGCTACTGCGCCTCCCCAATGCCTCAGACCGGTGCCTTGCGCTTTTGGAAAGCCCAATCCTGCGGGCCCGTTTCGTGCGTTCTCCCGCTGTTCATGCCAGCGTTCTTTCCTTGGCCGCCAAGGCGAAGGCTCCTGCGTTGCGTGAATATGCCTTCACTGAACTTCGTGCTCATCCGTCGCTTATCCACCAGCACTACAGCGGCTGGCGAACTTTGCTGCACGACGCCGCCGGCAGTGGCAACCTTCCCCTCGTTGAGTTGCTATTCGATCTGGGCGCCGCCGATGTCGCTCTTGACGAAAACTCCCGCCCTCTGCTGTATTGCGTCGGCAACGAATGCAGCGGGTCCGAGGGAGGCCGAATGGTTCGCGTTCTGCTCGAGCGAACCAAGGCTGATGTCAATGAAGTTTATGGTGTAAAAGCCTGCACCGCTCTGCATATGGCCGCCCGCCGCGGCAACGTGCATGTGATCGAAGCGTTGTTGGATGCAGGAGCCAACATCGAATGCCGCGACAGTCTCGGCGATACACCTCTTCGGCGCGCAGTCAATTGCAACAAGGTCGCCGCCGCAAAGCTGCTGCTGGCACGTGGCGCGGACCCCCGGTCAAAAGGCAGCAAAACGCTCACGCCTGACCGCGCTGCTCGCAGCGTTGAGATGAAGCAGTTGTTCGGCACGGTTAGCTATGGTTAAACAATTCCCGCTGCGAAGCTAGCCCGCCTGGTTGGTCCGATCACCGCAACTGGTGAATGTTCAGCGCGCGGCATGGCTTCCATGATCCCTGACTTTGAGCCAAGCGCACCAGTTTTCATGCTCTAATAGCGAAAGAAGCAATATGAACCTGACAAGACGTTACTTACTCGTTTTTGCAACCGCCGCTACACTCACTGTTCCGTTGGCTTTTGCCCAGAAAGCGAGTCCCGCGGGTACCGCAGAAGTTTCTCTGGAAGGCGGAACCATCACCATCAATTACAGCCGCCCGTTCATGAAAGGCCGCAAGATTATGGGCGGCTTGGTGCCTTATGGCCATTGGTGGCGAACCGGCGCTGACGATGCCACATCTCTTAAGACCCCGGTGGACCTCGAAATTGGCGGCGTAAAGGTACCGGCCGGCAACTACACTCTCTATTCGCTCCCCTCTGAAACGGATTGGAAGCTAATCATTAATAAACAAACTGGCCAGTGGGGCACGGAGTACGATGAAAAGCAGGATCTGGCGCGCGTCAGTCTTAAAAAAATGGCTTTGAGTAGCCCAATCGAGGAATTCACCATTGAATTCGTAAAGAAGGGTCCTAAAATCGCCGAACTGATTCTTGAGTGGGAAAACACCAAGCTATCGGTACCAGTACGGGTTATCCGTTAAGATACTCTCGCTGGCGGGCTGTAAGTAATTGAAACTGATAGACTAGCCATTTAAACGGAGAGGTTTGGATAAAGGGCCGTGGCGACAACCACAATGACCGATAACGTGACTGCTGTTCGGACGAAAATCGATTGGTCGACTCTTTCAGGCGTCATCCTCGAAGGCGGATACGAATTGAAGGAAGTTCTCGAGGGGCGCGAGACTGCCGCAAGGCTCCGCGTTCGCATCCTGGGATCGGGCGGTAAGACAGGTGTCGCCTATTTCATGCATCTCGTGCCGGCCGATGCCGAAGATCAACTCGATATCTGGAACACGCTTCGTGAAGCCTCGCACCCGAATCTAAGTAAGCCCGCTGCGCTGGGCAAGCGCGACGTGGGCGGCGTCAAGACCATTTATCTAGTGCTGACTGATGCTGATGAAAAGCTGGCCGCGGTTATTCCCGAAAGGCCGCTCGAATGGGAGGAAGCCGCCGAAGTTTTGCACGCCTGCGAAAAGGGATTAGCGCATCTGCACGCGCATGGTCTTCTGCATGGCGCCGTCTCCCCGCAGACGGTGGAAGCCGTCGGTTATTCCGTTCAACTCAGTACAGAGAATGTTCACCGTGTTGGGCAGACTCCGCGCATTGAGTGGCACAAACCGCAATATCTGGCGCCGGAAAGCAAGAATCTCAATCTCACCACCGCAGCCGACGTCTGGTGTTTGGGCGCGACTCTTTTTGAGGTTTTGTCGCAAGAGCGTTATGGCACGGCTGGGGCGCAATTGGAGCAAGGTTTGCCCCTGGCAGCCGTCATCTATCGCTGTTTAGATAAGAATCCGCTTACGCGCTGCACTCTCAAGGAAGCGCCGGTAATCGAACAAAACACCGCTCACGCGCCACCAGCAGCAAAGCCTGAGCCTGCCCCAATTCCCGAGCCCGTCGCACCTCCGTCTGCTGCTCCTCCACCGGCCCATGCAGTGCC
>Ga0302319_10021996_pt1 | contig 11463 bp, 7 predicted proteins | sample Bog_T0_2_FD_203319 | JGI IMG/M metagenome (GOLD analysis project Ga0302319, IMG submission 203319) | Peat permafrost microbial communities from Stordalen Mire near Abisko, Sweden - Bog_T0_2 | ecosystem: Environmental > Terrestrial > Soil > Wetlands > Peat | place: Sweden: Abisko, Stordalen Mire...
AAAAGCGACTTCTTGCCTTGGGAGCGGGGGCCGCTCAGCTCCTCGTGCCCCAGAACACACGGGGCAGAACAGGAGAAAACCAACAATCATGTATCTCAACAGACTCACTCTCATCGGATTCACCGGCGGCGACGCCGACATGAAAACCGGCAACAACGGATCAACCTTTACCGTATTCTCGATGGCTACGAAGCGCTCGTGGACGAACGCCGACGGCGAATGGGAATCGCGGACCGAATGGCACCGCTGCCTCGCCTTCGGAAAGCTTGGCGACTTCGCTGCAGGCCTGAAGAAGGGCGCGCACGTTCAGGTCGAGGGCGAGCTCCGCAGCCGCGAATATGACAAGGACGGCGTGAAGCATAAAGTCTTCGAGTGCTGCCTCGAATCGATCCTGAAGCTGGATCGAGCCGCACGGCGAGAAGAGCCCGATGCCGAGGGCGACCCGGACGCCTGATCCGGGCCGATGGCGTGTCCGCCTCCGACGGGCGGGCACGCCCTTTTTTCGAACTGCTTGGGCCGGGATTCGTGAACCGGCCTCCAGTGGGACTGGCTGCCGAACTCTAATTGGTGCGAGGAAGCATCTCCGGTTCAAGGGACATGTCGTTGCTCACTGATCCGGTCCAGCACCCTGGCCGCAACTGCGTCGATCAATCCCGCGCTCCATCCGGGTTCGAAGCGCCGACTGAACTGACCTTCCATTTTGGGACTGAGCACAGCGGTCAGAACCTCGATCAGCGCGTCGACCGATTCATCATCCTTTCGAAGCCGTTCAATCTTCGCGATCGCGTGCAGCACCGTTGTGTGGTGCCGACCGTTGTAAAACCTACCGATCCGGGTCGTGCTCCAGCCCGCTACGTTCTTCGCCACGTACATGGAAACCTGCCGGCTGAAGCAGGGACCGGGCTGATTCCCCTGCACTCGCCCGCGTCCGAGATGATCGGCTACCGTCGCTTCAATCTGTTCCAGCGACAGACGCCAGACTCCTGCTCTCTGATTAAACATGTGTAGTTTTTCCTCCGCTGGGTAGAACTGCATTCGCCCGGTCCACAAACAGACCCGCACCGTCCGAATCAATCGCCGCCGGGCATTCAGGCCACATCGTGCGAACCAGATCGAGCCAGGACTCCAACTTCTCCCGCAATTTCCGAGGCCGGGCGTATTCCGCGCTCCCGAGCTGGCTCACCAGACCGAACTCGCCGAATAGCGGTACGCGTTCCCTTCCCTTCGCAGTAAAACAGCGATAGGAAAGCCACATAAACAGGTCAAGAGCGGCGGGGCTGGACGAGAGCACTCTGGCCGCCTCCAGATCGGTCGGGATCGGGTGACTCTGAATCTCCCGGTAAAACTCGTCGCTCAGTACGATGCTGTTCTGGCAATCTCCGGGCAGCAGCTTCGCTGCAGGATCACGCGAGTACCAGATCCGAGCCTCAGTCATGAAGTTGAAACGGGCACGATGGAAAACTGCGGCGTGTTCTCGCTGTGTATTCGTTCCGAAGAAAATCGTCGCGCCGAAGATGCGCTGGAAAGATCCGACGAGGCGCCGGTATTGTGATCCGCCCTGCTGCATGCCGAAGGTATCCAGCATTGCAGCGGCGCTATCGAACGTGATCCGCGCACTCCGCTGCCTTATTGCCAGCGTCGCGAGAAAGATCGGAATGAGTCGATCCTGCCCCCACGGCAATCCATAGCTCGGATGCCCGGTGACCTGCAAAACGAACTGTCCGTTTCGGCGTTGGTGAAGAAGACAGCCCGGTGCCGGTCTCTTCACCGGCAGACCGCAAAGGACGAAAGGCCGCGAGGAGAACCCGAGGTTCTCGGCTTCGGCTCAGATCTCATCCGGGCCGACCGATAGTTTATCGGTCACCGGCATGGTACTGTAGCCGAATCCTCCGTTCTATCCGACCAACCCTAATGCCCCGCCGGAGTCACATCCACTAACCGCAAATATTGCGCCTCCCACGGAGCCGTAGTCCACCCCTGAGCCGTCACAGGAACCGCGTTCAAGTGCACAAAAATGCCGTTCGCCAACAGATCCGCTCCCGTCCGCGGCGTTGGCCACAACAACGCATCCCGCCGGCCCGCATCCACCCCCGCATACGCCGCAATGTTCTTCACGTTGTACAACCTTCCCGGAACGATGCCGAAATCGTTCACCCCATTCCGGTCCTGATCCACATTCACGTTGAACCAGTTTCCCGTCTGCGTCCCCTCGTCCGACCCCACAGTGAGATTCACAAACGCGAACACCACGTCCGACGTCGCCGGACTCGCATTAAGTCGCTCGACCCGCGCCTCGCTGAAGATCTGCTCATGCGGAACATTGCTCTTCAGGTTCAGGTCGATCGGAATCCCCGAAGTCAGCGCCGCGCTCGAAGCCCGTGCCTGATTGATCGCCGCATACACATCCCGCAACTGCGCCGCGTTCCCCGTCCCCGCCTGCAACTGCAGCCACAGCGGCATCATCGAGTTGTACGTCATGAAGCTCGGAATCGGCTTCGGGAACTCAGGACTGTCCACGATATACCGGTCATACCCGAACGGCTGCCCGCCCGACGCATGATTGCCCTCGCCCGGATTGATCGTCCCGCTCAGCCCCAGTTCCTGGCCGGGAAAAATCATCGGCACGCCCGGCATCGTGCTGTTCACGGCAAATCGCAGCAGCGCTTCGAAGGGGTTGCGGTAGTTGTCTTCATCCTGCGAACTCGTATTCAGCAGTGTCAGCCCCGCCCCATAGCTGTTGCGGCGCGCTGTTAATGACCGGCGGAAATCGTCCGTTGTCACATCGTTATACAAATCGTAGATCAGGTTCTCGTTCAGGACGTCGAAATGCCGGGACGACCGGTACGTCACCGGCCCGCCATCCAAACTCTCCGCCATGAATACGAAATCCCACTTGCGCGTCCGCGTCCGGTTCACGATGTACTCCCAGCACTGTGGAGGCAGCCCCTGCGCGAAGTCCGCCCGAATACCGTCGATCCCCGCCGCATTCGCCAGCGCCGCGCCGGAAGCGTTCTCCGGATAATTCGTCGTCGTCAGCCAGAACTGAAGATAATCGCCGAAGTACCGCCATGCGTTCGCCGTAATCGCATCGAAGTGGCCGTTACCCGCTCCTTCGCCCTGCTCGTTCCCCACGCTGTAATCGAAGGTGTCCCCTTCGTTCCGGTAATCGTTCTCATTCTGCGGCTGCGTGTTCGGAACCAGGGCATCGTATCGGCCGAAATACACATCGTAGACATCGGTCCACTTGCCGAAATCGAAGCGGTCCGGCGCATCGGCCACACTCGCCGCGCCCGAAGCCCGCATATCGTACAGCCCGCCTCGCGAGAACACGCGAGCCTCCACCGCCCGGATCTCGCTCGCCGACGACGAACCCGCGTTCCCCCAATAACCCTGCCCCGTCGCGCTCAACTCCACATCGTGAGCCGTATGATTGAACGGCGCATCCAGCATCACATCCACGCCCGCCGCATCCGCTGCCGCCACGAAGCCCCGAAACTCGTTGAGCGCCTGCGCGCGCCCCGCCGGAGTATCGTCTGTCTGCGGCGACCCCGTCGGCTCAAATGCCTTCGCCATGAGCGGCATCACCTCGAAGAAACTCTTCACCGAATACGGACTGCCCAGTTCGTAAGGCTGGCCCGTCGTGGGGTCGACCTGCCGTCCGTCGATGCCCCGCGGATGCACCGGCTGCAGCCACACCATGTTCACTCCCAGGTTCGTCAGCCACGCCAGACTGAACCGCGGTGCCGCGCTCGCCGGCAGCCCGCCCGCAAGATCCGCCAGTGTTCCGCGCTGCGCCGGCAGCGTACCCACCGCATTGATCGTCAGTGGATTCGCCTCATACAACCGCACCGCGCGCGCCTTGTCCGGAGTCACCACAAGCGCGTGATCGCGTTTCCCGTACCAGCGATACGTTCCCGCCGGATCCCCCGCCACGCGGTACCGAGCGGTCAACCGGTACGCGCCGCATTTGTTCGCGGTGAGCGTGATCTGAAAGCCCCCGGCCACAGCCGTCATCGCGTATGCCTTGTAATAATGCGTATCGTCACCCGCCGCAATCGTGTTGCCCGCAGGAGGATTGATCCCTTCTTCGATTCCTCCCGTGACCTGCGTTGCCATCGCGCGCCGGTTCAGGTTCGTGAACACCTCAGCCGATTGAACGCCCGCCACGCCCGGCGCGAAGAACACCGTGACCGGAGCCGTCTCTCCCTTCACTTCATCCAGGAACAAATGCGAAGTCGAATAGTCCGCCTCCACCTCATTGGCCGCGCGCGCATTCGATCCCGCCGATATCCGCAGGCTGAGCGCGCCGGGAGTAACCGGCGGAGTCGCCGCGACCTTCAGCGTGAAAACAAACACGCGGCCGTCATAGGTGGGGACAATCACTCGCCCATCCGCCACCACGGGAGGACAAAACTTGCTGTACGTAAATCCCGTCAGCTCAAAGATCTTCTTCAGCCGCGGAACGCCGTCCGTATTCTTATCCGCCGGCCCAAAAGACGTCGCATCATAAGCGCGGAAAGCGCCCGGAACCGGTACCTGATTCGCGTCGCCGGTAGCCGGCGCAGTCGCCCACACAATTCCGTTCGCAGTCCCCAGGGACGATGCCGTGATCATTCCCCCCGGCATCCCGCCCAGCGTAGCGCTGGTTCTGCTTGCCAGATCGGCCGAGGCGAACTCCGCGCCATGCGCTACCAACTGCGTCTTGCCCGTGGCGTCGATCGAATACGCGCGCAGCGTGCCGTTCTCCCCCCACCCGAACAACAGCGGACCTTTCGTGGTTTTCAGATATACCGGCGTCCCATGCAGATGATGAGTCTTCACGCCCGGCATCGGCTGGTAATCCTGATTGCCCTCCGGCGTTGCGCCCTGATACGCGGGAACCGACTGGTCCGGATCGTAGGTGAAGAACGCCGGCGGAACCTTCAGCTTCGTGAAGTCCTGCGCGGTCTTCACCTCAAATTTTCCCAGGTTGTTCCGGTCCATCGCATACAGGATTCCGTCCTTGCCCGCGCCCGCCAGCACATTGCTTCCCGGAACCAGCAGCGGCCCGGCCGAGCCCAGATCCTGATCCTTATAATCGAAGGTCTTCGGAAACGGCGCCACCTCGGCGTTTGTCCATGTCTTACGAATCGAATCGCGGAAAGGCGTGAACCAGTCCTTCAGTGTCAGCGCCCCGGGAGTGTGCGTCAGCCTGACAAAGCTCTCCGGAAAATCTGTGACCCCGATCCCTACATCCACCGGCTGCCCGGCCTGATTGAATACATACCCGCCGTTGCCCGTAATCACATACACGTTTCCCGCCGCGTCCGCGGCCGGCCCTTGCGAACCTTGCCATATTCCCCCGCCGAAGCTGTTCGGCGTCGGAGTCCACTGTCCGTCCTGCTTCCACGCGTCCACATCGAACGCCACCACCCAGCCATGCAGCCACGTCGTCGGATTCCCGCCCGGCGTCGGTTCCTCCGTCCCGGTGGACACCACATACAGCATCTTGTGAGCCGGTGCTGTGGGTTTCCCGTGCAGCGGAGTCAACAGCAGCGCGGCCCGCTGCTTCTGCACCTGGCTGAAGCTGATCGTCTGTCCCGCGGCGTTCTGAACCGACGCCTGTACCTGCAGCGCCGGCTTCCCCGGAACCAGCGACCCATCCGATATTTTCAACGCGTTCAGATGCAGCGCACGATTCTGATGCGCCGGGTCATTCGTGTCCCACTCCACCGCGTATAGCGTCCCCGTCTCGGGATCGATTACCGGCGTGCTCAGAATCCCGAAGGACTTGTTCATGCCCGTAACGTCCACCGCGTCGCCCTTCAGCGGCAGGAACGGCTGCCCCAGCGATGTCTCCCAGATCTTCGCCCCCGTATCCGCGTCGAACGCCCACACGTTGTTCGACATCGTGGATACGAAGATCACGTCGTGCTTCTTGCCGTCCACCATCGTCAGGGCCGGTACGTAAAGAGGCTGCGCTTCGATCCGCGGATCGTCGCCCGTCGGCGTCAGTGTGATCGACTGCAGCCCCTGCTTCGCCACATTCGCCGGAGTCAGTTTCTTTTCGTTTTGATTCGAGCCCGTCCGCGCGTTATCGTAGGAGCGCGTCAGAACGCTGGTCTGACCGTGAAGCAGCAAGCACGCGCCCAGCGCGGTCGCCATCGATAGTCCCCTCAGCGAATTTCGTATCATACCTGCGGATCCTCATTTCAGAGTGTTTGCGTGCCGGTCCACGTGGCTTCCAGCCGGAACGGCTCCGGAGCTTGCGCGGACGACGTGACGCGCAGAGTATGCCAACCCCTCGAACGGGTCATCGCGGTCCCGTTCACTACACTCAGCGCAATTCCGGACGGATCGAGGACATCGAACTTAAGATCTTTCTCCCCTTCGGCCTGAAGCGTTACCGCAAAACCAGGCTCGCACCAGATCCGCCCGACCTTCTGCGTCGCGCCCGGGGCCGCCGGAGGAATATCCAGGTCCTCGGCGCCCTCGAAAAGCTGCGTGGTGCTCAGCCTTTTTACCGCGTTCGGCCGACTGAGGCCCGCGCGGCTGTAGCACACATAGCCCGCGCCGTTGCTGTTGGGAGGAATTCCCAGGGTTACATTTCCCGCCCCGTCCGTCCAAATATCGCCCGAATGACCAGTGTAATCGTGCAGAAGAACGTGAGGCCCGAAACCCGTCGGTACTGTAACCGTCTTCCATTTATCGGTGATGTCGTTGTTCAGGCCCACCAGCAGATTCGGCACGCCCGTCCTCTCATACACCACAAACTGAAATTCCTTATGACGGAACACGGTCGGTCCGTCGGCCAGATTCTCATGAATCCAGATCAGCGGATCGAGCGCCGCCTTCAACCCGTAGCAGCCCGCGTCCTGCGAATAATCTTTGTAATACACGCACGGGTAACCCTCGGAGGTCAGGATGTATGCATAGCCCAGCGCCTTATTCCAGATCACCGGCGAATTCAGATCCGTGTCGTGATTCTCCACGAACGTGACCGCGTGCATCGCGTCGCGCCCCGCGAACCCCGCATGGTCAAGCTGCGTCATATCCCAGCTGTTCGCGCTGTTGCACATGGCCTGCATCATGAAGCGCAGGCTGAAATCGAACGTGCAGCTTCGCCCGTTCATCCCCGAATTCCACACCCACCAGTTCAGGTCGTCCGGATTGCCGTCGTAATATTCGCCCACCGCGAACGCAGTCGCCATCGGCCCCGAACTCAGCAGATGCGACAGAAAGGCCGTCGCCAGCCCCTTCGTATCGTCGATCCGGTAACCCTGAGCGTCAAGCAGTCGCGTCTGCCACTCCACTGCGTCCGTCAGTCCGTTGAGAACGTAATCTTTGGGAAGGCCGTTGATCGGCGCCATTTCATCGCCGAACGCACTGTCATCCGGCACCGGGCCGGCGATCGGATCGCGCGGCACATTGGGAACGAAGCATGTCTTATGTTTCGGGAACCGCCCCTTGCCCGCCGCGCCGCCTGCGCCCGGATAGCTGTACTCGAAATCGTTTCCGCCATCCCGCTGGTGCAGCACCAGGTCCAGATACACATCCAGCCCGTTGGCGCGCATGATCGCCGTGCAACGCTGCAGCTGCTCGCGCGTTCCGAATCGTGTCGGGGTCGAAAACTTCTGGTTCTTGCTTCCCGGATCGTAATCGTCGAACAAACCATATCCGTCCGCACCTGCAAATGCGCCGGAACTGGTTTTCATTACCGGGGGCAATAATATCGCCGTAAAACCCGCGTTCCGGAACATGTTTGCCTGCGCCGCCAGGTGGTCCCACCACCACGGTGTCCGCCGGTTCCCGTCCACGGGAGAAGGAACGGTGTTGCCGTTCGGGAACTTATATGTGGCCTGCAGGATAACACCCATATTTCATCCGGGCTCGTTTCTGTAATCTTGTGATTGAACCAGAACAAACCGTTGCAAGTCAATGGCGTAGATCGTAATTCACCGCCTTTGCGGTCTTTTCGGTTACAAAGCTGCGGAATTATTGAATGCGTGTGGGGGGAATTGCATCCCGGATGAGCCTTGCAGCCGGAGACGGCTACTAAAAGGGCGCACATAATCCACCCTCGACATACCCTCGACCCGTCTTACCTGACTGACCGGTCTCCGGGCTTTTTAAATTCCCCTGGGCGGTTGCAGGGAAGCGGCCATGCCTATTGTGTATTGGCGTTCCACTCGAAGAGCCTGTGTCTGCGCAGGCGCGGCCCTGAATCCGAAGCGATGCTGCCCTTCCGCGATTAACACATTGGGCCCCGCTGTGAGCGAAGCAAGGCAAAGCCGGATGGCGGCCGAGGTGCCTTCACCGAAGGCGGCCGGTCAGCCTGCCGATTGCCGCTTATGTGCTCGGCGTCCGGCCCTCACCTCCAGCGCGACTCGCTCGATCTCCAGCGCGATCTGCTCCGCGGTGAGTATGTAGTCTATATATCCGCTTGCTATTGCCGTCAGAGGCATATCCGGCTGACCCGCCGTCTCCACCCTTCGTGCGATTGTGACTCCGCCCACTTCTTTGATTCCGCGCAAGGCCGCCGTGCCGTCTCCGTCGTATCCCGAATAGATCACCGCGATTAGTTTTCCCGCCCAGTTGCGCGTGAGCGATTCCAGAAATACCGTGATCACATTCGGCCAGCCCGTCGGCTTCGAAATCGGACGAAGTCTGAATTCTCCGTTAAGAACATGGAGGTCGCGTTCCTGGTGCCCGATGTACACGCAGTTAGGACGCACCGGCATCCGATCGGTGATGAGAAGGACCGGCATCGAAGTGCAGCCGGGAAGCGCCTCCAGAAGCAAGTCATCCACCGGGCTCAGGTGATTGACAATAACGACGGCAACATCCAGATCTGCCCGAAGATGTCGAAGCAGACCGACATAAGCTTCAACGTCTGCCGATGCTCCGCCCACACAAACGATCGGAAAATCCGGCTCGGCCGTATGTAACCTGCTCAATCCGCGCTCCCGGCGGAAAGCCGGCGCGGCTGCCCTGCGTCGTCTCCCTTGCCGATCCGCGCGAACTCGGGAGCGGGTGGAGAAATCACTACGGGGTGGTTTGCCATAAACAGCCGATGCAGGCCATTGGGCGAAATCCTGAGCCTTTCCCCGGGAAACATCCTCAGGCTTTGCTGGAGCACATCGAGCACCAGCGAGCTGCAATAGCGCGGCTTCCTGCGCCGCACTGCAAACGGGAGCAGAAACCCCGCCATGCCCTGGAAGTCGAAAGGCAGCCCGATCAGATGGAAGGCATAATTCTCCGCCGCTTTCTCCTGATCCCACGTCGCCGGCAGCAGAACCATATCCCAGTCGCTGTCGTAGACCTTGCGGTCGCATATCATATGGCACCCGGTATGCGCGCCATGTCCCGAGGAAAAAAAACGGCAACCGTCGGTGAACTGCATCTCGACATGGCTGTAGGGACCGGCCGTTACCTTACGAATGATCCTCGTAACTCTGTCGCCAGGTCCTGAGTAGAACAGGAGTTTGATCATCTGCTTTCCGGGTGAATCAACCCAAGTGACAAGCACCCCGCCTTCCATTTGTGGCCGGTGCCGAAAGCGACCGGCAACTCGGCGTCCGCCATGAACGATGCATCTTTGTTGGCCGGGTGACCGCATTTGGTCATTTCGGCGAGCCACTCTCCCATCCAGCGCCGAAGGCACAGGCATTGTTTATTTGCATATCCCTGTCAAAAGCCCGTTGGCCTTCCGTTTGCTAACCCTTCCGCTATGCGCATGCCAAGCCTGTCCCCTGTAGTTCGGCGTAACGGCACTACGGTCGGGAAAAACCAATGAAAACTAAAAGACTTCTCTCTTGTTCGGGAATCGCCGTGTGTATTGCGGCCGGGATGGGAGTTTTCGCAGACGACGCCGGCGCCACAGCCATCATCGGAGGCCAGGCGAATTTCGATGGCTCAGTCACCGTCAGCGATACAACCATCGACTTCTTCAACAATGCATCTGTCGCCAACGTGTACAACGTCAACACAGGCTTCGGCTCGTTTGCAGGCCTCAGCACACCGGACTCAATCCTGAATCTGACTATGGGACCGATCACCGGTCCCACATCCGTAGTCGGGTTCCTTACCGCGACCACATCGATCGGTGTCATCAAATTCGATATCACCAATATCGATCCGGGAACCGGAACCCTGGCTGCATGCTCGAGCGACTCGCCAGGAAGCACTTGCACACCAGCCGGGTCTCCTTTCACGCTTACCCAGGCAAGCGCCGACACGGTCGGGTTCACATTCAGCGCGGAGGGTATCGCCTATACCGGACAATCATCCACCGGGAGCACACCGGCTCAGATCCTGTTGACCGGACAGCAGGTGCCCGGCACCATCACCGAAGTGCTTGTATCGCTTGAGAACAACGGCACTTTCAGCAACACCTTCTCCGGAGCGATTAGCGTGGGGGCGCCCGAACCGGGCACTCTGGCCGAAATTCTGATCGGATGCTGCTTTGTGGGCCTGGGTTCTTTGCGCCGCCGGCGCGCCGCGGCCGTTCCGACACCCTGATTGAGTCCATGCTTAACGCTTGCAACCCGGATCCGAAATATAACGTCCGGGTGCAAGCACGCCGTTCGGATCGAGGGCCTTCCTGATCGCCGCCAGAAAATTGCGGCGCACCGGATCGGCATCCGAAAGGCCCATCGATTGTATTCCCAGCCGGTACGGGTAGAAGCCGCGCCCGGTCAGCCGGGTCTCCAGATCCCTGAAGCACGCCATCGCTCGCGCGTCCTCGCCCGGCACATCGCGGTCGTAGGCTATCGATATCACCGCAGCCACCGATCTTTCCGTAATCAGAGTCAGCGAAATCATCGGCTCAAACCCATGCTCTAAGAGCGTTCTTTCCGAAACTTCGGTCATCTCCTCCACACAGTTTCCTTCCGCAGGTGCCACCGGAGCGTACCAGATCAGCCCACAACGGTCCCGATCCGGATCGGCATCGGTGGGCGCTTCCGTCTTCTTGCGCCAGTATGCGCTCGCCATCGGCGCATCGGTCGGTATGCCCTTCATAAGGCCGAACACAGGGCGCAGCAGCGCCAGACTCCGGGAAAGGTCAAGCCCCGTCAGCATTCGATAGGGGGTCCGGAAATGCGATGCAAGCCGCAGCGTGCGTTCGTCGAGAAACTGTAGTTTTGCCGCCCTGCCTCTCAGCGCCGCGCGCAGTAACCGCCGCGCTTCCGCCACCTGTCGACGAGTACCGTAGAGCCCGCCCGCGCCATTCCAGCGTCCGAACCCCAGCCGCTTCCGGTACACCTGCATAGCTTCAAGGGAAAGCGGTAACGGCTCGCCTTCAGGGAACTGCTGAATACCGTTGAGCGTCTTGTAATCGTTTACGATATGGACCGTGCTCCGAAGCGTGCCGCTCATCCGCAGGGGCCGCAATGCTTCGATCGCGTCGCCCAGAGTTTCTTCTTCACTGAGCCGGAAGAAGTACGCCTGGAAGTACTCAGGCGCAGGCATGAGCCAGATGGT
>Ga0302319_10021997_pt1 | contig 11463 bp, 9 predicted proteins | sample Bog_T0_2_FD_203319 | JGI IMG/M metagenome (GOLD analysis project Ga0302319, IMG submission 203319) | Peat permafrost microbial communities from Stordalen Mire near Abisko, Sweden - Bog_T0_2 | ecosystem: Environmental > Terrestrial > Soil > Wetlands > Peat | place: Sweden: Abisko, Stordalen Mire...
AGGGGGCAGGGGTATGGAAAATGCGCGGGACCTGCCACCTTTGGGATTGGCGAAAGTGATCGTCTTGCGCTTGAAATCGACATCACGCATTGCGATTTGTGTCTCGGATTGTCGGCACCCGGTATGGATCGCAATCTCGAAGCTGACACGCATCCATTGGGGTTTGGTCTTCAGACACTCCCGGATGGCGGCGATGTCCTCGTCGGTAAGCTCAGGTTTCTCTTTGGATTCCGCACGCGCCACGCCAAGGCGGTCGCAGGGGTTTCCCGATGCGTACCCCAGCCGGACAGCCTCACCTTCATATCGTTCAAGGCGGTATTGATGCCCACCGTGCGGCCACGGCGCTTTTTGTAGGACGTGCGCCACTTCAAGTAACCCAGCGCGTCCTGATAGGTGAAATCACTGGGCATCAAAAGACGGCGCTCCCTGAGGTACATTCCAAGCCATCCCCATGCGCCCATGTAACGCTCGTAGGTGCGAGGCATCTTGCAGAAACGTTTCAGGAAGGGCTGAACCCAGCTTTCCCACTGTTCCTCGGCGTTGTGCGTTTTCTTGTGTAGCTCGCGGGAATGTAGCTCAGCGACGAGAGCATCCGCCCGCTTGCAGTCGGTCGGGTCGTCCTTGCGGAAACCGGAGCTTTTGAAGACGCGCTTACCGGTTGCAGGGTCAACGGACTTAACCCACCAGAACGCCGAGTCTTTGCGATCAACTTTGGAGGCCATGAGAGGTACTGTACCAAGCGTACCAAACTTAATAAAATCAAATCTCACTTACCTCTGAGCCATAGCGCTTTAAAACAATCGAAAGCGGCATGGTTATTTGCGCCGGTTCGATTCCGGCCCTCGCCTCTCCTCTGTAAATAGGGGAGAGTCTAGCAAAAGTCTAGCAAATTTATTTTTAACCGGCCCAATTACCGGGTAACGGACTCCCTCCATGCGGATCATCAGCTTTCACTATATTTCTGTATAATATTTCCACGCCCGTGGAAAAACGAAGCGAGCGATTTTCACCCATGATCCGCTGAAATTCTCCCCCAATTCCCAAATCCACGGGGAACTTCGATCATGGTGCTGGGGGTCAAGCCAAGCTGAAGGCCGCAGGGAATGAAACCGCGTATAAACCGCCGCATCATTGTTTTCAAGAGAGCTTTCCTAGCGATGCAAACTAGGTATCGTTCATTCCATGCTGATCAAGAGCGCTGATGACCGCTCTGAAGATGTCGCCGAACTTAACGCGTTGCTGGTAGAGGCTAAACCCACCCCAACCCAGAAGAAGCGTATCCAGGAAGAGCTGCGTAATCTGAAAAAAGGCGCATGGGGCGAGCACCAAGCTGCCTACTTCCTCGATTTTCACTTTGAGGGATACAAGAATACCATCATTTTGCACGACCTGCGGCTTGTTCTCAGTAATGGCAAGACAGCTCAGATCGATCATCTGATCATTAACAAGTTTTTGGATGTCTATGTTCTTGAATCGAAAAATTGGGGGCAACTGACCGTGGACGAGACTGGAGCCTGCACGATTGGGGATGGACGAATCATCGGAGTCGAATCCCCCTTGGAACAGTGTAAGCGTCATGCGGATGTTTTGGCTCGCAGCTTTCAAATCGATCCTCAGCTCAAAGCCTTGGCACCCCGTCAGAACATCATGTGCCGTGTGCTCGTCGCTCCGGGTTGTCATCTGAAAGCGCCTCATCACAAAGAGTGGTATGTCAAAGCCGACGCCTTTCATTCCGCCTGGGAAAAAGACATCGACAATGAAACTATGGTCAAGAGCGTCATGTCGCTCACCCGGATGGTAAGCCGCGAAACCTTGATCAAAATAGGCCACACCCTGGCAGAACTTCACAATCCTGGCCGAAGGGATTGGCGAGCAAGATTTGGTCTTTCTCCAGCACCCCCTGAAGCAAAGACTCCAGCCAACAAGGTCGTTTCCAGCATCGAAGGACTAGCGGATTACGTTCCAAGATGGGGAGAGGATTGGTTTGTTCTGCAAGGCAAGCCGACTGAGGAAACGAAGAAGGCAATCAAGGCTGCTGGCTACCGCGCCAACCAAGAGAAAGGTGAATGGGTTTGGAGGCTCAAAGTCTGATGTAAAGGATGGTGATTAAGCGCATGAACCCCAGGCTCATCCCAGCATTTGTCAATAGTCTCAGTGCCTTTGGAACACTTCCACTTCCAAATACGGCTAACCCATATTTGTCACCTGGATGCTGTACAAATCTCTCCAGTTATCTAATCGCGCTCTGCAATCCTAGATTTTCAGGTGTTTTACTCGTTGGTGAAGCACCTGGTTATCGAGGCTGTGCTATCACTGGAATTCCATTTACAAGTGAACGGGTTCTTACCACCTGTAGCCACCACTTTTTGATAGCTATCCGTCCTTCGCTAACCATCACCGGTATGGGCACGGAACGTACGGCCACCATTGTCTGGAAGGACCTCTGCACACGCCATACGTTGCCAGCCTTTTGGAATGCTTTCCCATTTCATCCCCATGTCACCGGAAACCTGTTTTCCAATCGAGCGCCGACCGCTGCAGAAATTGCTATAGGTACTCCGTTCCTGACAGGTATAATCAACATTCTGTGCCCACACATAATTATTGGAGTGGGTAAAAAGGCAGGAAGTGTGCTCTCTCTGCTCGGTCATCACCTTCGCGTTCCTCATCCGTCATACCGTGGAGCATCAGGATACAAGTCAGGAATTGCGAGAGCTGGAATCAGATAATGGAGTTGATTGGAGGAAGTGCGGGATTATTAACATATACCACATCCTCGACTCAACGTCATTCTCCACCTTCGTTCTCAGCTCCGCAGGAAGGTCAGGAAAGAATCCAATGCCAGTATCCTGCTCGACCTTGGAAGAGATGGTCACGCAGACTTTGGTGGCTTCCTGCACACCATCGTTGCTGAGCGCCGACACAGATAGACGAGACATCCGGCTCACAGCGTCGTTACTTCTTGCTGTCAGCATTTGCGTTATGCATGCTAATGGTTGTATGAACACCAACAGCGGCGGAATGAAAAGCCTCAAACAAATGCGTCTTGAGGCGCAACAAGCTGGGGTGACAACCACAGCTAAACTGGCACAAACATTGGGGGTTGATCGTGGTACAATATCAAAATGGGAAACGGATGAAGATTCCATTCCATTGGGATATTATAAGAAATGGCAGGTAGCCTGCGGAGCACAGCCGGTACCACCCGCCCTCTCTGTTACCAGGATCGTTCGTATCCGAAAAACTGCTGCGGACTGAACAGCCTTGTATTGCCCGCGGCTGCCGCAACTCAGTTATTCCCGGGGCACCATCACCCGTAGCAGCTCGTTTTCAAATGCTCTGCCCGGCATCGATCTCGGCCAGCGCCTGAGTCGTTTTACCCAAAAGCTGTATCGGTGAAATGGACTGGATTCTATCGGGAGCCACGTTCGTTCCCGGCGGCAGCGGAAAGAACAGGGAAAAAGTGGTACCTTTGCCGACTTCAGATTGCAGATCGATAAAACCCTGATGAGATTCCATCAAGCCGAAGACCACCGAAAGCCCCAAGCCCGTGCCTTTTTCGGGGGCCTTTGTCGTGTAGAAGGGTTCAAAAACATGGTATTGAGTCGCCTCATCCATGCCCATTCCCGTATCAGATATCTGCACGCGAAGGTAAGGGGCATCGTTGAGCTGCCACGAGCTCGCATGAATGTGATCGAACCGAACGAGGTCCGTCGATATCGTGATTTCTCCGCCCTGCGGCATCGCATCGCGAGCATTGATGATCAAATTGGATAACATCCGGTCCAGTTGGATGCCGTCCGCCAATATGGGCGGCAAATCTTCCTCCAGTCGTTGAAGGGACAGGCTCACGTTCGCGGGCAGACTAGCCTGGAGAAATTGCGCCGTTTCCTTGATCTGGGCGGTTATATCCACCGGGAGAAGGCGGCCCTCCGTCTTTCGCGCGAAGACAAGCAGTTCCTGCATCATGCCGTATCCGCGATCCGTCGTCTTGTTCAACTGCTCCGCAACGTGAATGACCTGCTCCGGTTCATTGGCCACCATCGAGAGCAGATTAATGTTCAACTTCATTGTCTGCAGCAGGTTTCTGAAATCATGCGCCAAGCCTCCGGCGAGCGTGCCGATGGTTTCCAACTTTCGCGCCTGTCGCAATTGTCCTTCCACCACGCGCCGGGCATTTCGATCCTCCACCTCATTCAGCGCGCGGCGAACAGCGGGCAAAAACCGCGATAACCGGTGCTTGAGCACATAGTCAGTGGCACCGTTTTGCAGCGATTTGATGGCAGCCTCTTCGCCGATGGTTCCCGAAACAAAAATAAACGGAACCTCCGGCTTTATCGCGCGCGCCATCTGCAAAGCTTCCAAACCATCAAAATGCGGCAGGTTGCAATCAGAGAGAATAAGGTCGCACTCCGATTCCTGGAGAGCTTTCGTGAATTGTTCCCGAGTCTCAATACGCACGACTTCGCAGCCGATGCCGGCAGCCTGCAACATGTGCCGAATCAGTTCGCAATCCTCCGGGGAGTCTTCGATATGAATAACGTGCAGAGGTTTTTTCATGGTGCGCGCCCTGTCTGACAAGAGCGATTGCTTCAATCCGCGACAATATAGCCGGTAATGCCTTTTGCGCAAACGAGCGTGGTTTTGTCGATTCGAGTTTATTGCTTTTCGCTACCACCGAAGATAGAATCCCACGGGTAGCCAATCCCACTCTGAATGTCGCGCCATCCAAACAAGGACAGGAAACACGAGCCAATGCCGACGGGCCTCCCGGCAGATCGCTTGCCCACGGCAAAATCATTTTCTCAGAAGGCCGCCCGCCCGCTCGGCAAAGGGTATAGCCAGATCATGGAGATGGTTCTTTCCTACGCGGCCGCGGAGAAGTGCTCCGGAAATCCAACCCTTTCGCACAGCCTGGAACGCGTTCGCCTGATGCCCGACGTCAAACTGCATTTGGGCCGATTGCCTAAAGAGCCGCTTTGCTTGATCGAAGGCTACTCAACGCCGGGCAATGCCGGGGCGCTCAGACAGTTCATCCATGAAATCAACGGGAGCTTCCCGCGAATCGAAACGGTCGATCTTTATGATCTGCCCCATTTATATGAAGTCCTCGGTTTTGAAATGCCGCCCATGAAGTATCACATTGCCGATGCAGCGCATTTAGATGATTTATATAGTGATGGCGCGGTGGATTTGGTCGTTCAGGATTTCCTTCTCAACTGCATTCCCGCATCAAGACACGAGCCGGTGCTGAGCGAAGTAAGCCGGATTCTCAGGCCGGGAGGACTAGGCATCATAAGCTTTACCAGCAGCGAAGCGCTGGACCTGAATGCCGCGCTGCCTACAGCCCGCCTCCAGACCGATCACAATTTCGCATGGAATCCGGAAGCATACGATTTAGTCGAGATGGAGAAAACAAATTCTTCAGGAAGCCCTTTAAATTACTTGATGGGCAAGCTTGTCTATAATCAGGCTGCCTCGGAGCTCGTTTATGTCGTCGCATCGGGCGGCCGCTTTGAATTCTTCAGGTCAAAGGAAGCGATGTTTTCCCTTTTTGAGAAATGCGGATTGCGCCTTCTATCCTTCGACACCTCTCAGGGAAGCGACGATTACGGCCTCTCCTGCGTCCGGTACCGCTGCATTTTAGCAACGCAATCCGCACCCGGTTCCTGATGGAGGCTTCATATGCGTGACTCCACTTCGCCGCTTTCCTATTCCCTCAGCCCCTCTCAGACCAGAAATCTCCTCGAAGATGCGCTTTCCATGGCGCACCGTGGACTGAATGTCGAACAGATTGTATGCAGGAGTACAGAAGCTCTCAACCTGCCCGCCTTTAAGCAATCCTGGCAAACGCTTATTAATCGTCATTCGGTCTTGTGCGTGCGATTCAAGCGGGACGACCAGCAGCAGCCTTACCAGGAAGTCCAGTCGCCTATAGAATTGCCCGTTCTTGTCGAAGATCGTCAGCAGTTGAAAGCTTCGGAAAGAGACGCGTTCCTTGAAAACTGGCTTGAGGCGGATCGACAGGCCGGCTTCGATCTTTCCGCTCCTCCGCTGATGCGGGTGACAGTCATCCGATTTGCCGATAATTTGGTGACATGGGTATGGACGTTTCATCATATTTTAATGGATGGGCGTTCCTTCTTGCTGGTTCTGGACGATTTTTTTGACTCCTATGAATCCCTTTGCGCCCAGCGGGAAGTCATCCTCCCGGAGCGGAAACATTTCTCGGAATTCATCACATGGCATCAGGCCTGGATTAAATCTCATGAAAAAGCAGCTGCGGATTATTGGCGACAGTTGTTTGCGGACGACGAAACGGATTCGGTTTTAAGCATCAGCCGGACGTCCTCGCCAGTTGATCGTCGGCAGGAAAAGATAAATCTTAAATTAGAACCTGCAGCAGCCGAAGACTTACATCGGATGGCTGCGGATTTCGGATTGACGGTCAATACGATTATCCAAGGAACGTGGGCATTGCTTTTGAGTCGCTACTATCGATCCAAATCGGTGACTTTCGCCACCATCCGGGCCTGCAGGCACGGTTCTGTTGACGGAACTGCAGGGATGATCGGCATGCTGATGAATTATCTTCCCGTGCATGCGCGCATTTCTGAAAACGCTCTCATTGTTGATTTTCTCAAGGAAATCAGAGGCCAGCAACTGGCGGCCCGTGCTTATCAATGGTCGTCGTGGGATGTCATTCGCAATGCGATTCCAATTGCCGCCAGCAAGCAGCTATATGATAGCTGCGTCCTCTATGAACACTACAATATCGCCCAGGAATTGACCAATCGATTTGGAAACAACGGAGCCAGGACTTTTTCTTTGCGCGAAATGTCGAATCTTCCCCTTCTATTATTGGCAAGCGAGAAACCGCAACTCCAATTCGAGCTTATTTATCAAGCGCGTGTATTTGAGGCGGAAGACATCAGCCAGTTAGGCCGGTCTTTTATTACCTTGCTTCACCAAATTCTGGCGTCGCCGAGAAGCCCGATCGGAACCTTGGAACTATTGGATTCCGACGACAAGCAAAGCGTCGTCAAACGGCTTGGCGGACCTGAATTGAATTTCGCCGAAGACAAGGGTTTACACCAATGGTTTGAAGATCAAGTCAAGAGAAGTCCGAACGCACTCGCCGTTGTGGCGGAACGCAGTTTGACCTATGAACAACTTGACCAAGAGGCGACCGAGCTGGCCGAACGGTTGATCGCCCTGGGAGCCGCTTCAGATCGAGTGGTCGCGATTTATCTGCCGAGATCGGCAATGTCTCTCATTGCCATCTTGGGAATCCTGAAAAGCGGAGCGGCTTACCTGCCTATAGATATAGAATTTCCGAAAGAGCGGGCAAAGGGCCTCTTGAAGGACGGCGAAGCCTGCGCCGTGGTGACAGAAGAAGCCCTTTCTCACACTCTCCCCGAATTGTCAGTTCCCGTGCTGCTTCTGGATGGCGATAGAGAAAGCGCCGGGCCGTCCTCCCATCAAGCGCTCCCTAAAATTCGCGGCTTCCAACTGGCCTATGTGATGCCCACATCAGGCACCACAGGGCGTCCAAAACTTATCGGAGTCGAGCATCGGCAAGTCGCCAATCTTTTAGCTTATGCCACGCAATGCCTGCTTCAGCCCGATGACGTGCAATGCGTGCCGTTCATCGATTCCCCCAGCTTCGATTCCAGCATATCTCAGATATTTACCACATTATCCCTGGGTGGAACTTTAGTTCGTGTTCCGGATATACTTTCCATCAGCAGCTCTTCCTACTATGAAAAGTTTACCTGTTTGGGAACAACCCCTTCCCTATTAGCAGTCATATTAAAGGTAACGGGATTACCCCCCTCGGTTCGATTAATCGGCTTGGGAGCAGAAGCCATACCCGCCGATCTGCTGGAAAAACTTGACGGCTTGCCACAGGTCAGAAAGGTGATTAATTATTACGGCCCAACCGAAGCCACGGTCTATTGCACTGCGGCTGTCCTATTGGATCGCCTCAGCCCGAATGGCAAAATGGATGTGCGCAACCGGGGCCGGGTTATTGGCCGCCCCATTGCCAACACGCGGATTTACCTTGTCGATGAGTTCGGCCACCTGACGCCTCCGGGTGCTCCGGGGGAAATCTATATCGCAGGCGCTTCAGTGGCCCGTGGATATCTCAACCTTGCCGGAAAGGATTCCGACAATTTCCTCCCCGATTGTTTTGGAGCAAATTCGGAGGATCGCATGTACCGCTCCGGCGATATCGGCTGCCTGAAAAGAGACGGCCAATTGGAATTCCTGGGCCGCAAAGATCATCAGCTTAAATTCAATGGTGTCCGCATCGAAGCGGCGGAAATAGAAAATGCGTTGTTGAGTTTTCCTGGGGTTCGCCAGACCGTGGTTGATCTCAGGTCCGAGGCCGACGGAAAGAAGCGCTTGGTCGCTTACCTCGCCGCCGATAACGAGAACTTTCCAAAACAAAAACTAAGAAAAGCCCTCAGGCTTCTTCTGCCCGGCGCGATGATTCCCCAGCACTTCGTCGTCCTCAGCGATCTGCCCCTGACTTCCAATGGCAAAGTGGATCGCGAGGCGTTGTCTCGCTTGGAGCTTGGAATCGAAACCACAACCGAGTCAACCGCTCCCGCCACGCCGGCGGAAATTCAAATGCAAGCGCTTTGGGAGCGCAACCTTTCCCGAAGCCCCATTCGTCTCGACCAGGATTATTTCGAAATGGGGGGAGACTCCCTATCAGCCGTCAATCTCTTGTTCGCCATCGAAAAGCAATTTCGAATACGTTTGAAGCCCCAGATCCTTCTTGAAAGCTCAACGATTGCCGATCTCGTCCATGAGGTCGAGCGTTGCGTGAATGCGGCGAAAGCCCGGCAACCTGTCGCGCAAACCTCCTTTCTCTCCCTTCAGGAATCGGGAAATAAAACCTGTCTCATTCTCGTTCCGGGAGGCTCCGGCGAGGGCTTGCTCTCGTACAAAAATTTCGCGCAAAGCTTTTTCCCCGATCATGCCGTCCATGCCTTGCAGTCACCCTATGCCTTGATGATGGAGGAACCTGCCGATCCGACCGGACGCATTGCAACCCACTTCGCCGAACAAATCGAGAACCTCGTCCAGAACCGTCCGTTTGTTTTGTTCGGTCACTGTGTCGGCGGACTTTTGGCGTGGCATATAGCCTGCGCACTGGAAAATCAGAAAGTTCCGCCATTCAGCCTGGTGATCTACGATGCGCCTGTCCCACGAAAAGGGGTCAATATCGCGGTACAGTCGATCGAATCAGCGCCTCGCTCGCGACTTCAACGATTGATCCATGCCTACCGCTCGGCTTGGAAGGGTTGGGTCCTGCGGCATGGGAACCATTCGCGAGCCAAAATAGGATTTCTCCTCTGGGCCCTTAACAATTTTTTCATGCGCAAAGGCTTGGATCGCTCCGAAAGCGGCCGCGAGAACTTCGCCAAGCTGGCTTACCTAAGAGCGCTGCAAAGCGGAACCTTGAGTACCTTCGGCCACAAAGCGCTGCTTATCTATCATCACGCGCAAGCTGAAATCGTCTCCCGCTCCCTCTGGCATGCCCATTCCACGGGTGAAATCCAATTTGAATTTATTGATGGAGACCACACGGATTGGGAAAGCGCCATTTTAAATACGATTCCCCTCATTCGTGATCAGATCGAGACCCTTGATGCCCAGGAAAAAGCGCGAGCCACCGGCCTATCGTGTTAGAGCCTGCTTGATGTATATATGATAAACAAACTGGCTCGGCTCGCTTCGTGCGCTTAGCGGCCAGTCAATAGCTTCAACTTCTCCGGATAGCGATCTCCCTGCACCGTAATCTTCGACGCGGCGGCATTAATCTCGCGGAGATCCTCCGGCGTCAGCTCCACTGAAATCGCCCCGATGTTCTCCTCCAGGCGATGCAGTTTCGTCGTGCCAGGGATCGGAACAATCCACGGCTTTTGCGCCAACAGCCACGCCAGCGCAATCTGTGCCGGCGTCGCCTTCTTCTTGTTTGCAAGTTTGCCAAGCAGGTCAACCATGGCCTGATTCGCCTTGAGCGCTTCCGGCGTGAAGCGCGGAAGCGTGCTCCGAAAATCCGAGCTGTCGAACTTCGCGTTCTCGTCGATCTTTCCCGTGAGGAAGCCCTTGCCCAGCGGGCTGTAAGGAACCAAGCCGATCCCAAGCTCCTCAAGCAGCGGCAAAATCTCCGCCTCGGGCTCCCGCCACCACAACGAATACTCGCTCTGCAGCGCCGCGACTGGCTGCACCGCATGTGCGCGACGAATCGTTTGCGCTCCCGCTTCAGAAAGGCCGAAATGCTTCACCTTGCCTGCCTGAATCAGCTCCTTTACCGCGCCCGCCACATCTTCAATGGGCACGTTGACATCAACGCGGTGCTGATAGAAAAGATCGATCACATCAAGCTTCAGTCGCTTCAGCGACGCGTCCGCAACCCGCTTGATCTGCTCCGGCCTGCTGTTCAGCCCCGCCGCGCCTGGCCGATGATCGCTGCCACTCAGGTCGAACCCGAACTTCGTCGCGATTACTACCTTCCCACGAAACGCGGCAAGCCCTTCACCCACGAGTTCCTCATTGGTGTACGGTCCGTAAACCTCCGCTGTATCAAAAAAGGTGACTCCGCGTTCGACCGCAGCGTGAAGAAGAGCCGTCATCTCCTTTTTATCTTTCGGCGGACCGTACGAAAAACTCATTCCCATGCAGCCGAGCCCGATGGCCGACACTTCCAGATTACTCTTTCCAAGTTTGCGCTTTTCCATTTTGAATTCTTTCTTTGAGTTAAAATTGCTTCCGCTCAGCCCTTGTATTGCTCGTCGGTGACCTGTTCCATCCAATCCACAACCTTCCCGTCGAGCTGCTTCTGAATCGCAATATGCGTCAACGCCGTGCCCGGCGCGGCGCCATGCCAGTGCTTCTCGCCCGGTGGAAACCAAACCACGTCACCCGGCCGGATTTCCTCAATCGGACCTCCCAAACGCTGCGCCCTCCCGCAACCGGCGGTGACAATCAGCGTCTGCCCCAGCGGATGCGTATGCCACGCCGTCCGAGCGCCCGGTTCAAACGTCACTGTCGCGGCGCTCGCGCGTCGCGCTTCGTTTGCCTGGAATAACGGATCGATCCGCACCGTCCCCGTAAACCAGTCGCCCGGTCCTTTAATCGATGCCTGCGAGCCATTACTATTAATTTCCATATTGAATCCCTTTTTCAGTTAAACTTGAAACGAATTTACTTCACATCCGCGCGCCTGTCACACGGCGTCTTGCCTGTGCAATGGTAGCCCGCGCTGGTTCAGCGCGGGTGCGGCGTCGCGCTGCATCCGCACCCCCTTCCTCCCCTCCAAAAAAATAAGCGAATCAGGCGAATGGAGCGAATGGAGCGAATGGAGCGAATGGGAATCGGTTAAACTGGCATAAGTGGGAATCCGAATTGGTAACGGAGCGGGGGTGGAGGTTCGGAGCAAAGTTG
>Ga0302319_10022002_pt1 | contig 11461 bp, 11 predicted proteins | sample Bog_T0_2_FD_203319 | JGI IMG/M metagenome (GOLD analysis project Ga0302319, IMG submission 203319) | Peat permafrost microbial communities from Stordalen Mire near Abisko, Sweden - Bog_T0_2 | ecosystem: Environmental > Terrestrial > Soil > Wetlands > Peat | place: Sweden: Abisko, Stordalen Mire...
TTTTTTTGATCCGATACTCGCTTAACTTGCTCCATTTCAACACATTAAATAACTACACCTATAAATCTTCTGGTCTAGAGCCTTTGGTTTTCATGGCGCTCTGAAATTTCCGGGTAAATAGTTTCACCGCAAGACGTCGGGGAGAACGCCATAAGAGTTATTTGCCTTTCGCTACACAAACCGGCGGGATAATACAAGACATATTTCGTTCACTTGTATCGCTATTGTTTTATAAGAAATTCTTATCCTGGCCGCTTTAATCCATGTCAGCGAATTCACCGGAAACCGAACGCACCATGGAAACCACGCCCGCCTTCCATTCGTGCCGTTCAGGAGCTTCTGGAGGCAGTCGCAGCGGTGCCGATAATCGGGCCAGGCTTCAAAGCGGCTTGTTCCTGGGAAAATTCGGGTCAGGCTACAAATCTTGACAGGATCGACACTTCGGTATCTAGAATACGAAACGCACTGCGGTTTGCACAAAATCTCAAAAAATCCTCCGCGCAGCGGGTTGATACTATTTTAATCCAACCGCCGGAACCCAATCAAAACGAAACCCGCTTCAGCTTTCCTGCAACGACAACATTCTTTCAAGCTCGGTAGCGATTGCCTCGACAATCTTCCACTCCTCGATTTTTGTGCGGACGAATGTCGCCGATGAATGAATATTCAGATGGCGGTTCAGCTCGAGCACCTTTTCTTCCAGGGCGGCATTCTCACCATTCCTCGCGACACTGCTTTTCAAAGCTTGGATTTGTTCCTTGGTCCAACTCTGCGGCATATTTCAACTGGATAATAACTTTGTCATTTTGTCAATGGGAATTCCGCCTGTTCCGGCTTTCACCCGACATGCGGCATCACCTTGCGCTGGCTCACGCTGTCCCCATCGTCGCTTTTCAATTCGCGGAATATAATGGTGGAAAGCACCGTCAAAACTCCCAGGGCAAGAAACGCCTTGTGGATGCCGCTGATCATTTCCGGCGCGCTCGTGTGAAAGCGGTCCGGAATGAAGAACGCCGTGGCCAGCGACGCCGTGGCCACGCCGAAGCTGATCGACATCTGCTGCATCGTGCTCGCGATGGTGCTCGCGCTGCTCGTCTCCTCCTCGGTGACGTCGGCATAGGCAAGCGTGTTCATGCTCGTGTATTGCAGCGATGTGAAAAAGCCGAAGGTGAACACCTGCGCGACGATGAGCCACACCGGCGTGCCCGCGCCGATGGTTGCGAACAGCATGATGAGCAGCCCCAGGATCATGGTGTTGGAAATCAACACGGTCCGGTAGCCAAAGCGCCTCAGTATCCACGGCATCGTCATCTTCAGGCTCATGGCGGCCAGCGCCTGCGGCATCATCAGGAGGCCGGACTGGATCGGCGTAAACCCGAGCCCCACTTGGTAGAGAAGTGGAAACAGAAAAGGAATGCCGCCGATCCCCAGCCGCGTGAAATAGCTGCCGCTCACTGCCGAACGAAAAGTCCGGAGGCGGAACAACGTCAGCCGCAGCAAGGGAAACTGGGTGCGCGTCGCCCGCAGCCCGTAACTGGTGAGCAGGACGGCCGAAATCGCCAGCAACTCCAGCATCGCGCGTCCGCTCAATGTATGCTCGCCAAATACTTCGAGCACATACGAAAGCAGCGCGACACCGGAGCCGAAAAGGATGAGCCCCACGGTATCGAGCGGATGCGTGTTCTCTTCACAATAGTCGGGCAGATGGCGATAGACCAGGTACAGGCCGAGCAGCCCGATCGGCATGTTGACGAAAAAAATGACCCGCCAATGAAAGTACCCGACAATAAGCCCACCGGCGATCGGCCCGAGCATGGGGCCGATCAGCCCGGGTATCGCGACGAAGCTCATGGCGCGGATCAGTTCCGATTTGGCGAATGTCCGCACCATCGTGATCCGCCCCACGGGCACCATCATGGCGCCCCCGCATCCTTGCAGGATGCGGCACGCGACAAGGATATGGATATTGCTGGAAATACCGCATAGAAACGACCCTAGGGTAAAAATTCCGATCGCGGATGAGAACACCCGGCGCGTTCCGAATCGGTCCGCCATCCAGCCGCTGATCGGGATAAACACCGCCAGGCTCAACGTATAGCTCGACAGCACGGCCTTCATGCTCAAAGGCACCACACCCAGCGCCTTCGCGATCGCAGGCACCGCTGTGTTCAGGATCGTCGTGTCCAGCGCTTCCATGAAGAAGGCGACCGCTACGAGCCACGGCAACATGCGTTTAACGGCATCGCCCGGCGCGGCAGCGGGCGCGGAAACCGCGCTGGATTTATCAGGGCTCATCGTTGTGACAGGAAGGCATCGCCGCTCTGCCTATTGCGGCAGTGGCTTCTCCAGGGCCGCGCGGACAGTTGCAGGCAATTTGTCGGCGTTCGCCAGCAGCAGGCTGACCTGCCAAATCTGCTCGGTGCTCAGCGATGCGCTGAACCCCGGCATCCCCGTCAGCCGGATCCCGTTTGCCACTTTCCAGTATGTGACCTCCGCCGGATCATCGGAGACCCCCTTGCCTTTGAAAAGTTCCGGCGGCTTGGGGAACTCCCCCTTCGCGATCGCCGTTTGATCCTGCCCCGGCAACCCATGGCAGACAGCACAATCGTTCCGGTAAATCTGGGCCCCGGCAGTGTAAACTTCATCGGATGCCACGACTGGCACCGATTTCGGAGCCTCATTTTTGACGCGGGCTTTTAACGCAATGCCCGTGATCAGTTTCTCAAAGGGCAGCGGCGCCGAGTTCGTGGCAACGGGAGCCATGCCCAGCTCAATATAACCGAACCCACCGGCCACGATTAATACCAGCGCAGTGATGACCCCGAATATGAATTGTTTCATGTCCTTTAAATCTCTTCAAGCACACCATTTGCGTGTCCCGGATGCTAGGGACGTTATTCGCGAAATGGAATTTCGCAATCAAAAGCAGGATGCATTTCGTCACCGCCGTTATCCGATTTTCCGCCTGAGGAGCTCCTTTTGCATATGGCTCCCGCAAAGCTCCTCACCATTTCACAGCCGCGCCGTTTCAGCATAGGGCGGCTGGTCAAACACGGACAGGTCCCAGCTGTCGAGCCAGCGCACAAAAGGGCGCGGCGGCTGGAACGGCACGGTTTGCTTGAAAAAAACCGGCAGCCACACATACCGCGAGTCATGCAGATCATCCGGCCTCCACTGGTCGGCCATGAAGATGAAGGCGCCCGGTTTCCCGGGCACCGGCAGCACGAATGTGCTCTGCGCGCCGTACGTGATCTCCGCGCCTTCGCCCAGGCAGGGATTGCCCATCTCCTGCCAGTTCCCGGTCATGGCTGGCGCAACGGCAGAGCGGGCTTCATTGGGATCCCAGCCCGTGCAGTCGGACGCGATCAGGTAATACAGCCCCTGGTGCTTGAAAACACACGGTGCCTCCATGAAGCGTCCCACAAAATGTCGCGTCACCCGCCAGGGCTGGTGCTTGAGGCCATCATCGGTGAGCGGGCAGATCGCGAGGTTGATGTTGTCATTCGATGCAAACACCGCATGCGCGCTCCCGTCGTCATCCTGGAAAAGCGTGCAATCCCGGAACATCTGTCCGTTGGGCTTGCTCGCCTCGATAAACCGGAACGGCCCCGTGGGCGTGTCGCTCACCGCCAGCCCGGCCAGCGCGCCGCTATGCCCCCACCCCTTCAAGTCATGGTGCCACCACATCACGAAGCGCCGCGTGGCGGCATTGTAGATCACCTTCGGGCGCTCCATCTTGCAACCGGGCGTCAATGGCGACTCCGGGTCGCGCCGGTCCACGGGCAGCGCCGTTCCCTCGAGCTTCCAGTGGTAAAGATCACGCGAGGAGTAGCAACTGATGCCGATTAGCGCATCCTGCTTGTCGGACCCCACCGGCCTCTGCTCCCCATACCAGTAAAACACCCCCTCATGGTGCAGCACCCCGCCCCCGTGGGCATTGATCGGCTGGCCATCCGTATCGAGCCAGGTCTGGCCCGGGCGGAAGGCGTCCGTCCCCTTCTTGTTATCCGCTGACTGCTGCTTTGAAACATGGTTGCTCATAATTTTCTCCCGCTGCGCAGCGATAATAGAAACGGGCCCCGCTATTTAAAGGAATAATTCAACCACGTGTTCCGCTGGTCTTGAGTTCATCGCCACTACAGCCACCCGCTCTGGCCCCGGTAAGCCAGGGGCGATTGCCCTTCTACCTGCTTGAAGCACTTGGAGAAATAGTAAATATCAGGGATGCCGACCAGCCCGGCGACTTCGGCAACGCTCAGCCGCTGCGTGCGCAGCAGCGTCTTCGCCCGCTCCAGTTTGGTCTGCAATATCCACTCCACCGGCGTCGTGTGGAGATGCTCGCGGAACATCCGCCCCACTGTGGACGCACTCAGGCCGGAAAACTCCACCAGGTCGCGCAGGGAAGTTTTCCGCTCCAGGCTGAACAGCACATACTGCTTCATCCGTTCGAGGTCGGGCGGCACATCATCGTCATGCAGTTTCCTGGAGGTTTCGTGCAGGATCAATTCATGCAACAACTCCCGCGCCAGTTGCCTCGCCCGCCACTCCGGTGGATTTCCCCGCACGAACAACCGCACGATATACTCGAGCAGATACGTCAGCGGTGCCGTCGTCTCCAGCCACCCCACTTTTAATCCCGCCAGCTCCGCGGTTGCCGCTCCTATATCCTGCCGGTACCGCACGCACGCCAGCGGATCATGCTTCTGGTGCGACACGCGAAAGGTAACCGGGTGACTGTCGGCATGCCTCGGGATCACGTGGACACCGCACAGCAGAAAAGGATCCTTCCGGCTCGCTTCGTAGTGGATGCGATGCCCCCACGGAAGAAACAGATAGCGCCCCGCTTCAAAGGGATGCTTGTCGCCGTTCACGGTTACGGCCCCCTTCCTAGCCTTGCACCACAGCAGCATCCGGCTTTCCACGCACGGAAACTGAATGCTCTGGCCCGGCGCAAACTGCGCAAAATTCGCGTACACAACCACCGCCTGCCGGAACGGTACACGCATGGAAGCAATCGGGGGCATGACGAAATAATACAAAAAACTGCATGATCGTCCAGTTGCGACAACGAAATAATCATTCCATGTTTCGTCACCGTAAAAACACTATGGACACCATAAGCCCCGCCATCCGTGAATATGAGGATTCCACGCCGCTGCTGGCCGGGCCCGACCGGTTGCGGCAACGCATCGCGGAGGATGGATTTCTTTTCCTCCGTGATTTCATACCGCGGGAACTCGTGCTGGAACTCCGCCGCCGCATTCTGGAAATCGTGGAGCGCAACGGCTGGATGAAAGCGGGCACGGATATCATGGAAGGCATCGCCGACCGCGACGCCATCGCGCGCTCCGCAGCCGTGGAATCGTTCCACGCATGGGGCACCGGCATTCCCAACCGCGTCTACCGCGATGTGCAATGCCTCGAGCAGTTTCACGCCCTCGCCCATCACCCCAAGTTCATCGCCCTTTACGAAACCATTTTCCAATCCGGGGTCCTCATCCATCCCCGGCACATTGCGCGGGTCATGCTTCCCTCCCCCGGTCTCTCACCCACGCCCCCGCACCAGGATTTCATCCACATCCAGGGCACCACGAATGTCTGGACCTGCTGGATGCCGCTGGGCGATTGCCCCGTGCGCGCCGGCGGCCTGTCCGTGCTCCGCGGCTCGAACCAGGATGGCCTCCTGCCGGTCATGGCCGCAGCGGGCGCCGGCGGCACCGAGTCGATCATCTGCGAAACCACCCACCAGTGGGCGCAGGGCGACTTCAAGCTCGGCGACATCATCACCTTCCCCTGCCACACCGTCCACAAATCCCTCCCCAGCCAGCTCCCCGACCGCATCCGCCTCTCATGCGACTACCGCTTCCAGCCCGCGCACGAGGACATCGAGGAGAAATCCCTCCAACCCCACGGACAGATCGCCACCTGGGAAGAAATCTACCAAAACTGGAACAACAAGAACCTGATGTATTACTGGGAAAAACGCGACCTCCACCTCTCCCCCTGGAACGAATCAATCCGCTGGCAAAAAGAGAGAATCTGCAACTAGGAGCACGTCGAAATAGTCCATTTGATGCGGGGAGCGCGGGCATCCTTGCCCGCAGTCGTCTGCATCCTGCTAACGACATTCGACAACTCGCGCAAAGCGCCATTCTTTCTTGAACCACGCACGCACGGTGCGTTGTAGCGTCCGCCGTCCCCGGCGGATGGCGCTGCGTGTGGTTTGCAATCCGCGCGCTCCCATGCGCTGAGACAGCGCGCGCCACAAGGGCCATCGTGCCCGTCGGGAGGCAACTCCAAAAACGCCCGGAGCGTTGTGAGCCTTCCCTCCCCATCCCGCCACTTCCCGACTTTAACGCTGACAAAGGAATGCCCGGCTGACATTATTCCCGCCATCCCTTCCGGATTCTCCCTATGACAAATTTCATCCATTCCCCCGAGGAACAAGGCGCGGCCTATGTGACGGCGATCATGGATATGGACCGCCTGCATCTGGCAAAAAAAAGGATCGCCGCGCGCGACTCACGAATTAATCCGGCGCTGGATGCGCTGCGCAACGAGGCGGACCAATGGTGCGGCAAGCGGCCCTTTAGCGTGATGGACAAAACGCTCGCGCCACCCAGCGGGGACAAGCACGATTACCTCAGTTTCGGCACCTACTGGTGGCCCGATCCATCCACCCCGGACGGGCTTCCTTTCATCCGCCGCGATGGAGAACGCTACCCCGGGAGCATCGGGCCGGATTCGGATTGCCCCGGCCTGGAACAGATGGCGGCGGGCGCGGAGACATTGGCGCTGGCCTGGTATTTCACTGGCGATGAAAAATATGCGAGACAGTCGGCATCATACATCACGACATGGTTCCTGGACCCCGCCACGCGCATGAACCCCCACCTCGAGTACGGGCAGGCAATCCCCGGGCGGTGTGAAGGGCGCGGGATCGGCTTGATCGATACGCGGCATTTTTTGCTGGTGATCAATGCCCTCGCCCTGCTGGAAGGTTCATCCGCATTGACTCCCGCGCAGCGGCAGGAGTTGAACGCGTGGTTCAAGGCATATCTGCAATGGATGCGCGAAAGTTCCCACGGCAGGGACGAAAGCGGCGAGCACAACAACCACGGCACGTGGTATGATGTGCAGATCGCTCATTTCGCGTTTTTCACAGGCGCACATGACGTAACCCGCGCAACGGTGGAATCCGCAATAAAAACCCGGCTCGACACACAGGTCGCCGCCGATGGCAGCCAGCCCCACGAACTCGCGAGGACGCGCTCCTTCAGCTACAGCCTCATGAATTTGAGCGGATTTCTGGCATTGTCGGAGCTTGGCAAAAAAACAGGCGTGGATTTCTGGTCCCATTCCCCCGCCGGGGGCACCGGCCTGGTCCTTGCCGCCATCGATTACATGGCCGCCTACGCGGATTCCCATAAACCCTGGACCTGCCAGCAGATCATCCCCCTCAACCGTGGCGACCTTTTTCCATTCATACGCCAGGCCAGGGTATTCACAGGCGACGCCCGCTACGACGAATTCTGCCAGAAACTCCCCCAGCGCGCCCTGCAAGCCCACCGCGCAAACCTCCTCTGGCCGGTTCCGTAGCGGACGAAGTGAATCATTTGTGGACGACAAAGATTTCAACTTTGACATGATATTTTTACATGATACTTTTTAATTATGAAAAGTGTCCTCACCACTCTTACCGAGCGCGGTCAGGTTTCCATGCCGGCTTCTCTTCGCAAACAGCTTCATTTGAAACCAGGTCAACCGCTGATGTGGGAAAAAGTTTCCGATGATGAATGCCGTGTCCGCATAGTTCGCCACCCCGGTGCAAAGGCGGTAAAATCCATGCGCGGATTTATGAAACGCTTTCAGACAGATCCCACATTGCCTAAAACGACCGCTGGCTGGATGAAATTATTGCGCGAGGGAGAGCGCAAATAAATGCCTTGGGTTGTTGATACCTGCCTGCTGCTCGACATCGGCCTGGATGATCCTCACTTCGCCGGAAAAACCGAGTTTCTTCTCAAGGACAAAATCGCTGATGGCCTTCTCATTTGTCCGGTCACTTTCATTGAACTGGCTCCCGGTTTCGGAGGACAAACGAAAGCCCTTGAGGAATTTCTTTTCAATCTCGGCATCGGCTGCCGTGAGGACTGGACATGGGATGACACCAAAAGCGCAACCGGCGCATGGTCGCTCCACGTCCGGAAGCGCCGCGCAAAACAAGCGCCAAAGCGCCCGGTGGCGGATATAATGATCGGTGCATTTGCCTCTCGCTTTCAAGGTTTGCTGACTCGCAACGCAGAGGATTTCAACAAAGTTTTCCCGAATCTCACGATTGTTGAACCACGCTAACTGTCGTAGGCATCACTTCGTCATTCTCCAAGCCCTCGGCGCAACCCCGAAATGCGCGCGAAACAGCCGGTTGAAACTCGACAGCGTCTCATACCCCACATCCTGGCTGATCTGCAGCACCGACCGCGAGCTCCCGCGCAACAGCGATGCCGCCATGCGCAGCCTCAGATCGTTCCAGTAAGTGCGCGGCGGACGCCCCATCGTCTGCTTGAACAGCCTCCGGAAATGCGGCTCGCTCAGGCCGCACCGCACCGCCAGTTCCTTCATGCGCAGCGGCCGCGCATATTCGCGCGAGAACATTTGCAGCGCCGGTCCGAGCCGGTCGTATTCGCGTCGCGACGGCGCACCACCCCCGCCCCGCTCGCGCACCGGTGTCAGCCGCCGCACCAGCACCATCAATTCCCAGGTCAGCGCCCGCAGCGCATCCCCGCTGCCGTTCTGCCGCGTGCGCAATTCCTCGATCATCCGCATCACCGCGCGATTGATCGCCGGGTGCCCCCGCGCGCTCAGGATGTTCCCGAACCCCGCGCCAGCGCACGGCGTGGGATCGATCCTGTCCAGCGCCGCCCCGCCATTCCCCGCAAGCCGCATCGGATCGAGATAAATCCACGTCCATTCGCTCTGCGTCCCAGGCGCGCTCCGCGCAAGATGCACCTCCGTATGGTTGATGAACGACACATCCCCCGCCGCAAACGGCAGCACCTTTTCGCCAATCACAAAAATGCCGCTGCCGGAAAAGCAATATCCCACCTCCAGGCAATCATGCACATGCAGGAAGGTGATCGGCCGGTCGGTCTGGATGTCGACCTTGCCTCCACGGATCGCCAGTTCCGCGTCCAGCGGCATCGGCGCATACTCGATTTTCCAGTCGCGTGATCGTTTCTGCATGGTTTTTGCATGATTATGCGGAGAATTGCACACTGGCAATCATTTAACATCCCCTCCATGAAATCCAATTTCCCCCGCATCCCCTTCCTCCACGGCTGGGAAGGCGCAACCGGCATGCTCGAGATCGAATGCATCCAATCCCTCGACGAAGGCCGCGACCCCGCCTCCGTCGAAAAAATCGAAACACAAATCGCCGCCCTCGCCCCCACCGACCACGCCGCCCTTGCCGATTGCTGGTACGCATTGCAGGAGATCCCCGTGCGCCCCGACTACCCTTACAACGAGCCCTCCGACCTGGAATCCATCCGCGCCAGCACCAGGGCTAATCGACCTTTACCAACCCTTACGAACCTTCAGGCTGCGCTGCCCGACCGCATGCTCGGCGCATGGCTCGGTCGCAGCATCGGCTGCGCCCTCGGCAAACCCGTCGAGTGTTTCATGGGCTCCCACGGCAGCCTTTCGAGCAAGGACCGTATCAAAACCTACCTCACCGCCATCGATCCCGCCGAGTATCCCATCCGTGATTATTTCCCCGCCGCCTCGCCCGCATCCTCCATCACCGGTGTGACCGGCTGCGCTCCCTCCACCCGCGAAAAAATCGCCTTCATGGAAACCGACGACGACATCCGCTACACCGTCCTCGGCCAGATCATCCTCCAAAAATGCGGCGCCGCATTCACCTCGGCCGACGTCGCAAAAGCATGGATGGAATACCTCGGCTACACCCAGGTCTGCACCGCCGAGACCCAGGCCTACAGGAACCTCGTCATCCGCTACGGGCGCACGCTCGACCCCGGCGCCGATGCAGGGGTCGACTGGGACTGGGTCGCCACGCACCAGAACCCCTACCGCGAATGGATCGGAGCACAGATCCGCGCCGACTCATGGGGCTACGCCGCCCCGGGCAATCCCGCCCTCGCCGCGGAGTTCGCATGGCGCGATGCCCGCATCAGCCACGTCAAAAATGGCATCTACGGCGAAATGTTCTGCGCTGCCATGATCGCCGCCGGCTTCGCCACCACCGACCCCCTGCAAGTCATCGAGGCCGGCCTCGCCCAAATTCCCGCCCGCTCCCGCCTCTGGCTCGAAATGCGCGAGACCATCGAAATCTGCCGCGCCCACGAATTTCGCGCCGCGGAGTTCGAAGCCGTCCTCGAAGAAATCTACGCCCGCTTCGGCCACTACCACCCCGTGCACACGAATAACAATGCCGCCCTCGTCGTCGCCGCCCTCCTGCTCGGCCGGGACGACTTCGAAAAAGTCGTCACCATCGCCGTCATGGGAGGCTGGGATACCGACTGCAACGGCGCCACCGCCGGCTCCATCTGGGGCGCAATGTTCGGCGCGGCGCTCCTTCCAAAAAAATGGACCGCCCCGTTGAACGACACTCTCTTCTCCTTCATCCCCGGCTACCACCCCATCCCCATCAGCGAATGCGCCCGCCGCAGCGTCGAAATCGCCACCCTTTTAGCAGCAAAGCAGTAACCCCGGGCCTGCTCCATGAATTAATAGCAACCATTGCTCTTCACGGGCGTTTAATCCGCATGCGCACCCCCCGCTTCCCCCTCCGTGCCGCAGCCGTGATCATGGCCGCGGTTTCCCTGCTGTTTTCCGCCAGGGGCGCTGACTCCATCGATTGGGATCACGCCCGCGATTTATACCAGAGATCGCAGCGCGGCGAGCCGCTCAGCCCGGAAGATCAGTCTTATCTCGATCGCGCAAAGCAGGCCCACGCCGCCATGGAAGCCGCCCGCAACCAGGACGGTCGGCAACCTGTAAACGCCAGTCCCGCCAGCACGGAAACCGGCCTCGTTCCACTGACCGATCTCACCACCAAATACAAAGGCGATGATGGCGGACTCTACGGCGCCGGCCTCAATACACCACCCCCAGAACTCGCCGCAACTGCAAAAACAGAGACGGCAAAAATTCAACCCCTCGATGCGGATGGCAAACCCTCGCCCGATGGCAAAATCGTCCTGCTCTCCATTGGCATGTCCAATACCACCATGGAGTTCTCGCGCTTCGCTCTACTGGCCCAGGCCGACCAGGACAAATCACCCCGCCTTGTCATCGTGGATGGTGCGCAGGGAGGGCAGACCGCCGACCGCATCGCCACCGACACCGCGCCATTTTGGACCGTGATCGGCCAGCGCCTCAAAGCCGCAGGCGTCACCCCTGCCCAGGTCCAGGTCATCTGGCTCAAGGAGGCAAATGC
>Ga0302319_10022003_pt1 | contig 11461 bp, 11 predicted proteins | sample Bog_T0_2_FD_203319 | JGI IMG/M metagenome (GOLD analysis project Ga0302319, IMG submission 203319) | Peat permafrost microbial communities from Stordalen Mire near Abisko, Sweden - Bog_T0_2 | ecosystem: Environmental > Terrestrial > Soil > Wetlands > Peat | place: Sweden: Abisko, Stordalen Mire...
AACGAGATTGGGATACGGCTGGCGCTGGGAGCACAGCCGGGACAGGTGCGGGGGATGATTCTGCGGGAGAGTACGTGGCTTGCCGTTGCGGGAATCGGCGCAGGGGTGGGCGCGGCTCTGGGTCTGGCGCGGCTGGTGAAGTCGATGCTGTATGGGATTGAGCCGTGGGATCCGGCGACGATGATTGGTGGCGTACTGATTCTGCTGGCGGTGGCGCTGGCGGCTAGCTGGCTTCCGGCGCGGAGGGCGGCGGGGGTGCAGCCGATGGAGGCGTTGAGGCATGAGTGAAGCAGCGAAAGAGTGAAGCAGTGAATGAGTGAAACAGTGAAGCATTGGACAGGGGATAGGGACCAGAGAAAAAGGGATGGAGGGGCTTTGAGTTTGCGCTCATTTTTGACTCGAATTATTACTCAACCACGTTCGTGGATGCGCGCGATTGTCCAGCGGAACAGGCTGGAAATGGAGATGGAGGGGGAACTGGCCTTCCACCTGGAACATTTGACGGCGGACCTGGTGCGAGAGGGGTATGCACCGGAAGAGGCTGCGCGCAGGGCGCGGATTGCGCTGGGGGCGATGACGGTGACGAAGGAAGGCATGCGGGCGTCGCTGGGGTTGCAGTGGTGGGATGAGTTTTGGGCAGATTTGCGGTACGGGTTCAGGATTCTGCGGAAGAGCCCAGGGTTTACGGCGACCGCGGCGTTGAGCCTGGCGCTGGCGATTGGGGCCAATACGGCGATGTTTTCCTTGGCCAAGAGCCTGCTGTACGACCGGCTGCATGTGCCGAATCCGGAGCAACTGCAGTTGTTGCGCTGGACCGGAGATGACCACAATGTCGTCCATAGTATGTGGGGTGAATTCGACCCGACGCCCGGAGGAGGTATGTGGGGCGCCATCTTCTCCTACCCGGTTTACCGGCAGCTCCGCGACCGCAGCCGGGCGATGGAGGGTCTGGCCGCGTTCAACGAAGACAGCATGAATGCGACGGTTCGCGGGAATGCTCAGCGGGCAGTGGTGGCGATGGTGTCGGGCAACTACTTCAATGTGCTGGAGGCGCGGCCGCAACTGGGGCGGAACCTTCAGCCATCGGATGACCGGCCTGGAGCGTTGAGCGCGGTTGCGGTGATCAGCGACGGGTTGTGGGAACGGGAGTTCGATCGATCTCCGACGGCATTGGGACAGACGATTAACGTGAACCAGTCGCTGTTCACCATCGTTGGCGTCGCTCCGCGCGGGTTTACCGGAGCGAAGAATGTGCAGTCGTCGCCGGACGTCTTTGTGCCGATCAGTACGCAGCCGGTGATCGATCCGAAGGGTGACAAGGGAGGGTTTATTGATGATGCTGACACGTGGTGGGTGGACGTTGTAGGACGCATCAAGCCGGGGGTAACGAACGCGCAGGCGCAGGCGGAGATGAATGTCGAGCTGGCGGCGGCGGTCCGCGGAACGATGACGGTGAAGGCCGGGGACACGATGCCGCAGCTTGATCTGGGCGACGGCAGCCGTGGCTTGGGTTTTACGTCGCGGGTATTCGGAAAAGCAGTGTACGTGCTGATGACGCTGACCGGGTTTGTGCTGCTGCTCGCGTGCGCCAACATTGCCAACCTGCTGCTGGCGCGGGGCGCGCAACGGCAGCGTGAAATGAGCGTTCGGATTGCGCTGGGCGCGGGGCGGGGACGGGTGCTGCGGCAGTTGCTGACAGAAAGCCTGCTGCTGGCGGGCATCGGCGGAGCGGGTGGATTGCTGTTGGGCTACCTGGGACGGAATGCGATTCCCGGGCTGATGGCGAATGCGTGGGACCGGGACCAGATGAGCGTTCCCATGGATTGGGGCGTGTTTGCGTTTGCCGCGGGGGTGACCTTGGCGGCCGGGGTGGTGTTTGGTTTGGCTCCGGCGTGGCTGGGGGCGCGTAGCGAGGTGAGCAGCAGTCTGAAGGAAAGCGCGCAGACGACAACGCGGCGGCGGAAGGGGCTGGGCGGCAAGGCGATTGTGGCCTTCCAGATTGCGCTTTCGACGCTGCTGGTGGTGGGCGCTGGGCTGTTTTTGCGGACCGTGATTGCACTGAACTCGATTGATGTGGGATTCAGGACCGATCACCTGGTGCTGTTCGAGATAGCCCCGCCAGTGAAGCGGTACGAGCAGGGCCGCGATGTGATATTGCACCGGAGGCTTGAGCAGGAGTTTGCGGCTTTGCCGGGGGTGGAGGGCGTGGCGCCGGGCCAGACGGCATACATTGCGGATAACATGAACAACTCCGATTTCATCACGGAGGGCGAGGTGGATAAGGGTGACCACAGCGGCGCGGAGGACATGAACGTGGTCGGCAACAGGTTCTTGGAGACCATGGGCATTCCGATGGTCAGTGGGCGGAGTTTCGGGCCGCAGGATACGGCGAGTTCGCAGAAGGTGGCGATTGTTAATCAGGCGCTAGCGAGGAAGCGATTCCCGAATATGAACCCGGTGGGGAAGCGATTCCGGGCGGACGGGAATGCGAACGCGTGGGTTCAGATTGTGGGGGTGTGCGCGGACACACGGTATGCAAATTTGCGCGACGCGCCCCCGCCGCAGTTCTTTATGCCTTATGTGCAGCAGGTGCAGGTGGGCGGCTTGACGTATGCAATTCGCACCAATCTGCCGGTTGCCGAGTTGGTGCCGGCGCTACGCAAGGTGGTGCAGGGCGCCGACCGCGATTTGCCCATCATCGATGTGCGCACGCAGCAGGAACAGATTGATGCGAACATGCAGATGGAGCGGCTGTTTGCGGCGCTGACCGTGGGTTTCGGTGTGTTGGCGCTGGCGCTTGCGTGTGTAGGGATTTACGGGATCATGGCGTATTCAGTAGCGAATCGCACGAACGAGATTGGGATACGACTGGCTCTTGGGGCGCAGAGGCGCCAAGTGCGGGGGATGATTCTGCGGGAGAGTACGTGGCTTGCCGTTGCGGGAATCGGCGCAGGGGTGGGCGCGGCTCTGGGTCTGGCGCGGCTGGTGAAGTCGATGCTGTATGGGATTGAGCCGTGGGATCCGGCGACGATGATTGGCGGCGTATTGATTCTGCTGGCGGTGGCGCTTGCGGCTAGCTGGCTTCCGGCACGGCGGGCGGCGGGGGTGCAGCCGATGAAGGCGTTGAGGCATGAGTGAAGCAGCTTTCAGGTTACAGGTGACAGGTTATAGATCACAGTCCCAAGCCGCCTGTCGACAAATGTAATCGCCGCATTCGTTCGATGGATGAACTGTCCGCTGTCAGCTGCTTACTGTCATCTGTCACCTGTCATCTGCTTCTACGCGATTACGGGGAGGGTGGGCATGGAGCCTTGCTCCCTGGCTTCGGCGACGACGGCGTCGAGATGGTCGAGGACTTCAGGGACGGTCATGGTGTAGATTTCGCGGCGGGAGTCGTAGCCTTCTTCGACGAGTTGCTTGAGGTAGCGGCCGGCGATTTGGGCAGCGAGCTGGTCGGTGATGACCTTGCCGGAGCGCTTTTTCTGCTCGACCCAGGCGGTGCAGGGCAGCGCGATCCACATGGGGCGTCCGTTGACGTCGAAGCGGACATCGACGGCGTCTGCGTGGCGTGTGGCGATGGCGACGATGGTACCCTTCCAGCTGCAGTGCAGGTCCTCGGCGGTCCAGCGGTCGGCTACGTGGAAATCTTCGTACATGAGGATAGGGTATCGTTCCTGGTGACTGACGGCAAGGTGGAACGCCCCCCGGTCTTCGGATTCAAGGTGCCAGGAGCGGGGCTCGGGGTGCCCGTCCCTCGAGCTTGACGATCGCATGTCGCGCAAGTTGACACCCAGAAGCCGGCCCGGGATATGGGCGAGGGAACGGCTCTGATCTTTCGCTTCCGATTGCCGATGAACGAGGCAGAGGAGCCTCGAAACCATGCAAATCACAGTCACCGTCTCCGACTTAGTCGTGCGCGAAGCGGGGGTTCGCAGCCTCCCGGTAATAGATTTTGTTGAATCGCTGATCGACAAGGGGATGACAGTATCGAAGGAACTACCGGTGCTGAACAGTGCCATGGAGCGTATCCGGGCCCTTCGGTCAAGCACGGTGAGTAGCAAGCGCTAGGAAATTTGCAGATCGATTACCTTACCTCAACCCACCACTGCTGGACCGCACGGTGCTACGCGGGTGGACGCTGTTGTTGGCTCGCTGATAGACTAATAGGGTTGCAGTGGCAGTGCCTCGAACCGTACTTACCCGCCTGCAAGTCACAATAAGAAGGACAAGAAGAGAGCCCGTGGATACTCAAACCCGTCACGCCCTGAAAAAGGATAGTTTTGCCCAGGCCACCGCCAGCAGCATGAGCTGGGTGAGCGGTCACCGCTCCGGCGTAGCGCGCTGGGCCATCAGTATTGTTGTGGTTGCTGCGCTGGTTGCGGGCGCGCTGGTTTACTGGAACATGCAGTCGGTGGCGGCTGACAGCGCGCTGGGTGCGGCGATGGACATATACGATGCGCCGCTGGCGCAGCCAGGAGCACCGCCGGAAACCGGGGTGTATGCTGCGGCCGCTGACCGCTCAAAGGCCGCCAATGGGCAGTTTGCGGCGGTTGCGAAGCAGTATGGCTGGCTGCCCGAGGGGGCCAAGGCACACTACTTTGTGGGGATTACGGACCAGGAGCTGGGAAAGACTGCCGATGCCGAGACGGAGCTGAAGGCTGCGGCGGGTTCGTGGGACCACAATCTTTCAAACCTGGCCAAGCTGGCTCTGGCGGGACTTTATCACAACACGTCGCGCGACGCCCAGGCTATCGATTTATACAACGCATTGGCGGCCAAGCCGTCAGAGACGGTCACGGCGAATGTGGCGCAGCTTCAACTAGCCAATTTGTATGCGGCCACCGGGAAGCAGGACCAGGCACGGGCGCTCTGGGCCAAGGTGAAGGACGCCGACAAGGATGGGGCCGCGGGGTCCATTGCCACGCAGAAGCTGGCCGCCAAGCAGTAGGCGGGACAGACGAGCAGGATTCGACTCGCGGAGCTGCAACGTCCGCGAGTTTTGCTTTTGCGAGCATAGTGCACCGCCGCTCCGGCTGCGGCAGGTGAGCATTTTCCAATCCGCCTGCGTCTGGTGAACTATGAGCACCAGCCAGGCAGTATTCGCAGGTTGGATGGAGATTCCCAACAGCGCTGTGGACGACGAATCCCGCATACTGGCGGAAGAGGCGATGCTTGCGGCACTGGTGAGCCAGTACGCGAGCACGCTTTACCGCGTGGCCTATTCCGTCCTGCGCAATCCGGCCGATGCGGAAGACGCTGTGCAGGAGGCGTTTCTGCGCGTGCTGCGGCACAGGGACACGCTGGGCGAGGTGCGCGACCAGCGGGTATGGCTGATCCGGATTGTGTGGAACATTGTGCTGGACCGCAAGCGCCGGGCCAAGACACGGCCGGAGACGGATGACGTGGCGGAGTTAGCGCGGGTGCTGCCGTGCGGCGGACTTTCAGCGGAGCAGATTGCCAGTGCCGCGCAGCATCATGCGCATGTGCTCGGCTGCCTGGAGCAACTGCCGGGCAAGGAGCGCGAGGTGCTGATGCTTTCAGCGTTTGAAGAATTGAGCAGCGTGGAAATTGCGACGGTGCTGGGGATTACTGAGTCCAGCGTGCGGTCGCGGCTGTTTCGCGCGCGGAACCTGATGGCCGGGCTGCTGAATCACGAAAGAAAATGAACAGTGAACAGTGGGTAATGAACGGTGGACGATGGTCAGTTTTCAGTTGGCTGACGAGGCGAGGAGTTTGCGATGAATGACGCGACTGAGAAGAGTTTGACAAACAATTCGGGGTTCGAGGTTGGCGACTTTGAAGAGACTTTGCGGGTAATTGCGCATCTTCCCGCGCCCGAGGGGATTGCTGATCGCATACAGGCAGGGCTGCGGGCCAGGCAACTTTCCCCTCCGCGCAGTGGGCGCATTCTTGATTGGCCTGCGGCGTTGCGGCCGGGAAGCGAATGGATGCGGAGCGCGGCAGCGGCGGCGATTGTGTTTGTGGTGTTGGGTGGCGGATGGGGAGTGTACACGCGGGTTCACCAGAACCAGCCGGCCAGGGTGATTATGATGCCGCGAGTGGTGGCGCCGGGAGGGTTTTCTGGCGCAGGGGCCATGCGGACACCGAATACGCTGAACGGTCCTGTGCTTTCGCATCCGGTGGCGGTGAAGCCGGGACAGGACAAGGCGACGGCACCGACGACGCAGAAGCCGGTGAAGCGCGCGCATCTGAGCGCAGCCGGCAAGGCTGGTGATCAACCGGCTTCGGGCGCGGCTGCGGCTGCAGCGAAGTAGCCGCGCCGAGGGTTCGGAAGTTTTTGCGCGGAGAAGGTTCTTACACCCTCTTTGAGCCGGCGTGGACGGCGATCCCTACCAAGGCCAATGCGACAGCGCCCCACAAGGCCGGAATCCATCCAGTAACGTGGAAGCCGTGCACGAGGTGCGACGCGAGCAGGATCATCATGGCGTTGATGACAAGCAGAAACAGGCCCAGGGTGATGATGGTGATGGGGAAGGTAATAATCTTCAGCACCAGGCCCAGCGTTGCGTTGAGCAAGCCGATGACCAGGGCGGCGATGAGCGCCGGCGCAAGGCCGCGGACCACGAAACCCGACAGAAAATGGGAGATGACCATCAACGTGAGCGCACTCAACAGCCAGTGAATCAAAAGCTTGAGCATTCCTTATGTCTCCTTGAGTTGGCCGGTTGGGCTGCCTGGGGTTGTGCAGCCGACTTCGATCGCCGCCTTAGCGCTTGGACGCGGACATTGCGCGCAGTGGTGGCATGGGGAGAGACGATACTGTAACTTGCGAGCCTGGTCAAGATTGTTATTATCACCTGGCAAGAATGGCTGGGCACAACCTTTCGCGGCGGGCTGGGTCAAAATTAATGAATGCCGCGCGTGGGCCACTGCGCGGGCTACTGTCTTTCCCAGGAAAATTCCTTCATGCGTGCGCTGCTTCTTTTCTGCATTGCCGGATTTGTGACGTCTTTGCCGCCGGCTGCGGCAGGGCAGGCGCAACCGGCGGCGGGTTCGCCGATACCCGATATTCGAGAGCTGATGCACGAGGTGCAGGACCATCAGAAGGCGATGGAGAAGGTGCGCGAGAACTACACCTACAGCTCATTGCAAACTACACAGGACATCGATAGCAACGGGCAGGTGAAGAAGACGGACTCCGAAGAGGGCGAGGATTTTTTTGTCAACGGGCACGTAATTGAGCGGACAGTAAAGAAGAACGGGAAACCGCTGGACGACCACGACCAGCAAAAGGAGACCGAGCGCGTAACGAAGCTGGTGGAGAAGGCGCAGAAGATCCCACCGGATCAGCCGCTGGAAGGGCAGACGATCAGTGTGAGCCGGTTGCTGGACATTATGGACGTGCACAATCCGCGGCGCGAAATGTGGCACGGCAGGGCGGCGATTGTATTTGACTTTGTGGGACGCAAGAATGCGGAGACCCACGGGTTGGCGGAGGACGCGTCAAAGAAGCTGCAAGGCACGGTCTGGATTGACGAGGCAGACCGGCAGGTCGCGCATCTTGAAGTGAGTTTCATCGACAATTTTCGCGTGGCCGGCGGGCTGTTTGCGAGCATCGACAAGGGGTCGAAATTTCGCTTTGACCAGGAGCTGGTGAACGGCGAGATCTGGCTTCCGACGGGCGCTGAAGGGACGATGCAGGCGCGGCTGCTGATGGTGAAGAGTCTGCGACAGCACTTTACGGAGAGCGACTACGATTACAAGCGCTTTCACGTGGACGCCCAACCAGCGAAGGACGCGAAGGCTGTGGCGGAGAAGCCGTAGGCGGGGTGTTTTGGGATTTGAGGATTCCCAGGTCTCAACAACGAGACCTGGGGCGCCCAGAGTGTCGCGAACGTGCGGGGTTTATGCGCCTTGTGGAGCGGGAGGTGGGGGCTGATCGCCGCCGGGGCCGCGGCGACGCTCCATGCGCTGCTGTTGCCAGGCGGTGAACTTGGCTTTCTGGTCGTCGTTCAGCAGTGCGGAGATCTTGGCGTCGGAGTCTTTGCGGACGGACTCCATTTGTTCACGGGTTGGTTGTGCGTCGCTGGATCGGAGGGCTTCCATCTTTTGCCTGCGCTCCGCGAGGATGGTTTTTACCTGCGCCTGCTGGTCGCCGGTGAGCGACAACGCCTGTGTAAGCTGCGCCAGTTCGCGTTCGGCGTCGGGACCACGGTGACGCATTTCGCCTGGAGGCGGGGCCGCCTGCGGGTCGGCCTGCGCCCAAAGCGCGCAGCTACCGGCGACCATAAGGCCGGCAAGCAGCAGCGTCCTGCGTGCCAGCAGATATGCATTTGTGAACTTGATCATGATGCGATGCTCCTCCCACTCGGGGACAATCTGAACGGAGGTCCATTCGAACCGGATTTTTCCGCTTGTGAACCCTTCGCCGGCGCCGGCGAAGGTGCTCATACAGCTAGACGCGGGATGGGCGACGGCGTTGACGGCAGCGGGCGATTTGTTGTGGTGCGGGGCGGGTGCGATTCCATTAGAGTGGATGCATGTTTGTGAGGCGGATCTCCATCGAGCGGGTTGACTCCGCAGGAGCGCGGCATGCGTGTCCGATCCGCTGGATCGATAACTTTGCGATGCGGAACTTTACCAACGACGCGGTCTTTGACGACACGCTGCCGGTGGCAGACGGGATGCTCGAAGCGGGTACGCGCGTGCCTCTCGATCGTCTGCAACCGGCCATGGAGGATTGGTTTCGGCGCAAGGGCTACCTGAAGGGAGAGGAGCGGCTCGAGGTGCGGGAGCTTGAGAGGGCGCGCTGAATGTGGGCCGCTAAGAGTTGACGACCTGGGTCAGGGTGGGGTTGTGCCAGAGGCGAAACTCGGCTTCGCGGCGGGCTTTCAGTCCTACGTTCTCCTGGGCGCCGGTGTGGTTCCAGCGGAGAAGCTGTTCGGCGGCTGCGTCGTAGCGGCCGATGTTCAGGTCTTGCAGCAACGTGGACGCGGCCAGCCGGGACTGGCCGAGGTTGTGGACGAAGTCGACGAGCGCGTCGAATTGGCCCTGAGCGAGAGCGACGCGGACGAGGCGCTTGACGGCGGATTCAGCGCTGGCGATGTCATGGAGCAGCAGGTCCGCGCCCTGTGCCTCTTGAATGCCGTTGGGAAACGACTCGGTGGCGAGAACCCGATGGCCGTAGCCGATGGTGGGAATTCCAACCACATCGAGATAGGTGCGATTGCGAAAGCCTTCTGACTTCTTGAGTAAGTCCAAACCTATTGCGCTCAGTTGCATGGGTCCCCCGTTCCTGATCTGACCCTAGCAGGATGCGGGAAATAATCTGCAAATTTGAGCGGACGCGATCTAGCAGTGTGAGGGGGTGAAAGAGCGGTTCCAGGATAGCGATGCCTGCTTGGAAATTCCGCAACGATGGCCTCCAAATGACTGCTCGCAGGTGGTGTCGGAGGCACGAATAGGTTGCCTACAATTGTGGGATTCATGCGGAATGTTGGCCTATAGGTGTGCATTTCTTTGAGGCCTTTGAATTGTGGACAATGCGTGGGAGGGAATCGGTTGCTGGGAATTGAGGTTTTGGAGGCAAAGGGTTGCAGAGAATTGAAGCATTTTTTGCAAAATGCGCTGAAACTGCACGATATATTGGTGTAACGCATTCATTATGTGTGTTTTATTCTGATTTTGTTTACTGTGCGCTTGCGCCTCGAAATGCGCGCTTCCGTGCCATGCGTATCTCTGAGAAGCGCGACCAGGAATGTTGAGATGGAAAGAGCCGAGGGCCGACGGTTGGCCTTTGTGGTCTCCCAGGTCCCCAAATGCGAGGGACCTGGGGCACCCGGCTTTTGTGGTCTCCCGCCCATCGAGCAAAAATCCGCTCGATGGACGGGGCACGCGCACAATGCTGAGATGGAAAGAGCCGAGGGCCGACGGTTGGCCTTTGTGGTCTCCCAGGTCCCCAAAATGCGAGGGACCTGGGGCACCCGACTTTTGTGGTCTCCCGCCGATCGCGCGATGAGGCTGCTCGATGGACGGGGCACATACTGTTCGGGGATGGAACACACCACTTTGGGGTGGATTTTCCTACCCTGGTTCTCTGGTTCCGGGCTAGTCGTTGTCAGGGAGCTTGTAGGGTTTCTGGAGCCATTGGCGGGCTTCGTTGACGGCGCCCTGGGTGTTGTCGTTGGTCTGGACGGCGAGGCGGTACTCGTTGACGGCGCGGTCGCGCTGACCGGTAACGTCGAAGATTTTGCCGAGGGCGATGTGGCTCCAGACTTCAGTCCAGCGGGGTTCGCCGTCGCCGCGAAGGGCGTCGCGGTAGGCGTTGACGGCGGCCTGGAAGTTGCGCTGGGTGAAGAGCAGCTCGCCGATACGGTAGCTGGCGAGGGAACTGCCGGGGTTGGCTTCAAGAGCCTTCTGGTACTCGGCTAATGCGCCGGTAAGGTCGCCCTGGGCCACCAGTTGCTGGCCTTTGAGGATGGCGATGCGGACCTGCAGGTCGGGAGTGGACTTGAGTACCCAGTCGCCGGGATCGATGCTGATGCGACGCGGACGGCCGAAAGTATCGACCACATATTGCGTGTCCATGCCGACGACATCGATTTTCTGGTTCTCGGTTTTGCCGTCGGTTTCAACGCGCAGCTCGACGGGCATGCGGAAGAGGTCGAGGTCCTGCTGAATTTCGCCAATGGTGCGGAAGCCCTTGTTGTTGCCGAGGCGGTAGACGGCGTACTTGTCAGTGAAGACCGGCGCGCCGGTGCCGTCGATCCATTGGGAGAAGAAGGCGGTGAGCTGCTGCTGGCTCTGCGCTTCAGCCACTTTGACAAAATCGGCCGAGCGGATGCCGGTGTCGGCGTACTGGCTGAGAGCGCCCTTGAGCGTGGACAGGAAGGCCTTGTCACCCACCTCCCAGCGCAGCATGTGGAAGATCATGGCTCCTTTTTCAAGGGTCATTGACTGGAATTCGGGAGAGAACGGGTTGAGGCGGCCGGCAGTGGAAAGCGGGGTGGTGTCATAGGCCAGCGCGCCGGCGGATACGTCCTGGAGGGCGGTGCGCATGGCGCTCTTGCCGTTCTCGTCCTCGACATACATCAGTTCGCCGTAGCGGGCCATGCCGTTGGTGATCCAGGCATCGTTTTGAGTGCGCGGACTGACCTCAGAGCCCCACCACTGGTGGGCGATGGTGTTGGCGAGGAGGCGCACGCCGCTTTTGTCGCTGACGCGGGAGCCGAGAATGGCGGCCAGCTCGGGGGCCCAGACGGCGGGCAGCGTGTCGTCGGGCAGCTCAACGACGTTGAGATGGCTCGACTCCGGCGCACCGAAGCTGTCAGTAAAGAAGTCGTATTCCTTGGCTGCGGTTTGCGCCAGTTGATTGGCCGCCGCCTGGTGGTTCACGGTGAGGTAGACTTTGACGTTTCCAGGGCCGGCGGTGACGGGGCCGATATAGCGGCCGGCGATGATGGTGCCGGGGAATCCGGGCTTGGTCCAGTTGAAGTCGAAC
>Ga0302319_10022004_pt1 | contig 11460 bp, 10 predicted proteins | sample Bog_T0_2_FD_203319 | JGI IMG/M metagenome (GOLD analysis project Ga0302319, IMG submission 203319) | Peat permafrost microbial communities from Stordalen Mire near Abisko, Sweden - Bog_T0_2 | ecosystem: Environmental > Terrestrial > Soil > Wetlands > Peat | place: Sweden: Abisko, Stordalen Mire...
CGTGGTGGCGAGCGCGGGGGAACCGAACCATGAACCCAGACTATAGCGTTGGTTTTGAACCCGCCGAGCGGCTGGCGAAAGACCGGGACAGCGTGCGCCGGCAGTTCTGGCGCAAACTGAAGCGCGTCGCCGCAAAGCTGCCGTTCGTTGAGGACCTGCTCGCCGCCTATTATTGCGCGTTCGACAAGGCAACGCCGCGCCACGTGCAGGCGGCGCTGCTCGGCGCGATCGCCTATTTCATCCTGCCGTTCGACTTCATTCCGGACATGTTGCCCGTACTCGGCTTCACCGACGACGCCGCCGTGCTCGCCACCGCAATCCGGCTGGTCGCCTCCCACATCACCCCCGAGCATCGCGACGCCGCCCGCGCGGCGCTGCAGCGGGGAATCGCTTGACCAGTGAGAACCACAGCCCGACCGCTGAGCCGTAGCCCGCATGAGCGCATGCGATATGCGGGAATCATCGCGGGGGCAAGCATCCCGGATCTCGCTTCGCTCATCCGGGCTTGCTGGCCGCCAATCGACCTATTGCGGCACGGGCGTCGGCAGCGGATCGCGTTTGCGCGGCGGCCGGATCACGGGCGGCGGCGGCCGGTCGTTCTGCCCGACCTGCCAGGCCTGGAATTGCCGGAGCACGGCATCCTTGCCGGCCAGAGGTGGCCGTCTCGGAGCCACCGGCGTCACCGCGGTTGCCGGGCTCGGGCTGTTGAATTCGTCAAATTTCGCGCTGGCGACCGGCGTCACGCCATGGCTGTCGAGCCACTGCTTGGCCGGGGCGAAGCGCCGCCAGCCAGGAACCGGGGCCGACAGCGACACCTCGGTCCATTTGGGATGGAACGGCGGGTTCTGCAGGGCCGGAAATTTCGTGAAGAAATTGTCCACGAACATCGCCAACTTGCGATAGCGGCCGGTATTGGGGGCCCAGTTATACGCCGCGAGCACCGCGGGCACCGCGATCGTGTCGACCTGTTCGCCATCGGCGATCAGGTTGGGATAATCGCGCGCCGACAGGCTCGCGGGCAAATAGTCGGTCTGCAGCGAACGGTCATAGTCGACGGCAAGGAAATGCAGCCGCTCATCCCTGAGCTGGCTGAGGATCCCGGACGGCTTGCCCTGCACCGCGATCACGGCGTCAAGTTCACCGGATTTCAGTCGCTCCAACGCGATGCGTTGTTCGACATAGACGAATTTCGGCCGGATGCCGAGCCGCTCGAAGACGATTTGCGCCGTCACGAAGGTGCCGCCATTGGGCAGATCGACGCTCACCATCTTGCCGTCAAGTTCCTTCAGGCTGCGGATCGTCTTCGGCGCGATCACATGCATTTCTTCATTGTACAGCTTGGTCACATAGGTGAACTGATTGCGCAGGTTCCTGGCCAGGCCGTTCTTTTCCAGATAGTCGAACGTGTCGGTGCGCACGATCCCGAGATCGACACCCTGCATATAGAGGATATCCGCCACGTTCTGCGCCGAGCCGTGCCCGACAATCGGAAGAATGCGCAATTGATTGCCGTCGTCGAGCACCGAGGCGAGGTCGGCGCCGAATTGAACATAGGTGCCGCCGATGGTGCCGGTGATGATCGACACCGAATTGGCGTTCAGCGCCTGCTTGGTCTCCGCCGACCCCGATTGGAAGATCGAAGCCGGGCTGTCACTGACCTTTGGCGGGTCAAGCTCCGGCGCCTGCGCCCTTGCCGCCGCTCCGGATATCAGCATGATGACGGCGAAACCCGCCATCGCCCATAAGCCCCGCATGGTATATCCCTCGGTTTGTCGAGCCTAGTTCTGCATCTGCGCGAGGCGCTGCTTCGCGTTCACTGAACCGAGCCCGGCCGCCCGCTCGTACCAGCTGCGCGCGGCGGCGCGATCCGGCGTGATGGTTCGTACATCCGTTGTGCCGAGCACGGCTGGATCATAGGTCTGCGCAAGCAACAGCGCGGCATTGACGTCCTGCGCGTCGGCGGCTCGTTCAAGCAGCAAGCGGGCGGCGACAATATCGCCAACCGCGATCAGACCCTTGGCCCTTTTGAACAAGCCGGTGACTTCGTCGGCTCCAAGCGTCCTGGCCGGTGAACCGGCCAGCGGCTCCACGCCGTCCGTTGGATCGGGCCTGGCCGAGCGCAGCGCGGCCGCGATATCATCGCGGGTCGGCGCGGCTTTCGCGGTCGCAGGCGACGTGCGCATGCCGACCGTCGTCGATGACGTCGACGGGATCGCGTCGGCGGGTTGCGCCACGTCTGTGGAATCCGGCGCGGATGAGGCGTCGGCGTCGTCGGTCGGCGCCCCGAACAGCGCCGCCTTGGCGGTCGCGAACAGATCGAACTGATGATCGAGGTAGACGACGCCGAACGCGATCGCGGCCGCCACCGCGGCAATCACGGCGCCCCTCACAAGCCACGGCCGGGCCAACCGCTCACGCCAATTCCACAGCCAGTCCCAGCGCATCAGCCCCACGGTCTGCGGACCTGACGCCTCACCATCCCCGCCGAGGAATTTCGGCATCGGGATGTCCCTGCTGGCGCGGCCCCGCGGGGCTACCGATGGATCGGATCCGTAATCCACGAAACCCTGATCGACTGCGTCCTCGTCAAAGGCCTCGGCCATCTGCTCGTCCTGCAAGGCGAGCCTCATATTTCGTGCCATGGTGATGCCTCCAGGGCTGCAACGCACACTTCGGGTCATCCCGGCTTTACGCTATCGTCCGTGCTCGACCGGGAGCCTCCCTGACCCAGACCTCAAAACGCATGGAAAATCCGCCCGAAACGCGACCATCAGCGGCGCGATTAGGGAGATATTTTGATTTCATTGCGGCGCGATCGAAGATGTTATCGAAAAGCGTTTCTCCTTATCTGGCATCCTGGCATTGTGTGATCGTGTCATCGGCCTGAATACGCGAAAACGCCTTTCGCCTTGCGCCGATATCGCTCGCCAGTGGTCATTAACAGATAGGCATTGCCGCTCGCGCAGGCTCCAACTCGCCCGGATCGCTGACGCGATCTTCGTCATTGCGAGCGTCAGCGAAGCAATCCAGCTTTGGCGCTAGATTAAGAAGCTGGATGGCTTCGTCGCAAAGAGCTTCTCGCCATGACGGCCCTATCATCCGGTCCCAGTTTCAGCAGCGGTCGAAATTCGCGCCAGCGAATTTCGGCTGAGGAGGCCTTAAGCAGGCGAGGTGCCGATGAAACTGACGCGGCCATGCCACAGCGTTACGGCCGAGAACCGTCGCTCGTCCTCCCGCTCATCGTCGCGGGACCGCACGGATCGCGACGACCACCTGGCGATGATTCCGCAACACGACATAGGCGCGAAGCCGCGCGGGATGTCGCACGAGGGCGCGCGCCGGTTCGGTGCGGCCGCCGGCTGTGGCGGGCGCCTTGGCTTTGGCGGTGTGATCCCTGGCCGGGGCCTGGGCATCCTGCGCCGACTCCCAGAGCTTGAACTGCTTGAACAGCTCGGTCTTCTCGGCGTCGCTGGACAGGTTCGGGATGGCGGGCTGCTGCTGCAGGAATTCGTCGAAGCGGCGGCCAACCGGCTCGATGCGGTGCGCGTCCAGCCATTGCGCCGCGGCGGAGAAGCGCTGCCAGTTGGGCAGCGGCGCCGCCAGCGAGACTTCCTTCCATTTCGGATGGAACGGCGGATTCTGGAAGGTGGGAAATTTCGTGAAGAAATTGTCCACAAACAGCGCCAGCTTGCGATAGCGCTCGGTGTCGGGCGCCCAATTATATACCGCCAGCACCGCCGGCACCGCGATCGTGTCCACTTCCTCCCGCTCGGCCAGCAGGTTGGGATAATCCTGCGCCGAGAGCGTCGCCGGCAGATAGTCGCCCTGCAGCGGCCTGGCGTAGTCGACGGGAACGAAATGCAGCCGATCATCCTTGATCTGGCTGATGATTTTGGATGGTTTGCCCTGGACGGCGATCACCGCATCGATCTCGCCCTTGTGAAGTTTTTCCAGCGCGATCCGCTGCTCGACATAGACGAATTTCGGCTTGATGCCGAGCCGTTCAAATACGCCGAGCGCGGTGATGAAGGTGCCGCCATTGGGCAGGTCGACGCTGACGGTCTTGCCCTCGAGGTCGCTGAGGCTGCGGATCGTCTTTGGCGCGATGACATGCATCTCTTCATTGTAGAGCTTGGTGATGTAGGTGAATTGCTTCTTGATGTCGCTCGCGAAGCCCTTTTTTTCCAGGTAGTCGAGGGTATCGGCGCGCACGATGCCGAGGTCGACGCCCTGCAGGAAGAGGATGTCGGCGACGCTCTGCACCGAGCCGCGGCCGATGATGGGCAGCACGCGGAACTCGTTGCCGTTGTCGAGCACGGAGGCAAGGTCGGCGCCGAATTGAACATAGGTGCCGCCAATGGTGCCCGATATCAGCGTCACGGTGTTGGCGTTCACCGCCTGTTTGGTCTTGGCCGAGCCAAACTGGAAAATCGCCTTGAGGCTTTCGCTGACCTTGGCGGGATCAAATTCGCCGTCCTGGGCCCTGGCCGAGGCGGCGCAGAAAAGGTTCATCGCGATCAGCAGCATTCTTCCTAACCATTGCATCGTTACTTCCCCACACTGAACTTGAGATTAATTCTTGATCTCGGCGAGACGCCTCGAATCCGCCTGATCAAACTCGAGCGCCTTGCGGTACCATTGCCGCGCCGCCTCCGGATCGGGCGCAAGGCTGCGGACGTCTGGCTGGCCCAGCACCGCCGGATCGTAGGTCTGTGCCAACAGCAGCGCCGCGCTCGACTCGCGGGCATCGGCGGCGCGCAGCAGCAACAGCCGCGCCGGCGCGATGTCGCCGGCCGCGATCAGGGCCCTGGCGCGCTTCATCAGCCCGGCCAGTTCGTCGCGATCCATTCTTCTGGCGGCGGGAACCGCGATGGCCGCTTGCTGCGGCAACTCGATCCGGTTCTGATAGAGCGCGTTGAACGCCGCGCGGATCTCGCTCCGCGTCGGCGTGGCGACGGCATTCGGCGATGTCGCCGCGACCCCGGTCGTCACATCATTCTCCGGCGCGGGCGCAGGGACCGCGACGCTGGTCTCTACCTCCGTTACGCGGGAGGACACCGCGAACAGCCGGACGCTCAGGCTGATGGCGATCAGGAGGGTAACGATCAGGACGGCCGCCACGACCAGGAAGATGAAGGCCTTGGAGAGACGTGCGGACATGATGCCGGTGGCCTGTGCGCGCTCAAAGGCCGGCGGCAACTCTTCGTTGTCCTGGCCGAGGATAAAAAGCCGTGACGGATCCTGTGAGCCTGGATCGTTCTCGCTCTCGATCGAGCGGGTGTGGCGGGAAGCTCGCGGCGCCGCGCCGTCCGCGCCGCCATAGCCGGTAAACTCGCTATCCTGCAACATGTGATGCCTCTCCCCGCGACCAACGAGCTGTTTGGGCACCCCGACGTTCCCTGGATCTGGCGGTGCCCGCCTAGGTTGCTAAATCGCACTGGGAATCCGACCAAAACACGACCTTGGCGAGCATGAATCGGGAGATATCTTGATTTCATTGCGGCGAACCGCGACAGGTTGCATGGCGGCCGCGAGCTCGCGAGCAAAGCCGACAGGCCGTTCTCCGGGGTCACCACGAACTATATAGATCTGTCGCGAGTTCTAGCGGTGGCGTGCAAAGGGCATGGTCGCTCGCGGTGCAAACAAGCGGAATTGCATCAGGGATGCAGGATCACCTTGCCCATGGCCTTGCGGCCGGCGAGCACTTTCAAGGCGTCGGCGGTCTGCGCCAGCGGAAACGTGCGGTCGACATGCGACGAAATCTTGCCTTCCGCGGTCCAGCGCACCAGCTTCTCGAGATTGGCGCGGTTCTTGTCCGGATTGAGCCGGGTCCAGGCGCCCCAGAACACGCCCCTTATGTCGCAGCCCTTCAGAAGCGCGAGGTTGAGTGGCATTTTTGGAATCTCGCCGGCGGCAAACCCGATCACCAGGAAGCGGCCTTCCCATGCGATCGAGCGCAGCGCGGCCTCGGCATAGGCGCCGCCGACCGGATCAAAGATGATATCGACGCCCCTGCCGCCGGTCAGCCGGCGCAGGCCCTCCTTGAGGTCCTCGGTGGCGTAGTTGAGGCCGAGCTCGGCGCCGTGCGCCTTGGCGAAGTCGAGCTTTTCCGCCGATGACGCGCAGGCGATGACCTTGAGGCCGAGGAGCTTGCCGAGTTCGCAGGCCGCGAGCCCGGTGCCGCCGGCTGCGCCCAGCACCGCCAGCGTCTCACCCGGTTTGGGACTGGCGCGGTCTTCGAGCGCATGCAGCGCGGTGCCGTAGATGATGATGATGCCGGCGGCGCGGTCGAAATCCAGATTGTCGGGAATCTTGACAATCGCGCTCGCCGGCAGCGCAATCTTTTCGCGCGCGCCATTATGGCCGCACGATGCCACCACGCGGTCGCCGATCTTCAAATCCGGGACGCCTTCGCCGACGCTGTCGATGAACCCCGCGACTTCGGCGGCCGGCGAAAACGGGAACGGCGGCTTGATCTGGTATTTGCCCTGGATCATCAACAGATCGAAGAAGTTCAGCGCCGCGGATTTGATGGCGATCACAGCCTCGCCGGGACCGGCCACGGGATCGGCCACCTCCGCCAGGACGAGATCGTCGGGACCGCCATATTGCGAGCAGAGAATGGCTTTCATAGGCACACCGAGGTTCTGATAAGCACTGAGGCTGCCCGCTTCTTGCCGGATTTGACGCCGCGCCACAATCGGTTTCGAATCATTTGGGCAGCCCGGTTCCGAGCCGCGCTGCGGCACGAAACGAGCCACCTCTGGCACAGGCTTCCCACGCGCCCGGTTCCCGGCTATCCCATCGATCGCCGCGCGACGGTGTGCTGTCGGGCCATCTTCCAGTCACAATCATCGGGAACCAGAGTTGCATGGCCGCGGGGCGAATACTGACAGCATTGGTTGCAATTGGGCTTGCTGGTGCGCCGACCGGACATGCCGCGGCGCAGGGCGCCGCCGCGAAGGGTGGCGCCAAGCCGGTGCCGGCCAAGCCCGAAACCAGGCCGGCCGCAGCCGCCTCCGGCGGGTCCGAGCCGACGCTGATCGGCCAGTTCGGCACCTGGGGGGCCTATACCGCGGCGCCGAATGGCAAGAAGGTCTGCTTCGCGCTGGCCAAGCCCACCTCCTCGAAGACCAATCCGCCGAACCGGCCGCGCGATCCGGCCTATGCGTTCGTCTCCACCCGCCCGGCGGAAAAGGTCAACAACGAAGTTTCGGTGATGGTCGGCTACACCTTGAAGCCCGGATCGGATTCGACCCTGGAGGTTGGCGGCGCGAGTTACGCGATGTACAGCCAGGGGGACGGGATCTGGATCAAGAACGCCGCCGAGGAAGCGCGCCTGGTCGAAGCCCTGCGCCGGTCCCCCGATGTGGTCGTCAAGGGCGTATCGGCCAAGGGCACCGAGATCACCGACACTTTCGCGCTGAAAGGCCTCGCCCAGGCCCTCGATCGGCTCGGCCAGGATTGTCGCCGGTAGAACCGCCGCCGGCCAGGCGCCGTGCGGCGGAGCGATGGCTGCAAGCTGAATTAGCGACTTTCCAGGGCGGCTTGAACAGCCTATTTGAGGCGGCATGAAACAGGCCATGACAACGCAGGCGGCAGCCAACCCCGTGCTGGGCGCACTCTCTGAATCCGCGCCGGGCGCGCCCTTGGAAAAAGTGGCGCTGGAAAGCTATGTGGCGCCGGCCAAGCCGTCGCTGGTCGGACTGTCGCGCACGGAGCTGGCCGAGCGGCTCGGCACCATCGGCGTGGCGCCGGCGCAGCGCCGGATGCGGGTGGCGCAGCTGTGGCACTGGATCTATGTCCGCGGCGCGCCTGAATTCGAGGCCATGACCAGCATTTCCAAGGAGATGCGCAGCCAGCTCGCGGACCATTTCACCGTCGCCCGCCCCGAAATGGTCGCTGAGCAGATCTCCAATGATGGGACCCGCAAATGGCTGCTGCGGCTGCCGAGCGGCGACGCTGTCGGCAACGCGCATGAGGTCGAGTGCGTCTACATTCCGGAAACCGACCGCGGCACGCTGTGTGTCTCCTCCCAGGTCGGTTGCACGCTGAACTGCTCGTTCTGCCACACCGGCACCCAGCGGCTGGTGCGCAATCTCACGGCGGGCGAAATCGTCGGCCAGATCATGGTCGCCCGCGACCGGTTGGGCGACTGGGCCGACCGCGAGACGCCGTCCGGCGGCCGGCTCGTCACCAATGTGGTGATGATGGGCATGGGCGAGCCGCTGTACAATTTCGACGCGGTGCGCGATGCGTTGTTGATCGCAGCCGACAATGAGGGCATCGGCATCTCGCGCCGCCGGATCACGTTGTCGACCTCCGGCGTGGTGCCCAACATCGTCAGGACCGGCGCCGAGATCGGTGTCATGCTGGCGATCTCGCTGCACGCGGTGCGCGACGAATTGCGCAACGAGCTGGTGCCGCTGAACCGCAAATATCCGATCGCCGAGCTGCTGCAGGCGTGCCGCGACTATCCCGGCGCCTCCAACGCCAGGCGCATCACCTTCGAATATGTCATGCTCAAGGGCGTCAACGATCAGCTCGAGGATGCCAGGCTTCTGGTCCGGCTGTTGCAGGGCATTCCGGCCAAGATCAACCTCATTCCCTTCAATCCGTGGCCCGGAACCCGTTATGAATGCTCGGATTGGGATACGATCGAGAAATTCTCGGAATATATCTTCAACGCCGGCTATTCCTCGCCGGTCCGCACGCCGCGCGGCCGCGACATTCTCGCCGCCTGCGGCCAGCTGAAGTCGGAGACCGAGAAATTGTCGGTGCGCGAACGCGACGCGCTGCGCGCCATGGCGATGACGGATTGACCGCGTTGCGATCGCCATCCCGCGCCGCCCCGCAGGCGCCAGCGCACCGCGCCAGGACCCCGGCAGAGGGGCGATGACATGGCCCTGCTCGGTCGGCTGTTCGTGATCCTCATCGGCTTCCTCGCCGCCTGCCTGGTGGCCGGGATCATCGTGGTCGGCGCGGTGCTGATGCCGGAATGGTCCGATCTCGGCGATGGCCCGATCGATCCGAGCGCGCTGAATATCGTGCTTGGTTTCGGCTTCATCTTCTTAAGCGGCTTTGCGCTGCTGCCGACGATGATCGTGGTCGCGGTCACCGAGGCCTTTTACATCCGCGGCGCCCTGACCTACGCGGTCGGCGGCGCGATGGTCGGCATGGCCTGTTATCTCGGCCTGGTTCCGTTCGATCCGGAAACGCTGCGTTTCGAGGGCATCGTCCGGCGGCATCTGGAAATCATGACCGGTGCCGGCATCGCCGCCGGGGTGGTGTACTGGATGATCGCCGGCCGCGCCGCCGGCGCCTGGCGGCAGCCGCCGCCACCGCGGCCATCGCGTTGGCCAGCACCACCCGCATCGTGAACCCAGCTCGACGCCTTTTTTCAGCGCCCGCCTTCGGTTAGACCCGCCCCATGAACCGTACCGGACTTTTCATCGCCCTTGCTCTGTCGCTTGCCGTTTGCGGGCTGTTTGGCATCTATCCGGAACTGGATCTGCAGCTGGCGGCCTTGTTCTATGATGCGCCAAGCAAATCCTTTCCCTTGAAGCTCAACGGCCTGGCGATGATCGCCCGCGACGGGGCGATGTGGATCGCCTGGGCGCTGGCGGCGCCGGCGCTCATCGCCCTGGTGATCAAGCTGCTGCGGCCGGAGCGACCGCTGCTGATGTCGGGCCGCGCCATGGTGTTCCTGCTGGTGACCCTGGTGCTCTCGGCGGGTGTGCTCACCAATTTCACCTTCAAGAACTATTGGGGCCGGCCGCGGCCGGTGGCGGTCGCGCCATTCAACGGCCCGTACCCGTTCGTGCCGTGGTGGGATCCGCGCGGCAGCTGTGCCCGCAACTGTTCATTCTTCTCCGGCGAAGGCGCCACCGCGTTCTGGACCTACGCCCCCGCGGCGCTGGCGCCGCCGGCCTGGCGGCCGCTGGCCTATGCCGCCGCGACGCTGTTCGGGGTGCTCACCAGCGGGCTCCGGATGGCGTTTGGCGGTCACTTTTTTACCGATGTGGCGATTGCCGGGCTGGTGACGTATCTGGTGATCTGGCTGGCCTATGCCTGGATCTACCGCTGGACGTCGACCCGGCTGACCGACGAGGACATCGATGCGGCCTTGACCCGGCTCGGCACGCGCTTCCGCAAGCCGGCATGATCCGTTTCGGTCGTTCGATCGCCCTGCTCGATTTAAAAGCGTGCCCCGGGCGACGAAATTTGATATTCGCGCCCTCAATTCGGGAAGATGCATCCGCCACTGTGACCGATTGGAAGCTTGATGAGCGCGATCTTGAAAGACCTGCCCACAGGGCAAAAAGTCGGCATTGCTTTCTCCGGCGGCCTCGACACCAGCGCGGCGCTGTTGTGGATGAAACAGAAAGGCGCCCGGGTGTTCGCCTATACTGCCAATCTTGGCCAACCCGACGAGGCCGATTACGACGAGATCCCGCGCAAGGCGCTCAGCCTCGGATCCGAGAAAGCCCGATTGGTGGATTGCCGCAAGCAGTTGGTTCACGAAGGGATCGCCGCGATCCAGTCCGGTGCGTTCCACATCTCGACCGGCGGCGCGACCTACTTCAACACCACGCCGCTCGGTCGCGCGGTCACCGGTACCATGCTGGTCGCGGCCATGAAGCAGGATGGCGTCAACATCTGGGGGGATGGCTCGACCTACAAGGGCAACGATATCGAGCGCTTCTACCGCTACGGCCTTTTGACCAATCCGAGCCTCAAGATCTACAAGCCCTGGCTCGACCAGCAGTTCATCGACGAACTGGGCGGCCGTTCGGAGATGTCGGCGTTCCTCACCGCGAACGGCTTTCACTACAAGATGAGCGCCGAGAAGGCGTATTCGACCGACAGCAATATCCTCGGCGCGACCCATGAGGCCAAGGATCTCGAACGCCTGGACAGCGGCATCAAGATCGTCAATCCGATCATGGGCGTGAAGTTCTGGCGCGACGACTGCGCCGTCACGGCCGAGACGGTCCGGGTGCGGTTTGTCGAGGGGCAGCCCATGGCCTTGAACGGCCAGAGCTTCGACGATCCGGTGGCGCTGCTGTTCGAGGCCAATGCCATCGGTGGCCGGCATGGCCTTGGCATGAGCGACCAGATCGAGAACCGGATCATCGAGGCCAAGAGCCGCGGCATCTACGAAGCGCCGGGCATGGCGATGCTGCACATCGCCTATGAGCGCCTCCTCACCGGCATCCACAATGAAGACACCATGGAGCAATACCGGATCAATGGCATTCGGCTTGGCCGCCTGCTCTATCAGGGGCGGTGGTTCGATTCCCAGGCCCTGATGCTGCGCGAAACCGCCCAGCGTTGGGTCGCGCGCGCGATCACCGGGGAGGTCACGCTCGAACTGCGGCGTGGCAACGACTACTCCATCCTGAACACCGAAAGTCCCAATCTGACCTATCAGCCGGAGCGCCTGAGCATGGAGAAGGT
>Ga0302319_10022005_pt1 | contig 11460 bp, 5 predicted proteins | sample Bog_T0_2_FD_203319 | JGI IMG/M metagenome (GOLD analysis project Ga0302319, IMG submission 203319) | Peat permafrost microbial communities from Stordalen Mire near Abisko, Sweden - Bog_T0_2 | ecosystem: Environmental > Terrestrial > Soil > Wetlands > Peat | place: Sweden: Abisko, Stordalen Mire...
CCAGCGAGCGGAGATGGACCAGCGCGCTGACGAGATTGCGGGCGTTGTACGCCGCGTGGAGTTTGGCAAGGCCGGCCTGAAGGCGGGCTGCGGGGAGTCTTGCCGACTGAATGGAAACCAGGGCGTTGTCCAGCGATTCCGGGGCGGGTTCCTGGTAACCGGTTCGGGTTGGGTAAGTTGGTTGCGGGCCGGCTAGTTCTGGTTGTAGCGTGGCTGGTTCGGTCAGGTCGTCGGGGGCCCAAAGCAGTTCAGTGTCCTTGTCGCCGGGGCGCGGTTCGGTGAAGTCAATGGCGATGTTTTGGCCGGGGGCAAGCTCTTCGGCCATGAAGTGGGCCAGGTCGGAGATGAAGTGAGGGCCGGGCAGAACAGGCGCGAGCAGAGACGACGGCTGAGGGATGGCGGCAGCGATGAGCAGCATGTTGACGGCCTCGTCCTTGGTGAGGAAGAAGCGGCGCGCCGCAGGATCGGTGACAGTGATGGGGCCGCCGCCGGCAATTTGGCGGGCGAAGGTTTCAACCACGCTGTCGCGCGAGGCGAGGACGTTGCCGAGGCGGAGAACGGCGCCACCGGCGCCCAGGACGATTTGCTCGGCCACTCGTTTGGTTGCGCCCATTACGGAAACCGGCTCGACGGCTTTGTCTGTCGAAAGCAGTACGACGCGCGCGCCGTGGGCCGAGGCTGCCGAAGTGAGCGTTTCCGTGGTGAAGATGTTGTTGGCGATGGCAGCCAGCGGATGCTCTTCCATGAGGGGGACGTGCTTGTAGGCGGCGGCGTGGAAGACGATGCGCGGCGCGTGCGCGATGAGAATGTGCTCGATGAGAGCGGGGTTGGATGCGTTGCCGAGGATGGGCGTCATGGGGCAGGCGAGGCCGGCTGCGCTCCACTCGCGCTTGAAGCTGTAGAGATGGCTCTCGGATGCTTCGAGCAGCAACAGCATGGGCGGGGAAAGGACCCCGATGCGAAGCGCCAGAGCGGAGCCGATGGAGCCGCCCGCTCCGGTGATGAGCATGGGATGACGATAGAGTGCTTCGAACACTGCGAGGGGCGGCGACGGCAGGCGCCGACGAGCGAGAAAGCGGCGCCAGTTCAGGTCTTCGAGAGACGGAATCACAGAAGCAGTATAAATTGGGGCGCGAATCGGACGAGTACCGTATCAAAACGGGAACCCGCCGGCTATGCCGACGGAGAGGACGGTCGCATACACTGGATTGGGTCCGGGATGATCTTGTTTTGCCTGTTCCAGGGCGTTCCAGGGGGTTTGGGGAAGAGACATATGCGATTGGCAGGGTTGGTTGCGGTGGTTGTCCTTGCGGTGGTCGCGGCGGAGGGTCGGGCCGAGACGCGCTTAGACGCCGAGGCGGTGCGGACGAACAATCGCGGCGTGGCGCAGATGGGGCAGCAGTTTACCGAGCGCGCCGCGGGGACGTTTGCCGAGGCGTTCAAGAAGGATCCAAAGCTGGCGCAGGCGGCGGTGAACGAGGGCATTGCGCAGATGGCGCTGCAGAAACTTGACGAGGCAAAGACCTGGCTGCAGAAGGGGATTGCGCTGGATGCGAACAGCGCTCAGGCGTGGTACAACCTCGGGCTTGCGCAACACTCGGGCAATGAGTTGGAGGCGGCGCTGGCCAGCTTTCAGCAGGCTGTGAAGCTCGATCCACGAGATGCGGATTCGTATTACTTCGAGGGCGTGTGCTACTCGGAGATGAAGGAGAACGACAAGGCGATTCCGATATTCGAAAAGGCGCTGGAGATTGATCCGCTGCATGCTTCTTCGGAATATGGATTGGCGAGGGCTTTGCAGCGGACTGGGCTCACTGTGGAGGCGAAGACTCATTTTCAGCGCTTCCAGCATTTGACCAGCAACAAGATATCGACGACCATTGCGCCGGCTTATGGGGAGCAGGGGCGCTACTCGACGGTTACCGCGATTGAAGAGCAAGGAGCGGGGACCAAAGGGATGATTGCGGTGAAGCTGGTGAGTCAGCCTCTGATATCCCAGGCGCCAAAATCGGGATCCGGAGTACCCCCATTCACAACCACCGGCGGGGCTTGCATGATGGACTTGACCGGCTCGGGAGAGATGGACCTGGTGCTGATGCAGGCCGGGGCACAGGCGATTCGAGTGTTGCACGCGAAGGGCGATGGAAGTTTTGAGGATTGGGATGTCGAGGCGGCGCGGTTGAAGGCGCAGGGGCACGCTGTGGCCTGCGCAGTGGGCGACTACGACGGCGACGGCTTGAACGATTTGGCGGTGGCGCTGGACGATGCTGTCCTGTTGTTTCGGAATCTGGGCAAGGGGAAGTTTCAGAATGTAACGGCGGAGGCTGGGCTGGCGGCCAGGAATCGGCCAAGCGGAATTACGTTTATCGATTATGACCACGATGGGGATCTGGATTTGTTCTTGACGGGCTCGCCTTTGCAGGCTGGCGGCACGCCGAGCGTATTGTGGCGGAATAACGGGAATAAGACGTTTACTGAGTGGACTGAGCCGCCGGGGCTGGGCGGCAGCGGTAAGACGGCTGCGGCGATTCTTACGGACTTCAATAACGATCGCGCCGTGGACATTGCGGTGACCGGGGATGGGCCCGCGCCGCTGATTTATGTGAACCCGCGCGAAGGGAAGTATCCGACTCAGGCACTGTATGGCGGAGATAAGCTGCCGGCTTCCGTGGGCATAGCTGTGCTGGATTACAACAAAGACGGCTGGATGGATATTGCTGTAACTCATGCGGGCGCGCCGGGGTTGACCTTATGGCGGAATGTGGAAGGGCCGAACCACGTGGGGCGGCAATTTGAGAGAGTTGAGTTACCGCTGAAGGGCGCGCTGGGTGGATGGGGAGTTACACCGATTGATATTGATAACGATGGATGGATTGACCTGGCGGCCATTGTGGAGACGACGGCCGGGCCGCAGGTAAAAGTGTTTCGCAACAAGGGCGATGGGAGCTTTGAGGATGTTAGTCACGCGCTGGGGTTGGATAGTGTGAAACTGCAAGATCCGCGCGGGCTGATTGCTGCCGATGTGGATGGAGACGGCGCGGCGGATTTGATTGTGACGCAGGTGAATGCGCCGCCGGTGCTGCTGAAGAATGTGGGCGCGACCAAGAATCATTTTGTGCGGCTGGATTTGACCGGGTATGCGGATAACAAGACCGCGCTGGGCGTGAAGGTTGAGGTGTTTGCGAACGGGCTGTGGCAGAAGTGGGAGCTGGCCGGGGCATCGGGCTACCAGACGCAGTCGGCGCCGCAGATTCTGGTTGGGCTGGGGCAGGCGGAGGGGATCGACCTGCTGCGGATATTGTGGCCAACCGGCGTTTTGCAGGATGAGATCGACTTACCAAAGCTGACTGATGGGCGGGGCGTGATTGCGATGAAGGAGGCTGACCGTCGGGGAAGCTCGTGCCCAGTCTTGTTTGCCTGGGATGGACATAAGTACAAGTTAGTTACCGATGTTATCGGCGCTGGGGTGGTTGGCCATTGGTTTACGCCCACGCGGCGGAATATTCCGAATCCTGGCGAGTGGGTGAAGGTGGATCGGATTGAGCCGGTGAACGGCAAGTTGAGCCTGCGCTTCATGGAGCCGATGGAAGAGGTGAATTACATCGACCAGTTACGGCTGATTGCCGTGGATCATCCAGCGAATGTGGAAGTAAATCCCGATGAGCGATTCCTGGACGATCCTCCGTTTGCCTCGGGGCGCGTGGTGGCCACCGAGGGGGCGCGGCTGCCGGTGGGCGCGTGGGATGGATTGGGCGCGGATGCGTTGGACAAGTTGAGCCGGCGCGATCATACCTTCGCCAGCGGATTTACGGCGCTGCCTTATGATGGGTTTGCCAATCTCCATGCACTCAACCTCGATCTGGGCCCGCTGGGCGCGAAGTCCCCGCTGCGGCTGCTGATGACGGGATATGTGAACTACTTCAGCGCGACTTCGCTGTATGCCGCGTGGCAGGCGGGAGTGAAGCCGGTTTCGCCGTATGTGGAAGCGGAGCTGCCGGATGGAAGTTGGAAGCGCGTTGCGGACGATGTGGGATTTCCGGCCGGCCTCGAGCGCACGATTGTTGTGGATCTGACAGGTAAGTTGCCGGCGGGGACGCGGCGAATACGGCTCATGACCAACCTGCAGATTTACTGGGACCAGGTATTGCTTGACCAATCTGACCAGAGCGTGGGTGCGGCCGTGCGGACCGAGGAGGTTCCGCTGGCAAAGGCTACCCTGCATTTTCGTGGTTATCCCAAGCAGACGGAAGGAACAAGCCCTGGAGACCTGGATTACGATTACGACCGAGTTAGTGCGACGGGTCCGTTCCAGCACCAGCGCGGGAGTTATACGCGGATGGGCGATGTTACTGAGTTACTGAAGGGTATCGACGACAGGTTTGCGATCTTCGGCAGCGGTGAGGAAATTGCGGCGGAGTTCGATGCGGCAAAGCTGACGGCGCTGCCCGCGGGCTGGAAGCGCGATTACTTCTTTTATGCCAACGGGTTTGTAAAAGATATGGATTGGTGGGACGCATCGCCGTTTACCGTGGCGCAACTGCCCTTTCATAAGATGAGCACTTATCCCTATCCTGCGAGCGAGAGTTATCCGGACGATAAGGATGCTCTGGATTATCAACTGAACTGGAACGACCGGTTCGATTCGGGAGAGCCGGTGCGGTCTTATCGGTTCGATTACAAGGCGATGCCGTCGTCTCCGGCAGAGGAATTTGCGCCTGCTTCAAATGCGGCGGCTCATCCATGAGCGAAGTGGTGCTTGAGACGGCGGTGCGGCAACTGGAACTGCTGAAGTCGAAGGCGATCTCTGCGGCGGAGTTGGCCGAGGCGCACATCCGGCAGATTGAGCGGCTGAATCCAGAGCTGAATGCGTTTGCGGACTTCGACGCGGAGCGGGCGCGCGTGCGGGCGCGGATGCATGACGCGTGGGCTGGACAGCGTGAGCGCAGGCCGTTGTTCGGATTGCCTGTGACGGTGAAATCTTCAATAGCCACGCGGGGATTGAAGTGCGAGATCGGAAGCCTGTTGAACAAAGGCGATCGACCGCGCGAAGATGCCTTGGTGGTGGCTCGGCTGCGTGCGGCGGGGGCATTGATTCTGGGCACGACTAACTGCCCTGAGTTTCTGATGGCCTACGAAACAGATAACTTGCTGCATGGGCAGACGCGCAACCCATGGGACTTGTCCCGGTCGCCGGGAGGGTCGAGCGGAGGCGAATCGGCGGCGATTGCCGCGGGCATGTCGGCAGCGGGGCTGGGCAGCGATAGCGGCGGATCGGTGCGTGTGCCGGCGCATTTTACCGGGATTTGTTCGCTGAAGCCAACGCCGGGGCGCATTCCTGGGCGCGGACATTTGCCGCCGTGCGTGGGGCCGTTTTCGATACTGGGCGCGATTGGGCCGATGGCGCGGACGATTGGGGATGTGGCGCTGATGTTTCGCATTCTGAGCGGGCATGATCCGGTTGACTCTGCGAGCGCGCCGGTGGAGTTTCGCGAGCCGGCGTTGGCGGAGTTGCGGTCGAACAAGGTGGGATATTTTGAGGACGACGGACTGGTTCCGGTTACGCCGGAGACGCGAGCGGCGGTAAATGCCGCCGCGGCTGCGCTGCGCAATGCGGGTTTTAACGTGGAGCCGTTTCGGCCGCGGACGTTGGAGTTACTGCGGAAGTTATGGATGAAGTTCTTTGTGCAGTGCGGGGCAATGTTTTATACGCCGACGTTCGCAGGCAGAGAAGGTGAGCTAAGTCCGATTTTCAAGGAGTTTCTCGGACTGGCTCGAAGCGCGCCGCCACTTACCGCTCAGGAGTTACTGGATGCGTGGGCGGAGTTAAATGTGCTGAGAGGGAAGACGCTGGAGGAGATGCGCAAGTATCCGGTGCTGCTGTGCCCGGTGGCGAGCGTTCCGGCGTTCCGGCATGGGGAGCGGAGTTGGGTGGTCGAAGGGCAGACGGTGGAGTATATGGATGCCTGGCGGTATTCGCAGTGGTTCAACGTGCTGGCCGCGCCAGCCGCGGTCGTGCCGGTGGGACGCTCGCCTGCGGGGTTGCCAATTGGGGTGCAGGTTGTGGCTCGGCCGTTTCAGGATGAGACCGCGCTGGGGGTTGCGGGGATTGTGGATGGGGCGTTTGGATATCGAGCGCCACCTATGGCGGCAAACAGTGAATGAGTGAAGAAGTGAAAGAGTGAAGTGCTCACGGGTTGACGCGGTGAGCGCGAGTCAAGTTCATTCGTCACATACAAGTGTTCATAACGCCTTTAGAACCTAGATAACAGGTGCGATGACAACTCTCCGCGCGCCTCAACCTTTGGATGGAGGCGTGGCGCGGACGATCGCGGTACTCTAACGTTTCCGCTTCCCCAGAAACGGAGCGCACAGGGTGCGCGATAGCTGGAACGAACGATTTGCGGAATCTCCCGATGTGCTGAAGAGCGCGCGGCGCCAACATACAGTGGTGCCGGTGCTCGATCTTGAAATCGGCGGGGATGAATTCATCACCATGGCTGGGCCTTGCTCGGTTGAGACCGAGTTTCAGTTGATGGCCACAGCCAACCATGTGCGGCGCGCCGGCGCCCGCATTCTGCGTGGCGGCGCGTTCAAGCCGCGCAGTTCTCCTTACAGCTTTCAAGGTTGGGGCCTGGACGGCCTGAAGATGCTGGCTCGCGCGCGAGACGAGAGCGGGCTGGCCATCGTTACGGAAGTGATGCAGGAAGACGACGTTCCGATGGTTGCCGAGTACGCCGATATTTTGCAGATCGGCACGCGGAACATGGAGAACTATTCGCTGCTGGAAGCGGCGGCGCGGAGTGGACGGCCGGTGCTGCTGAAGCGTGGCATGATGGCGACCATTGCTGACTGGCTGCGATCGGCGCAATTGATTCTGGACTGCGGCAACCCCAATGTGATTCTCTGCGAGCGCGGCATTCGCACGTTTGAGACGGCGATGCGGAATACCTTCGATGTGGCCGCGATTGCTCTGCTGAAGCAGATTTCGCATCTTCCGGTGATCGCCGATCCGAGCCACGCCGCCGGGCATCGAGACCTGGTTCCCGCGCTTGCGCGAATTGCGGTTGCAGGCGGCGCGGATGGGTTGCTGGTGGAGGTGCATCCGAATCCGGACAAGGCGTGGAGCGATGGGGAGCAGTCGCTGGACTTTGCGGGGTTCGACGCAATGATGGATGGACTGGAGCCGTGGATCGAACTGCGGGGTCTGGAACTGAGCGCGCCTGCACGCGGCAATGTGACCGTACGGTCGATGGAGGCCGTTGGATGACGCTTGCATCGAGAGTGTTTACGATTGCCGGTTCGGTCGCTGTGGTGCTTGCCGCTTGCGGGTTTGGGCCGAATGCGGAGCAGGGGCCAACGCCAACACCAGGCCTCGACATGGACATCCTTGTTACGGCGGCGCCGGTTTACGATGCGCTGGCTGCGCTGAAGGGCGGCGAGCGTTTTCCAAAGGGCGCGCAGTTGCTTCGGATTCATGCGAGCAAGGCGGAGAAGCTGGTGCCGGGCTTTGCGGCGAGCGCGGACGCGAATGTTGGTTTCGATGGAAAGACTGTTCTGTTCGCGGGAAAAACGACGCCGGCGGACAAGTGGCAGATATGGGAACTGACGCTGGCTGATGGTTCCCTGCGCAAGCTGATCGCGGGTGAGGACGATGTGATTCGCCCCTTCTATTTGCCCGGCGGACGGCTGGTGTATGCCCGGCGGACGACGAAGGGATATCAACTTGAAGCCGCGGGGAAAGATGGGCAGACCCTGCTTGCACCGATTGACTCTGCGGCAAGCGCGACGGTGGTTGCGCTGAGTTATATGCCGGGTAGCGCGATTCCAGACGATGTGCTTGCGGATGGGCGCATCCTGTTTGAGGCTGGGTTTCCGCTGGGATCGGGATCGACACCGGAGATGTATCTGGTTTACTCGGATGGTAGCGGCGTTGAGTCGTACCGGTGCGATCACGGGAGCGCGCGGTGGGGCGGGAAGCAGTTGGCGTCGGGCGATGTGGTTTTCACGCACGGAGCATCGCTGGCGCGGTTTACGTCGCCGCTTGCTCACCAGACACCCGTTGTTGCGCCGCGTGGCGAGTATGCCGGAGCGATTGCAGAGATGGCCAATGGCGCATGGCTGGTGAGTGCGCGGACAAGCGCCGCCACGCACTATGCGCTGAAGCTGTGGGAGCCGGGCTCTTCGCAAACAGGCACTGCAACGCTGAAGACATTGCTTGCGCAGAGTGGCGAAGACCTAGTGGAACCGGTGGTGGTTGCGGCCCGCACGAGACCCAAGCGTCATCCATCGGGACTGCATCCCTGGGACTACGCGAACATGATGGCGCTGGATTCGCGGCTGTCGCGCGAAGGCGACTTGAACGTTGCGGCCGCATCGGTGCGGTTGGAAACCAGAGACGCCGGTGGGCGCACGGTGGTTACCGGCACAGCGCCGGTTGAGACGGACGGTTCGTTCTTTGTGAAGGTGCCTGCGGACAAGCCGATTCGCTTTGCGCTGCTGGATGCGAAGGGCGCGGTGGTTCGCCAGGAGCATGGTTGGTTCTGGATTCGGCGCGGCGAGCAGCGCATCTGCGTGGGATGCCATACGGGGCCGGAGCGCGCATCGGAGAATCGCGTGCCCGCCGTGCTGCTGCGTTCGACCACGGCATTCGATGTATCCGGCGCGATTGGCGCGAATGGCGCGCAACACGCAACGCCGGGAGGCAATTGAAATGATGATTCGCTTGATGATTTTATTTGGGGCCGCATTCATTGCAGCGGCGCAGACTGTTCCATCGGCTCCTGGTGTTCCTCCTTCTCGGGTTAGTGTTGCTGCCGAGGTCGTTCCACAGAGTGTGCCGTCTGCCGCGATGCCGGCGCCGCCGCCTGTGACCGCGACAGCATCGGTCGCAGCGCCAGCGGTTGCGCACGATCCGGCGATTCGCTTTGAGGATGCTACGGATAAGGCGGGAATCGATTTTACGCATAGCTTTGGTTCGCGGCAGTTGGGTTCGCTGCTTGAAGGAACGGGCGCCGGGTGCCTTTGGTTCGACTACAACAACTCGGGCCTGCCGTCACTCTACGTGGTGAATGGACGGCCGCTGGACGACTCGATGCATCCTTATCCGCTGAAGGTGAAGCCCGCAACGCCGCCGCACAATCATCTTTATCGCAACGATGGCAACGGACATTTTACGGATGTGACGGAACAAGCTGGACTGAACCCGGATATGTATTCCGTGGCTGTGGCAGCGGCGGATTATGACAACGACGGCAATGAGGATTTGCTTGTAACGGGCTATGGCAAAGTAGTTCTTTATCACAACGACGGGAAGGGACACTTTACCGATGTGACGGAAAAGGCCGGGATCAAAGTGGAAGGTTGGGCTATCAGTTCGACGTGGCTTGACTACGACAAGGACGGCTGTGTGGATCTGTTTGTAGGCCGCTACGTGAAGTTCGATCCCAAGTATCGCGCCTTTTATGCACCCACCAATTATCCGGGGCCGCTCGATTACGAGGGCGAGACCAACATGCTCTTCCACAATAACTGCGACGGGACGTTTACCGATGTTACTGAGAAGTCGGGGATCGGCTCGTATGTGGGACGCACCATGGGCGTGACTGCAGCGGACTTCGACAACGATGGTTGGGATGACATCTATGTGGCCAACGACCGCACGGAGAACTTCCTGTTTCATAACAAGCACGACGGAACCTTCGAAGAAATTGGAAACGATACAGGCACGGCGTTTGGACAAAACGGGGAATCGACTTCGTCGATGGGTCCGGTGTTTGCCGATCTTGAAGGCCGCGGCGTACTTGACCTGTGGGTTACCGATGGGCACTATAACCGGCTACTGCATAACACAGGAAACATGAGCTTTGAAGATATTGGCGCGGAGACAGGTGTGTCGCAGGTTAATGGGCAATATGTGAGTTGGGGCACGGGCATCTATGACTTCGACAACGATGGGCTCCTCGATATTCTTATCTTTCATGGCGGCCTGATTCATTTGATTCCGCAGGAGCATACGCTGTTTCGCGGAGTGAGCACGGGCAAGTTCGCGGATGTCTCGCGCGATGCGGGGCCGGTGTTGAGTGAACGCACGACTGCACGCGGAGCCTGCTTTGCAGACTATGACAACGACGGTAAAGTGGACGCGTTTGAAGTGAACCTGGGCGGAAAGGGAACGCTGCTGCACAATGTTTCCACCGATACCGGACATTGGTTATCCATCAAGCTGGTGGGGACCAAAAGCAATCGCGATGGAATTGGCGCGCGGGTTGAAGTGATGGCCTCAGGCAAGCGTTGGACCGCCGAGCGCGTTGCCGGGTCGGGCTATTTGTCGCAGGACGACGGGCACCTGCACTTTGGATTGGGCGCTGCGACGACGATCGACAAGCTGACGATTCGTTGGCCCAGCGGGCGTGAGCAGACGCTTGAGAAGGTCAGTGTGGATCACGTGCTGATGGTGGAGGAGCCGAAGTGAACGGACGCCTTCAAACAGCATTAGGCAGTGGCCTCGCGGCGCTGGCCACATTGGCGTTTGCGGTTGTGTTGTGGCCCTCGATGAGCCGGCCTGCGCAGGCGAGTACCGACGATGACGGTGCCGCATATGCTTCGCCGCTTGAGGTTTTGCTTTCTTCCGATGGCGCGCGGCTCTACGTGCTTTGCCAGGGGAGCGAAGAGGTAAGGGTACTGGACGCGGCGAGCTACAAAGTGATCAAGAGCATCGCTGTGGGGCGCGTGCCACGTGGGTTGTCGCTATCGCCCGATGGGGCGCGGCTCTTCGTGACCAACTCGTGGGACGATACGCTCTCGGTGATCGATACGAACACGCTGACTGTGACAGCAACTTGGCCTGTGGGCGCGGAGCCATCGAGCGTGGTTGAGGATCGTGAGGGCAAGCGGCTGTTTGTGGCCAATCGGATCAGCAACGATGTGGCGGTTCTGAATGCTCAGACCGGTGAAGAAGAGAAGCGGCTCATGGCTGGGCGGGGATCAAGTTACTTGACTCTGTCGCCGGACGGACGGCGCATCTACGCGACACACATTTATCCGAATCCGCCCAGGTTGCAGACTGGGATGGAGAATCGCACGGCTCCGGAATCGGAGATCACGGTGATCGATGCGGAGCGCGCGGTGGTTGTGGATCGCCTGCCGCTTCACCAGATTGCGGGAGTATTTCATCTGGCGATTTCTGGGGATGCGCGGCTGGGCGTGGTGGCCGAATACCATCCCAAGAACATGATTCCGCTGGCGCACCTGGAACACGGCGGAGCATTCGATTACACATTGACTTTGTTTGGCCCGGATATTGGTGAAGCTTCGGTCGAAGTTCCACTGGATGAGTTGGAGCGCTACGCGGCGCGGCCATTTGCTGTGGCGATTGCGCCCGACAAGTCGCGCATCTATGTGAGCTGCGGCGGTTCGGAGATGGTGACGGTCATCGATGTTGCGAAGCTGCTTCGATACGTT
>Ga0302319_10022006_pt1 | contig 11460 bp, 5 predicted proteins | sample Bog_T0_2_FD_203319 | JGI IMG/M metagenome (GOLD analysis project Ga0302319, IMG submission 203319) | Peat permafrost microbial communities from Stordalen Mire near Abisko, Sweden - Bog_T0_2 | ecosystem: Environmental > Terrestrial > Soil > Wetlands > Peat | place: Sweden: Abisko, Stordalen Mire...
GCGGGTGCTCAAGTCCGGCGGGCGTGTGCTGATCCTGGACGTGCGCCACACCAACCAATACGCCGCCACCCTGCGCGATGCCGGCCTCGATGCGCGGTGCGTCCAGGGAATCGGCTCATACCTGCTGACCGTGATCAGTCTTGGATCGATTCGCTGGGGATACGTTATCGGCAGCAAGTCGTGAGGAAGCTAGACAGCGCCGAAGAAGCTGTCGATCGCATTCCAGCGGACCTTCGACTTCGCCGACTACCTGCAGCAAGATCGCACCGGGCACCAAGTAACGCGTCGCGTTGCGCCGAATCACCCCTGTGTAGTCGCCCAGCGTTTACCAATCCTCCTCCTCCGGCCGAATCACGCTACTCGTACAAAACCCCGATCAGGCGCGAAGCCCCGCTTCAGGGGCCGCAAACCGAACACCCCTCCCCTCGGGCCGGTCACAAACTTTCAAAAAAATCTTCGCGTTCTCTATCTCCTTCAGCCCCAACCAGTTAGCGCTCCTTTCTCGTCCCTCCGCCCACCTCCGTCCCTCGCCCCGCCCCGGTATCCTGAAAATCGGCGAAACAAAACTCGCGCCCGTTACGCGCCAGTATAAACGAAAACCTTATGCAAATTACTATCTCCAAACTCGCGGCCTTGGCCACAATCATCTTCCGTTTCTGTCTACGCGCGCCCGCTGTTCCAATAACTCGTCCAATCCCACAAACCAGCCAAGCCTCCTCGCCCCTTCCCCGCCGCCCCGTAACTCGCCGCTCTTCCAACGGGAAAAACCTCCATAAAACCTGCCACAAATCCCCAGGTTTTTTCCGAAAAAAAGGGGGTGCCTGGCTAGGCGGGAAATACCTGCCCACTTTCTTGGTTTCTTCAGCGGGTTTTTCCCCTCGCCCCGCCTCCCAGCACGTACAGCCAACTCAGCCTTTTTCATCCACCGGTGACGCAGGCCGCGAGGTGCGGCGAGAGCTTAGCCGTGTGCCAAACGACCCTCAGTTTCACTGTAATCCTAGTAAACACCTCAGTATCTTATCGCTAAACGACCATATCTGCGCCACCACTTGTTGCTCCCCTCCAAAGTCATGCCAAGTCGAAAAGAAGTGTATCAACCGTATCAATATGATTCGTTTTGTTGTAAAGTATGCGGGTGAGTCAAAATGCCGCGCTTTCTGGCGTCTTGGCTTAGCTTACGCATTGTGAGGAGGGAACACATGCCACGTATTTCACTGCCGGTGGAACGGATCAAGAATCGCTATTCGGTAGTTGTGATTGGGTCGGGTTACGGAGGAGCCATTGCCGCATCGCGGATGGCGCGCGCAGGTCAGTCGGTGTGCCTGCTCGAACGGGGAAAGGAATTGCAGCCGGGGGAATACCCCAACACGCTCGATAAAGCGAATCTGGAATTTCAGGTGGACGCGCCGGGCGGGCATATTGGCTCACCCACGGGAATGTTTGATTTCCGGGTGAACGAAGACATTAACGTGGTTCTCGGTTGTGGCCTCGGTGGCACGTCGCTGATTAACGCCAATGTCGGGCTGCGCGCCGAACCGCGCGTGTTTGACGATCCCGCATGGCCCGCCGATTTCCGCACTGACACGGCGCTGATCGAAGAATGTTACAAGCTGGCTGAAGACGCGCTCAATCTGAAACCCGTGCCGGAAAGCTTCCCGCGCTTGCCTAAGCTGGAGGCGAATAAGAAATCGGCCGAGTCGATGGGCGCGAAATTTTATCGAACCCCGCTCTATGTCACCTTTGAGGAGCCGGCGAACGGCGTCAATCAGTTCGGCGTAGAGCAACACAAGTGCAACGGCTGCGGCGATTGCGTCACGGGCTGTAATTTCCACGCCAAGAACACCACGCTGATGAATTACCTGCCCGACGCGGTTAATTTCGGCGCGGAGATCTTCACGGAGGCGTCGGTAAAATACCTCGAGCGGAATGGCGATGGCTGGCGGGTGCATTACCAGGCGGTGAACGTCGGCCGCGATAAGTTCAACGCGCCCGATCTGTTTGTGGACGCGGACGTGGTCATTTTGGGAGCGGGCGCCTTAGGCTCGACCGAGATTTTGCTGCGCTCGGCGGAGCACGGTCTGGCGATTTCCGAAATGACCGGCCAGCGCTTCACCGGCAACGGCGATATCCTCGGCTTCGGCTACAACACCGATACCGAGATCAATGGCATCGGCTTTGGCAATCACAATCCCAAGTCGCGCGAAGTGGTGGGACCGTGTATTACCAGCGTCATCGATCTGCGCGGGCAGCCGGAACTCGACCAAGGCATGGTCATCGAAGAAGGCTCCATCCCGGGCGCCATCGCCAGCCTCATGGCGGCGGGATTGTCGGGCGCGGCTACGCTGGGCGGCAAACAGCCGAAAAGTCTCTACGAAGAGATCTCGATGAAGAAGCGCGAACTGGAAAGTCTGGTCGGCGGACCGTATGTGGGCGCGGTGCATAACAGCCAGACGTACCTCATCATGACTCACGACGACGGGCAAGGCCACATGTATCTGGAGAAAGACCGCCTGCGCCTGTCCTGGCCCGGCGTGGGCCGCGAGGCGATCATTGCCAAAGGAAACGAAAATCTAAAGAAGGCCACCGAACCGCTGGGCGGCGTCTATGCACCGAACCCCACCTGGCACTCGCTGCAATCGAAGTCTCTTATCACAGTGCATCCGCTGGGCGGCTGCGTGATGGCCGAAGATGCCGCCAACGGCGTGGTCAATCACAAAGGCCAGGTCTTTGCGGGGCAGGCCGGCACTGCCGTTTACCCCAATCTTTATGTGAACGATGGGGCGGTGTTGCCCAGGTCGGTCGGAGTAAATCCCACGCTCACCATCTCCGCGGTAGCGGAACGCAACTGCACGCTCATCGCGAAAGATCGCGGCTGGCAAATCGACCGCACGCGCGGCTCGTCACCCAGGGGAGCGTTCGCCGCCACCACCGTCGGCGTCGAGTTCACCGAAACCATGAAAGGCTTCTGGACCCCGGGGGCGGCTGACTACGCCAGCGGCGCGCGGCTTGGCAAAGCGGCCGGCAACGCGTTTCAATTCACGCTCACGGTCCGTGCCGACGATGCTAAACGCATGCTGGCCGAACCGGGGCATAAAGCCGATATGTCCGGCACCGTGCTGGCCCCGGCCCTTTCGGCGAAACCGCTCACCGTCAACGGTGGCGTCTTCCAGTTGTTCGTCGAAAATGTGGATCAAGTGGAAACGCGCAACATGTGTTACCACATGACGCTGCGCTCGGAAGAAGGCAGGAGCTGGTATTTCGATGGCTTCAAAGTGGTCCATCACGGACCGCTCACCAAGATCTGGCCCGATACCAGCACGCTCTACATAACCCTTCGCGACAAAGATGAGAATGGCCCGGTGGTGGGCATGGGCATTCTGCATATTGAACCGGCCGATTTCGCGAAACAGATGACCACCATGAAGGCGACCAATGCATCAACCGCCGTAGAACGGCTGAAGGCGATTTCGGCATTCGGCACTTTCTTTGCCGGCACGTTGTTCGATACCTATGGAGGAATTTTTACCAGTTCCACGGCTTTCAATCCCGACGCGCCGCCTCGCCAGAAACGTCCGCTCCGCGTGGGCGCTCCGGTGGTGTACGACTTCCCCGCGAAAGACGGCGTACCCATCCGTTTGACGCGCTACCAGGGCGGATCGAAAGGCCCGGTGATTTTGTCGCACGGCCTGGGCGTTTCGAGCATGATCTTCTCGCTCGACACCATCGACACCAACATGCTCGAGTATTTGTACGGCCATGGTTACGATGTGTGGCTGCTCGACTTCCGCAACTCGATTTTGTTGCCGGACGATGCCAACCTGCAGGCCTCGGGCGACGACGTCGCGCTCAACGATTATCCGGCGGCAGTGGATAAAGTACGCGCCATTACCGGCGCACCCGACGTGCAAATGGTAGTGCATTGCTGGGGTTCCACCACCTTCTTCATGGCCATGCTGGCCGGGTTGCAGGGCGTACGGAGCGTGGTGAGTTCGCAGATTGCCACCCACACCATTGCTCCGGCGGCCACCCACCTCAAGACCGGTCTGCATTTTCCCTCTTTCTTGGACGCGGTAGGCATAAAATCGCTCAGCGCTTACGCTTCCAGCAAGGAGAGCCTGATCGAGAAAGTCTACGACGAAGGACTGCGTCTCTATCCCATTCGCTCGCGCGAACAATGCCGCAATTCCACCTGTCATCGCATTACTTTCATGTACGCGCCGCTCTATAACCATTCGCAGTTGAACGACCTGACGCATGAAACGCTTTACGAAGGTTGGGGCGTCGCCAACATGAAGGCGTTCGAACATCTGGCGCGGCTAACCAATACCGGACACCTGGTCGACTTCCACGGCAACAACGTCTATCTGCCGCATCTGGACCGGCTGGCTTTACCCATCACCTTTATCCACGGCGCAGAGAATGCCTGCTTCCTGCCTGAGAGCACGCAGATTACTGTTGATCTGCTGTCCAAGGCGAACGGCGCAAGTTATTATGACCGGCACGTGATTCCCGCCTACGGACATATCGATTGCATTTTCGGCAAGAACGCTTCACGCGATATCTACCCGATTGTGCTGAACGCGCTGGACCGGTACGCGACACCTCAGCCGGTCTCAGCGGCCGCCACCGCCGCCGCCGCGACGGCGGATGGCGGAGCGATGTTCGCACAAGTTCATCACCCCGATTTTTCCATGTGGCAATCGGCGCTGGAAGAAACCATTGCCAAGAAGAATAACGGCTTGGCCGGAAAGCTCAGAACGGTAGCGCACGACATGATTGCAGCCACCCACGTTGTGGCTTCGAAACTCACTAAGGGCAACCTCAACGATGTTATCTCGCCGGCTCACCAGGCGCTGGAAGGGAACGAAAGCCCGAACGAAACCTGGGGGCAATACTGTTCTTCCATCTGGTGGGAAATCGCCAAAGCGCAGGTGGCGGGCGATAAGCAAGCGGAAAAGAACTGGCGGGACCAACTCGGCAAGTTCACTACTTGCGACGTGGGATACGCGGATGTGGCCGCGCAGTATGTCGCCTGGAAAGCGAGAGACGCAAAGATTCCGTACAAGCCCTGGAAGAATTTGAGCGATTTCATCGTCGATTGGAAACTCCCGGCGCAGGCCCGCATTGCCATCATTGGCGACTGGGGCACCGGCCGGCCCGAAGCCAGGGTATTGCTCCAATCCCTCGCCGACAAGAAACCGGATGTGGTGATTCATCTGGGCGACGTGTATTACTCGGGCACAGAGTACGAGATGAACAACTATTTCCTCGATATCTGGCGGCAAACGTTCGATCTGGATCAAGTCAAAACGTTCACATTGTCGGGCAATCACGACATGTATTCGGGCGGCGCGGCGTACTACAATTTAATCGAATTCCTAGGTCAGCCCGCGAGTTACTTTTGCCTGCGCAACGACGATTGGCAGTTTGTGGCGCTCGACACTGGTTTACACGACGACAAGGCATTGAACTGCCCGCCCACTTTCCTGGAAGAGACCGAAGTCACTTGGCTCAAAGACAAGATAGCGACCGCGAATGGGCGGCGCACGGTTTTGCTGAGCCATCATCAACTCTTTACCGCCAATGAAGACATTGGCGGCCAAAGCGTGAACGGGCACCTCAAGGAGCAAGTGGGGCCTGTTCTGAACGACGTGGCGTTATGGCTGTGGGGGCACGAACACAACCAGGTGATTTATAAGAAATGGCAGGGCGTGCTGGCGCGCTGTCTGGGACATGGCGCCTATCCGGTGGGAATCACGGAGATCCGGCCGCAGAGATTCCCGGACGTTCCGATTGAGCCGGCGGGCATGCTCACCAAAGGCGCCTCTTTCTATTCGCACGGCTACGCCATCATGGACATCGACGGAAAATCCGCGCGCCTGTCCTATTACCAGGACAGCGACAAGGGGAAGACACCCATGTTTGTAGAAAACATTGAGGCGCCGGTAGCGAATACCGCCACCGCTACTGCGACGGCGACGGCGCCCGGCCAATAGAGACGGAAGGGAAAAGAGAGAGAGATGACACCGCAACCTCAACGAGATATCGAAACGCCAGCAGTTCGACCGGCGACCAATACCGCCGCTAAGTGGTTCGGCCGTGTGGTCTGGGCCGGCATTGTGTTCAATCTGTTCTTCATTGCGATGCAGTTATTCGCGCCCGACTTTATCAATGTGGCGGTAGGTCTGACGCCGGGCTTTCCCACTGTGTGGAACCGCGCGCACGGCATGATGGTGCTGGCGCTGACCATTCTCTACATCCCGGCGGCGCGCGACCCTTTGCGCTATGGCGGCTACTCTTGGATGCTGGTGGTCTCGCGTCTCTGCGCCACTTGTTTTTGGGCGTGGTGCATCGCCAGCGGACAAGGGTCGTTCGGTTCCTATATGGCTTCCGACGGCACGTTCTGCGTAGTGCAGGCAATTCTGTTGCAGGCGGCTTTGCCCGCCGAACAGAAATTGCCGGCCGCTCTGGGCCATCTGTTCAGCGCGATGATTGCCTTCATCAAAGAAGCGTTCAGCAAGACGTGGGTGCGGGTAGCGGCGGCAGTTGTGGTGCTTGTGCTGGTACTGGGTGGTTGGGAAGTGTACGCCAACTTGTTTCGCCATGAGCCAGAACTGGTTTACAGCGATACGACGGAGCATTATAAGTACGCGACAATCGGCCTCGGCTCGGGCAGCAGAATTCCTTACTGGCTGTTTAAGGTGATGCCCGACGTGTTCGCCGATAAACTGCCGGGGCCGGGCGGCTTGGCTTCGCTCGGGTTTATTTCGGAGGCCGGGTTCGACCGTCCCGTGGGCTTTGCCAAGCGCGTGTTCGGTTATGAGTGTGTAGAGGCGAATTGCTCACTCTGCCACACGGCGGTTTACCGCACCGCGCCGGGCGCGAAAGCGGTGGTGGTGCCGGGCGGACCGGCGCACACTCTCGATTTGCAGGGGTTCCAGCGTTGGCTCTACGCTTCCGCGGCCGACCCGCGCTTTAACGGCGACACGCTCATGGCTGCGATTGACAAGGTGCATCACTTCGGCTTCTTTGAAGGGCTGATCTACAAGAATCTGGTGATTCCCGCCACTAAGGTGGCGCTGCTCCAGCAGAAGGCCGATTACGCCTGGCAGGACAGCCGTCCGCAACAAGGCAAAGGACGCACCGATACGTTCAACCCAACCAAGTTTGTGGTCTTCCATATCCCCGACGACCACACCATTGGCACCACCGATTTGCCGCAAGTGTGGAACCAGAAGCCGCGCGAGACAATGTATCTGCATTGGGACGGCAACAACAACGACATTCACGAGCGCAACTACGCCGCCGCCATGGCAGTGGGCGCGACACCGGAATCGGTGATACCCGACAGTTTTAATCGCGTGACCAATTATCTGCTGCAGTTACAGCCGCCGCCGTTTCCTTTCCCGATCGATAAGGCGAAGGCGGACCGAGGCGCGGGCGTGTTCCAAACGGCTTGCGCGGGTTGCCATGCGTTCGGCAGCGCGGGCGTGGGGCAAGTGGTGGACATCTCGAAAGTAGGCACCGATCCGAACCGGCTCAGTTCGTTTTCGCAGGCGCTGGTGGATAAATTCCATACCTTCAAAACGCCGCCTTTTGTTTTTAACGCTTATCGAAAAACGAACGGCTACGCGTCTTCGCCGCTCGATGGTATTTGGCTGCGCGGACCTTATCTGCATAATGGATCGGTACCGAATCTGCGAGCGCTGCTGATGCCCGAAGAGCAAAGGCCGACGTCGTTCTATCGCGGCTACGATGTCTTAGATCCCGTGAATGTGGGCTTCATTTCGGACGGCCCGGAGGCGGCGGCAGTTGGTTTCCACGTAGACACGATGGTACAAGGCAACTCAAATGTCGGCCATACGTACGGCACGCAGTTACCGGCGGCGCAGAAGGAAGACTTGTTGGAGTATCTGAAGACGCTTTGAAAGACGAGACGGCGAGGATGCCGGTACAATCCAGAGGTGAAAATGACCGGCGCGGAGTGTCTGCTGCGGACACTGCTGATGAACGGGGTGAACGTATGTTTTATGAACCCCGGGACATCCGAAATGCAGTTTGTGGCGGCTCTCGACCGGGTAAGCGGTATGCGCCCGGTCTTGGGTCTGTTTGAGGGCGTTTGTTCGGGCGCGGCGGATGGCTACGCTCGCATGACACGTAAACCCGCCGCCACGCTGCTGCATCTGGGGCCGGGGCTGGGGAATGCGCTGGCGAATTTTCACAACGCGCGCAAAGCGCGTTCACCCATCGTAAACATTGTGGGCGATCATGCAACGGCGCACAAAATGTTCGATGCGCCGTTGAGTGCGGACGTGTCGGCCTTTGCCCGGACGGTGTCGGATTGGGTGCGCGTAGCTGATAACGCCGGGGAGATGGGACCGTTGGCCGCGCAAACGGTGGCGGCGGCCATGGGTCCGCCGGGCCAGGTCGCCACACTGATTGTGCCGGCCGATTTTTCTTGGAGCGAGGCGGGCGAAGTGGGTCCAGTGGCGCCTCTTTCCCCGCGCGCGCGGGCTGCCGACCAGGACGTGCGCGAAGCGGCGCGCGTGCTCCGCGAATTGGGACTGGCCGCTGCCGTCTTAATGGGTGGCGCGACGGTAATCGACGCCGGGTTGCAGGCGGCGCAACAAATTGCCGCCGGCAGTAATGCGCGCTTGTTTTATGACAGGAACGCCTCGCGCGCGGCTTTGGGTGGCGGGCGGTTTGCGCCGCAGCGGGTCGCCTATTTTCCGGAGTCGGCGGAAAGGCAGTTCGCCGGACTGCGGCATGTGGTGTTGATTGAGGCGAAGGCGCCCGTTTCGTTTTTTGCTTATCCGGGGAGAAAGAGCACGCTGTTGCCGGATGATTGCGCGGTGACCACGCTGGTGGGGGTTGATGGCGACGGTACCTACGCGCTGCAGGCTTTGGCGGATTGCTTCCCGCTGCCGGAACCGGCGTTTCTCGCGCCGAGAGATAGAGTGCATAGCGTCTTGAGTCGCGAGGCGCTCACGGCTGAGTCGCTGGGACGGGCCATTGTCTTTCACTTGCCGGAAGAAGCGATTGTCTGCGACGAAATGGTTTCATCATCGGAGGCGGTGGTGCCGCTGTTGGGGAGTGCGTGGCGGCACGATTTTCTGCCGGTAACCGGAGGGTCGATCGGGCAGGGTTTGCCGGTCGCGGTGGGCGCGGCGGTGGCTTGTCCGGATCGCAAAGTGGTGGCGCTCGAAGCGGACGGGAGCGGCATGTATACGCTGCAAGCTCTCTGGACCATGGCACGGGAGAAGTTGAATATCACGGTGGTGATTTTTTCCAACCGGCGCTACCGGATTCTGGATGTGGAGATGAAGCGGACCGGGTCGGGAGAATTGGGTCCGCTGGCGAACGACATGTTGGATATCGGGCGCCCAAACCTGGATTGGGTGAAACTGGCGGAAGGCGCGGGCGTGGAAGCGTCGCGAGCGGCGACCACGCGCGAGTTCGACAAGCAGTATACAGCGGCGCTGAAGGCTAATGGGCCGCGCTTGGTGGAGGCGGTGATTTGACGAGTTCGCGATAAAGTTTTTCGCCGACGATTTTGTGAACGGCGGTGGAAGGATGGCCGGCGTGGTAGTAAAAGTGGCCGGCGGGCGACTGGCACTCGCTGGTGTCCTGATGGAAGATGGCGCGGCCAGCGCAGGCGTCGGTGGTGTTGCTGATGCCGTATTGGGATGGGTTGTGCATCACTTCGTCGAAGAACGGCCCCCAATGGCTGAGGATGATTTGCGCCTTGGGCAGATCGTTCGCGAGTTGTTGCGGGATGAGCGCCAAGGCTGGATTGAGGCGCTGCGCCACGGCGCTGAAGTTGGGGACAGCGGTGGGAAGCAAGGCTAAAGCGAATTGGCGGGCGCCAAGCGAATAGAGCGTTTTGATTTCGCTTTTCAGATTGCCGACGGTGGTTTCGGTGGTGAGCTTGCCGTCATTCAAGCCGCCTGCGAGGAAGAAGAGAGTTGTATCGGCGGCGAAATCGATTTTGTGCGATTTCACGAGAGCGGCAAAATCGTTGACCTGGTTCTGCATGCCGTAGCCGAGTAAGGAGCCTTCTATTTTTGAGCCGCTGCCTTCGCCGGTGCGGGCGCCGCTTACCGCGAAATCGAGACTTTTGCCGCCGATTTGCGGCACGTTCGACGGCTCCAGGCGAAGACCCAGGTGTTCCGCTAAGTAGGCGACTGCGGTGGGGCCGTTGCCATCCAAATATCCTTCGCCGATATCGGAGTAACTGTCGCCAAAGACATACAAGCGATCAAAGGGCTGATGGCCGGCGGCAGAGGCGGCCAGCGCGCAGAAAAGGACCAACGGAAGAGCACGGTATATATTCACGAATCCATAATAATCGGGCTGTTCGCTTTATTGGGCGTCGGCATGGATCGGTATCCACTTCTCCAACGCCGCTTCGAGATTCTTGGCGGAAATCGGTTTGGATAAGAAGTCATCCATGCCCGACGCATAACAGCGGTCGCGCTCTTCTTTGAGGACGCCGGCCGTCAGCGCAATGATCGGTGTGCGGCGGCCGCTGGTTTCAAACGAGCGAATCCGTTGGGTGGCTTCAAAGCCGCTCATGATGGGCATCTGGCAATCCATCAAGACCACATCGTAGGATCGGTGTTGCAGCGCATTGCAGGCATCCACGCCGTTTTCGGCGATATCGACATGGCAACCCATGCGTTCGAGAAGAATGCGCGCAACCAACTGATTGATCTTGTTGTCTTCCGCCAGCAGGACGCTGGCATGCCGGTTAGAAGAAAGAGAGCTGGGAGCGGCATCGAGCTCCGCCGGCGTTTTGCCTTCCAAGACCGATTGCAGGGCGCGCAAGAGGGGCAGGCGGCGGACCGGTTTGGAAAGGAAGACCGCTTTTTCGAGCCCTTCCGGCGCTGGACAGCCGAAGTCCGCCGTCGCGCCGAGGATCAAAACGGGCACTTTGGAGTTGGCGCAGAGTTGGACCGCATCGGAAGCGTTCGGAACGGCGGCGGAATCCACCACTAAAAGATCGAAATGGGTATGGTCAAGCTGCGGGATGCGCGCATAATTGCTGACGCGTAGACCAACCGCCTCAAGATGGGAGCAGAGGGTCGGCGTCTGCGTGGGATGATTCGAAACGAGCGCGATGTGTTTGAGGGCAAAGCATTCCAGATTGCTGAAGGCCGGCGCGGTTTCGAGACAAACGTTAAACCAGAAAATGCTGCCTTCTCCCATTTGGCTATGTACGCCAATGCTGCCGCCCATCATCTCTACCAAACGCTTGGAAATGGAGAGACCGAGCCCGGTGCCGCCGAAACGCCGGTTTGTCGACAAATCAGCTTGTTGAAAGGCTTGGAAAAGACCTTCCTGTTGCTTTTGCGTCAGACCAATGCCGGTGTCGCGAATCGCAAAGCGCAGCATGGTTAATTGGTTCTGATTGGCCTCGCGGCTCACTATCAAACTGACCGACCCTTCGGCCGTGAATTT
>Ga0302319_10022008_pt1 | contig 11458 bp, 10 predicted proteins | sample Bog_T0_2_FD_203319 | JGI IMG/M metagenome (GOLD analysis project Ga0302319, IMG submission 203319) | Peat permafrost microbial communities from Stordalen Mire near Abisko, Sweden - Bog_T0_2 | ecosystem: Environmental > Terrestrial > Soil > Wetlands > Peat | place: Sweden: Abisko, Stordalen Mire...
GAGGCGCGCATAGAAAGAGACAAAATGGTCATGGTCGGATTCTGCCAGCCAGCCGTAACGAAGCTGGCGCCGTCGACAACCAGCAGATTCTTGACGTCGTGGGTTTGGTTCCACTTGTTGAGAACGCTCTTCTTTGGATCGTCGCCCATTCGGCAAGTGCCGACTTCGTGGATACTGTAGCCGGGCGGGTTGACTTGGTCCGTTTTGACCACCAATTCCCAGCCGCAATCATGGAACAGCTCTTCGGCTGTATCAGCCGCGTCTTTGCGGAGTTTCGCTTCGTTGTCGCTATCCCGCGCTTCGATATGCAGAACCGGAATGCCCCAGGCATCCGTGACGTCTTTGTTGATTCGGACGTGGTTCTCAAAGCGTGCGACGCGTTCGCCAAAAATGCCAGCCGTTACGCAAGATCCAGCGTAGCTATCCATCTTGGCCTGCAACTCCTCGCCATAGAGCGGGAAGTAGTTAGGGTTGGCGCTCCCTCCGCTGCTCAAATGCATGCAGTAGCCTTTGATAAAGTCGCTTTTCTTATCTTTGGACAAGTTGCGGAAGCGCGGCATGAATGCGCTACCGCCCATAAGGCCGGCGGGTGCTTTGCCGTCGCGCGCTTCCGGAACCGAAGCTACGACGTTGACGCCGTACATTTGGTCCACCAAGTAATGGCCCATGACGCCGCTGGAGTTGCCGAGCTTGGAATTGAGCAACAAACGCGTGCTTTCTAGCGTTCCGGCAGCAATGACGACGACTTTCGCCTTTACATGCAGTTCGCGCTTCGAATGGCGATCAACGAAATGGACACCATTGGCGAGACCGGTATTCTTGTCTATGCTCACTTCGCGCACAATGGCATTCTCGACAATATCGAGCTTGCCAGTCGCCAGCGCGTCTGGCAGAAGCAGGTTGATGGAGCTAGCTAAACCATCTTTTCCAAGAGCCGAGCGCCACTTGGAAACTTGGATGCCGCGGTTAGTAGCGGCTGCAGTGACGTTCTTGATGCTCGTGGTATCTTCGGAAGCTTGAAATTCGACGAAGTTTCCATCCGGAAATTGCGGCCAACCTTCTTTGCGCCCAGTGACTCGGAAGATCTCTTCCACGCGCGAATAAAACGGCGCAAGGTCATCGTGGCTGATGGGCCAATTCTCGCCGGTGCCGTCGATATCAGCGGCCTTGAATTCGTAATCGCTCAAGCGAAACGATTGCCGCGCCCAAAACAGAGAGCGGCCGCCGAGGAGGCGAACGCGGACCCAGTTATAGACGGCGTCAGGCGGGTGGGTATAAGGCACTTCCTTTTCATCAACCCATTGATTCACGTTGAATTCGTCGGCTTGAAAAATATGCGGCACGCGGCCCGGTTCGTTGAAGCCGCGATAAGGCAGTTCGTGCGCAGCTTTCAACTCACGGTCTTTCTCATAGTCGGCTTGCGGACCCGCATTGAGCATGAGGCACGAGATGCCGTGGCCCGTCAGAATCTTGGCGGCCATACCGCCGGCGTGGCCGGAGCCAACGATGAGAACGTCATATTGTTTGATAGGCATCGGGATTAGACCTCTACTCGGGGATCGATCGGCTTCCAAGCTGGGCGGCGGCCGGAGTTGAAGCGTCCGCGTCCGCTCGTGGCGCCGCCTGAAGCGGCCCATTCGGCGGAGTTTCTGGTGGCGGTGCGCAAATCGCCGTGGACTTGGGTCATGAAACGCGTCATCGGATCTTTGGGCTCTTCGCGATCCCAAGCGCGGACGACGAGAAGCGGCCGGATGATGGAATCGGCCTGCTTAGCATCCAATTCCGCGAAGGGTTTATGGAAATGCTTCTTGGCCGAGGCATTGAGGCCGTCCAAACCTTCGCGATAAAGCGTTTGAGTTAGGGCCGGTGAGCGCGAGATGAGAAAGTCGAGAAATTCCGGCGCGCGCGCGTCTAGCGCTCCAGGGCTGTTTTTAATAGGCGGAACAAGAATTTCGGCCAACTTGTTTAGCGCCGAAAATTGAACTGGACTAAAGAACCCAGTGGTTGTTTCCGCAGCGCTATCTGGCGCCACAAGATTCAGCTTCGCGGGGCCTTGCATTCCGCGGCCGCCCTGGCCGGTGCGCGCTGCAGGTGGCGGAGCCTGAGTAGGCGATGCTGGAGGCGGTGTAGCCACTTGTTCAGCGGCCACAGCAGATGCTGGAACTATGAGCAAGCTTTGAACGAAGTTTCGACGTTTCATATTGTTGCGGGATTCCCCATGAATTATTTCACAATCGCCCCACAACTATTGCCAGATGATGTGGTCGCCGGGCAAAAGCGGCAAGCTGAGTTGGTTTCGATCCTGTGGATCGAGCTTGACTTGGGTTAAGCGGTGGCGATAGATCCGCTGCATTTCCAGTCGTTCCGGAGGATGATTCACAACACTCGAGAGCAGACTTCCCCAGGTGATGAACCGTGGCTTGCCGTTCACCACAATGCTCATCTCCACTGAGACTGAGCAAGCTTCGGGGAAGATTGTGCAGTGCGCGGAACCGGCCACGCACACCGTTTCAGGATTGGCTAGTTGAGTGGAGAGCTGGGTGAGTTCATCGATGGTGTTCGCAGCCAAGAGAACAGAACCGTGAGCGTCGGTCTTGCGGTCAAAGAGGATTTCGAAGTAGAGGCGATAGTATCGGAACTTCAACTGATCCTGTGAAACGAGATCTTGCACAGGCCGGTCCGCTTCCGGACGTTCCTTCATAGGCTCAACGGAAAGCAAATGCATTCCGGCCGTTTTGACTTCGTAGCGCGCCACTTCGGTTCCCAGATACCCATTCAAGCCTTTTCGGGAGTAGCCCTTTTCGTAATAAGCATTCTCAATGCGAATTTGCATTTGCGGACGTAGGTCGATGGAATGGCGGCCCCTTACGAAGCCGTTGTATTCGAGAAGTACATCTCTGAGCGGAGTCTCATGGGAGTTGGGTGATCGCAGGAGATATTCAGGCGAGCGCGGGATCACTTGATATGGATGCAGGCGGCACGATGTAGCCATAGCCAGGCAAACGAGCGCGCAAAGTGCGGGCCATCTCAAGTTATTTACTCGGGTAGAGTGTCAATTTCTGGACACGCCAGTTGAGGATTTCGGCGACGTAGAGTTCGTTCTCAGAAGGGCAGGCCATTTCATGGATCCAGCCGAACTCTTTCGGCATGTGGCCGCTGGAGCCGAGCACTCCGAGCACTTCGCCGCCGAGTGAGAGTTTGTAGATACGGCCGGGAAAACCGTCGGCGGCGTAGAGAAATTGTTTCTTGCCGGGTGTGATGCAGATGGCCCATGGAGCGCCACTTTGCTGGCTGAGCGCCGAATGCGGGCCCGGGGGCTCGCCCATCCAAGGTTGCGCGCCGTCGGGAACCGGAACGTCGATTTTAATTTCGCGGAGATAGCCGCCATCGGGGTTGAAGATTTGAATGCGGCGATTGCCCCGGTCGCCTACATAGATGTTGCCCTCGTTGTCGGTGGCGAGACTGTGAGGGGTGTTGAATTCACCAGGATCGCTGCCCGCTTTGCCCCATTGCTTGACCCAGTGGCCGTCTTTATCGAATTTGGCGACGCGTGAATTGATATAGCCATCGCTAATAAAGATGTTACCGGCGAGATCCCAAGTCACATCAGTGGGTTGGCGAAACTGTCCGTTCACGGCCGGGCGCGGCGGATTGACGCGGGTCCAAGGAACGGCTTCGTCAGAGGCCTCCTTCTTGCGTCCGAATACCATAACTACGCGGCCTTGCGGGTTGAACTTGATGATCATGTCGGAGCCTTTGTCGATGGCCCAGATGTTCTCGTCCTTGTCGATTTTTACCGAGTGGGCGTATGACCAGGCATAGAGATTCTTGCCGATTTCGCGAATGAACTGACCCTGCGGGCCAAACTCAAGCAGTTGGGAGGCGGTTGCTCCATAAGCAGGACCCGTAGAGTTACCGCGTGAGAAAACGAAGATGTGCTTTTGCCCGCTGACGGCCACTCCCGCTACTTCTCCAAGGTACATGTTGGGCGGTAACTTCAGAAAATTCACATCGCCGTCAAAGCGAATGTGGGGTGGATCAGTTTGGGCAAAGAGAGCGGCAGAGAAGAGTGTAATCGCGAAAATTGAGCAGAGACGCATGATGAATCAGGATATTACACCGCAGTCTCAAGTTGCTCAACCGGCTCAGGTGGTCCGATCGGCGGAGTATAAGGAAAGAAAACAAAGCGGCCGAATATGGCTGAGATGACCAGCGCGCCGGCTGCCAGGTAAAAGATTGGAGGGTAGCCGAATTTTTCGGCCACGGCGCCGGCACCGAACGAACTGAGACCGACGAAGAGATCGTAGAAGGCGCTCAGAAGACTGATGATGGAGCCATGCTGAGGGCTGGGCGTTCGGCGCAACACTGTGCTAGCGATAGAAGCCCATGGGAATGAGAAGCCGAAACCCAGCACGACAGCGGCGGCAACTGCGAAAAAGGGCTTTGGGCCACTTGCCAACCAAATAAGTCCGCAGGCCATAAAAACCAGGCCGGTGTAAAAGGTGATGCTGGGATGTATGCGATCGGGCAGCCTGCCGAGGAAAAAGCGGGAACAGAGGATGGTAAGCGCGTACGCGGAAAAAGCGGCGCGGCCGGAATCGCCGTGGTGCGCGAGATGGAGAATGAGAAAGCCCGTGATCACGGGATAGTGCACGTTGACGAATCCGATAGCGAAGCCGGGCTTCCATATGGATCTCGGCAGCCAAATTCGTTTGTGATGATGGGTGGCGGGGCGAAAATGTTCCTCGACGAAATAGGCAAGCGCACAACCAGCCGTAGCCGCAACCACTTGCAGCATGGCTGCGTGTTGGAAAGAGCCGACCCAATGGCCAATAGCCGGACCTGCCGAAACGCCTCCCCAGATAGCACTACTCAAGTAACCGAGAGTTTGGGCGCTGCGTTCAACGCCGGCCACTTCGACAGCCCAGGCCGCGGCCCCCGTATAGAGACAAGCTTCGCCGAAACCCTGAAGAGCACGGCCTAGAAAAACGCCTGCCAAGTGAAGAGGTAAGAGATAGGCAACGCCAGCGCAAGCGCAGCTAGCCAGCCCAGCCATGAAGGTGATTTTGCGGCCCCGGCGGTCGGCCAGCGGGCCCGAGAAGAATCTTCCACCCAACGCGACGAACGAAAAAGTACCGATCACCCAGCCGACCATGCGGTCTGATCCACCGAGATCATAACGAACGTGCGGGGCCATGGCGGGCAGCACTGTGCCCATGCCCAAAAAACCCAAGAAGGTGGCGCAAATCAGCAACCAGAAGCGCGCGGAAAAACCTGTTCCATCGGACAACCCCATTTTTGACAATCTACTTTGAGTGTAGCTGCCAGACGCGTACCCAATCCACAGTAAGGGTGAGCGTTTCTGCGGCAACGCCTGTTAGATCGCCCCCTTTCCAATCACTCCCCTCTTGCATGGCAAGGACAAGGAAGAAGTCCTGGCGATCAAAGACGTCATAGGTTGTTTCGGAGTGAAGCGGGACATCGTCAAAATACCAAGTGACGCGGCCAGGAACCCACAAGAGGCCGTAGTTGTGGAATTGAGAAAAGTCGGTATTTGGAGGAAGAGGGAAATGATTATGAGGGGAACTGCTGGCAAGATGCTTCTGCCCGTTCCAACGGTGAATCGTGCCGAAGAAGGTATGCGGCTCACTCCCCTGGCCTTCGAAAATATCGATCTCTCCCGATTCCACTGGCCCGTCGCTGAAGGCAGGCTGTACGGGAATCAGCCAGAAAGCAGGCCAGGCACCCTCTTCAGGCCGCCACTTCATCCGTGCCTCGAAATAGCCGTAGCGCCAAGCGTGATAGTTGGGATGACGGCGCGAGAACGTGGAAATGCTGGAGTCAGACTGAAGTTGGCCGCGTTTCCATGTGAGGGAAAGAGCGGAATTGGCGGTTAAGAAGTCTTCGCGCGGCGCGTGATTTTTGTTGAACCAGACGCCTTCGTACCAGGTGTGAGATTGAGCGGAAGTACCATCCTGGCTAGTACCAAAATCGAAGTCGTTGAACTCATCGGAAAAAACCAATTGATATCGGCCGAATTGCGCGGGTGGCGCTGGAGGTTCGGCCATGGCCAAGTCCAGGGTGCAATAGCAGGCAAAGGCGAGGCGAACAACTGATCGGTTCATTTTTGGGGTGTGCGGTTCCTTGCTCTTGACTATATTAATTAAATCCGAAGCTTTTTGGGTTTTTCGATTTTTATTCCGAATTAATATTTCCCAAAAAATTTATTATTTGACCATGCTGGAAATAGACCTAAATGCTCTTCTGCGTATTCACCCTTACGACGTCCGCGGCGGACGACAAACTTTGACTCCTTTGCGATACATCGTGGCTGCGCGATCCATCGGTCCTAGTACCGCCGGACGTTCCGTAAAGCTAGCAATGCGTGTTAACCAGTAGTAATGACTAATTTACCCACTGGCATTTGTCCTAAGTAAATTTACCGAAATTCTGAGTGGATTTTCCGAGTCCGGCTAGCAATGGGCCAGACACTTGGGGTAGTGAAAGTCGGAGGCAGAGTGAACCGCGAGTACGTCGCCAAAAGAAAACAGTCGAAGCCCATCGCTCGCGTCAGAGTCGCGGTGAACGCTTGAGTAGCGCCGCTCACATTCCGACAGCGAGCTCTCGCAAAAGCGAAGGGTGTTTGCGGGCCAGCTTATTGGATGGATTGATCTGCTTCATAGCGATCGCGCTGACGCTCGAACTTTATTGTCACAGTATGCCCGCCGTACGGGTGCTTTGCCTTGAATTGATTGGCATCGTTGTTTGGGTTTCTCTCTCAGCTATTTGGGGTAACTATCGTCGAGATTGGCCAGGGCTGGAGTGGCTTGGGTTGATGGCTGCTGCGTCTTTCGGACTTGCCGCCTATGTGGCTCTGGCTGAATTTTTGAGTGATGGCCCGACGTCAGTCAAGTTGATGCTCTGGGTCTGGTGCAGCGCTTTCTTTTCCCTTCTATTGGCACGCGTGGCGAGGCAACCCTTTGTTGAAAAGTTGGACGCTGCAAAAATTTCGTCAATTGCTATATTCGGCGCACCAGAAGCAGCGAAACAACTGCACGAATTGTGGAGCACGGATTCAATTCACAAGCGTCTTAGGAGCGAAGACTGGGAAATTGCCGAATGGCGCCCCTATGAGACGCACGAATGGCCGGAAGTTTGCAGCGATAAAACCCAGCATGGGTCTGGCTGCGGACAATCCGCTGAAGTTCAGTGCGGAATTGTTGTCATTCCAACGGAATGTGATTCGAAAACAGTCGAATTAGTTGAAATACTAGCGCGGCGGTTTGAGTATTTGTATGTTGCTCCGCGAATTAGTGAGGATGAAGTTACCGCAGCTCCATTCTTTGGAAAGAACTCTCATTTGCAGGTGCGAGTGGGAGGATGTGACGCTGAGGGAGAAACGCATCCTTTGAAAAGGGCGTTTGATCTGATTGGGGCGGTCTGTCTGATGATCCTATCCCTGCCATTTTGCCTGTTTGTTGCTGCCGTGATCCCCCTTACATCGAAAGGGCCGCTTCTCTATAAACAGATGCGGATTGGCAAAGGAAATCGGATGTTTTACGCACTGAAATTCCGCACGATGTTCGTTGATGCCGGCACGAGACTCAACCAGCATTTGGAAAAAGATCCGGCCATGCGCGCAGAGTGGGAGAGCGTCCACAAGCTTAAAGATGACCCGCGCGTTACTTGGATCGGAAAGTTCTTACGGCGCTTTAGTCTGGATGAACTACCGCAGATATGGAATGTTTTTGCCGGCGAGATGAGTCTCATTGGGCCGCGACCCATTGTTGTGTCCGAAATTGAGAGATACGGCGCCGATTACGCGGCTTACGAAGCGGTGCGGCCGGGTTTAACGGGCCTGTGGCAGGTATCTGGCCGGAACGACACGACGTATCAGGAGCGGGTTGATTATGACGCCTACTACGTGCGGCACTGGTCTTTGCGGCTGGATGTGTCGATTTTGGCGAGGACTATTCGAGCCGTCATCAGCGGGACGGGGGCGTATTGATGAGCGTTGAGACAAAAGGCGCACTCGTCATATCGCTCGACTTCGAGTTGCATTGGGGAGTAAGAGATCACACGCCCTTGGACCAGGCGGAGCGCAAACGTTTATTGGCAGCGCGCGCGGTTGTGCCTGAAATACTAGCAGCGTTCCGCGAACATAGGGTTCGGGCGACTTGGGCGACGGTTGGATTGCTGTTTGCACGCTCGCGCGAAGAAGCAATGATTTGCAGGCCTGAGCGGATGCCCAGGTATGAGCAAGCCGGACTTGATCCTTACGCCGAACGGTTGGGAAAAAACGAAAGCGAGGATCCCTTTCATTTCGCGCCGTCTCTCATCAGAATGATTGCGGACGAGCCAGGGCAAGAAGTGGGATCGCATTCGTATTCACACTACTATTCGCTCGAAGCGGGACAAGGGGGGGAAGATTTCAAGGCTGATCTAGCAAGCGCAAAACGAATTGCGGAGAATTCAGGGTACCGTTTGCGTTCTTATGTGTTTCCCCGGAATCAAGTGCGCGGTAATTACTTGCCTATGTTGCGCCAAGCGGGGTTCCGCACATATAGAGGAACGGAGCCGGTCTCTTCGAAGGCGCCCGTCACATTTCAAGAACAACGAAAGCCTTGGGCGCGGGCGCTTCGATTAGCCGATGCCTATTTTGATCTGAATGGCCCGCAAACGGTGGAGTTTCCAAGAGACGAGAACCCAGCGCCCGTTGATGCGAGCCGGTATCTGCGTCCTTTTTCAACAGTGCTGCGAGCGTTGGAGAGCACCAGGCTGAACAGGATTGCCAGCGCGATGAAGAGCGCGGCGCAGGAAGGGCGAATCTTCCATTTGTGGTGGCATCCGGAAGATTTCGCCAGCCACCCACAGCAGAATGTGGATTTTCTGAGACGTGTATTAAATGTTTTCGAGACGTGCCGGCGTGACTACGGAATGAAATCTCTTTCCATGGGGGACATGAGCGAAGTGACTCACCTCAATGAACTTGCTGTGAGTTGCGGAGTCAGGCAATGAGTCCGGTTCAGGAGCTTCTAACTCCCGCGAGGGTGATCTTAGGTAAAGAGGGCGAGTGGCGTAAACCGCGAGTCCTTTATCTAATAACGCGAGCCGAGCGAGGCGGGGCGCAGATGCACGTTCTAGATCTTGTGTTGGGCATGCGCGACGAATTTGAGATTCACGTCGGCACCGGAGAAGAGGGCTTTCTCACCGAAGCATGCCGGGACAATGGAATTCCGGTGCACGTGGTGCCAAGCCTTGAACGAGAGATCAAGCCGCTCCCGGATGTGAAAGCGCTATACGCCCTTAGATCTTTAATGCGCACGGTTGAGCCTGATTTGGTACACGCGCACACATTCAAAGCCGGATTTTTGGGGAGATTTGTTGCGAAGCGTTTGAGGATCCCTGCGATCTTTACGGTGCACATGTGGCAGTTTGGCAGAGCTGTTCCACTTAGCTGGCGCGTAGTTGTCCCAATTTGTGAGCGAATGGCCGCTGGTTGGTGCGACAAGATCATCAGCGTATCTGCGTCGGGAACACGAGACGCCGCGAAGTTCAAGATTGGCGGTCAAGAACAAGTGGTGTCAATTCTCAATGGCATCCCAGACCACCCGGCACGGGCGAGCCTGGACCGTGACAAAGGACTAAGCTGCACGATGGTGGCGCGCTTTGCCGATTTCAAAGATCACGGAGTCTTGTTAAGGGCTTTTGCGCGAGTACCGGGTGAGGCGCGATTGAAGCTGGTAGGAGATGGGGACACGCTCGATGCCGCGCGACGGTTGGCGCAGGATCTGGGGATCAGGGAGAGGGTGGAGTTTAAAGGATCGCGCGCGGACGTGCCCGAGATCTTGGCGGAAACCGACGTGTTTGTGTTGGCGTCGAAGATCGAAATGTTACCGATCAGCATCCTGGAGGCCATGCGTGCGGGTCTGCCCGTCATCGCTTCCGATGTAGGGGGCGTAAGCGAGGAAGTCATTGATGAAGAGACGGGACTATTGGTCGAGCCAGGGTCGGTGGACGAATTAGCCGCTGCGTTGACGCGCTTACTCGGCGATAGGAAACTCAGGATCAGCATGGGTAAGAGCGGTAGGACAAGGTTTGAGCGCGTTTTCCAGGCCGACACGATGATCGAGAAGACGGGTTCGATTTACCGGCAAGTTTTAGAAGCGAGAATGCCCGGGTGATGAATCGCCGTCGGCGTGCGCTCTGTGAGTGGTTGATTTTTGGGGGACTATTGATCGGCTTCGCCTTATTCATGTGGGTCTGGTATCAGACGAGCCCGGCGGCGCCAGGAGATTTTTAAAACAGTGATGAGGAAACTAGCAAGACTGGCGTTGGTAGTTGGGGCTGTTTACAGCACGCTACCTTTATGCGCGCAAACGGTAGGCGCGGCGGGCGGGAGCCAGGCGCCGGAATATAGCGACGGCGCGGGGAACAACTTAGGCTTCGAGCCAGTAGGGCCAGGAGACTTAATCGCGATTTTGGTCACTGGGTCGCCGGAATTGTCGCGGAGTTCACGCGTAACGGCCGAAGGTAAGCTCATGCTGCCGTTGTTGAAAGAAGGTGTTCCGGTGAATGGGATGACGCCCGCGCGGATTGCCCAGGCGGTCTCAGCCGAGTTGATCAAAGAAAAGCTCTTGGTCGAACCGATTGTTTCGGCGTCGGTGCTGGAGTATCGCAGCCGCCGGGTGAGTGTAGTGGGGGCCGTGCGGATGCCGGTGAGTTTTCAAGCGATTGGGGAAATGCATTTGTTGGACGCCATCGCGCGTGCGCAGGGATTTGCGCCGGATGCTGGACCGGAAGTGATCGTCTCTTTTCCTAGCGATAAAGATGGCGAGAAGAGTCCGCTGCATGTGCCGATTCGTTCGTTATTAGGGGCCAAGGATGCGGCGCTGAACATCGTTTTGCACGGCGGCGAAGAGATACGCGTACCGGAGGCTTTGAAGCTTTTCATTGTAGGCAACGTGAAAATGCCCGGGGCGTATCCGATGGCCGATCCAGATGGTTCGACGGTTTTGAAAGCACTGGCCCTATCGCAAGGGGCTTTACAATTTTCCGCGAAGCGCGCGTACATCTACCGTTTAGTCGGGGATTCCGGTAAGCGGGAAGAGATTCCTGTGGAACTGCGGGACATTTTGCATCGCAAGACTCCGGATGTGACGCTGCAGGCGAACGACATTCTATACGTTCCCGATAACCCGAGAACGCGTTTGACGGCTACGACCTTGGATCGAATGGCAGGTTTTGGTTCTTCGGTCGGCACGGGGATGATTTTGTGGCGATAAGAAAACGGAGAAGAAAATAGAAATGCTAGATCGACCACCTGACGTCCCACGGATTGCGGGGGCTCAAACGCCGGCGCGCGGTATGCCTTCCGGCGCGGTGGCGGCGCAGCATGTTGGACCTTATTCCCTGGGAATGCTGCCACCGGATTCGAGCGCATTATTCGGACAGCTTG
>Ga0302319_10022009_pt1 | contig 11458 bp, 8 predicted proteins | sample Bog_T0_2_FD_203319 | JGI IMG/M metagenome (GOLD analysis project Ga0302319, IMG submission 203319) | Peat permafrost microbial communities from Stordalen Mire near Abisko, Sweden - Bog_T0_2 | ecosystem: Environmental > Terrestrial > Soil > Wetlands > Peat | place: Sweden: Abisko, Stordalen Mire...
GTTATGAAATTCAATCTGCCCCTGCCAACCACCGCCTGCCTGCTGTTACTGGCCCTCACTCCCGGCGCGGCGCCGGCCCAAAACAGCCCGAACCCGCAGCCGCCCCTGGCGCTTAATGCCGCCGTCCCGGCACCCGCAGCGAATCCGGCCACGGGGGTGCCAACCGCCCCCGACCCCTTGATCGCCCCGGACTGGCCGGAGCCAACCATCATCCTCACCAATGTTGTCAACGGGCAACGGCATTTCAACTTTTTAACCACCCTAACGAATGTGGTTTACGACGGTCTGCCGGCCTCGGAAGTCGCCCGGGAGTTGCAAACGGCCTTCCAGAACAAATTTGACATCATGATTTCGCCGGGTCGGCAGGATCCGTCTGGCAATGACAACCAGTTGGACCCCGGGGGGGTGCTCATAAAACTGCAACTGCACAACGTCACCGCCACCGAAATTTTCCGGGCCATGAACCTGCTGTTGGAATCCGAGGGCTCACCGGTACGCTGGCAATTACTGGTGAACGGAGGACGGCCCCTGGTGCTGTTGCGGACCGTGCCGGAATTGCTGCCGAAAGCCGCGCATGACAACGCCCCGAAGCAACCGATGGTTTATTATGTGGGCGACTTGATGAGCGAGGGGGGGATGACCAGCAAGCAAATCCAGGACACCCTCGCCGACGTCAATGCCAGTTGTTCCAACGGGGAGATTTTCATTCGCTTCCACGAAGAGACCCAATTGATCATCGTCAAGGGCACCGGCGAGCAAATCGCGCTCGTGCGCAACACGCTGGACGCGCTCAAACAGAAAATGCTATTCACCCACTACCAGAGCGGCCAAAAAGGGGACGCGCCCAAGCCCGGCAACTCCGGCGGCGAACCCAAATAATCGAAGCCCTGAACGAATGACGGTCACCACCCCCATGTCCCTTTTCATCCGGGAGCAGACGGCGGCGGCGGACGCGGCCAGTGGGTCCGCCACCCCGTCCGGCGCCGATGCCGAAGCCCGCCGCCTGGCCGCCGCGGTGGCGCGCGGCGATGAGACGGCGTTCCGCGAGTTATACGACGCCTACCAACCCCGGTTGTTCCGCTTCGCGCTGGTGCTGGGCCGGGGCGATGACGCGCTGGCCGGCGAGACCGTGCAATCGGTTTTTCTGACGGCGGCCTCCAAACTCCGGCCGGTGGCGGGCGAAGATCATCTGTGGCACTGGCTGGCCCGCGTGGCCCGCCAGCACCTGGCCAAACACTGGCGGCGGCAGCGGCGGGAATCGGCGGTGATCAGCATGGCCGAACCTCCGCCGGGTGCGGACCCCGGAGAATCCGACGGCCGACTCGAAGCCAGCCTCGATGCCGCGCTGCTCGAACTGGACCCGGATGAACGCCAGATCATTGAACAGTTCTATCTCGAAGGCCGGAGCCAGAAGGAAATGGCGGAACAGCTCAACCTCACCCCCAAGGCGGTTTCCAGCCGGCTGGAACGCGCCCGGGCCAAATTGCGCGTCTTGGTCGCCAAACAACTTTCCCATGAATCCTGACAAGCAACATCTGCTCGACGACCTGCTGGCTGGGCAAGCCCAAGCCCGCCGCGAAGCCACCCTGCTGGCCGGCGCCCACCGGCTCCGGCGGCGCCGGCAATGGCGCGCCGCGCAGCGGGTTTTTCCCGTCGCGCTGGTTTTGCTCGCGGCGGGACTCTGGCTGAAAACCGCCCCGCCCCCCCGCCCTGCCCCGCCCGCCCCCGTGCCGGCGAATGTCGCCGCCGCCCCAGCCCCAGCGGAACCGCCCTCCCTCACTGATGAGCAATTACTCGCCCTCTTCCCGAACACCCCCGTCGCCCTGGCGACGCTGCCCAATGGCCGGAAAAAGTTGATTTTCCCCCATCCCGGCGACGAACAGAAATACGTCACTCACCTGTAACGGGTGCCGCGGCCCATTTGATCTCGTAGGAGACGACGTCAGGAGTCTCTGAATGGGGGGCTTCACCGCCCTTCAACCCACTCACCTCCACCATGACCATGCAGTTTAAAAAACGCTGAACCGCAGATGGACGCAGATAAAAACCGGGAGGAAACGTTGATCCAGTCCAGACATAACCGAGTACCCGTCAGAGCCCAGGTATTTCTGGCTTTGCCCTTTCTCCTCATCTTGCGTTCATCTGCGGTTGAAAGGCATCGTTCCGGCCAAGGATTCGGGAAACTAATCAACCGCGAAAAAATGGACTTGAAATTACGCGCCTTGGCCCGATCATCACCGACAACACCCATGCTTATTCCAAATCGCTTTCAAGATGAGACTAATGCGCTGGTCTTTTGGGACGCTGGCGGCGTTGCTCGCTCGTTGCAGACCCCTGCGGGTATGCGCCTCGCTCGCGCCTTGCCAGCCTCCCAAAATCCGGCGCGCCTTAGTCTCATCTTGAAAGCTCATTGGAATTATTGTTGAAAAAAGTCCCCATGCAATATCTCCAAAAATATGAAAAAAATCCGAAACGGCTTATCCTGGGCGCTCTTGGCGGCTTTGATGTCCCTTCCCCTCCTGCGGGCTCAGACCCCCGATGCCACGGCGGAGGACCGCGCGGCCGGCTTCAAGGTTTACGGGCAATTACTAAATCCGCGCGAGTATCCGGATGACGCCCGCCGGTGGGTGAAACCGCCGGATTGGAACCTGATGGGCGGCCAGACTCACTTCACCACCCTGCGGCAGTTCCGCGTGCGCAACGGCGAACTCGTTGGCTTTGCCGACGATCTGGAGCGCTTCACCCGCACCTTTGATCTCGGTGATGTCGTCTGGCCAAATCATGCGTTCCTGTCGGCCACGAATATTCCCGCGCTGGTGGACGAAATGAAACGGCGCCATTTGTTCATGTATCAGATCTGGGGTTTTGTGCCCGGGTCCGGCCCGGGGGGACAATGGCAGCAACTCGGGTTGTCGCCGGAAATCTCCCGGTTGTTTGAGACGCAACTCGGCGACCACTGGCTGGGCATGGACATGGGCGAGCAGGATGGGCGCTACGTGATCGGCTATGCCAGCCAGATGTATCCCTCGTCCGCCGACCGGCCCCGGCAGTATTTGAATTTTCAAAGGCACATTGAGGAAATCGAAGCGGAGTCCGGCAACAAGATGGCGGGGCTCACGGCGATCACCTTCGCGCACTATCTGCTGAAGGAAGGGGTGTATACACTGATCGGGTCCGAGGCGGCCCAGGAGCATCCGAATGCCCAGGTGTTCTACGCCTTCAACCGCGGGGCGGGAAAACAATATGGCGTTCCCTGGTTCGGCAATGCCTCCATTTATAACCGGTGGGGGGGGAAGAATTACGGCGGTCGTGCGGGCGGTCGGGGCGGCCCGACCAAGGGAACCAGCCTGGCCCTGTTAAAGCGACTTCTGTATAGCCACATCCTTTACAACTCAATGGTGGTGGGCTTCGAAAACGGCTGGTTCGATGGCGATCAGTTGTCGCCCATCGGTCACATCCAGCAGTCGGCTCAGCAATGGGTTCGCCAAACCGGCCCGCCCGGGGTGATGCAGACCCAGATCGGTCTCCTCACCGATTTCTATGCCGGTTGGTGCTTTCCCGACTACGACCACATCCTGTATCGCGTCTGGGGCAATCTTCCGTATGGGCCGGGCGACTATCTGGCCAACAACGTCCTGGGCATGCTGTATCCGGGCTACCAGGACTCATCCTTTTTCCACGATGAACGAGGCTTCAATACCGCCACCCCCTATGGCGATACCGCCGACTTTCTCCTGAGCGACGCCCCCGGCTGGCTGCTTGAGCGCTATCCCGTGCTCGTGGTGGCCGGGGAACTTTCCGGCGGGGCGGAAATCCGCGACCACCTTCAGGCGTATGCGGCCCAAGGCGGCCGGCTGTTCCTCACGGCGGGCAGCCTGCGGAATCTGCCCGGCGGGCTGGCGGGGATCACCAGCGAAGGGCCCGCCCTGCGATTTAATGGCGACCAGCCGATTTCCATCGGAACGGATTCCATCACCGAGGGCCAATCCTTCGACCTGCTGCCGCTCCAGGCTCCTGCGGGCGCGCGAATCCTGGCCCGGGCGGGCGGCACGCCGGCCGCCGTCCAGATGCCGCTGGGCCAGGGGTGGGTGACGGTGTTTGCCAGTCCCTTTGGGCTGGGCGCGGAATCCGCCGTCAAGGAACCCCTCGCGCAGACTGAAAACGAACCGCTTCCCAACCCCTATCCGATGCTGCACCACGTCCGCCAAATTCTCGATCAGACGTTTCAGCGCCAAAAATTGTTCGAGGCCGGCGCGGGGCTTTCCTTGATTGTCTGCCGCCGGGGAACCGGCGATTACACCCTGGGCATCGCCAACAACTCGCTGGCGGAACTGCCCTTCCAAATTGTCTCCCACGTCGGTTCGATCCAGGCGATTGAGGAATTGCCGTTGGACCAGTCCGAAAAGCAGGCCGTCGGCTACCTGCCGGAAGGCTTTGAGAACGCCAAAATCGGCCGGGGCGGAAAGGATACGATTGCCGGCGCTGACATCCGCATCTTCCGCGTTCACGTCCGGGAATCGGGGGTGGCGGAAATCGCCCACACCCCCCCGCCGCCAAACCCGACCAACCGATTTCTCCCCTTGCGGGGAATGAATCCCATCAAGGATGAAATCCTGCTGCGTCCGACTTTTTTCCAGCATTTCGACGGCGTCGCGGTGGATTGGAAATACGTCGCCAGCCGGGACCCGGCGGCGCTCCAACAGGAGGCCGCCTGGATTGGCCTGCAGAAATTACGGTTGGTGGTGGACCTGACCTCCGGGGTGAACCTCTTCCCGGATCTCCGGTTGGTGAACAACATCGCACCGGATTACGCCCGCAGTATGGCGTCCATCCACGAAGTCGTGGAGAAGATGGGAATTCTGGGGGCGCACGACCTGATCATTCCGCTCCAGCGGTTCGTGGAGAACAACATCTCGCAAGCGGCCACTTGGGATGGCTTTGATGCCACCCTGCGCGAGATATGCCGGGAGGCCGGGGCGCGGCAGATTACGGTCCACCTTCGTTTGGCGCCGTCCCGGCCACCCCGGGACCTCAATGAGGCGGTCCAATTTGTCAATCGCGTCGGTGCGCCCAACCTGCGCCTCGCGCCCAGCACCGCCTTGCTCCTCGCCGCCAAGTCCGATCCGCAGCAAGTTGCGGATGCCCTGAAGGATCACTTGGGCCTATGGCTCGTGAACACGCCGGAGTTCGACGTCGCCGGCAGGCTGTGGAACGCCTGCGGTCCCATCGCCGGCTCGAATCAAGCGGAACCACTCGCGGCGCTGCTGCGCCTCAACCCCGGTGTGCCGGTTCTGGCCGATGTGCCCTACGAGAACCAGGATCAGGAATATCTGGACGCGGTTGCGCTCGACCAAATCCTGAGCCACGCAACGGCCCGCTAAGCGTCACCCATTAAGCCGGGATGGGGCGCATCCCGGGGCGCCCGCCGGGATGTCAATGCTTGCGACTGCCGGCTGCGGAGTATTCCTTGATTGCGTTTTCAACCACTTCACGGGTCTCGCCGGTGAGCTTTTGAATCCGACCGACCAGTTCTTCCTGCTGGCCTTCAGCGTAGTCGAGATCATTGTCCGTGAGCTTCGCCCATTTCTGTTTCAATTTGCCCTTGGTGATATTCCAATCGCCTTTGATTTCAAGTGTGTTCATATGATTTTATTTTTTGTTGTCCGCCAATCGGACGGGAAAAATTTTTACGCGGAGAACATTTTACCCGGCCGGCCCGGCGGCCGCCATGGGGTGATACCCGACCGTGCCCGGGTCATTATTCCTTCGGAAAATCGGCTCCGCGGGCAATCGTTTCGACCTTGGAAAAATCTCTGCGCAGCTCGTCCAGCTTCGCCATGGCCCCGTCATAGGAATCGTTGCCCAACAAGAGATGGCGGGGCGGTCGCGGCGACGCCACCGCCGCAATGATGGCTTGCGCGGCGCGAACCGGATCGCCGGGCTGCCGGCCCGAATCCGCGCGCAGCTCACGGCACCATTTGCCAGCGGTTTTTGCGTAGTCAGGAAATGTCTTTTTAGCTTCATCCGCTGACCGGCCGGCCCAATCGGTGCGGAAACCGCTGGGCTCAACCACCATGACTTTGATGCCCAACGGTTCCACTTCCTGAAACAGCGCCCCGGACAACCCTTCGACCGCAAACTTGGTCGCGTTGTAAAACCCCAGCGCCGGGGCCGAGCGCAGTCCGGCGAGGGAGGCGATATTGACGATGCAGCCTCTGCGTCGCCGGCGCATTCCCGGCAACACGGCTTTAATCATCCGGCTCAGGCCGAACACATTGATTTCAAACATTCGGCGCACCTCATCCTCTTCACTCTCTTCGATTGCCGCGAAATAGCCGATGCCCGCGTTGTTGACCAGCACGTCAATCCCGCCAAACTTGGCCTTGGCCGCAGTGATGGCGGCGTCAATCTGGCCTTGATCCGTGACATCCAGCTTGAGCACCAAAGCCGTGCCCAGGGCGGCCAACGCTTCCACCTGCTCCGGTTTGCGCGCCGTCACCACCGTGCGATAGCCGCGCGCCAGCGCCTGGGTCGCCAGTTCGCGCCCAAAGCCGGTCGAACAGCCGGTGATAAACCAAACGGGGTTCTTGCTCTTGGCAGATTTTCTAATTTTTGTGGTCATGGTATTGATTGTTTCATTGGCGGGGGGAAATGGCTCTCAAGCGGGTGCGTCAATGGAACTCACCCGCACCAGTTTTTTGTTCATAAACTCCTGGATGCCCAAACTGGAAAGTTCGCGCCCATAGCCGGAATTCTTGATGCCGCCGAACGGCAATTCCGCCGAAGTCCAGGTGGGGTGGTTGATGAAGACCATCCCGGTGTCCATGCGACTGGCCACCCGTTTGCCGCGCGCGACATCGGCGGTGAAAACCGAACCGCCCAGGCCGAACTTCGAGTCATTCGCCAGTCGCACGGCTTCAGCTTCGTCTTTGACGCGGAAGAACAGGGCGACCGGTCCGAAAAATTCCTCATGGTAGGCCGGGTTGCCGGGCTTGATGTTCGTCAAAATCGTCGGTTCCATGAACGAGCCGGGGCGATCCATCCGTTTGCCCCCCAGCACCAGCCGGGCGCCTTTGGCAACCGCGCGTTTGATTTGACCGAGCAGTTGCACCAGGGCCGCTTCGGTGGACAGCGGCCCGAGCGTCGTCGCCCCATCCATCGGGTCGCCCGGCTGAAAGGCCGCCAGCGCGGCTTGAAATTTTTCGAGAAATCGGTCGGCCACGGCTTCAGCGACCATGAATCGCTTGCCGGCGACACAGCACTGGCCCATGTTGTTCATCTTCGCCCAAACCGCCCACTGGACCGTCTTTTCCAAGTCGGCGTCCTCGAGCACGATGAAGGCGTCGCTGCCGCCGAGTTCCATCGTGGATTTCTTGAGATTTTGGCCGGCGCGCGCGGCGACCCTTTGGCCGGCCTCCACACTCCCGGTCAAGGCCACGCCCTTGATCCGCGGATCGTCAATCACGCGGTTCACCTGCTCATGCGAAATGAGCAAGTTGGTATAAGCGCCGGCCGGCGCCCCCGCCTCGAGCCACAGTTTTTCAAAGGCCATGGCGCATTGCGGCACACACCCGGCGTGTTTGACCATCACGACATTGCCCGCCATCAGATTCGGCGCCGCAAAACGCGCCAGTTGATAATAGGGGAAATTCCAGGGCTGAACGCCAAAGAGCACCCCCAGCGGGGTGTTTTCCATCATCGCCTCGCCCGAATCCGGCTTCAGCGTTTGCGGGGCGAGAAAGGCCTCGGCGTTCCGGGCATAATAATCGAGAATATCCGCGCTCAATTCCACTTCCCCGCGCGACTCGGCGATCAGCTTGCCCATTTCCAGCGTCACCGGCTTGGCGAACTCATCCACCCGCGCCCGCAAAATCGCGGCGGCTTTGGCGACCACCGCCGCGCGCTCGGCAAACGTCTTAAACCGCCACGTTTCGAAACAGTTTGCGGCCGTTTTAAGTGCTGTCTCCAGTTGCTTATTGGTGATTTCCTTGAATTTCTTAAGGACTTTGCCGGTGGCGGGATTGACGCTTTGATAACTCATCCACCCCATCGTATCCGGCGGTGCGGGCGGGAACCATGGGGTGAAAACCCCATCCGCAGCACCAATCATGAATCCATCCCACCCATCCCCGCCACCCGGCGGCACAAGGCCAAACAAGGTTAAACCAGCCTGGTCAAGGTCCGTCAAAGCGGGTCAAAGCTTTGGTCACCGGGTCACCCGGGAGATGAATTGTTTGGGCCAATCCGGTGATACCGAGATTTTTTAAGCGATCTTCAAGCGGGCGAAGACCGCCACCTTGACCAAGTCCAGGACGAAAACAAAAGCGATGGCCCCGGCCAGCACGCTTGCCAGCACCCCGAGGGACAGCGGCATCATCAACCAACCGCAGCCCGCCAGGGTCAGCGCACTGCCCAAATCGGCGACGGAGGATAATACCAGCCAGCGGCTCGGATGCGGCAACGCCCAAATCCGGCCCCGGGCCCGGATGGCGTAGGTCATGGCTTGATTGCCACAGACGAGCGTGACAAAGGCCAGGGTTTGCAGTGTGGCAATGGCCATACCCAGGCGGTAATGGCCGATCGCCAAAACGCCGGTGCAAAACACGACTTCGGACAGCCCCATAAAAACGCCGGCAACCGTCAGGTTGCCAATCCGCCAACGGTTGGGCTGCGCCGAAGGCCGGACGTGGTCCGTGGTCAGGGACATGCCGGGAAGATCGCCGCCGAGCATGCTGATGATCATCAGCATCGGCGTCAGAATTGCGTGTCCGGTCATGCCCAGGCCCACCGCCAGGAAAAAAATCTTCACGATTTTATTCGTCACCGAATTCAGCGTGTAAGTCAAAATGCGCTGAAAGGTGATGCGGCCTTCGTTTACCGCCGCGACCACGCCAATGAGGCCCGGCGTGGTCAGCACGATGCCCGCCGCCGATTTGGCGACATCGGTGGCGGTTGAAACCGCGATCCCCATTTGCGCCTGCCGCAGGGCCGGCGCATCGTTGGCTCCGTCGCCACACATGCCGACGATATGACCGGCCTGCTGAAAGGCCTTCACGAGTTTGAATTTATCCTCGGGCAGAACCCCCGCAAACACCGCGAAACTTTCCGGGCGAACGCCATTGGGAATCGGTCCCGGCGGACACACCGCGCCCTCCAGCCCGACCGCATGCGCGACCACCGCCGCCGTCGCAGACGCATCCCCGGTCACCATCACCATGCGGACGCCCAGCGTTTTTAATTGCGTGACCAATTCCGCCGAGTCATCGCGGGCCGGATCGCTGAGCGCGATCAAGCCCATGAGTTGCAGGGCCGCCGGCGGTCCCGCGGCCACGGCCAGCACCCGGAAACCTTTGCCTTCCAGATCCGCCGCCGCCGCCGCCGCCGTCGGCGAAGGAACCGCAATCGCGGCGACGACGGTGAAGGCGCCTTTGACGATGCGCAGGGTTCCGAGACTTGAGTCCGTCGCCATGGCCTCGGACATTTTTGTCGCCGGATCGAACGGTTTGAAATGCGACAGTTGGGGCGGGTTTGCCAAGATTTTCTGAGTGGCGGCGGAACGAATGGCGGCGTCCACCGGGTCCTGTCCGCCATCGGAACTGGCCAGTGCCGCCAGGGTCAAAATGTGCGCTTCATCAAAGCCCGGCAGTGGATGGACCGACGCCACGGAAAGTTGATTGCGCGTCAGCGTCCCGGTTTTGTCGGCGCACAGGACCTCGATCGAGGCGGCTTCATCCACGGCCGAGAGCCGGGTCGGCAGGACGCCCTGGCGGGCCAGGGCGCGCGCCCCCACCGCGCTCGCCAGCGTGAACGTGGCCGGCAACGCCACGGGAATCGAAGCCAGCACCGCCGTGAGAATCAAGGGAATGATCTCGCCCACCGGCATCGCCCGGGCATGCGCATACACCACCATGAGGAGGATCAGCAGACCGTTGAACCCCGCCAGATTGCGCACCACGCGCAACACCGCTTTTTGTTGGGAACTGACCACGTGCGCCGTGCGGACTAATTCGGCGGTGCGGCCAAACTGGGTGCGGGGACCCGTGGCCGTGACTTCCGCAACCGCTTCGCCGCGCTGCACCAGCGCCCCGGCAAAAGTTTGAAATCCCGGTCCGGCGTCACTGCCGATGGATTCACCGGTGAGCATGGATTGATCGAGCAGGACATTTCCTTCAACCAGTTTCGCATCCGCCGCCACCACGCCCCCCAGGGATAACTTGATGAGGTCGCCGGGCACCAGGTCGGCGGCGGGGAGATTTTTCCAAGCCCCATCGCGCCGCACCGGGGCCGTCAGCGCGAGCCGCTTTTTCAAAGCCGCGAGCGTTGCCTGCGCCCGCCCTTCCTGAAAGTAACCCAGCGCGCCGTTGAACAACAGCAGCACCGCGATGATTCCCGCCTCGACATACTTGCCCAGCACCACTTCCAAAAGAACCGCCGCTTCCAGCATCCAGGGGATCGGGGTCCAAAATTTGGTCAACGCCCGGCGCCATGGATTCTCCGCCGTCTCCGGCATGGAATTGGGTCCGAGGTTTGCCCGCCGGCGGTTCGCCTCATCGCTGGTGAGACCGTCGGGCGAGCCTTTGGCCGCAGCGTTTGCGACGACCGGTGCAACTGCGGTTGGGGCGGGTGACATAAAGGCGACGACTCGTAAAACCAGACACACTGGATAATGTCCGCCTGGCCGTGAACATTAAACCGTTCCCTCCGAAATAATCAACCCGACTTCCCCGGTGGCGCGGCGGACATAATAATCGGACACGTTGGCACCCGGCACGCCACCGGGGGAAAACGACCGCGTCATGGGGGCCATGACGAACCGGTTTTCAAGTCGCAGAGACTTCGGGCAAAAGGGTTGAAACAGTGGCTGGACCGAGCCGGTCATTGATCAATCCCCTTTTCGGCGGCCAGAAAAGCCAGGGTTAATTGCTCGGGTGTCACGGACGGTTCCATCAACTTCGCCGCCCCGTCCGTTCGGCCCAATTCCACACTTTGAGGCCGGGCTCGGCCGCTCTCCGGCGGCGGCGTCTGGGTTTGCACTTCAAATGGATTATTCATATTTATGAGTGTCTAATGCCATCAAGGACGGTAAATGCCGTTCAGCTTCTGAAAAGTATGGCGCAACGGATCGGTTTGTGGCCATGGGGTGTTACCCGACCATTGATTATATACCGAATATTGCAGCCAAAGCGAAGTCGGGGCGGAACAATTCCACCATCATGGTCCTGATTCCAGTCGGATGAACCATGAGTAATAAGGTATCGACAACATCAGTACAACTAAAAGTGTCGCCAACTTCCAAAGGACTGACGGGGCGAAAGCCCGCCGCCGCCCCGTTCGGCCGGCGCACTCATCGAGGTTTGAATTTGCCGCCCCCGGCTTCAGCGCCGCCAGCGATTGGGGCTGCCACCCGACCGCGCCGGTCCGGGGGAGCCGCCCCGCGGCGGCGAGGTCGAGTAGCCGG
>Ga0302319_10022013_pt1 | contig 11457 bp, 8 predicted proteins | sample Bog_T0_2_FD_203319 | JGI IMG/M metagenome (GOLD analysis project Ga0302319, IMG submission 203319) | Peat permafrost microbial communities from Stordalen Mire near Abisko, Sweden - Bog_T0_2 | ecosystem: Environmental > Terrestrial > Soil > Wetlands > Peat | place: Sweden: Abisko, Stordalen Mire...
CCATTCCCATTGCGCGGCATTATCAACATGGCCCCGCACAGGTTCGGTAGGGGCTCACCTGGTTTCGGCGGACTCGGCGCATGCGTCAGGTCGATGGGTGCCCAAGCGCCCGCAGTCAACGGCTGTCCTTTCAGGCCGCCTTTGCCCACGGTCATCGAATACACCGGCATGTCGCGCAACTCGCGATGGGTTTTCAGGCGAAAGCGCTCTTCGAGAAACGCCTGGAGCATAGGCCCAGCCAGCATTTCCGTGCGTGCGGGTCCGTCGGCCTTCGCCAACAGGCTGTAGTAATCTGAACGCATCCACGCTGGCCCTCCCTCCGTACGGAGTGGCTGCGTGTTGATGGTGACGCCGTCGCCGAATGTGCCGAAGGCGTACCGGAGCAGGCCCGCCAGCGTGACGCAAGGCAGCTCCAGCCGCCCAGGAGACGGACTAAGATTCCGGAATCCGGGCGGCGCATTTTCGCACCCGTCGTCAGGCTGAAGGGACGCCACGTCAAACTGCGGCCGTGGCGCTGCAGGTCGCTCCTGGCACTGTACCGCGGGTGACAACAGCACGAGTGCGGCCATTGGCCAAACCGAATTAGCCTTTACTGGTTTTCACAAGTTCAGCATTTCACGCAGGCGCCGGCTTTGCAGCCGGCTGACCGGGATTTCGCTCGACTTCTTGTCATCCATTCGTAATTGATAAGTGGACTTGAACCATGGCACAACTTCGCGGATGCGATTGATGTTCACCAGGAAAGAACGATGAGCGCGCCAGAACATATCGGGATCGAGGGCGGCCTGGAGTTCTTCGATGGTGCGGAAGTTGGATTGGCCCTCGGCCGTAGCGGCTACCAGCGTGATTACGCCGTTGGCGATAGTTGCGTAGACCAGTTCTTCGGCGCCGATGACGAGATTGCGGGGACCGCTGCGCAACAGGAGCTTGGTGAAGGCCGACTTGGCCGCGGCAGAGGGCGCGGGCAGGGAAGCCGGAGGCTCGGTAATGCGGTCGGCGACGGCGCGGCGGGCGCGGGCAAGGGTGGCCGCGAGGCGGTCGCGGTCGACCGGCTTGAGGAGGTAATCCATCGCTTCCAGCTGGAAGGCCTCGACGGCGAACTGGTCGAACGCGGTGGAGAAGACGATATGGGGCGGGTCGATTTGGTTTTCGCGAAGACGCCGGACCACGCCAAGGCCGTCGAGTCCGGGCATCTGGATATCCAGGAAGGCCAGGGCCGGGTCGAGCCTCTCGATAAGCTCAAGAGCTTCAAGGCCGTTGGTGGCCATGCCGACTACCTCGACGTCGCCGATTTCGTTGAGGAGGAAGCGAAGTTCTTCCCGGGCGAGTTGTTCGTCGTCTGCAATGATTGCGGACATAGGGCTGGCCGCCGGTGATGCCGGTGGAAGCGCGCCAGCCGATGACAAACGAAAAGGCATGGACTGGTATTATAACGGATTGCAGCAAGCCTGATCCCCGAGTGGGAGTACGCCTGCCGAACACGGATTGCGGGAATGCCGTTTGGGGAACTGGCATTCCAGTAGCCGGGACCATTAACTAAGGAGCTGAACTTTTGTCCAATCATCAAGACGCCGCGACTAAACCTACGCCGAAAATCGAACCAGCCGAAGGAAAACTCGGCATCCTGATTCCAGGCATGGGCGCGGTAGCGACCACGTTAATCGCCGGTGTCGAGGCCGTCAAGCAGGGTATGGCGAAGCCGATCGGGTCACTGACGCAACTGGGTACGATTCGCCTCGGAAAGCGAACAGACAACAATACACCGAAGATCAACGATTTTGTGCCGCTGGCGCAATTGAACGATCTGGTGTTTGGAGGCTGGGATATTTTCGAAGAGAACTGCTATGAGGCGGCCGTGAACGCGGCGGTGCTGGATCGACCTCTGCTGGACAAGCTGAAGGAACCGCTTTCTGCCCTGAAGCCCATGCCTGCAGTATTCGATACCGAATACGTGAAGCGCATCAATGGCCCGAACCAGAAGCCGAAGGGTTCGAAGATGGAACATGCCGAGATGCTGATGGACGATATCCGGCAGTTCAAGGCTCGCACGGGCGCAAGCCGGCTGGCGATGATCTGGTGCGGCTCCACGGAAGTGTTCCACAGGGCCGCGGCGGTGCATCAAAACGTGGAAACGTTTGAAAAGGGCCTGGTCGAAAACGACCCGGAGATCTCGCCCAGCCAGATTTATGCTTATGCGGCGATTAAGTCGGGCGTGTCTTATACCAACGGCGCTCCCCACTTAACGGTAGATGCGCCCGCGCTGATGCAGATGGCCCGCGACCATAGTGTGCCGATCGCCGGCAAGGACTATAAAACCGGCCAGACGTTCATGAAGACGCTGCTGGCTCCGGGCTTTAAATCGCGCATGCTGGGCGTTTCGGGCTGGTTCTCGACCAACATTCTGGGCAACCGGGATGGCGAAGTGCTGGACGATCCGGGGTCGTTCCGTTCCAAGGAGGAGACCAAGCTCTCGGCGCTCGAACAGATTCTGCAGCCGGAACTGTATCCGGATCTCTATAAGGACATCTACCACAAAGTCCGGATCAATTATTATCCGCCCCGCGGAGACAATAAGGAAGGCTGGGATAACATCGACATCTTTGGCTGGCTCGGTTATCCGATGCAGATCAAGGTTGATTTCCTTTGCCGCGACTCGATTCTGGCCGCGCCGCTTGCGCTGGATCTGGTGCTGTTTATGGATCTGGCACAGCGGGCAGGGATGCGGGGCGTTCAGGAATGGCTCTCGTTCTACTTCAAGGGACCGATGACGGCGCCGGGTCTGTATCCCGAGCACGATATCTTTATCCAGCTGATGAAGCTCAAGAACACATTGCGCTGGATGAAGGGCGAGGGTTTGATCACGCACCTCGGTCTGGAATACTACGACTAAGCGGTAGTGCAGCGTAACGCCCAGGAAGACGATGCGTCCATAGATTGAGGTCGACACCATGAGGATACTGGTCATTGGCGGGACGCTGTTCATTGGCAAGTTACTCGTAAAGCGTTTGGTTTCGGCCGATCATGAAGTTACGGTGATGCACCGCCGGGCGGAGCATCCGTTCGGCAAGAAGGTGCGGAATGCGGTGGCGGATCGCAACGATGCAGCCACCGTTCGCGCGGCATTGGCCGGGCAGAAGTTCGACGCCGTTTACGACATCGCATACGATTGGGAACGCGGGACGACCGGGCACCAGGTGGAAGCCTGCGCCCGGGCGATTCCAGGCAACCTGACCCGGTACGTGTTCATGTCGAGCGTTGCCGCCTATGGCGACGGGCTGAACCACGCCGAGGATGAACCGCTGGCGTCGGAAGCCCACGAAAACACCTACGTGCGGAACAAGGCGTCCAGCGAACGGGCGCTGTTCCGGATGTTTCATGAGACGAAGTTTCCCGTGGTGACTATGCGGCCGCCGTTCGTGTATGGGCCGGATAATCCCTTCTATCGGGAGGCCTTTTTCTGGGACCGATTACAAGCGGGCAGGCCGATTATCATTCCGGGAGACGGAAATCGCCTGATGCAGTTCGTGTATGTGAACGATCTGGTGGAGGCCTGCTTTCATGCCCTCGATAAGAACACGGCGCCGGGTCGCGCGTTCAACGTGGCGGATGATAAGGCTTTAACTCAGGTCGATGTCGTGCATGCCTTTGCCAAGGCGGTCGGCAAGGAAGCCGTCCTGGTGCGAGTGCCGAGGGCGCTGATCGCACGCGCCGGGGGCAACGCCTTCGCGGAGCCGTTGTATTTTGGTGAATATTACGATTTGCCTCCGATCACCATGGCTATTGGCCGCGTCAAACGGGTTTTCAATATGAGCCTCACTCCATTCGCCGATGGCCTGAAAGAGACTTATAAGGCATATTTGCGGCATGGCGGGAGCCGTAAGCCCGATTTCCGGCTGGACGATGAGTTGATCCGGCAAGTGCGGGAAATGCCGATAATGGGAGCGTGACTTTTTCCCTCCCTGAGACCGGGCCAAGGTACCACCGCCGAGCGTTTGCCGGATTGGTTCTGGCTGGCGGGGTTGCGTATTGGTTGTTTGATCGTCGGAGCAGGGAATTGGAACGTGCGGCTTCCCTGCCGCGGATGGTGACTATCGCCCGGTTTGACGATTCCGGCCGGCCATTGGGCGTTGAGCGGGTGCTGCGGATTCACCGCTCGGACGATGAGTGGCGCAAGAGGCTGGCGGTCGATGAGTTCCAGATGACACGGCGCGCCGATACCGAACTGGCGTATACCGGAGCCTACTGGAACTTCCACGGCGACGGACTGTATCGCTGCGTATGTTGCGGAACCGCACTGTTTGATTCGCGGACCAAGTTCGATTCCGGAACCGGCTGGCCCAGTTTTTCGGAGCCTTTGGCGCGGGAGAACGTCGCCGAGAATCCGGATGCATCATTCGGGATTAGTCGCACTGCGGTTTCGTGCACTCTCTGTGAGGCACACTTGGGGCACGTTTTTGACGACGGGCCACCTCCGGGAGGATTGCGGTATTGCATCAATTCAGTAGCGGTTCGGTTCGTAATTCGCAATTTGACATAATATGTGTTATCGGAAGTTTGGTTCGTTTGTCATCCAACCCACCTTGTTATGCTGCCTTGGCTTACGATGCCTTCCGCTGTTCGAGATCCGACAGCCGGTCCTCTATAGTCTGAACCCTCAGATCCAATCCGGTGACAATAGCCTGATGCTGACGATATCGTGCGTCCGCAGTTCGCGCCCATTTCCAGAACTCAGTGAGCAACCGGGTTTCGACTTCTTCCGTATGAGCGCGACACCGTAGTTCGGATGCCGTAACCGCTTCAACGATGCTCGCCTGGAGTCGCTGCTCAGAAGTAACAACGCTCGCCTGGAGCCGCTGCTCAGAAGTAACAACGCTCGCCTGGAGCCGCTGCTCAGAAGTAACAACGCTCGCCTGGAGCCGCTGTTCCATTCCTTCGAGAAAGGTCTTGAGTTCCTGATCCATCCATTGCCAGATTACCACGTTTCAGCAAAATCGGGATCCCGGGAAAGTGCCAGGTATACTGGTTTAATGAAAGCCACCGAGAAGATTTGGCGGAATGGCGAGTTCATCGCCTGGGATGACGCCAAGATCCACGTTTTATCCCACGTCGTCAGTTACGGGAGCTCGGTCTTCGAAGGCATCCGCGTCTACGAAACCCCAGCTGGCCCGGCTGCTTTCCGGCTTCGCGAACACATCCGTCGGATGGTCGACTCGGCGAAGATTTACCGGATGGACGACTTCCGTTTCACACAGGCAGAACTTGCTGAGGCTATGCTTGAACTTGTGCGTCTTAACCATTTGAAATCATGCTACATACGGCCCATCGTCATGCGCGGCTATGGACTCATGGGAGTGAATGGAACCAAGAACCCGGTCGACGTCTATCTGGCGTGCTGGGAGTGGGGCCGTTACCTCGGCGAAGAGGCTTTGGCAGACGGTGTCGACGTCTGCATTTCGAGCTGGACGCGTATCGCGCCCAATACCCTGCCCGCGCTCGCCAAGGCTGGCGCGAACTACATGAACTCGCAGCTCATCAATATGGAGGCGGTCGCCAACGGGTACTCCGAAGGCATCGCACTCGATAAGGCCGGCTACGTTAGTGAAGGCGCCGGCGAAAACATCTTCGTTGTTCGCGACGGCAAGATCGTCACCCCTCCGCTCGGCACTTCGGTGCTCCCGGGCATCACTCGCGACGCCGTTCTGACGCTCGCTTCCGATCTCGGCATCCCGATTGTCGAGCAGGTGGTGCCGCGTGAACTGCTCTACATCGCCGACGAGGTCTTCTTCTCCGGCACGGCGGCGGAGATTTCACCGATCCGTTCGGTGGACCGCATTACAATCGGGTCGGGCCGTCGTGGCCCTATCACCGAAAGGCTCCAGACCGAGTTTTTCGGGATCGTAAATGGCACGATACCGGACCGCCATGGCTGGCTGACGCCGGTCAACAAGTAAGCTACTCGTAACGCAGGGCGTCCACCGGGTCGAGCCGGGACGCCTTCACCGCGGGCCAGACGCCGAAGAACAGTCCGATACTGACCGAGACTGAGAAAGCTGTCACCAACGCCCATGTCGGGACGCTGCTGGGTAGCGCGGGTACAAGTGCGCCCACCAACATCGTCAGCAGGACTGCAAAGAGAATTCCCAAGACGCCTCCCGCCCCGGTCAGAGCCATGGCCTCTGCCAGGAACTGCGAGATGATGTCGATCCGCCTTGCCCCGAGGGCCTTCCTTATGCCGATCTCGCGCGTTCGTTCGGTGACGCTCACCAGCATGATGTTCATTACGCCAATGCCGCCGACGAGCAGGCCGAGAGCTGAGATGGCGATGGCGACCAGGCCGATCAGCGCGGTGATCTTGTCAAACTGCTCGATGATCTGATCGGGGGTAGAGATAGCGAAGTCGTCTTCGTCTTCCTTTTTCAAATTGCGGAGTCGGCGCATGATGCCATCCACCTCGTCAAAGGCGTCCTTGCGCAGTCCGGGTTTGGCCTTCGCGGTGATCATGTAGCGATCAAGTTGGGGATAGCGGGATTCGGCGGTTTTGATCGGGATCTCGATCTGGGAATCCGCGGCATTCTGGCCGAAAAATCCACCCTTGGCCTTCGCGAATACGCCGACCACGGTGAATTCCGCTCCATCGAGAGTGAAGGTGCGCCCGTCCGCCTCGCCAGACGGGTAAAGCGCATGAGCGAGGTCGAAGCCGAGGACGGCGACATGGGAGGTTCGGTCGTTCTCCTCTTCGGTGAAGAACCGGCCCTGATCGAAATCGCGCGGCGCCAGATCGTTATCGTTCGAGGAGACGCCGACGATGTTGAGGCTGTCGGTTTCGAAACCGGGTACCTTGGCGGTAATGATGGTGCCGCTGGGTGCGGGGGGCACGTACAAGGCGAGGCCCACATCCTGCACATTCACGGCGGTGCGGGCGATGATATCGGCGTACTCCTTCTTGATGGCGCGGCGGCGGCGTTCCTTAATCGGGGCGAAATCCGAAGTGGGATCGCCGCTGGTCTTCGAAACAAACACGTTATCGGGGCCGAGTTCGTCGAAAAACTGCACGATGCCGGCACGGAGTCCGGTCAATAGCGAGGCGACGACAACCACGGTTGTGATGCCGATGACGATGCCGATTACGGTCAACATGGAGCGGAAGCGGTGGGCCCAGACGGCGTCCATGGCCATGGTGAAGTTTTCTTTGGGGGAAATGTTCATGGGGTCACTTCCCTGCCCTGGGTTGAGCAGTTCGCATTATTCGGCCCTCAGTGCCACGATGGGGTCGAGTTTCGAGGCCTTAAGCGCGGGATACCAGCCGCTCACGATGCCCACTGTCGCCGATACCATGACGGACAGCAAGACGTAGAAAGGTGTTACGCGAAGGGTGACTCCGAAGGCTTGGGTAAGGCCCACCGTCACTATGGCGCCGATCGCTACTCCAATCGCGCCGCCGGAGAAGGACATGATCACTGCTTCAATCAGAATCTGGAGCATGATGTCGAACCGACGCGCGCCGAGGGCCTTACGAATGCCGATTTCGCGGGTCCGCTCCGTTACGCTGACGAGCATGATGTTCATAATTACAATCCCGCCGACGACCAATGAAATCAGGGTGACGGGCACGACGACGGCGGCAACTATGGATAACAGACTGTCGATGAAGCCACGGATAGCATCGGGCGTGATGAAGTCAAAGCGGTCGGTCTCGCCTGGGCGCTGGTGGAAGCGATTGCGGAGGGCAACGCGGGTGAGATCGAGCGACTGCATCATGGTCAAACCGCTTTCCTTGCGGGGGCGGGCGAAGATCGCGATCGAAGTACCGGGGCCGAAGAGACGATTGTAAGCCGTGATCGGGATGTAGGCGGAGTTGTCCTGGCTGCGGCCGAAGGAAGAACCGAGGCGCTCGACGACACCGACGACGGTGAAATCGACGCCCTGGATCTTGAAAGTCTGGCCGAGGGGCGAATCCATGCCCGGGAAGAGGTTGGTCTTGACGTCATCTCCCACGACGGCGACATTCAGACCGCTCATTTCTTCAGTAGGGGTGAAGAAGCGGCCATCGACGACCGTGACATCGCGGATATCGGCCATGTCGGCGGAGACGCCGAGGATGGAGGTTTCTTCGAGGGTAGCGCCTTCACGCTTAGTATCGGCCTGATTCTGGCGGTAGGGCGAATACATGGTGGTATCGCCGTTGACCGACTGGAGGTAACGGTCATGTTCGAGGGTGATGGGGCGATTGAACTGGAGCTTGGTCTGGTATTCCTTCCGGGTCATACCGCCGGCGCCGGCGACCTGGGCGACGAGGTAGGATTCGCTGCCGAAGGCTTTGGCGGTGCTCTCCTCGGCGTAGAGGCCGAGGCCGTCAATGGCGGAACCGACGAGAATGACGCTGGCCACGCCGATGATGACGCCGAGAAGCGTGAGAAAGCTGCGGAGTTTGTGGGTGCGAATGGAGTCCCAGGCCAGCCCGAGGGCGCTCGAAAGTTGATACGAGAGCCGGACTTGGCCGTGGACGCGCGGTTCGGCTTGCGCAGCGGTCATATAGTTCAGGATATCCTTGCTAGTCTTACGCAGGGAGGCGGTGTTTTGTTCGACCGGAAAAACCGTTCCGCCGATGAACCCCAGATACCCAGAGACGGGATCGATGGGCGGCACCGGTCGTGCCAGGGCATAGACTAATGCCAGGCAACACGACCTCAGCGCCGCGCGGCCGCACGTTTCGAGGTTCTATTCCGCAACGGTACCTGAGCAAGCGCCGGCAAGCTGAGTGCATATGACGAACACAGTCCTCCATTCCTGGCGGAGGGAGACCGCCCACTCCGCCGGGGCCGAACGCTTACGCCGCTGCGCGCGTCAGGCACGCTCCATCTCGGCGCAGGATGCAGGCAGCTTCGGGAAGATGCGGTCACGGCGCACCCGTTTCACCTTCGCCGGGGAACCGGTCCCGATCGCATGGGCCAGTCGCCTTTCATAAGAAACGTCGCGAATGCCAATCGCGGAATAACCCGCCGCCAAACCCGGCACCTCAGTTTACAAGAGGGTTATTCAGGGCCCGCGACGTTGGCTAATCTAAGCCATCCGGCACGTGATCGAAACTGAGGACGCACCGATGGCTCTCTTCGTTTCGGATGGTAATTGATGCGCGAAACGCTCCCTTGCGGCGTCGGATCATCAACAGGTGCCGATCGGGGACATAGGTAACACACGGTTTCGGCGGGCCTCAAACGAGCCTCAAACGAGGGGCTTGACGCCTTACCGACGGACTGTTAAGATCGATAACACTATAATGCTTAACACAGCACTAAACCAGCGCAGGCCCCTCACCCCCCTCGAACAACTCCTCATGGACTACGTCTGGTCCCACCCCAACTGCGCCGCCGAAACCTGCCGCGAAGGTATCGCCCCGCAACGCGCCCTCAAAGACTCCACCATCCGCACCATCCTGCGCATCCTCGAAGAAAAAGGCTACCTGACTCACACCGTCGACGGCCGCACCTTCCTCTATCGCGCCGCCGATTCCAAACGCAACGTCGCCGTAAGAGCCGCCCAACAACTCATCGACCGCTTCTGCGATGGCTCCGTCGAAGAACTGCTGGTCGGATTAGTCGACAACCGCGTGCTCGAACCCAAACAACTCCAGCGAATGGCAGATAAAATCGCCGCCCGCAAACCCGCAAACAGAAAGGCGTAAAGAAATGACGACCTCCCTCCAATTCCTCGCCGAATGGACGCTCCGATCGGCCATCCTGATCCTCACCGGAACCCTGTTACTGCGCGCGTTTCGAGTGAAAGATCCGGCCGTGCGACTCCCGGCGTTAGTCGCGGTGCTGTGCGGTTCCCTCGCCATCCCCGCCCTGACCGCGACACTCCCGCAGTTGCCGTTGACGATTCGCATAGCGACACCGCCCCCCGCGTTCTCCACACCCGCCGCCACCGAAACCACCCCGTACCGCCAACCCATGAACCGGCGCGAAGACGGTACCCCCTCAAGCCTGGCATCCACGCAAACTCACACGCCGTTCGACTGGACACGCGCTGCCCTGATCGCATACGCCGCCATCGCAATCGTTATGCTGGTGCGTCTGTTCATCGGCCTCGCAATCAGCCTCCGCATTCTGCGCCAAAGTCAGCCGACACGTCAAGGCGACATCCGCGAATCAACCCGCGTCCCCGGCCCCGTCACCCTCGGAATTCTTCACCCCGTCATAGTGCTCCCCATCGACTGGCGTCACTGGAACACCGCAAAACTCAATGCCGTGCTCGCCCACGAGCGTTCCCACATCCGCCGCCACGACCCAGCCACGCAGTTCCTCTCCGCAATCCACCGCGCATTACTCTGGCAGAACCCTCTCGCGTGGTACCTGCACAAGCGAATCGTCGACGTAGCCGAGCAAGCCGGCGACGATGCCGCCATAGCCGAAACGCGCGACCCCATCCTCTACGCCCAAATCCTGCTCGACTTCATGCGCCGCACACCCTCGACTGCAACACTGGCAGGCATTCCCATGGCACGCCACGGCCAACCGGAGAAGCGCATAGATCGAATCCTCGACGCCACAACCTTCTCCCGCGGACTCACTCGATGGAGCGTCGTTGCCATCCTGGCGCTGGGCACGCCGCTCGCCTATGTAGTAGCGTCAGCGCATCCGACCAAGGCCACGCAGTCAACACCGGCCATCATCTCGGCAAAGCCAACTCTTCAACCGATAGTCGTCCCCGATGCCACAAAGCTGTTAGCTCAGACCGCAAAGCCGCTGGCCCCTCCACCCGTCGAGCAACCCGCGCCACGACCGAAGTTCGATGCCGCTTCCATCCGTCCCTGCGATCCCAATTCGCCCCGGCCCGGCAGAGGCGGTGGTGGCGGCGACTCTTCGAGGTTTCGCCGCGACTGCGTAACGGTGAAGAGTCTGATCACGGATGCCTATGTCCGATTCGCAGACGGCCAGAGCCGGTCTCCGGCGGCCAACCTGCTCGCACACATAGAGGGCGGACCTCACTGGATCGATTCCGACGAGTACACCATCAATGCCGAATCCACGGAGGATTTCGGCATACCCATGACGGCCGGCCCGATGACCCAGACATTGCTCGAAGACCGGTTTCAGTTGAAGATTCATCGCGAATCCCGGGAGGTCCCGGTGTATGGGCTGACCATCGCCAAAAACGGCTCAAAACTCCATCCGGCCAAACAAGGACCCTGCCTGGCAGCCGACTTCGAAGGCTCGCCATTCCCGTTCGGCCCCATTCCGAACGACACCCGGCAATGTTTCATCATGTTTACCGCCCCCAGGGATCCGAACAGGCTTTCCTTCGCCCGCAACGTGGGTATGGACGAGTTCATCCCCTTCCTCACAGTCGCCACCGGCCGCCCGATCGTCGATAAGACCGGCATCACGGAAAAGTTCGACTACCGCCTTCTCTATTCGGCCGACCAACTCCCCCCGCTCCAATCCCCGCGCGTGCCCA
>Ga0302319_10022014_pt1 | contig 11457 bp, 12 predicted proteins | sample Bog_T0_2_FD_203319 | JGI IMG/M metagenome (GOLD analysis project Ga0302319, IMG submission 203319) | Peat permafrost microbial communities from Stordalen Mire near Abisko, Sweden - Bog_T0_2 | ecosystem: Environmental > Terrestrial > Soil > Wetlands > Peat | place: Sweden: Abisko, Stordalen Mire...
GGAAAAACTTGGAAGAAAGTGGATCGGTTCTGATCTTGGAAAATTTGGCATTCATACTTCAAGAAAAAGATTAATCGGCGTGCAGAGAGAGTTAAAGAAGGAGGGCAAAGATTTTAGGGCTTTTGAAATTTTGAATGTTGGACGATATGAAAGAGATAATTTCTTGAAAGTAAATGATGATTTGCGCGCGGAGGAAAAAGCCAAGCAAGCGGAGAGAAAAGAAAAGGAATTTATCTCACTTATTCTTTCAGCTTACAAGGCCGAGCCAGTAGGATCCTTCGTTAATATTCTAGGCAAGAAAAGAGATCGCCTTGTGGCAGTCGGACCTATAAATACGCCAGTATCTTCAAAGCTTATCCAAGATATAGTCAAAGAGTGCAAGGAAAAAGTGATCACTAAAGTCGATGTCCTCGGCTTTGACTATGAAATGGGGCTGGATTTTTCGCAGTATAAAGATCAAGGCGTCGATGTTGCTTTCAAGATAATTCCAAGAGAAGTTTTTGATAAAAAAGCCGTGGAAAAAGGCCAAGTGAAATTTTATGATGTGGCTTTCATAGAAGTAAAGCCGATAATCAAGGGTAAAGGAAATAGCAAGGAGATTTCCATTGAGCTGACCGATTTTTCAGTTTTCTATAATCAAGACGATTCTGGCGAAATTGAAGAGGCACTTCGGCCGGGCGGAACAAAAGTCATAGTCGAGAATGGTCAAGTGGTTAAGATGTCAAAAGATAAAGTAACTGAAATTGTTTCAAAGGAAGTTTTGACCAAAAAATGGAGCGATTGGATAGATTATTGGGCGGTTGATTTTGATTTTGCCAGCAGAAAAGAAATCGTCAAAGTTATTGAAAATAACAAGGAAAAAGAAGTTTGGACTGGCGACTATATTTTCGACAATGAATGGCAGAGCTTCCGCACGAAAAAGAATAGAAATCTCGAACTCACCTCCGCCCCCAAAGAAATGCCAAAAGGCGCTTATCAAGTCGCCGTAAAGGTTGTGGATATTTTCGGCAATGATACGACGAAGGTGATTGAAGTAAAGATATGAGCCGAGAATCCCTCTAATTATTGTTATGAAAATCACAAAAGATATAATAAGTGAATTATTGAGGCAGAAGACCGATGGTAGCCTTTATCATCGGGAACAAAAAGACCTTGAATATAAGGAATCATTTAACTTAAATGGGCTTGCAGAATATTTTCGTGATTTTGCTGCATTTGCCAATACTTCCGGTGGTTATATTATCTTTGGTGTTACAAATAGTCCTCGTAGGCTTAAGGGATTGATGACAAAGAGCCTAGACCAGTTTAATAAAATTGATGAGGAAAGAATCTCCGGCTTTATTAATGAACACTTCGCTCCATATATTGATTGGGAGATGAATACCATCAAAATTAAGAATCATACTTTTGGCGTCCTGTACGCCTATCAATCACAGACTAAGCCAGTCATATGTAAAAGAGGAGATGACAGATCATACCTAAAAAATGGCGATATTTATTATAGATATGCTGGCAGAACAGAGGTAATTCAATATAGCGAATTGGCCAATATTATTGAAAATAGAATTAAAGAAAATAATGAACTGTGGCTTCGAAAAGTAAAAAGAATCGGTGAATCTGGGCCGGAGAATGTTGGAATTTTGGATACTATGAGTGGAGTTATGGAAGGCAACAATGGAACCCTTTTGATTGATAAAGAGCTTATCAAAGAAATTAATTTTATTAAGGAAGGTAGTTTCCATGAGAAAAGAGGTGCAAAGACGCTAAAATTGGTTGGTTCTGTAAAACCAGTTGGAGCGATAGAGATTGCAAGGGTAGTTAAGAAACGTCTTACTGACGAATACCCATATTCATACAAGAAACTTGAGGCCACTATTAAAAAAGAACAACTGGGAACTAAACCAAATTTAGTACAAAAAATCATTAAAGATAATGATTTGAAAAATGACACTAGATATTCCTCTTACAACTTTCGGAACAAAGATCAAGAAGATGAATATAAGAAAACTCTTAAGCCTCCCAAGGGTATACCATCAATATATAATGATGCGGCAATCCAGTTTATTTTGAAGGTACTTTTGCAACAAAAATAACATGGCCTTGCATCCTAACTTTCCGAAAGACCCGTATGCCATACTTGATCCAAAAATCAGGTGGTTTCCTGCCGATGAGGATTTGCGTGAAAAAGGAGCTATTCAAAAACTACTGCCGCCGCTTGTCGCTGAATTGCGCGAGAAAATAAAAGAATGGCGGGACAAAAATTATGCCGGAGCCAGCGATACTTCGAAAGCTCTTTTGAATTGGTGGTTTAATGAAGAGCATATTTTGCTCGATAAAAACGGCGCAACATATAGTTTTAGATATTATTTCGCCCAAAGAGAAGCACTCGAGACTGTCGTATGGCTCTACGAAGTGGCGAAAGTGAAAGATAAATATGATTTGATCCGTTACAACTCTACCGGTGTATTGAGTCCGCAGATGTTTACGGAGGAATGGTTGCGCTTTGTCATAAAAATGGCAACGGGTGCAGGAAAGACCAAGGTGATGAGCCTTGTTATTGCATGGGCATACTTCCATAAAAAATACGAGCAGGATTCTAAATTAGCCAAGAATTTTCTTTTGATAACGCCGAACGTCATCGTTTTTGAGAGGATAAAGAATGATTTTGAGGGTTTAAAAATATTTTTTGATGATCCGGTTTTACCGGATAACGGATACCGAGGCCAAAATTGGCATGATGATTTTCAATTGACTTTGCATTTGCAGGACGATTTGCGGAACGTTTCTGATACCGGGAATATCTTTTTAACCAATATTCATAGAGTATTTGAAGGCGACGTAAAAGACCCGAGTCTCGATGATGAGGATACCTCCGCATATTTTTTGGGCGACAAGCCAGTGACAAAAACGAATGATTCGATCATAGATCTCGGAATGATCGTGAGGGACGTTGACGAACTCATTGTCATTAACGATGAAGCACATCATTTACATGATCCAAAATCGGCTTGGGTTTCATCTATTGCCGATATCGATAATAGTCTGAAGCAGAAGGGTAGCGGTCTATCCCTACAAGTTGATCTTACCGCCACTCCGAAGAAAAATGACGGTTCTATTTTTGTTCAAACTATTTCCGACTATCCACTCGTTGAGGCGATACATCAGAGGGTTGTAAAAAATCCGGTTGTTCCGGACGCGGCTAGCCGCGGGAAATTGAACGTAAATCAAAGCACACTTTTTAGCGAAAAATATAGAGACTACATAAATCTCGGTATTGAAGAGTGGCAGAAGACTTACGATAGATTAAAGCCGATGGGCAAGAAATCAATTCTATTTATCATGACGGACGATACAAAGAATTGCGACGAGGTGGCGGACTATATCCGGACAAGTTTCAAGGATTTAAAAGATGCCGTTTTGACTATTCACACGAACAAAAGCGGTGAAATTTCGGAAACGGTTTCGGGGAAAAATAAGGACGAGCTGGATGTACTTCGAAAACAAGCAAATGAAATAGACAGCTGGGAAAGTCCGTTCAAGGTTATTATTTCTGTCATGATGCTCAAGGAAGGCTGGGACGTGAAGAATGTCACCACGATTGTCGGATTGCGACCCTATGCCGCGGATTCAAAAATCTTGCCCGAGCAAACTCTCGGCCGAGGACTACGAAGAATGTTTTTTGGTCGGGACGATGTCGAGGAATATGTCAGTGTCGTCGGCACTCCGGCGTTCATGGATTTCGTCGAGTCCATTAAGGGCGAAGGTGTTATCCTGGAGAAAAAAGCTATGGGCAAAGGTTCCATGCCTATCGCGCCAATGGTTATTGAAGTCGACAAAGACAATCCGAAGAAAGATATCGAAAAGCTCGATATTGAAATTCCGGTTATGTCTCCGAGAATTCAGAGAGAATATAAAAATCTTGCCCAGCTCGATGCCACGAAATTTGGAAATAAAAAAGTCAAAGTCAAGACTTTTTCCGAGGAAGAAAAAAGAGAAATTATCTTCAAAGATGTTGTCGATGAAAAGACCCATCATACGACGATACTCTCGGGCGACATTGAACCGGACTATCAGAGCGTCATCGGATTCTTTGCGCAGGCCATTATGCGAGAATTGCGCCTATTCGGTTGCTACGATATTCTGTTTGGCAAAGTAAGGGAATTTGTGCAGGACAATATGTTTGATCATAAAATAAACCTATCTGATTTGAATGTTTTGAGAAATTTGTCGGAGGTGGAGTATATAAAACTGATAAAAGATTCCTTCAAAAAAGCCATAAATGATCTGACTGTTGAGGATAAGGGCGACACGGAGATCAAGAATTATATAAAGATCAGCGAAGCTCGGCCGTTCGTTGTGAATGACAAGTCATTTATACCGAATCCTCAAAAATCCGTTTTCAATAAAATCGTCGGCGACAGCAATTTTGAGCTTGAATTTGCCAGTTTTTTGGAAGGTTGCGAAGACGTCATCTCCTATGCGAAAAATTTTCAGAATAAAGAAGCTAGTGCTTTGAGGATTGAATATAAAAATTCAGACGGGTTCATCGCGACGTACTATCCGGATTTTTTCGTTAAAAAAGACGAGAAGACGGTTTATATTATCGAAACAAAAGGTAGAGAAGAAGATGATGATAAGCTAAAATTTGAGAGGTTGCAAAAATGGTGCGTGGATGTGAATGATAGACAAAATAGGGTTATATATAAAGCTCTATACATTAAACAAGATGCTTGGAACAAGCAGAAAAACAAAAATTTTAACGAAGTGTTGAAATTATTTAGCTAAATTTAATCCAAAAATTTATGAGTCCAGAAGAAAAAATATATAAAGTTTTAAGGAGAATAAAAGAGAAAGTCGACATCTCACCCGCTAATTCGATAGTCAATTATCGAGCTGGTGAGGAGGTAAATGTTCTAGGAACAGAGGACGAGATTATGATACTAAATAAACTTGCTGATGAAAGAATTATTACTGTAGTACAAAATTTTGCTTCAGATTTCATATAAATACGATGAAATATCAAGGATTTATATTTGAAATAAGAGTCAATAACCCAGAGCTTGAAAAAGCTATTTCAAAGTATTCATCATTCGTCGGAACTACTCCAAAAGATATCAAAAAAACCGAAGAACTTTTTGGAATTCACTCGGATATACGGACAAAATGTTTATCTTTGTATAAGTCTGGTGCGCATGCAGAAGCTGTCGAAAAAAGTTTTAAGGTCGTGAAAGACAGACTTCGAGAACTTACTGGGTATGAGAATGGTTCTGATGCTTTTGGAAAAGGGAAACTCTATATTAAAGGCGCCTCGGCACCGAATGTCGAATCAGATTTTAATAAAGCAGTCCAATTCTTAATGATGGCGATTGATATGTTTCGAAACGAGAAGAGCCATACTTCTGATGCAAAAATAGAGGATCCCGTGAGATCTTATCAGTATCTGGCGATGAGTAGCCTAGCCATGAGTTTATTAGATAATTCTATGATAATTAAATAGTCATATGGACGCAGACGACATTCTACAATTAGTCAAAGACGGTGTCATCGAACCGAACGAGGTCGAGGATTTTGAGGCGCTTGACGAAGACGTCCAACAACTCGTTGCCGACGGCGATCTTGATATGAGCGACGTCAATGACTTGTAAAACGAGCTGTTGGTAACTCGACTACACAAAAAGACCTATCTAAGCTAGGGTGTATGGACTGATAGCCATGTTTGAGCTATCATGATTAGTGACAATTTAATATGTTTTGATGGCCTAACCCTCTTGGTTTTTCAGGAGATATGGTCAAAATTCCCGCTAGAGATCAAAGGACTCCTCGTCAGAGTCACTCTAGCGGGTCGTAACTGGAAACGGTTACGGGCAGGGCCGAAAGGTTCTGTCGCGATGGCGAGGAGCCTTTTGCTACTCGGTTCTCACCATTCTTAAACCCCGCTAGAGTTTATGAAAAAATATTTTCTTATATTCGCATTTATTGCGTTGACCCCATCGATCGCATCCGCCGCTTGGTGGAACCCGCTTTCGTGGGGTATTTTTTCTCCACCAAATATTTCTGTGCAAGTACAGTCAACAAGCACTGCAAATACGACGGAGAATACTCCACCTGTCCATTTTCCAACTGTTTCGACGACGACTATTATTACAGCATCGACTAGCACGGTGGCAAGTTCCACTCATTTTGTTGCGATTCATAAAAATATTGTAAAAAAATACGTTCCGATATTCATACCGGCCACGACTTCATTAGCACGAGTCAACAATCAAACAGCAACTGCGACACTATCAATGCCGGTCACCCCATCTCCTTGTACTCAAGGCTATGTTTACTCTATGGGTGTAGGATGCACGCTTTCATCGGGGGTGAGCGCGACTTCATCCTCGTCAATATTCAATGGTCAGATATACAGTTCTCCGGAACAAGCGGCCGTAGCCGCAAAGAATGCCGCCGCGGCAAATTTTTCAGCTTCAACAACTCCCGACTACGCCGCCGGTCAGGGATACAGCGGAGGTACACCTGTGACCGACCCGTGTGATTCGGCAATGTATAGTTCTTCGCCAAATTGTGCTGTACCTGTAATCTTACCGGGTCTTCAGTCAAGTACTCCAAGTCCATATTGTTCGCAACTTCTAGACCAAGCACAATACGAAGCTTCGGAGATGTATGGCGTAAATTTTGTCCCACAAAGTGTAATATCATCTTTTCAAAAAGAAATCACAGAATATTGTCCGGCAGGGTATACACCGAATTTTGGAGCGGGAGATCCATAGCAATTAATTATGAAAAATAAATTAAACACAAAAAGCCGTACTGTGACAAAGGATGATATCGGATCCGCGTTAGCCAATACCAAAAGTGATTTAGGTAATGAAGTTTTGTATTGTCTTTGTTCAACATATCCGTACCACAAAAAAGACGAGGAAATAATTGCAAAAATATGGCTGATTAGCCGTGCTTATGCCGCTACACTTGAGCGGCATAAGAAGGAGAATGCCATGAAGGGTGATGATTTTCTTGAAATTCAGATTCCAAATGAATTTAAGAAATCAGGAATTGATCAATTGCTTGAACAGATCAAAAATCAACCAACATCGGAAGGTGCAATCGAGGCACACTTTGAATTAGTGGATTCTATTTGTTGCAAATTTTGTCGACACAAAACAACTTCATTTGCGTCTAAATACCTTCATTTTCATCAACGACATTTATTTTATATTTACGACAATAGGTCCGTGAAAACAATTAAAAATCTTGCACCAAAGTCAAAAAAAGATTTGCCGGTAATTTCACCAAAAAAATCAGTTTTAGAATATGAGAATTTTTATCGTCGTTGCCTTTGGTTAAAAGAAAATGTTATGTCGAGATTCAATCAGTCATTATCACCGCGTGATATTGACAAGCTTTTACTCTATCTTCATAAAAAATGGTCACTATGAACAAAATCACCAAAAAAATATCATCTCGGAATCAGAAAATTTTAGGATACAGGAAAATGCATACGCTTCAGCAAACGGGAGATAAATTTGGTATTACCGGTGAGCGTGTACGTCAAATTGAAGACTTAAAAAATAGAAAAAAATGTGCTATCCACGGCCGTTGGGATGATGGAGAGTGCCGTTATTGTGTTGAATTAAATACGTATCGTGACTTTGTCAAAAATCTAGATCGTGATTCTTTGATGAAGGAGGTCGCCAAGCAAGGGGAAAATAAGAAACGGGATTTTGTCTCTGTTGAACGCAAACTGTATCTTATAGAGATTTTGGATAAGGATTATCATACCCCTTTTCCGGAAATGGTTCGGCTGTTTCGGAGAGACAGAACGACCGTGTTACACCTTTATAATAAATATCTGAAAAAAAATCATGAAAACTGAACAAAATTTATGGAAGCTAAGCCCGAGCGGACTCTACTCATATACCGAATGCAAAGCATGCTTCTGGGTGGACAACCACTACAAAAAAGCACCGATGTTGCCCCTACTTCTCAACTCGGCGATGGATAGCATTTTGAAGAGTCGCTATGATAAGTATCGCGCGGAAGGAACATTCCCGCCCGAAGTCAAAGAGCTTCTCAAAGAAGGCATCAAACCCTTTAGTGATCTTGCTCAATTAGAAGAATGGCGAAAAAAGAGAAGTGCGCTCGAGGTTATCGACGAAAAGGCCGGTTATATTCTCCAAGGAAAGATTGACGATGTGCTCGTTGAAGCCGACGGACGGCTCATCCCGACCGACTATAAATCCTCCGGCTACGCTCCGAAGGAAGACAAGCAAAGGCTTTATCGCGATCAACTATCCGCCTACGCCTTCATGTTCAAAAGGCACGGTCACAAAGTCTCCGATCGCGCGTATCTCCTCCACTATTTTGTTAAGGACAAGACTAGTCCGTCCCTTGAGGTGAAATTTGATAGCTATGTCGATCTTGTAAAAATTGATCTCGACGAAATCGAGCGTAAGCTCGCCGATATGGCTGCATTTCTCAATGGTCCATACCCGGGCTATAACGAGGTGTGCGACAAATGTTCATATTATAGTGGGCGTTACGACGCCTGTTTAGAAAAATAAATATATGAAGAAAATTAAGAAAATAACCATCGCCGATCTGATTCCTGATATGAAAAAAGATATCCGCGAAATACAGAAGGAACAATCCGAAGTAAAATTTTATGACAGGCTTCTTGATGAAAATATCGATGATTTGTCCAAACTAATTGGCAGGAAACTCACCCGGGACGAGAAGAAGAAAGTTTTTCGGATCGTCGATCGTTACAGCCCGAAATACAGCGACGGAGACATCATAGATTATTTCCCGTTCGATTTGGCTTGGAAGATATATAAAATCTTGAAGAAGAATGATTTCGACGAAGGGTGCCTTAAGAGCCGATATTTGAGTGAGGATGTGTTTGAAATAGCCAAAGAGAATGATCTGAACCTGGTGGAAGCCGAAGATCTTCAGAAGTTTATTGAAGAGAACAATTACAAAGACGCTTTTGAGGCCTATGAGGCTTGGAAGTCGGAGCACTAAGAAAAGACTCGAGTATTTCTACTCTTTTGAATGTGATCTGCAGCCGTTTTTATTTCACATTGTAGGGATGGTATCTTGTCATATCCTTCGCCATCCTTTGCTCAAAGTCTTCCGTTTCGGGATAAAAATACATATCGTCTAGATATTTACGGTATTTCGGATCGTTCCGACTGTCGAATAAAGCCATGGAGTGCGCGGGCGCTCGGATATCGTATTCCTCCATTTGGGGAATGAGGGCTTTCTGTCTCATCCTGTCTATACCGTAGCCGTTAAAGATTGCGCCGTTTGGTTCCATGTATTTTCTCCATCCTTGCAAGTCATAATTATCCCCAAATTGTATATTCGGTCCCTCGGCGTTGTTTTGTCCGAATGATTTGAGAAGGAATTCCAGTATCCATGTCGAGAGCGGCAATTTGTTCCGCAATTTCAATACTGAGTCATGGTCGGGAAATCTGCCGGGCCACAGGTTTACCCCGCGGTCGTCGATTAACGGATACGCGCGGAAAACACCTTTACTTTTTCCGTACAGGATATTACTGCGCATTTGAACGATGAATGACGGATACACCTCGTCTTCGCCGTAATAATGCTTAATAAGGTTCCCGAGGATGACGATTTTGGTATTTTCATTTCCGAGCGGCAACACCTCGCTTTCGAATTGTTCGACAAACGCTGCCGACGATGTCCTATCTTTTACTGACGAGCTGTCCTCCAAGTCGTCGCATATAATCAAGTCTGGTCGATGCTGGTTGTACTTCAAGCCGCGGATCGCCTGATCACGAATTACGCACAGTATTTTTGAACCATGATATTCAAGCTCAAGCGATAGCTTGTTGTTCCAGTCTTTGGCGTTTTCAGTAAACGGTCCGAAATCTTCCCGGAGCAGTGTGTTTGTTTCAAGCTCGTGCTTGATGTTGGCGAAATGGTTTTTCGCCTGTTCCTGCGTGTTACTCATGATGATCACGAATTTCTTGCCGGGCTTGCCGAGAATTGACCAAAGGACGTTCGTCATGTTGAGGATTGTAGATTTGCCCGATTCGCGGAATGCCATAACGACGACGAATTGGTATCTCGGCTCATTGACTAGATGGAACATTTCAAGATGAAACGGCGCGAGCGGATGGGTAAATTGCTGCCGCAAGTAGAGCATGCTAAACCACAACGGATGTTCAAAGGCAAGTCGTCGTCTGATTCTGCTGTTGTCCCTAATCTGGTCGAGATATTCCGGTGTTATGTTTTCCATTCTTGTTTTGAGAGATAGTAGCACCCGATGCCATAGCAAGTGCTTCAAGGACTATTTTCTGCTCGACTTCGGTGAGATCTTCGACCGGAGCCATCGGGGTATATGTGCGTGCTTTCGATCCGTAGCGTGGGTGATTATTTTTAAGCCACATGGCGATGGCTGGCATTTTTTTCTCCTTGATGAGGGATATGAGCTGTGACTCGCTCATGTCGCTCACGAACTCGATGCCTTGATTGATGGCGTCCTCGCTTTCTTTTCGGAATGCCTTGTCGTCGCGTCGCCAACGGTAGTAGGTGTCGCGGCCGATACCGGCACGCTTGCACGCGGCTTCAATGATCGGCAGTTCTTTGAGGGTAGCCACGAGTTTGACTTTGAAATCCGTTTGACGTCCATCAATCGTTTCGTCATATGTGTTTTCAGCCATGGATTTTCTTCGCCTTAAGTCCGGTAAGTTTCTCCCATCGCTTCTTGATCACCTCGGCATAAACGGGCGACTTCTCCATGAGGTAACATCGGCGGCTCATTTTTGTGGCGGCAATAAGCGTCGATCCACTTCCGCCGAATGGTTCGATGATGAGGTCATTTCGCTTCGTTAGCACTTTGATGTACGGAATCAGTAACTCCAGGGGCTTCGTGCCGAAAATGATTTCCTGTCCCGATGACTTTTTGTCAGCGGCGGTATGGCTGATGAAGTCCGTCGGACAAATTTTCTTGCCTTTTTCGTAGCTTTCCCAGTGGGGCTTTCCGGACGTTGCGAAGAGGGCGTTTTCGTATTCATTTTGGAATAGTTCTTCTTCGGGTTCAATGTTTAACGAAACGTCGCCGTCTGTGCCGACAAGGGCAATATCTGTCTTGTTGAAGAATTTGTACTTCGACGAGAAGCCCTGCATGCGGTTACCCACATGCCACGTGATCGTGTTTCGATACTTCCAATGCTTCTCAAGCTCGTTCCAAATGATTCGAAGATTTTTCGGATTCTCAAAGATGATGATCGAAAAGTCGGGCTTTTGAATCTTTGTGACATTCGCCATCCACAGTTCCGTGAAGTTATCCGGTAGAACATCAGTTTCGAGGTATCGGCGGTCACGCTTATTTCCGAAACCTGTGACGGCGTCACCCTTTTTCTTTTTGCCTTTGAGATAGTCCAGTATATATGGTGGATCCGTGAAGCACATATCGGCTTTGTCGCCATC
>Ga0302319_10022017_pt1 | contig 11456 bp, 7 predicted proteins | sample Bog_T0_2_FD_203319 | JGI IMG/M metagenome (GOLD analysis project Ga0302319, IMG submission 203319) | Peat permafrost microbial communities from Stordalen Mire near Abisko, Sweden - Bog_T0_2 | ecosystem: Environmental > Terrestrial > Soil > Wetlands > Peat | place: Sweden: Abisko, Stordalen Mire...
CGTCTTACCGACGCTGCCTCGGCAGCCGACAAGGAGGCCGAATCGAGAAAGATAGCAGCCGCAATTCGGGTTACCGCCAACGATGTCAAACGGCTTCGGAAGTTGGGGTCTGGGGAGCAATGGAACAGTTAACCGACTTAAGACTTTGAGGACGGGCGATCCGTCAGGCCTCCGTTGCGTTCCGGAGAGGGCGCAACTCACCACGGGCGACGGCTTCGGGCACGGCAAACGAGTAGCGTCCGAGCATGTTGATGTGCTCGTGGCCGAACGGTGAAAGCCGTGCTTCGTCCTCTGGCAGCACGGGGTAGCCTTCAGCGCGAAGTTGATCGAGGACCGCATCCATATAGATGGTGTTCCACAGAACGATCATGTTCACTACCAAGCCGAGTGCGCTCAACTGATCTTCCTGTCCCTCGCGATATCGCTGGTGGAGTTCGCCGCGCTTGCCATGAAAAACGTCACGCGCCAGGCTGTGCCGGCCTTCGCCAAGATTGAGTTGCTGAAGCGTGCTTCGCCGGCGCGTCTCGTCGTCGATGTAGTTAAGCGTGTGGATAGTCTTGTCGATGCGGCCGATTTCGGCAATGGCCTGCGCCAGATGAGTCGGGCTGTCATCTACTTGGAGTGTGCGCATGATGTTCATGGCCGACACGCGCCCGAGCTTGAGTGAGCCGATCAAGCGCATCACGTCGTCCCAGTGCTGCGCGACGCGCTCAAGGCTAACGCGTTGCCTAGCCAGAGAGTTGAGTTCGCCGTAATCGGCCTTTGGATCGATGCGCCAGAAGCGCGTACCGCCGATGTCTGCAAGGCGAGGGCAAAAGCGGTAGCCGAGCAGCCTGAACAGTCCGAAGACCACATCGCTGTAGGCGCCGGTATCGGTCATGATGTACGTAGGTTGCAACTCGGTCTGCTGCTCCAACACAACAGAGAGCAGCACCAAGCTGTCGCGCATGGTGCCCGGAACCGTGATTGCGTTGAGCCCGGTTGCTTGATCGGACAACAGGTTGTACCAAGTGACGCCGCGGCCCCGGTTGAAATACTTCGGGTTCGGCCCAGCATGGATCGTGCGTACCGGCACCACGAGGCGCATCCCATCAGCCGAGGCCACATCGCCGCCGCCCCAGGCTCTCGCCAGCCGGATACGGCTTTGTGCCGCAACCAGCAGGGTATTGGCTGCCGTGAGTGTTTCGTAACGCACGTAGTTCTGATCTACCCAGAGCAGCCGATCGCGCCGGAGTGCCGGCGTGTCTTGCCGCACGAACGGTTCGGGGCCGGTGTTGCAGGCCTCGGCGAGCAGTACGGCGCAAAGGCTTGTGGTGAGATCGGTGGCGCGTGCGGCGCGTTCAGTCAAGTGAGTGAAAGAATCCATGCAACCGGTGCGAGCAGCGATCTCGATCAGTATTTCCGGCAGATCGACGCGTGGCATACGCGATTTGACTTCCTCGCGCAGTGCAACAAGGGACGGTGGATCTTCCAACTTGTCCAGCGGACTGAGTACCAGCTCCGGCTTCCCGGCCACAATCTCAAAGCGCACTGCCTTGTTCTCAGGAAGCCGAGCGGCGACCGCACGATAAGTTGCGTCCAGTTCTTGAGCCAACATCGTAAGCGTTGGCTCGGGCAGTGCGCTCAGGCCCAATGAGCGGCAGATCATGGGACGTGCAGCCTCCCATTCGGTGCCGGTCAATAGTCCGGCTTGTGGATCGGCATATCGCCAACTCGGGCTTACGAAGACATCGCGACGCCGGATGGCAACGCGCAACTTGTCGAGTGTGCAGAACGTGAACGCCCGCTCATTGATTCTTCCGTCTTCTCGAAGAACGTGGCGTTGCCATGGCTTATCGACGATTGCGATCGGCGGATCGTGATCGGGCCGCTCATGCAACCATTGCAGCGCTTCCAATAGTGGGCGAGCCGCGGCATTGGAGTCGAACCGGATGACCCGCAACAATATTGGCAGGAAGCGTTTCACGGTCGCGCGCTTTTCAGCCAATTCTTGATAGAACACATCCTCGGACGGACGCACGAGATTGCTGACATCGGTCAAGGCCTTGGCGAGTTCTTCGTGTCCGACCACGGCGTAGACGCGCTCGCGCAACTCGCCGTCCGGGAGACTCGAGTCGAGCAGCAAGCGACAGGCTTCAGCCAGGGTGGAAGCGGCTCGATCGAGGTCTTTCAGAGAGCGCAGGCGCGCCTTGCGATCGGCCTGCTCAGCCTTGGCGAACAGGTCACGCAGCAGTATGGCAAGAACATCAAGGGCATCGTCCTGGGCGCTCGCTTCCAGACTATGAATGAACGCAACAAGAGTGGCGGTGCGCCGTGCGACCGGTAGTCTGGTCACTGCGCTAACTTTGACTGTGTTTGCAAAACGTGCCAGGGCCGCAATGCGACTCGGTGGCACAGGCGTCGCAGGAAGCTTGATTCCTAGCCCGCGCACGGTTTCGACGCGTAGCAAGGCCTGCACCAATGCTGGACCGCTGACCCTCACCGGTCCCTTCCGCAAGCGGTCGAACCAGGACTGTCGGCTTCCTTCGACCGGTTCCAGGAGCTCGTCGAGGCGACGCTGCTGCTCGGCACCAATATCGCGCATGAGCAGACGCCATAAGCGCGCTTCCATCCGAGAACGGACCTCGGCAACAAACCTCTCCAGGATACTGATGCCAGGTAGAAGCACCTTGTGGCCGATCAGCCAGCCGCTGGCATGATCGAACAGCAAGCTGGGGCGGTCGGTTCCGGTCCAACACAGAGCACATAGCCAGCGCCCGAGACGAAACTGAACGCCGTGGTCTACGAACTCACTGTACCCATAGCGGGCGCGGATCTCGGCAGTGTGTCGCCAGCGTTGCTCACTCTGGCGATAAGCGGAAACGCAGGTGAGATCGGCAACCTCGATCTGAGCTGCCACGAGATGCAAGACTGTGAACGGCACCGCGGCCGGGTCTTCAAGGAAGGTTCCAAGGAACCGGACTGTTACAAGTTGCAGGGCGAACCCAAGGCGGCCGCTATCCCGCCGCTTACTGGCGATGTGTTCTATGTCGTCGTCATCGAGATGGAAGTTTCGCGCCAGTTCGTCGGCAGACAACGAGTCGGGATAACGGCCATAACGCAGTCGCTGCGTGGCGGTCAGAAAATCGACAGGCATAGGGCTTCACCTATTACGATCGCTAGAAATACAACGGCTTCGGCGGTTCGAAAAAACGAAGGTTTTGTTGAACTCAAGCAAACGACGGCGAACGCATGGCGCAACAGCCTTGCTGCCGTACAAAATACTGGAGCGATGAATCAAAGTTCGATATTCTTCAGTATCGTCGAGAATGTGAGACTTTATCGTGAAAATCGGTTACGCACGCGTGAGTACGCGGGATCAGAATCTCGACCTGCAAGTTGATGCGCTCAAGTCCGCCGGTTGCGAGCGCATCTATCAGGAAGTTGCAGGCGGAGCGAAAACTGTACGCCCTGCGCTTGATGACATGCTGGGCCAGTTGCGCGCCGGCGATGTGCTCGTGATTTGGAAGCTCGACCGCATGGGGAGGTCACTGACGCACCTGGTCGAGTTGGTCGGCGACCTGTTGAAACGTAAAATCGGTCTACTCAGCCTGAATGATCCGATCAACACGACGAGCGCGCAGGGACGGCTCGTGTTCAATCTGTTCGCGTCTCTCGCTGAGTTCGAACGGGAGTTGATTCGTGAGCGGACACAGGCAGGATTATCGGCCGCGAGGGCGCGCGGGCGAATTGGAGGACGGCCCAAAGGCTTGTCGTCAGAGGCCGAAGCCACAGCAATGGCAGCCGAGACGTTGTACCGCGAGCGCCGCTTAAGCGTCAGCGCCATTGCGCAGAAGCTGCACGTTTCAAAAAGCACCCTATACAGCTACCTTCGTCATCGCGGCGTCGCGATAGGCCCCTACGAAAAGACGGCGCACGGCGGCGACGATGCCAAAGCCGCCACTATTCTTCTGTCTCTGCGTATCGAGAACAACAGCAAGTTCGTGCGCGGCAAGAAGCGCGCAACGGAAGACATCGAGCGCTATTGCCTTGGAAAATACATCGCTAAGCGGCGGCCAGACGGGGAATATGAATTGAAGGTGTCCTACTGCAGCGACGAAGAACTTGACCAGACTATGGAGGAACTGCTGGGAGACATCGCGAGCCATGCCGACGACCGCAACTGCTTTTCGGAGAGCAATGCGCGCATGCATTACGCTGACCGGCGTTGGGGCTGAGCCTACCTTTTCAAACCGGCCGGGGGGACCCGTTAAGGTTTCTGGCGCCCGCCGAAACTTCCCCATCGTCCACGATACAACCGCTACCCAATACAACCGCTACCCACGCAGACGAACTGAATGGCACAATTGAAAGTCAGGGACCATGAACGGGAAGGGGGGACTCAAACGATGACGCCAATGATATGGATTGCAGTCGTCGCCTTTTTGCTGGCGCTTGTATTACGCCTCTCGAGTCGGTACGTGTCTTTTGGATTGGCATATGCCGTAGCACCGGGACAGCATCGCGGCGTATCAATCAGCGGCCCGCTCTTTTGGGTCCTTCTCGTTTCGGGAGCGATCCTGTTGGCTGCGAGTTTCTCTCGCGGTCACCACCAAGAATGATCCAAGCCGTTCTTCACCTGGCAGGTTTCTCCATCAAAGAGTTACTTCCTGTTTTGACACTTCCAGTTTTGACACCACACTCCCGCAGCCCCGTCAAAAGGCGCGTATGTGTTCAACTAAAGCCTCCGATCGCTGCATAGGTCTCTGCAGGCCGCTTTCCATTGGGACCGACACCTCTACTGCCCAGAGTGTCGCGATTCAGGACTTCTCCGGTATGGGAGCGTCTATAACGATTAAAGGTGGAGAAGCGTGAGAAGACTCGCGGTCCTTTTCATAATGCTTCTATGGGGACTACCGAAGCAGCCTGCCTTCGGCCAGACTCCGACGCCAGCAACTACTGAAAGCACAAACTTGCACCTGCAGAGTTCGCTGGTTATCGTCCCGGCCCTGGTTCAAACAAGAACTGGCGATCTCGTGTTCGCGCTCCAGCCGAGTGATTTTGTCATCACCGACAACGGTGTACCGCAGAAGATCACTATGGACGACGAAACGGGTGGCCAACCGATCGCTTTGGTCGTAGTAATCGAGGTGGGCGGGGCGGGTGCGCGCGAGTTTGACAATGACAGATATCTTCCGCTCTACAAAATGCTGGAGGCGCTGGTAGGAGCCGTACCCCATAAAGTTGCTGTCGTCTCGTTCGACAGTCAAGCCCGTCTGGTACAACCCTTCACACCGAGTGTCGATGCGGCGGTAGCGGCGATCTCAGACCTGACGCCGGGGTGTTCCCGCCAGCACCACATGGAGAATTGCGAAGCGCCCGGTTCAACGCATGATCTGAGCAGTGCCGATAACGGAGCAGCAATTCTCGACAGCCTCGGCTTCGCGGTCGATCTGCTGCGCGGCCAGGCGCCGTCGTATCGCCGTGCAGTACTGCTGATCAGCGAGACACGGGACCGCGGCAGCCACCTTCAGATGGATGACGCAGTGCGCGAGCTCTCAGAAACCAATACGACCATCTACAGCGTGGGCTTTTCAACTGGCAAGTCAGAAGCCGACCACTATGCGTACAGGAATCTTCCTGGAAGCCATCGCTACTCTAATCCTCCTCACGGCTGTATGGGTAAAGACCCGACTCCTGATCCTGACGGTCCGCAAAACAAGGCAGTCCAGGCATACGACTGCCTTACTCAACTGGCTCCTCCGCTGGCCCTCGCGAAGATGCTGTTCGTCATCACCGCCGACGGGCTTCGCCGCAATGTCCCTCGAGAGGTTGCGCAGCTCACGGGAGGAGAATATTTCGCGCTCACAAACGCGAAGAGCCTCGAACAAAGCCTGGCAAGGATAAGCAATCATCTGCCGAATCGCTATGTGTTCAGTTTCAGGCCGCAGTCGCTAGGGCCGGGATTCCACGCGATTTCGGTTTCCCTACCAGATCATCCGGATCTTAACGTCACAGCAAGAACCGGGTATTGGGCTGAAATGATTGACAGGTGAAATGCGAGTTCAGTGAGTGGAACCTCAACTGAGGGCGCGTTCCGAGCCAATTACCGCCTATAGAGAAGTTTCGGTAGCTGGGTTCTGGACCGGTGATTTGTCGCACGCGAAACTACTGGCATGGTCCGCCGCCTGGCACATCCTTGGTCCGGTTCTAGTATGCGGACACCGACCGGCATTCGGCTGAGCCACCCTTAAGTCGGTTCACTGTTCCATTGCTCCCCAGACCCCAAGTTAGAACAGTCTTTGTTCCAGGCGGAGGCGAACCTGAAGTCGGCCGCAACTCGAATAGACTTCGAGATCGCCGACACTTCAAAGCTAACTGTTAATGGCGGACCTATCCCCGTGACACGGGAGATGCAGGCAACGGATGTGGTCTCGATCTCGATTCAGGCGATCGGAGAAATCCGCGTCAGTCCGGGAGGCGAAGGTTTAGATAGTCGTCGCCAGCAGCATGTGGCGGCGCAGGACGCCCTCACATTCGCCTTGGCAGAATTGGGGGTTCCGTCATCTCAGTCGGTTTACGAGCTTGACCAGAATCGCAGGGACGCTGAATCTGCAATCAACACCCACAAGCTGGTTGTTCACGCGTTGGCACCCGATGGATTGGACACCTTGCGCCAGGAAGCAAGCTCTCAAGAGGCTCAGATCCGAACCTTGCGCGGGATACTGGGCGATATGGAATTACCCGAGCTGAATTCCGCTACCGATGCTGTCGCATGTTTTGAAGGCCAGGAACAGCACGGCAGGTCAGAGGTGGAACGTATCGACGCCGAAGTGGGCGAGTTTCGGATTAGGCGAGATGGCGCGCGCACGTTGAGGACCGCCAAAGAGACTGAATTGCGCTCAACGACCGAGGACTTAGGTCGAGCCCGCGAGGCACTTGCGTCAGCTAGGGCCATCAAAACAGATGAGACGGTCAGTAACGAAGCCGCTACCGCTGAGGTTGATGAGAGCGCAGCTCAGGAGGCTTACTCCGGACTGGAAGCTCAGTACAAGAGCGAGGATCCTGAGGGGATTGCACTTCGCGTCGAGACGACGACAGCTGCCCTGACTTCGCTTGAAGGACAGATTTCCGAAGCAGAGCGCTTGATCAACAAGCTAAGGATAACTCTTGACGTGCTTGGACAGAAGGGATTGGGTGAAGCGTGCGCGGCAATCGAATCCGATTTGAATGCAACAAAAATTCGCTCGGCGGCTGTTGAACGAGAGGCCAATGCGGTCCGCGTGGCGTACAACATGATCGTGCAGGTTGAGAAGGAGGCCAATACCCAGTTCCTCCAGCCAGTGGTCCGCCGGGTCCAGCCGTACTTGAACCGAGTTCTCCCTGGCTCCCAGATTCAGCTTGGGACAGACATGACGATCGAAGGACTCCAGCGGGGGACTGTGACTGAGCCATTCGAATGCCTAAGCGTAGGAACTCGTGAGCAACTCTCTATGATGACGCGTATCGCCTTCGCCGACCTTCTCGCTGACGAAGGGGTCGATGCTCCGATCATCCTCGACGATGCCCTGGTCTATGCTGACGATGGACGCTTCGCCGACGCCATGGCGACCCTGGCATTTGCATCCAAACGACACCAAATCATTATTCTTACTTGTCATGAGCACAGATATCTAGGCTTGACTGGCCCAGTGATTAGATTGGAGGAACTGGAGTAGCGAGCTTCGATAAAGCCTACGGCTGGAATGGTGTCTGGAAAGAACGTTAAAGTGGAGTTGGCTGGCGGAGGAGAACATATGCTGGAAGTTCATCCAAATCTCTTTGTTGGCTCGCAGGCGGACTATGAGTCGCATGTGCTTTTCTTCAGCGGATGGGCAGTAATTCACGCCTGCAAAGAACCATATCATCGGCAGGCACTCGGGTACTCAGGCCGGGCGGTGTCAAAAACCCACCCGGAATACCTAATTGCAAGGCGTCCTAACCGATTGATCTTGAATTTGATCGATGCTGATGACCCGACATACATACCTGGCGAAATCATTGATGCATCTCTGGCTTTTATTCACGAAAATCTAGCTTCCGACAGACACGTCTTGGTTCATTGCAATCAGGGTTTGTCTCGTTCACCAGCCATTGCAATGCTCTACATGGGGAATTACACAAATCGCTTGCCAATGGCCTCGTTTGATGAAGCATTTCGCCAGTTTTGTCAGATATATCCTCCCTTTGCTCCGAAGGGAGGAGTATACGGGTATCTCCGCAACCGATGGAAGCTGTGGTCTGGCGAAGCATAGGAATGCAAGCCCGAGACGCAGGAGAGACCAGCTTGCCAATTGATTAAGGCTTTGTGGAAGTGCGGCGTATAGCGAACTGTGCATGAGGGTAGAATGTTAGCTGTGCACCATCCGCAACGCTCTTCATCAGAATAGTTATGGAGTGTGAGGCAGATGGAATTAACCGAATTTGAGAGATTTTTAGATTGTGTGGGACAACATCCCCATGACTGAAGCCTTGACCGGCACCACAGTACCTGAGGTCACGAGGACAATCAGGCCATTCTCAACCCCCATCGTCTCAAGATAGTTCCGAACCTGTGCGCGATAGTGCTCGATGGTCTGGGGCGCAGGATCGACATCGCTCTTCCAGTCGATAACGACCTGGGGCTTTCCGTTTGCCGCGAAGCTTGTCGCATCCGTGACACCTACGGTGGCCTGCTCTACGTCACCCACCAGAGCAGACGCATATACCGGAAACTCCGGCACTAGCGTCGGCCGCAGGGCGGCGATCTCGGGCAGAGCCAGACTGCGCGCGACACAGCCTGCGATTTCCACCGAAGACAAACCTTTGGCCGGGTCTTCGACAATCGGCTGACCAAGCGCACCGATGAGTACGCCTGCACGCTCGGTAAGAACCGACAGATCACCCTCAGTCTCTCCTGTCAGTACTTCTTCGAGGAGCTTATGAATTATCTGCCCGCGTTCGCGACCGCCTTGCACGTCTGCAGAAGTGCCATCCCCGGCTGGCTCGTCATCCTCCTCAGGCACAATAGTCCCAGGCGTCTCGGGCTGCATGACAGGGCTGCCTATGCTTTCATCACGGCTCGGTGCCATCCAGATTAGACGACGATGTCTGTCAGCGATGGCCGCGGCCTCTCGTGCGAAGGCTTCCCGCGTCTGGCTGTTTGCCGGCGATGCATCCGTGGGGCCGATTTCGGCCGGGAGATGAGAGAGATCGAGTGCAGGGAGATCGTCCAGCGACAGGTCAACCAAGGAGATCCACGCCGACTTCGACGCGGAAGCGTCAAGACGGGGGATAAGGAGGAGTTCGCGGGCCCGGGTGGCGGCGACATACCAGAGCCTGATGCGCTCCCGGTCGAGTTCTGCTTTTTCGGAGTCACGGACTTCGTCATAACCGACCGGCCGAACGCCGAAGATGGGACAGTAGAAATGATCACTTTCCCGGTCGGTGACGGCAGTATCGGGCGCGATGATTGCCGTCATGGTGTTGACCGGAACGACGATCGGCCACTCCAGGCCTTTGGCGGCGTGTATCGTATACAGCGCGACCGCCTCTTCCTGCGCGTCCGGGCGTCCTTCGACCGCACGCGACTCGTCAGTCCAAGCCGCAGTCATGGCCTCGGCGAACGCGCGCAGGCCGCGCACCGCGTAGGCCCTGGTCAGACTAATGTAGAGATCGACATTGGCCAGTGCGCGCTCAGCCTGCCCGCGATGGCGCTGCAAGAGTATCGGACGTACACGCAGCACATCGACGGCCTGCGACAGAAGATCATGCGGCGTTGTGCTGTTCGCCCGACGGCGAAGTGCCTGCAACTTCTCAAGAATCTCTCGGGCCAAGGGATGCCGGACGGACTCCAGGTCGACGCCCAGATCAAGGTGTGGCAAAGACTTCGGTTCCTCTTCGGAGCGTGGGAGCGCCCAAACAATGTCGAGCAACTCTTCTTCCGTCAGGCCGACGAGCGGCCCCCTGAGCAAAGCGCCAAGCGCGAGGGTGTCGCGCCTGTCGGAGAGAACGCGGGTTAGCGCGATCAGGTCCTGGATTTCCTGCCGGCGGAACAGGCCTTTGCCTGCCTGGGTGGCAACAGGAATGCGGTGACGCTCGAGCGCTTCCTCGTAACGCCACAAATCACTTCCGGTGGGCGCTAGGAGCGCGATGTCGCCGGGCCTACACAGGCGGATCTCACCCAGTTTTCGATCCATGATCCGTTCACGGCCTATCAGGCGTGCGCACACATTGGCAACTGCCTCGGCTTCCCCATCACGTTGCTGCTCGGCCGAAGCTTTTCCGTTTTCGTCAGCGACGGCAACGTCGAGAGCGGCCACGCAGAGGGCCTCGCCTCGATCGCCATGAAAAGGGTCAAGGCGTGTGAAGCCAGGCTGACCATCGCTTGACAACGGCGTCTCAAAGCGTTCATTCACGTAGGTGAGGATGGGTGCACAAGAGCGGAAATTGGTTGAGATCGAAAGTACGCTGTCGTTATCCTGCGCATAAAATGCGTCACGCGCGCGGACATAGGTAATTACATCGGCGCCACGGAACCTATAGATCGCCTGTTTCGGATCGCCAACAAGGAAGAGTGCGCCAGGTCGAATTCGGAAGTCCGTCCACTTCTCCAAAGATTCACTGGCCGGCGGTTCGCCGCATAGGCGCCAAAATATCTCTACTTGAAGCGGATCGGTATCTTGGAATTCATCGACCAAGACATACGCGTAGCGGCTGGCAAGTGCCCGCCGGACCTCATCATGCTCACGGAGCAGCCCACGAGCAGCAAAGATCAGGTCGTCAAAATCCAATAGCGCAGCCGATCGCTTATGGTCGCGGAATCGCCGCATGACTGGCTGTACCGCGGCGATCAAGTCCGCAAGTACCCGACTCGCTACGTTTTGCAGCATCGTCTGCCAAGCTTTGCAGCAATCCTCATAATGGCTCTCGGCTGCTGCGTTGAAGCGCTCTCCATCAGCTTTGGCGAGGCCCACGCGCTTGGCCGCCTCGACCCATTTGCCCTTCTTCTTGAAAACAGAGAAGGTACCGGCTTTCGTGCAGAGGTCAGGATGGGGCCGAGAAATAAGCAGCCGCACGAGACTGGCAGGATCGTCAGCAGTCAGACCAAAGGTGAGCGCCCCGGCCATTTCTTCAAAGTGAGCCGCAATTGCGGCTGTTTCTTCCTCGGTTGCCGCAGACTGGCGGATAAAATCGGCGAACGCGGCAGTCTTTTCCTGAAAACACCGGATGAATGGCGGCAGGGGGGCGACCGCAGGTGCACCGACCGTCCGCCGCCGGCGCAGGTTGGCGAGGATCTTGTGGATGAGTTCCACTGTTTCGACCGGGTCCTGATGCGCGCGGACGGATCATCCGGTACGGGCGCATGTTGCGGGTTCAACAGAATCTCGTCGATCGAGGGGAGCGTGCGGAGCAATGTCAAGAAAGACATGAACTCCACGGTTACGCCCTCTCCAAGA
>Ga0302319_10022018_pt1 | contig 11456 bp, 7 predicted proteins | sample Bog_T0_2_FD_203319 | JGI IMG/M metagenome (GOLD analysis project Ga0302319, IMG submission 203319) | Peat permafrost microbial communities from Stordalen Mire near Abisko, Sweden - Bog_T0_2 | ecosystem: Environmental > Terrestrial > Soil > Wetlands > Peat | place: Sweden: Abisko, Stordalen Mire...
GCAAGCTAAGATGCGCGTAGCCGCCAGATACTTATCTGGGTTCACGCCTGACACCGCCATGGCGTCAATTTGCTCGGTCACGCTCATCGACCCCAACTCGGCGCCGATGCCCGCCCCTACTCGACCGCTCACCACCAATCCAGTAATGATTGGACCGGTTTCTTTGATAAGCGAAAAGATGATGACAGCGGGTAAGACCGATTTCGCACCGAACCTGGTTAAGCTCTCCCGAGTCTGCAGCGAGAGCACCACTCCTGTGGCCCCGCCCGCTAGCGCGACAAGCGGCAACGATTTTGATCCGATGACGTCTAACTGATGCAAAAACTCTTCGGCCTCAAAGGGCCAGTTAAAAATCGCGCCTGCGACACGCCAGCAGAACTTCCCAAAATCCCCGAACCACTCCAGGAATTTTACAACGGGTTGTGTAATGGCGATAGGCGTGTCGTCCATGTTAGCGGGCGTTATTCGCAGTGGGCATTAGTTCTCATACTAAAGGTAGCGCGTCGTGCTTGTTTTTCTCTTCTTTCCGAGATCTATCGGATTGGCACTCATAACGAAATAAACATAGAGAGGATAGTGGCGGGATGAACACCCTTGCCGCCACAGGGTTCCTGGTCAATTTGCAACCGCCTCCGAATTACTATATGATTCCAAGAAGGTATGGAGGCTATGAAGAAGGCTGGCGAGTGCGGATACAAACTCGCGCGGAAGGCTGCATCTGCTTAACTCGCTGCCCAGCCGCCGGGTCATTCTTCGGGCCGCTTTAAAATCGCCCGTGTGCGCCACGCTTGGCGCTCTCTTTGCGGGTACCGATTCGAGCGGCGGATCAGCGACAAGCGTGGGATCGCAGAGGCCTTATGCGGATGGGCGACCCTCTGCAACCTTGCGTGTAGACGCCGTCGATCATGGCCCGATCATCCGGCACGGTAGTGGGCCAGTTCAGTGCGATTACCTGGGCGCTCGTGAAGCGATTTGCTTTCGATCCGGCCATACCTACTATCTCCACTATGATGGCGCGGGGCCGACAGGGTGGCGAGCTTGTCTGGCAGTCAGTCACAACCTTCGACATTGGGAACTCAAAGGGCCGGTCCTAGACCTTGGCGAGCCCGGTAGCGATGATGCCGGAACAGCAAGTTCTCCGTGGACCGTGTTTGATGGCAAGTGGTGGCATATGTTTTATGTGGGATGTCGAACCACCAGTGCGGCGCCCAATCGTATTCCCGCTGTTCCTTATTTCACGCTGGCGGCGAAGAGCCTTCATCCCTATGGTCCTTGGGAGAAGCAGAGGGATGTTGTACCGTTCCACACAAAGCCGGGCACGTATTACGCCGACACCGCTAGTCCTGGACAAATCGTCAGGCAAGGCGACGAATACATTATGTTCTTCAGTGCTGCTGCGTTTACAGATGAATCGAGAAAGCATCTGCTACGGACTTTGTCGATTGCACGGACAAAGAATCTGGACGGAGAATGGACAATCGATGATCAACCGGCGCTTCCGCCTGAACAGCAGATTGAGAACTCCGCTCTGTATTTCGAGCCATCCAATCGGACGTGGTTTCTCTTTACCAACCATATTGGGCTGGACGACGATGGTGAATACACAGAAAGCATCTGGGTGTACTGGAGCCAGGATCTAAATCACTGGAATCCAGAACGACGCGGCGTTGTGCTGGATCAGAGCAATTGCAAGTGGAGCAAGCGATGCATAGGGATGCCATCGGTGGTGAAGGTGGGCCGGCGGTTGGCGCTCTTCTATGATGCGTCTACCACACGGAGCGGCAACATGGGACGCGATGTTGGCATGGCTTGGTTGAGTTTGCCCTTGAAGGTTGGCGATCCCGTTTGAATAACCTTCCGATTGCCTTACCTTGTCAGTTCGGCTTTTCACCCGTTGGATCGAATTCTTCCAGAATATTTTCGCCGATCTGATCCGCATAGTGATCAGCAAGAACGCTGGATGCGCCCATCCGCCGCTGGATCTCCTTACCAAGCTCAGTCTTGGCGGTGCCTATTGGTGTCTCGGCGTCCCACAGGCGTTTCTTCTCGGTTTCAACGGCGGCCCGCAAGCGCTCTGTCGCGGTCTTCTTTTCCTGCTCAGTTGGCGAATCGCTGTACAACGGTTCCAATTCCTTCGATCCCAGCATCTCCGACAAATGCGGATAGCAAGTCTCATAGATCACAGCGCGAGTCTCTTCACCCATTTCGTTCAACTCTAGATCACCGGCTTCGTTCAGACCGAAATCCAGCATGCATCCTGCGATTGGATGAAGCATGTCGGGCTCGGCGGCGCCCCATTCATCCAGTTGAACAATTGCATCTCTCTTGGTAACTGCGGCCACAACGGAACAGTCGCCGTTGGGCCAGCGGCAAAGAAATAGTCCAGCTTCGTTGAACTCGTCGAGCGGATCTTCGTCCTCCCACTCCGAATCATCAGGCTCAACTGGTTCCAAACGGCTGGGTTGGCTAATGAGCAGGTCTAATGGTGGCAGTTCACCAAACCCACTCGCCGACTGCTCCTCGCCGATCATACTGGCTACAATCTGCATTTTTAATTGCTCTAGCAGGGGATGGGCCCGGAGTATTTCGCCGATGCAGTCTTGAATGGACGTTACGTCTTCGGCGACCTCTTCATCCGTCATCGGGTGTGCGGATTCGTCTTCCGAGTTGTGATGATCGACGGGATTCTGAACGTTTGCCTGGGTCAGTTGGCGACCGACTTTTAGGATGTTCGGTAATTGCGCGGGATCGAATTGGATTCGGATGGCCACATCAATGTAATGGATGGATTCAGTCATATCTTTCGCGGTTTCCCAGTACCTTCGATTATCGAACGCCGGTTACAAGTTGGGCGAGCGCGGCCCACTGCTTCGATGGCTAATGTTCCTGAATTGCAATTCTCGGTGTAGTCGTGCGATCTTGTTCAGCATGAGTGATTCACCGTGCCTTCGCAGTGTAGTGTCCACAAATAACTAGAGCTTCTCCTGGATGGATTCGACTGTGGCGGTCCAAACGAAGGGCTTGGGATCTTGATTCCAGGCGAGGAGGAAGGCGTCGATGGATTCCTCCAAGTCGGTCACGCTGCGGAACACGCCACGGCGGATGGCCTTGTTGTCGAGGTGATCGAACCATCGCTCCAATAGATTGAGCCAACTGGAGCTAGTCGGAACGAAGTGAGGCACGAAGCGGGGATGACGTTTCAGCCACTCCCTTATTTTCTTGTGTTTATGTGTGCCGTAATTGTCCATGACCAGATGTAACGGCACCTTGCCGGGGAACTCCCGGTCCAGGCGCCGCAGGAATTTCAGAAACTCCTGATGCCGGTGTCGGCTATGGCACTCGCCGATGACTCTACCGCGTAACGTGTCCAGAGCGGCGAACAGAGTCGTTGTTCCGCGAGCTGCCACGCGACGGCCTCTTTGACCGCCTGCGCTTTGCGCCTCTTCGATGATGCCCTCCTCCCTTAGGAAGTCATCGAGGCTCGAACTCATATGTTTCTTGCTCATTGCTCCAACTCCTTCTTGCGCTTCCGCGCCGTTTCCAAATCCTCATCCGGCTTCAATACCGAACGCTGCGAAGACCGTTCCATTTGAGGACTTTGAGGAAGTTTTTTTCGCATAGTCGATGGATGGCATCGATCACGTCATATGCTAGACGCTGAAAAGCATTCTCTCAATCAGTGACGCACTCGCATGGACCTGGAACACATCTTGATCTTCAAATGTTGGTTGCAGAACCGTAGGCATAGTCGTCCCAAGCTCGTTTCCCTGAAGCGCCAGTCAATCCAGTGTAGGCCTCCTGAGAGTCGATATCGCCGACAATGGCCCAAAGGGGGCTGCCTGGGCATCTAGGACGCTTGGCTGCCCTCTATCCTCTTTTAGTAGTTGGATCGATTTTGGTATATAGATGGGCATGCTTATTCGATGGATGCTTTTGCTGTTGGCGGTGCGGGTTAGCGCGGAGGTGACCTATTCGCGCGATGTGGCGCCGATTCTTTATCGGCATTGCACGGGGTGTCATCATCCGAACGACATTGCGCCGATGTCGCTGATGGACTACAGGGCGGCGAGGCCTTGGGCGAAGGCGATTCGGGAGGCGGTGCTGCAGAAGAAGATGCCGCCTTGGTTCGCGGATCCGAGTGTTGGGCATTTTGCGAATGACTTGAGTCTGAGCGAGGCGGAGCGGCGGACGATAGTCGAATGGGTGGATGAAGGGGCGAAGGCGGGGCTTGAGAGCGATTTGCCGGTTGCGCCGGTATATGTCGATGGCTGGCACATTGGGAAGCCGGATGTGGTGATTGATATTGGGCAGGACCATGTGGTGCAGAGTTCCACGAGAGACGAGTATGTCTACTTTACCGTTCCGACGGGTTTCACTGAAGGGCATTGGGTGAAGGCGGTGGAGTTGCGGCCGGGGAACAGGAAGGTTGTTCATCATGCGCATGCGGGTGTAGTGGCGGAGGGCGCGCCGAAAGCTAAGGCCACGGCAGCAGCTCCGAAGGGGCTGACGTTTGCGGATTACATCATGAAGACCAGTGATGGGTTGCGGCATATGAAAGCGGATTCGCCGGTGGTGAACGATGCGTGCGCGTATACGGGGCCGGACATTGACAGGCTGCATATTGCGGGCGAGGGATCGCTGGGGTCGTATTTGCCGGGGATGCCGCCGGATCGGTATCGGGATGGAATGGCGAAGTGGATTCCGGCAGGGGCACAGTTGCGGTTTCAGATTCACTATCATGCGCCGGAGGGCAGTGCGGCGACGACGACGGACAGGACGAGTGTGGGGCTGATTTTTGCGGATGGGCCGCCCGCGAAGCCGTTGCGACGCATGGATATTGATAACGACTTTTTCGCACTGCCAGCGGGGAGCGCGGACCAGGAAGTGAGGCAGTGCGCGACGTTTCCGACGGATTCGTTGCTGTTATCGCTGACGCCGCATATGCATTACCGGGGGAAGGACGCGCGGTTTGAGGTTGTGCGGCCGGGCGCGGGTGCGCCGGAGGCTTTGCTGGTAGTGCCGAGGTATGACTTCAACTGGCAGTTGAAGTATGAGCTGAAAGAGCCGGTTTTTGTGCCAAAAGGGAGCCGGTTGGTGATTACGTTTCACTACGACAACAGCGTTAATAATAACGCGAACCCGGACGCCGCGAAAACGGTGCGGTGGGGCGAGCCAAGCGAAGAGGAGATGATGAGCGGCTGGGTGGATTACGTTGAAGTCGCTCCGCGTTTTTAAGTTTTCGCCAGTTCGTATAGGTATTCGATGTGCCAGAGGGCGGCTTCGTCCATGCCTTTGACCTTGGGATTGGCGGAATCGATCAAATAGTATTCGTTCGGGGCGTGGGCGCCATTGCCGTGGCCGAGGCCGAAGTGGCCGGCGGGTTTGTTGAGCGGGCCGCCGGTGAAAATGTAGCCGGGCCAGGAGCCGGCGAGGCGGGGCCAGATGATGGGGTTGTAGCCGGCGCGCAGGTAGACTTCCTTTTGCGCGCGGATGAGCGCCGATTTGGGGTCAGTGCTGGTTGGATCGTAACCGCCGGTCATGTTGACTTCGATGTCGGAGAAGCCGTGTTTGGCCAGGTGTTCCTTGAGCGCGGCGAGCGCGCCCGCCGCTGTCATATCGGGCACAAGGCGCATGTCGATCTTGGCGACGGTCCGGTGTGGGAGGATGGTTTTTCCGCCAGGGCCAGTGTAGCCGCCGACTAAGCCTTCGATGTTAATGGTGGGTTTGGAGACGAGTAACTCAAGAGACTCAAGATAGTCGACGTCGTGGACCCAGTGAGTGACACCGAGTTGCTTTTTCACCATGTCTTCGCTTTGGCGTTGAGAGGCTTCGCGAATCATGGCTTTTTCGGCGGGAGTGAGAGAGCGGGCTTTTTCGGCGAAATAAGGGATAGCAGGAGTGTGGCCATCGGGTCCAACGAGAGTGGCCAGCGCCATGACTAAGCGCCAGGCGGGGCTATCGACACGAGCCTCATTGCTGGAATGTAAATCCTGCTGCGGGCCACGGCCCCATTTTTCGCCGCTAGAGACGAGCTCGAGTTCGACGACACCTTTTGCGCCCAGATCAATGTTGAGACTGCCATCAAGGGTTTGACCAGCCATAGGCATGTAAACGCCGGTGGTTTTGGTCATAGATGCGAGAATGTCTGGCCGGTGGACGACTTGATGAAAATGCGGCGAGCCGATTTCTTCTTCGCCTTCGCAGACGAAGACAAGATTGACGGGGAGCTTGCGGCCAGTATCCTTGAAAGCCTTGATGGCGGCTAGAAAAGTGGCTTGCGGACCTTTGGTATTGACGGCGCCGCGGCCAACGATGCACTTCCCTACCCCGGGCTTATCGACCAAGGCAGCGTCGAGCGGAGGAGAAGACCACTCGGAGGCGTCAAACTGCTTGACGTCGTACATGAAGTAGATACCGACGGTTTTGGGGGCGCCGGAATCGAGAACCGCATAGGCGCCGGGCATGCCATCGGTGGAAACTTTGGCGATTTGATCGAAGCCGGCTTCCTTGAGCATTTCCATCATGAGCTGACAACCTTCGTTCATGCCGCGGTTTTCGGCGGCGATGGAGGGCTGCTTGATCCAGGTTTGGATGCGCTTGACGGATTCGTCGTGGCGCTTATCGATCTCGGCTTTGAAACTCTCCATTTCCAGAGCACGAGCGCCGGCGATTTGGGAGGCCGCGCTGAGAGTGGCCATGCCACCGGCGAGGCTTTCGAGGAAGTTACGTCTATGCATTGTGTGTTCTCCTTTCGTGCGTTAGAAGATAAGGCGCGCGGCGATTTCGACTTCGCGCGGATCTTGTGAAGAGGTCAATGTGCCAAACGCCGCCGTTCCGAAGCTGGCGTTGGGATAGTTGAAGTTTGGATGATTGAGAGTGTTGTAGAACTGGCCACGGAGCGAGAAATTGGCGCGTTCGCGGATCTTAAAGTTGCGGACGAGGGAGGTATCCAAGTCCCAGAGGTTTGGGCCGTTGATGATGTTGCGGCCGGCATTGCCAAAGGTTCCGGCGGGCGCAGCGGTGAAGGCGGCGGTGTTGAAGAATTCTTGCGGATTCTTGGGACCGGAGTTGGGGTTGGCGCCAGCCACGACGTTGGGACGATCTTCGTTGTTGAGCGTGCCGCTGTTGTTGGTTGTGTAATACGGCGTTAGGGGAGTGCCGGTGGAGGCGGTGAAGAGCGCCGAGAGTTGCCAACCACCGATGATTTTAGAAAGAATTCCGTTGGTGACGAATTTGCGGCCGGGGCCGAAGGGGAGTTCATAGACGGGGCTAAACACACTGCGGTATTTCACGTCGAAATCGGAACGGCCGCGCTCGCCTTGCAGGTTGTAGGAGTTTTGGGGGATGGTGGCGGAAGCAAGGGTACTGGTTGAGACACCGTTGCCGTCGTCGATGGAACGACCCCAGGTGAAGGACCAGAGGAATGATAGCCCGCCACTAAAGTGTTTGTCGAGCTTGGCTTGGAGTGAGTTGAAATCGGCGTTGCCAACGCTTTCAATGAAAGTGATGTTGGCGAAGCTGGGATACGGGCGCGGATTGACGACGGTGGCGCTGCCGGAGGGAAGCGGCTGATTGATGTTGAGCTGCACGGGCAGGTGGGTGCCCTTAGTGCCGAAGTAACTGACATCGAGAACGAGATTTTTGACGAGCTCGCGCTGGATGCCGACGCTCCACTCATCGACGGTGGCGGTCTTGAAGTTCTGAGCGATGCCGGTGATGGTGACGGAGCTGCCCGCACTACCGGCGAATGGATTGGAAAGTGAAAGGGGAGACGCCAAGGTTGAGGTAAAGGTTTGCAAGTTGCGGATTGGATATTGATAACTCATGGCGAGCAGCCCGTTGCCGGCAGTTTGGAAGTTATAGAAGACGCCCGCTCCGCCTCGCACAACGGTCTTACTGTCGCTGGTGGGTTGCCAAGAGAAGCCGAAGCGGGGAGCGAAATCGTTGTAGCGGCTGTTGTAGAGATTGCTGGGCACGCCATTCTTTCCTGCTACGATGACGGCGCCCGTGGTGGGGTTGAAGCTCGACTGATTGTCGTGTTGTTCGGTGACGGGCGTATCGAGCTCCCAACGGAGACCGAAGTTGAGGGTCAAATTGCGGGCGATTTTGTAATCGTCTTGCGCGAAGACTGCGTTGGCGTAAGCCTTATTGTAAAAGCGTGGAGCGGTGGGGTCGGTGGTGGACTGGAACGGGAGGCCCAAGAGAACGTCGGCCAGTGCATAGCCCGAGGTGGGGCGTCCGGTGGAACTTGGGGTTCCGCTGGTGAAGCTATAGCTGCCGAGACCATAAGCGACGTAGTAATCCGTTACGCGATAGAGCATGAGATCTGCGCCATATTTGATGGTGTGTTTGTCGTGGGTCCAGATGAGGGCGTCACCGAGGATGAAGTGATCGTCGTAACGTTTTTGTGGAAGGTTGGTAGCGCCTCCTATAGTGGCATAGCCGGTGATGGAGGCGGGAGGGACGCCAGTATTGTTGGTGGTGGCGCCGTTGAAGGCGTTGATGCCGTAAGTGGCGTTGAAATTGATGTTGGTGTCTTGCATGGTGCGGGGTTGCACGAGACGGCCCATACCAGCGCGGAACTCGTTGACCAGGCTGGGGGAGAAAACGTGCGTGTAGGTAGAGCCGTAGAGCTGGGAGGTTTGATTGGTATAGCAGCCAAAGTTGGGGAGGACGCGGGCGCTACAGAGCGTGTTGGATGGTTCGAAGGCAGGGTCGTTGAAGTAGTTGAGGGTGATGGCGAGAGTGTTGTTCTGGTTGAAGGAATGGTCGAGACGCAAAGCGAATTCGTTCATTGTTTCTTGTCTGATCTCGCTGAAGAGGTAGTTGTTCGCTGGAACCGCTCCGGCAGCGGTGGGGAAAGTGGGTGCCGGAAAATAACTGAGCAAGCCTAGGCCCGCCCGGCTCAACATACTTGTGGGAATCATGTTACCGGGAAAGGCGACGGGCGCGAGTTTGCCAGTGCTGGGGTTGACGGCGAAGACGCCGGGCTCATAGATGGGAGTGGGCAGGGCGCTGAAGTTGCCGGTGGCGAAGCCGGGCAGCGGCACGGTGGCGAGAGTTTCGATATCCTGGCGCGAGCGCAAGCCTTCGTAACTGAAGAAGGCGAATGTTTTGTCTTTCTTAATGGGCCCGCCGACGGTGCCGCCGAATTGATTGCGCTTAAAGGGAGGGGTGGGCGTGGTGGGAGAGAGGAAGAAATTGCGCGCGTCCATGTAGGAGTTGCGAACGTATTCGAAGAGAGTGCCGTGAAATTGGTTGGTGCCGGCTTTGGTGGTTACGACGACTTGTCCGCCGGAGCCATAGCCATACTCGGCGGGATAAACGCCGGTGAGGAGTTTGAATTCCTGAATGTTATCGACAGACGGACGGACGTTGGGAGCGCTGACGTTGGCGTCGTTGTTATAGAAGCCGTTCAAGGTGAAGTTGTTGGAGACTTCGCTTGAGCCGGCCACGTTGATGCCACCACGAAAACTGAGGGTTGAATTTTGGACAGGTGGATAGGCGCCAGGGACAAGAGTGGCAAGGGAATAGAATTGGCGGCCGTTGAGGGGCATCTCAACGACTTTCGTATTGTCTACAACCTGGCCGACTTCGGATGAGTCAGTCTGGACGGCGGGTAATTGACTGGTTACTTCGACGGTCTCAGAGGCGCGACCGATGGCGAGAGTGAAATCAAGGCGAGCGACTTGATCGACTTGCAGAGTAATGTTGTTTTCGACTGACTTTTTGAAGCCGACGGCTTCGACTGTGACGTCGTATGGGCCGACGGGGAGGAGCGGAGCGGTGTATTCGCCGGCTTTGCTGGTGAGGATGGAGTGCGAAATATTTGTGCCGGTATTTCGGACGACCACTATGGCGCCGGCGATGGCTGCCTGGGAGGGATCGGTTACGATGCCGGTGATGGTGGCCGTGGGTGTTTGCGCGAGGAGCGCAGACGCGGAGATCAAAAGACAGACGAATAGTTTGTTTCTGGAAAACATAGTTAGCCCCTTAAAGCGTTGGCGGAAAAACAAGGCGCCGGATTTACTCGCAACTTTAGCGTTGGCGGGGACCGTGAGTTCTGAACCGAGGAGTCAGAAGCAACTTCGGAGTTGAGCGGTCGATCAGAGGTTACTAACGAACGTTTTTGTAGAGTAACATAAATCCGGGCGAGTTGGGCCCGGGTGTGCGATGTAGAGAAAGGGCAGTATCAGTCTTTCTGAAAAAGCGGGTACAGACAGACGCGCCTCTTCCAGTTCTTTATAGTTTGCGATTTGATCCACGGCGCTTAAGTCTGTCCCCCGTTTTTTCCGAAAGACCGCTGGCGGCCATTTCGTCGGGCCGTTCGCACTCGCCGCCGCGTGCGCGCGTTTATTCGTTGGCGATGAGAGCACTCCATTCTTTGAAAGAGTAAAGGTTTTGGACGGAGGTGCTTTTGCCCCAGGAGACGGCTGCCTCAGTGATTAAGTGCTTGTATTCAGGAGGGACGGAGCCGACGAAGTTATAGGTGCGGAGGACCCAATGGCCCTCTCTTAGCGTGCGGCGGAGCTGGGCGTTGCTGGGAGTCCTCTCATAGACGATGGTCTTGCCTTTTTCGACGCCGATGTTGACAGTCTGCGCGAGTGAGGGGACGCTGGCAGCGAGCGTCGGTGGCGTGGCGGCCGCCAGAATGGGGAGCAGCTCGTCGAGATCCTTCTCCCAATCGATGTTTGGGCCGGGTTCGGCGGGCTCGGGTTCCGGCGGTGGTGATTTTTTGCGCATGGCTTTTTCCTTGGCTAGGTTGAAGCGCTCGAGATCGAGGTCGAAGCGGCGTTTTTGCAATTCGAAATGTTGCCGCCAACGGTCTTCATTGGTCTTTTGTTTCTTGAGTTTATAGAGATCGTTGAGGGAACGGCTGTAGGCACGCGCGGCGGTGGTGCGGTAGCGGTCGAGGAGTTCCATTTCGTGGAGGTCGCGGTCTACCCAATCGGCGGGGTGGGCTTTCTTGATGTGGAGGTCTGCTTCGAAATTATCGCAGGCTCGCTCGCGGCGGAGGAGAATCCATTGGTCGTGCACGGTGCGGGTGACGATGCCGGCGGATTGTTTACTGCCAGGCGTATGTTCGGCGAAAGCGTCTTCGAGAAGTTCGAAGAAGTAGTCGGGGTTTTCGTCGTCGAGAAAGAGAGTGGTGGCGGTGGCGCCGTGCTTGAGATGGTTCAGGCAGGACGGAGATTTGAGAGATTGATCGTTTACGAGAGGCATTGGATATGCGTCCTTTCGGGACTATGATCCAACCATGGGCGTTCTCGGGAATCAAGAAATTGCTTGTAAGTTACTGAGATTGTTGGAAATAAAAAATCGGGTGGGGCTGGAGTGCGCCCTTGGGCTGAGACACGCAAATTCGGGACAGGTAACCGCTCGCTGATTATAGCTCGACGGATTTGGTTTTAGAGTGCAAAATGAGTGTGGCTGGCGAAGCGGAAGCGAGCAATGCA
>Ga0302319_10022020_pt1 | contig 11456 bp, 10 predicted proteins | sample Bog_T0_2_FD_203319 | JGI IMG/M metagenome (GOLD analysis project Ga0302319, IMG submission 203319) | Peat permafrost microbial communities from Stordalen Mire near Abisko, Sweden - Bog_T0_2 | ecosystem: Environmental > Terrestrial > Soil > Wetlands > Peat | place: Sweden: Abisko, Stordalen Mire...
GCGGCGAAGTTCTCGTCGGCGATCTCAAGGGCGTGCGCCTGGTGGCCAGCCCGAAGGAAGTTCGCTCCGAGGGATACCACGGTACGCCGGGCGTTGACGCCGGTGATGTTGTTCTCGCGCAAAACCATGATTTTCCCGCCGTCGTTCAGCCTTACCTGGACCAGCCGGTGACGATGAAGTCGCTGTCGCAGCTGACGCGCGCCATCGTCGCCTTCTATCGCGCGCATGACCGGCCCGTGGTTAACGTCTACGTGCCGCAGCAGGCCATCACCTCCGGCTACGTGCAGATCGTCGTGGTTGAGAGCCGCGTGGAAAAAGTCGAGGCGACCGGCGCGAAGTGGTTCTCCAACGACATGCTGCGCCACGAGGTCACGCTCCGTCCCGGCGAACCGATCAGCGGCCAGCAGGTGCGCAATGATGTCGCGTGGATCAACCGCAATCCGTTTCTCCAGGCCGACATGCTCATGGCGCCGGGCGACACGCCGGGCACGACCGACCTGCTGCTGCGCACGCAGGACCGCTTCCCGTTGCGCCTCTTCGCCGGTTACGAAGACAGCGGCAACCGCTACACCCAGGACGACCGCATTCTCACCGGTTTCAACTACGGCAATCTCTTCGGCGTCGGCCAGCAGGTCTCCTTTCAGTACACGCAGGCGCCGGACAAGAACGATTTTCAGTCGGAATCGGGCACGTACATCGTCCCGCTGCCTTGGCGGCACCAGCTCACGATCTTCGGCAGTTACGCGTCGACCTCCGCCACGCTGGGCGATGTGTTCAATTCCGGCGGCGTTAATTGGCAGATCAGCGGGCGTTATGAAATTCCCCTGCCCGCCACGGCGAATTACACGGAGTCGGTCATCCTCGGCTACGATTTCAAGCGCAACAATAACAGCCTGCTCTTCGGCGTGGCGTCGATTTCCAACACGACGGCTGACGTGAACCAGTTCGTCTTCGGCTACCAGTCTGCGTTGAAGGATGACTGGGGCTCGACGTCGTTCGGCGCGACCGGCTTTTGGAGTCCCGGCAATTTCTCCGCCTACGATAACGACGAGGATTATCAGCAGCAGCGGCTCGAGGCCGACTCGAGCTACGTCTATGGCCAGCTCACGCTCGATCGCGTGACGCGCCTGCCGTATGATTTCACATGGGAGCTAAACGGGATGGTTCAGGAAGCGAATGCGAATTTGCTGCCGAGCGAGCAGATCGGTCTCGGCGGCTACGCCACTGTGCCCGGCTACGAAGAGCGCGAGGTCAACGGCGATAACGGCTTTCTCATCGGCACGCAGCTTCTCGCCCCGCCGGTCAGCATCGGCGAGGCGATGGGCTGGACGAAGGGCTTCGACGACCATCTGCAATTCCTCGCCTTCCTCGACTACGGCGGCACGAGCCTGCACACGGTGACGGATGCGGACATCAACCCGAACACGAACCTGCTCGGCGTCGGCCCCGGCCTGCGCTACACGATCAATACCAACGTCTCGCTGCGGTTCGATTACGGCTTCCAGTTGCTCCAGACCGGCTACGGCACCGGCGAACACTCGCGCGGCCACGTCGGCTTGGTCATCAGTTACTGATTGCAATCACAACTTCTATGCACAACACTATGAATGCCCCTGTGAGACTACCCCGGTTCATCACTATCGCTGTGCTCGCCTTGGCCTCGGCCCTGACCGCGACCGCCGGCACGATCGACGCCACGGTCTTTTCCGTGTCCGGTGATGCCCAGTTCGCGCCGCCCGGCTCCAATCATTTCGCGCCGATGACGAAGGGCCAGACGCTGCCCGTCGGTTCCACCGTCCGCACGGGCGACAACGGTATCGCAGTGTTGGTGACCACGCCCGGTTCTGCCGTGCAGGTCGGCAATGATTCCGTGCTCAAGATCAACGCGCTCGCCTTCAAGAAGACGGACGGCGATGTCTCGCAGCGCGAGGCGCACCTGCAATTAACGTCCGGCGTTGTCAGCGCGCTGATCGATCCTTCCACACCGAAGGTGACCGACTTCCAGGTGGCCACGCCCGAAGGCGCCGCCGCCGCTCGCGGCACGTATTTCGCGGTGCTCGTCTATCACGGCAAGACTTATGTCGGCGTGAAAGAGGGCAAGGTTGGCGCGGTTGCTAACGGTAATTGATCGTGCGATCTTTCGGGATGCACGTTGTTCGCATCGCTTTGGTGGTCGCGCTGGCTTCGGTCTGGCTCGTGCCCTTCATGCTGAAAAGCCAGGCTGATACTCATACGGTAATCCCCGCCGGCAATACCGCCGCGCTCGGGTCGACCACGGCTCCTGCGGATGACACGCCGCAGAGCAAGATTCTGCATGAGGCCCTGTCCCAGGAGACCCGCGATACACTCCAGCAGGCGATGAACTCGTCCGGCAACTAGCGGATGACCAAGCGGCGAAAATGCCGCGGGCTTAGTCCGAAGCTCCGCTTGAACATTTTCGAAAACGTGTAGAGGTCGGGATAACCGATCATCGCGGCGATGTCGCCGATGAGCCGGTTGTGATCGCGCAGTAAATACGCGGCCTGGTTCATCCGCACCTGCATCAAGTATTGGACCACCGGCAGGCCGAAGAAGCGCTTGAACTCGGTGCACAGGTGCGGCACCGACCAGCCGACGCGGCGGGCGAGATCGGACAAGCGCAGCTTCTCCGCGAACCGCTCCTCCACGTAGGCCCGTAGCGCGAGCAATTCCGTCGGTGCGAGCTGTTCGGTCTTGTGGAAGACATACCGCGCGAGACGGCGAATAAAATTCTCGAACAAATTGCGCAGCACCGTCTCGTCCGGCCGCCGCCAGCCATTGAGCTCCGCCGCCGTTTCCAGCAGGAAGTTCTCGAGGATAAGCGGATCGCCCAACGAAAAAGCCTGTCCGACAGGAATCCGTGCTGCACGCAGCATGCGTGGAATGTCGCGGCCGGCGCAGTGGAACCACGAGTGATCCCACGGCCCGGATCGCGAACCATAATAATGGCCATCCCGCGGCGTCCAGATCACGAGCGATCCGGCAGGCCGCTCGAATTCGCCCAATTTGTCGCGAATGCGCGTCTTATGATGGAAAAGCATGAAGAGATAATCGCCGGTGCCCTCCGGTCGATCCACAAAGCCAGGCCGCATGCCTTCGTGCAGGCCGAGACGGTGCAATCGAAAGGACTTCCCCGCGGTTTCACGCACGACATGGAGCTTGAGAGGCTTCATAGGTGAAGATATTCCATCTTTTTGCCGAGACAGTCCATTCCCAATAAGAGCCCCGGGGTTAAGATGGACTCCATGCCCTCTTCTTCGTTCAACGGCCTGGGTTGCAACCTGGGAAATCTGTCACTGCTGTCCAACGCGCGGACGCGCTCCATCAGTCCGGAAAATTTCACCGGCGAGAAAGGCAAGGGCGGCATGGCCACCGAGGGAACCGGCGCCCAGTGCGCGCGCGACCTCGGCCGTGGCTGGAAGATCTCGCCGTCCATCGTGATCGAGCCGGGCGAAGTTCGTGAACTGGCCAATATCGAAGGTCCCGGCGCGATCCAGCAAATCTGGATGACCATTGGCGGCACTCCCTGGCGTCACCTCATCCTGCGCATTTACTGGGACGACCAGGAGCAGCCGTCGGTCGAGTGCCCCGCCGGCGATTTCTTTGCCTCGGGCTGGGGCAAATTCGCGCAGGTCTCGTCGCTGGCCGTGTGCGTGAATCCGGGCAACGCCTTCAACAGCTACTGGGAGATGCCGTTTCGCAAACGCTGCCGGATAACGATGACGAACATTGGTCTCGAGAAGAAGACGCTCTACTACCAGATCAACTACGCGCTGACCGAGGTACCCGACAACGCGGCGTATTTCCACGCGCAATTCCGCCGCACCAATCCCCTTCCCTACAAGGAGGTCTACACCATCCTTGACGGCGTTCGCGGCCATGGCCATTTCGCCGGCGTCTACATGGCGTGGGGCGTCAACAACAGCGGTTGGTGGGGCGAAGGCGAGATCAAGTTCTACCTCGATGGCGACGGCGAGTTCCCCACCATTTGCGGCACGGGCACGGAGGACTATTTCTGTGGCTCATACAATTTCGAGAACCAGGTGACGAAGCAGTACCAGGAATTCACCACGCCCCACGCCGGGCTCTCGCAAGTGCTCCGGCCCAACGGCGTCTATGACGCGCAGACGCGCTTCGGCATGTACCGCTGGCACATCGTCGACCCGGTGCGCTTTCAGAAAGATTTGCGCATCACGATCCAGGCCCTCGGCTGGCGTAACGGCGGGCGCTACCTCCCGCTGCAGGACGACATCGCCTCGACCGCCTTCTGGTACCAGACGCTGCCCACCGCGCCCTTCCCCGCCCTGCCCGACCGCGACTACCTCGAGGTCATCTAAAGCCGCGATAAAGCCGCTCGCCGATTTCGCAGCGAGCCGCTATATTTCGAGAACTCGCGGAGTTAGCTTAGCGGTAGAGCAGGTCCTTTACACGGACAAGGTCGGGGGTTCGATCCCCTCACTCCGCACCCCTCTTTCCGCGCAACCATTGCGTCTCCGGCATGTCTTTAATATTGTCGCGGATGCGCGGCGGTGATATGCGCAGGTTGATGCGTTGTCTTTTTCTGGTTCTTGGCGTGCTGGGCCTTCTCGTGGCCGGGTACGCGCGCGCCCAGGACACGGTGCAGGAATTCAGTGGCACCGGCGAGACGACCACGGGGATGTTCACGGTCGGCGACCGCTGGGAAGTGCGCTGGAACGCGCGGCAGGCGATCAGCGTCGCGGCCATGTCCTCCAATGGCACGCTCGTGGCCGGCGCATCGGGCGTCCTGCGCGGATCGCTCTTCGTCCCGACGGGCGGACAGTACTATCTCAAGATCACCGACGGCACGGTGGCAACCCCAGCGCCAGCGCCCGCAACGAACGCGCCACCGGCCACCACCAACTCCGTGCCCGAGCCGGTGTCGGTCGTACCCATGCCGAGTGACACCCAGGCGCCCAGTGTTTCGTGGCACCTGCAGGTGCTTCAACTGGCCCAGACCGTTTCCTCGACCGACAGTCTCACCGTCTACTCGCCGTATTTCAGCGTGCCGGATTCGGCCGTCACTGCGCCGGCCGCGCCGCCTCCGCCGCCGTCGCCGGTCCTGTCGCCCGACCAGGTAAGCTCGCTGGTCACGATCAAGGGCGACAGCATGTCCGGCAGCGGATTTTTGCTGCGCGCGACCGAGGGCGTGTACGTCGTCGCGCATCTGCGGTTGGTTGCCGACAATCCCAACCTGCAGATCACGACCCTCGCCGGCGCGGCCTTGAAGATCCTATCGATGAAGGCTGCGTCCGACCGGAACATCGCCTTGATCGCCGTGCAGGACGACAACTTCAAGTGCCTGACGGCACCCACGGGCAGCGACACGCCTCCCGCGCTGGGCGATTACGTGCTCATCCCGGTTCTTGGACAAAGCGACCCGACCGCAGCGCGGGTCGGCCACATCGTCAACCTGGGCACGACGCGCATCGACTTCGACGGCGGCATCCGCATGTCGAGCAACAGTGCGCCGGTCATTCACGCCGCCTCGGGCAAGGTACTCGGAATCGTCACGGCGGAGAAGGGCATCGATCTTACGGAAACCACGGCCAAGGCGTGGCTGGACAACCCGGTGCCGGGAGAGGAAAACCTCGCTCCCTATTTCGGCCTCCTGCTGACGAACGTCACCGCGTGGGAGCCGCTCGATCTTGGAAAATTCCAGAACGAGAGCGCGTTCCTGAAGGATTTTCACAACACGACACGCGCCCTCGACTCCTACCTCAACGGTCATCGCCGGCTGCCGCAAGAGGCTCCGGCCAATTCTTACGGGGCGCCGGACAGCCGCTCCTATAAAAGCAACGCCCAGCTCGTGACGGCGAGCGACACCTACCATAAGCAAGCCCTGGATGTGCCTGACGGCCAGCCGCTCGACGGCCAGACGCTGGAAGCAACACGCGAGCTGCTCGACGACCTGCAAACCATCGCCAAGTCGAACGTGGATCAATTGCAGGCGATGTCTCCGCTATACTCGGTCAATCGCCGCCGCGCAAAGGAGGAGCTGGCGTATCGCCAGGCTCTCCAGGTCCAGCTCAACGGCTACTCCGATGATATCTCGCGCCTGAGCAAGATCGCGCAGACGCGTTAGCAGCGGACCACCACTTGCACTGGCGCGGAACTGAGCGAGACTAGCTGCGATTATGAGTACAACGACCCATTCCACCGCTTCCGCCACTTGGGAGCAGACTTTTTCGCAACTGTTCGAGGCGAGCGTTAAGAAATATCAAGCCGGCCACCAGAAAGCCGCTGGACTTCTCGACGAGAAAGACGCCACTTTTCTTTCCACGATCGGCTACACAATCCAGGAGTTCTTTGACTTCGTGGAGGATTATGCGCGCGGCGGCGAACCGACGCTGGAGACGGCGCTGAAGATCGCTGCCGTGCGGCGCGACTATTTCCTCAACGAGCAGGGTGGCGTGCGCTCGAAGCATGTGATCGACATGGACAAACTGCCGTCGAAGGACGCCCAGGTGGATGGCATCGGCTGGCTGCCGCGGCTCATCCCGAAGGCGGAGGCGAAGCTGCGCGGGGAAATGCCGCCGGACTTGATGTATGGCTGCGGCGGCGACCGGCGGTTCTTCCGCGAAAACAAGATCGACCCGGCCGAACTGCTGCGCGTGACGTGGACAGCCTCGGGCAACCACGCCGAGATCATCGCGTGGGTGAAGAAGCACCGCGCGTAAGCTGCTTCAAGGCTCGGAATCGCGGCGGCGATCATCGCGCAGTTTCACGCCGTAGAGGCTGACGAAGCGCGCGATGACGATGGTGTTGTAGAAGAGGCCGACCATGGCCTCGAGCACGGCGAACATGCGCACTTCCGAACCGCGCGGCACGATGTCGCCGTAACCGGTGGTCGTGAGCGTCATATAGCTGAAGTAGAGAAGATCGCGCGGCTCGAAAGTGTCGTTGTTTGTTGAGGTAAACGCGGCCGGGTCGTGCGGAAACCACATTTGCCGCACGGTGATGAGGATCGAATAAAGCACCGCCCAAAAGATGCCGAGCAGGAGATAGCCGCAGATCGCGGCGCAAAGGACCTCCGCGTTGATGTGCCCGGCGCGCATCATCCAGCGCACGACGAGGGTGAAGATGGCCGCGAGCACAAAGAGGAAAAGCGCCGGGGCCAGCAGGCTGATGCCGGCGAAGAGCCCACTGCCGTCCGTCGCGATGCTGACCGTAGACCACACCAGCGTCAATGCGAGCATCAGCCAGAGCATCTCGCGTCGCTCGGCTGCGCCGAGAATGACCAGCGCCACGATGATCGTGAACACCGGCGTGATGATGTTGTCCTGATCGTCGAAGATGCGCGAGACCGGGCTGATCATTAACAGGGCAATGAAACTCAATAGGAGAACGCGCCACCTGTGCCGCGCGATCCAGGACAGGAACTTCATGGGACGCAAGCCGGGTGGCCTAGACCGGCTCGTGCACATCGGACCACCACTTGGAGAGGCGGGCCTGCGGCGCAGCGGGAATGGCGAGGCCGCTGTCGATGTAGTGCGAGATGTCGTTGAAAAGCGTGAGCCGCGCGCGGGTTGGGTCCTTGAAATCGACGATATTGAGCGCGGCGGGACTTTGGTCGAGATTGTCCCGGTACCGGCGCGGATCAAAACCGAGCAGCGAGCTGAGCAAAAGCCGGATAGTCGCCTTGTGCGAGACGATGAGGATTTTTTGGTTCGTGTGCGCGCGCAGGATTTCCATGAGCGCGGGCAGCGCGCGCGCCGTGACGGCGAGGCCACTTTCGCCGCCGCTGGGCGCGAAAGTGTACGGGTCCTTTTCCCACTCCGCGGCTTCCTGCGGATACTTTTGGTCGACTTCCTTTCGCGTCATCTCTTCCCAGTGGCCGTGGGAAATTTCGCGCATACCGTCGGAGGGCTTCACGTCGAGCCCGTGCGGCGCAGCGAGAATGCGCGCGGTTTCCATTGTGCGGTCCAGCGGCGAGGCATAGACCGCCTCGATCTTCGTCTCACGCAGTCGCTCGGCGAGGCGCGACGCCTGGCCGCGACCCTCGTCGGAGAGTTGCACGTTGGTGGAACCGGCGAAGCGATCCTCGGCCGTCAGGACCGTGGCGCCGTGCCGGACAAGAAAGATGCGGGTTTGATTGTTGGGCATGTGAGGATTTTCCCAAACATACATGCGCCGGGCGCGGACGCGAGTGCGCAAAAATCGGCCGCGATTAGTGGCGCTGCTGGCCGCTGTTACCGCCGTTCGAGCCGTTGCCGTTGTTGTAGCCCTGGCCGCCTCCGCCGGAACCGCCGCGGTTGCCGCCGTTGTAGCCGCCTCCACCGCTGGACGGCTCTGTCGAACGCGTCGTGGAAGGTGCCGGGGACGGCGTAATCGTGGGCGTGGGAGTCACGTGCGTGTAGGTGTGCGATTCGGCCGGGGTGTTGCCGCCACCGGAGGGCGTGTAGTTCGGCGTGAAGGAAGGCGTGGGATGGGAATTGAAGACCCGTTGCGGCGTCGATTCCACCTCGCGGCTCGTTTGCTCCGAGGGCGTCACACTTTCGCCCGAAGTCGTCGAGGGCATGTGCACCGGGCCGAAGACCGAGTGGCCGCCGGAATTATTATTGTAAACCGTGCCCGGCGTGGGATTGAAGGTGCGTGAAGCTGTCGCACCCGAAGGCGACGCCACGGAGCGCATCTCGGTGATGCGACCCGGGAGAGTCGGCCTAACGGAGCCGGCGTCGGTCAACACCTTCGCGCTGGACGGAGAGTGGCCGATGGCGTCCTGGGCGGCGGCGACTTGCGCATCCGAGGCGGGCGCGGGCGCAAGGCGCGCATTGACCATGGGCGGATGGAGAACGTCGGTGCCGCGGTTGACCGCGGTCGCGCCGAGGTTCGACGTCACCTGCGTGGGACGGGCGTCAGCGCCCGCTGCCTGGATGTGCGGAGCGAAAACCGCGAGCGAGTTTCCGGTCAGGCGGCTGGCCCCGGGTGTGCTCGAGCGAACCAGGTTGGCGCGAGGCACGGGCGTGCTGGACGCAGCGTCAATCTGCGCGACCTGTGGCCCGCCGGTGGTCACGCGCGTGAACGCCCGGCCATTGGAAGCCGCTCTGCCGCGCGCCACATTGATATTCGTGACGTTGGTCGTGTGGTTGATCAGCGAGTAGTTGTCGTACCGGTTGTGGTACCAGTGGTGATAGTCGTGGTACCCGACGCAGCCGATGGGCAGGAAAATGTAGATCGCCGGGCCTATGCCGTAGAAACCATCACAGTCGCCGCCGATGTGGAACCCGAAATCGGCATCGGTGCCGTCGCCGAAGTAATCGATGCCGGCAAAGCTATCCGGCGGCAGCGGCGCCCAGCCGACGTAGCCGTCGCCATAGCGCCAGCTCACCCACGCCGGCGCCCACGTGTAGCCGGGCACCCAGACCCAGCCTGTGCCGTCGAGATTGACCCAGCGACCGTAGTGATAAGTGGCCCAGCCGAAAGGCTCGTTGGAGTTCCACGTCCAGCCGTCGTTGGTGTAGACCCAGTTGCCGTCGGTGTAGGGCGCCCAGTTGGGGTCCTGGACGTTCGGCTGCCAGACGTAGCCGTAGTCGTCGGTCTGGATCCAGTTTCCTTGGGTGCTCAGGGAATCGTAGAAGGTCTGGAAGGTCGCGCCACCGCTCGGGCCGTTGATGGGTCCGCTGGCATCATCGGGCGTCTGGCCTTGGTTGGGATCGGAAGCCGGCGGGGCGGCTTGGTTTTGCCCGTCGCTCCCCTGAACCGAATTAACCGAATCAGCCGTATTGGCCGGAGGCGGCGGAGCGGAGCCGTTATCGTCCTGCGCTTGGCTGGACAGGGCCGTTGCCCATAAGACAAGGGCGGCGAGTAGCCCCAATCGGGCAAGATGCAACCGCATTAGGGCTTGTTGGGCCAAGGTGGAAAATTGCATCATTCCCTTTGGACGCCACGTCATGCCGAAAGCTTCATTCAAGTAAGCGCCAAATTGCAACACCGACGAATGTTAAAGCCGACACAACCTCTGCCGCCCGGATGGCGATTTTCGACTAAATGAACTGTGCGCCCAGCGGAACCGGCGGCGCCGGTTCAGGCGGGACGATGCCACGGCTGGCTTCGAGGCGTTCGCGGGTGCGACCGGCAGGGCGGACCTCGTCATGAGACAAGTTCCGGCCGATGTTTTCCCGCACAACGATGCCACGATCCATCTCGTCGCTCATGTCCAGGATGACGGTGAGGACTTCCCCCGTCTCGAGAATCATGACTTTGTCGTTCTGCTTATACATACGTGGAATAATATACATACTTTGACCGAAATGCCAAGTGTTCGTTAACTAAACCCCGGATCGCGGCGAAGGTTTCAAATTCTAGATAGTCTATTGACTATCCATTCGCAAATGCGATGATTCCCATCCGCACGTTCGTATTTACCCACGCCGGATTTGCGGTATTCTTCCCAGCCTTTCCATGCATCAAGAAGCCAAACCGCTCTCAGCCAATGAGGGTATCAAAGCCGCCTCGCACCATCTTCGCGGCACCATCGCCAAGGACCTCGCCGATACGTCGACCGGCGCCATCTCCGAGGAAAACTCGCAGCTCACCAAGTTTCATGGCCTCTACCTGCAGGACGACCGCGACCAGCGCATCGCCCTGAAGCGTGCCGGCAAGGAGAAGGCGTTCAGCTTCATGTTGCGCCTGCGCCTGCCCGGTGGCCGCGCCACACCGCAGCAGTGGCTGGTGCTGGACAAGCTTTCCGAGCAGTTCGCGTCCCCTTCCCTGCGCATGACGACGCGCCAGACGTTCCAGTTCCACGGCGTGCTCAAGGGCAACGTGAAACCGCTCGTCCAAGGGGCGCATCAGGTGCTGCTTGACTCGATCGCGGCCTGCGGCGACGTGAACCGCAACGTCATGGCCCCGCCGAATCCGGAGCGCAGCCCGGTGCTCCAGCAGGTCTACGATCACGCCAAGGCCTGGAGCGAATTCGCGCTGCCGAAGACGCACGCCTATCACGAAATCTGGCTCGATGACGAACTCGTCGCCGGCGGCGAGCCGGAGTCGGAGCCGATGTACGGCGCGACCTACCTGCCGCGCAAGTTCAAGACCGCGTTCGCCCTGCCCCCGAATAACGACGTCGATATTTTCTCGCAGGACCTCGGCTACATCGCGGTCGTCGAGGACGGCGATCTGGCCGGCTACAACGTCACGGTCGGCGGCGGTCTTGGCATGAGCCACGGCAACGCGGAAACTTTCCCGCGCCTGGCCGACGTGCTCGGGTTCATTCCCGCGGACAAGGTCAACGTCGTCGGTGAGGCGGTGCTTACCACTCAGCGCGACCACGGCGACCGGACCAATCGCAAGCACGCGCGGCTCAAGTACACGATCGAGGACAAGGGTGTCGCGTGGTTCAAGGGCGAGGTCGAGAAGCGCAGCGGCGTGACTTTCGCGCCCGCGAAGCCGTTCGAATTCACAAACATTGAAGATCC
>Ga0302319_10022021_pt1 | contig 11456 bp, 10 predicted proteins | sample Bog_T0_2_FD_203319 | JGI IMG/M metagenome (GOLD analysis project Ga0302319, IMG submission 203319) | Peat permafrost microbial communities from Stordalen Mire near Abisko, Sweden - Bog_T0_2 | ecosystem: Environmental > Terrestrial > Soil > Wetlands > Peat | place: Sweden: Abisko, Stordalen Mire...
TGGCATCATCCCGCGACAGATTCTGTTGCTACCCGCGATGTCTTCATCAGCTACGCGTCGCAGGATGATGCCACCGCCAATGCCGTCGTCCACGTTCTGGAGCGTCACGGAATCAACTGCTGGATCGCACCACGCGACGTCGCGCCTGGCGCTCTGTACGCCGATGAAATTATCAATGCGATCAATCGTACCCAGGTCGTGGTGCTGGTGCTGTCGGAGAGTGCGATCGCGTCACCGCACGTCCGCAAGGAAGTGGAGCGAGCCTCTTCCAAAGGACGAGGGATTGTGACGCTGCGGACCGACGCAGCGCCACTAACCGCCGCTCTGGAATATTTTCTGAGTGAATCCCAATGGATCGACTTGGGAAGTGAAGGGACGGATGCGGCATTCGCAAGACTTGTAGAGGCGGTGCGCCGCCGGCCGACGCGGCCATCCGGCATTCCCGCGAAGGCCTCGCCCGCCCGGGCGCACCTGCAATGGAAGCCTGCGGAAATACGAAAACATTGGAAACGCGTGGGTGCTCTCGCCACTGTGTTGGTAATAGTGTTCGCCTGGTACATCGTCGACAAGTCTCGGGCTCCCGCGCGCGACCGATCATCAGACGCCACCACCGCGGCTCCGCTTGCAGACGGGTTGGCAGGTGCAACACCCGGCGCCAAGGCGGATGCCTTCGCTCCGCCACCACATTCCATTGCCGTACTGCCGTTCGTGAACATGAGCGGTGATCCCAGCCAGGATTACTTCTCGGACGGAATCAGTGAGGAGCTGCTCAATGCACTCGCGCGCATCAGTGAGCTGCAAGTGGCGGCGCGGACTTCGTCGTTCTCATTCAAGGGCAAAGATGTCGACATTCCTACCATTGCGCACAAGCTCAATGTCGCCGCTGTTCTTGAAGGCAGCGTGCGTCGAGCCGGATCTACTGTGCGCATCACCGCGCAATTGATCAATGCGGTGAATGGATTCCATCTGTGGTCGCAGACGTATGACAAAAATCTGGCCGACATCCTGAAGCTCCAAAGCGACGTGGCCACCTCAGTTGCGCAGCAGCTCAAAATTCAGCTGGTTGGCGAGGAGACCCGCACGATCGAGCTGGGCGGCACCAGGAACCCCGACGCCTACGACGCCTTCTTGCGTGGCGTGCACCTGCTCTTGAGAGGGGATACCGACGAGCCCGGCAACAAGGCGACTGTTGCCGCGTTCGATCAGGCCATCGCGCTCGATCCCAGTTATGCCCTCGCTTATTCGGGGCGTGCCGCGGCGGTTGCCAATCTTGCCGCATTCAATGCAAAGCCGGGGGAGCGAGCGCGCCTGCGCGAACAGGCACGCGAGGCTGCGGAACGAGGGGTTACGCTCGCACCGGAGCTTGGCAAACCGCACTTGGTGCTCGCACAGATAAGGGCGAATTTCTTTTGGGATTACGCCGGCGCGGCACGCGAGCTCAACCGTGCCATTGCGCTGGAGCCGGGCAGCGCATCAGTGCAAAGCGCATTTGCCAGTATCTATTCGCTGCTGGGCCGATCTGAGGCTGCCATTGAGGCCGCTCATCGCGCTGTCCTTTTGGACTCGCAGGATGTTGCAGCGCGCATTCTGCTCGGTCAATGCTTCCTCGAGGCGCATCGTTTCGACGAGGCATTGGCGGCGTTGCAGGATGCCAAAGCATTCAATCCCGGGTCGCACCACGTGCAGCAACTCATTACTCTGGCACTGCTCGCGTCAGGCCATACTCAACAGGCCCGGCAACAATGCGAATCGCCCTCGACGGCCTTGGACGAAGACTTTCGGCATCATTGCCTGGCGCTGGCGTACCACAAATTAGGAAGCAAAGCGGACGCCGACCGCGAGTTGGCGCAGCTCAAAGCCCTCAACGGAGACGACTCGGCATACGGATATGCGCAGATCTATGCGCAGCGGGGTGATAATGTCAAAGCCCTGCAGTGGCTGAGCAAAGCAGAGCGATTGCGCCTGCCAAGCATGGAGCTCGTGCGGGTCGATTGGCAGCTCGATCCAATCCGCGACGAGCCGCAGTTTAAGTTGATCGAGGCGCGCACCATCGTCCAGCCTTGATTCAGGAAATGTGCCCAAAGACGGCCGTTCGCGACCGCAAGCGGTCGAGAATTCGGTCGCTTAATCGCGCTGCGGCGCCGCGCCGCCCTGCGGCAGCAACTCACACCGGCCAAGCGATTTTCAAAACACGATTAATTCCATGCGTGTTTTTTCGATTGCCATGCCGGGATGTCAGCACTCAGCCTCAGTTGTTACAATCAGCGCCGTATCACGTCCACTCGATGCGGACTCTCTCGTGGAAAACGATCAATGTTTGAGCTAATCCGCGGCATCACGGATCGAATTTTCGCGATGCCCTCTTATGGCATTGCCGCCATGTCGCTGCTCGTGCTTTACGTCGTTCAGGCCGAAATTAGATTTGGGGCCAAGGCGCGCGCGATGAAAGGCGGGACGTCGGATCGACTCAGCACTGTTGCGCTGACGTTGGCATTAGCCGTGCCGTCGACTGGATTTGTTTTTGCGATGCAAGGCCGCCTTCCGGTTACCTTGCCTGGAATGCCCGCGACTGGCTGGGTTGGAGTGGTCCTCGGCGCGAGTGGATTTGTTCTACGTTTGTGGTCCTTGCTGCTGCTTCGCGAGCGCTTTACGCGCACATTGCTGGTCCAGCCGGGGCATCAGATCGAACGTACCGGCCCTTATCGATTTATCCGCCATCCTGGCTACTTGGGATCACTGCTGTGCTTGAACGGTATCGGCTTGGCTTCAGGTAATACGCTGGTGGTGGTGGCTTCCATCTTGATCACGGGTGCGGCCTATCGCTATCGAATACGCGTGGAGGACGCCATGTTGATTCGCGCTTTCGGTGAGGCTTACGAGAGTTATCGCCGCAGTACCGGGGCACTGATACCTTGGCCACTTTTCACTAAATTCTGAACCGTCTTTTTCGTTGTGCCGCTGAGACGATCCGAAATCAGAAAGTAATCATTGTGCTTGGCAGGAAATAGATCCCTCAGCTAGCGCTTAGAGTCGGTAGCGCGATGACTGCCATGGTCAACTGCCGGCCAACTGCGGTTGGTGAGCGTACCGAACTGGCGGTCTTGAGGCAGACATTCGCTACCCGAGGTAAACTGGCAGCGCAGGACCTCCAAGCTGATGCGATCAATAATCAGGTGGATGTCGGTCGATATGAACAAAGCCACGCTGACTAAAAACATTCGGCTAAAAAACGCAATGTCATTGCTGGATTGCTGGCTACTTTCTCCGTCGATTCGCGCTCGCACATCGTAAGTCCAACAAACCGCGAGTTCAGTACGCAAATACTTTGGCAGATACCGTTCTCGTTTTCGTGGCCCTCCCGATAGTGGGGATTGCTGGCTTTTCGCTTGTAATAAGCGCGAAACACCCTGCAGCTTCGGTCACTCAGGTTTTGCATATGGCGCCGCACATCGTGCCATATGTATTTGGTGCATTAACGATGCGGCCGGACTTCTATTGCTCAACAAGAGAATGAAAAAATATATCGCCGTTGATCCCACTCGCTACCTGCAATTTAGTACCGATAAGGATGCGGAGATCGTGTTTTGGCAGCGGATAGGAGTCCTCATAAATTTCGGAATACTTCCGAACGTTTTGGCGATCCTCGTACTAGCGTTAGAGTAGATACTGTTATCTGGAGCCGTTGGGTTTGCTATTTTCCACACCCGTTTGCGGTCACTAGTGCCGGCCGCAAGGGGGTCGTTAGGCGCCCAATAGTCTGCGTGTCAGCAGAGACCCCATGTCGCGGCGACCGTCGGTAATAACGTAGATGATCACTTGTTTCGAGTGCACCCTGTAAATTAGACGGTAGGGCTTAAAGAAGACTTGTCGGTATTCCGAGATACCAAGCGAGCGCAACTCGTTTACATAGGCACCGCGGTCAGGCGACGTTGTGAGTGCTTCTGTTGCCTTGACTAGCCGATCGAGGACGTGGTCAGCGCTAGCTCGAGAATCGTGCTCAGCGATGTAGTCATAGATCGCTTCCAGGTCACGCTCGGCGTCCTTTGTCAGCGAGACCTCGAAGAGCATCAGGAGCTGGTGGCCTTGGCGCGTAGGCGACCGGCGACCTCGCTGATCGGCGTAATCTTCCCGCGTTCAACTTGTTGGCTGCCCAGCGCAAGAATCTTTAAAAGCGCCAGCGTTTCTTGGATTTCCTCGTATGAGGTAACGTCTTGAATTACCGCCTTGGCTTCGCCATTTTGAGTGATGATCATAGGCTTACGCTGTTCCTCCAGGACCTGGAGGACCTCGGCCGCATTTGCTTTCAGGTAGCTAATAGGCCTTATTTGGGTCGAATATCGCACGGCAGCTCCAACTGGTACCAAGACTTAATATAGTCTTTTTATGGTCCTGTCGCAATATCCCATACGGTTCTACCACTTACATTGGGAGATTCGTCATGGAACAGTCGGGTGTACCAGTTCAAAGCCTCTCCAAGGAACCTTGGAATAAGGGAAAGCTCGTCGGCCAGAAGGCGCCGCTTCGGTTGAAGGAGATTTGGGCGATCCGCATTCGCCTCCAACTCGCGGAGCGAACGCGCGAACTTGCGTTATTTAATCTTGCTGTGGACAGCAAATTGCGTTCATGTGATCTCATGACGGTACGAGTGCGCGACATCACGCACCGGCCTCGCGCGCAATCGCTGATCTATCGTCGCACCAAAAATTTGCGCGCCGTGCAGCTTCTGTTGGGCCATTCCAAACTGAGAGCACCGTTCGATATCTCGGTATCGAAGTCGACGACGCACTCGAAATGGCCGAACAGACGGAAGTGCAGTAGTCGCGAAGGCAGGTCAGCCGCTGATTGTTGGTCGCTGACCGGCCAACAGCGGGCACATGGGCAGCGATAGTGGTCCGCACAAAGCCGCCGTTCGCTCCGTGAGGTAAGCTGTACGGGAAATGGATACGTCTCTCGCGAAAACTGGATGTGCAACTCGGTCGACTTTTGGACGTCTTGGTCGCGTTGCTTGAATACGCTGCGGCCAGCGCTGTTGGTCCTTGTGGCGTGTGTCTCAGGCCTTATATTTTCTTGGCTACCTGTAGCTGCTCTTTGTAGCTTTCCCGGAGTTAGATACTCGAACGCCTGTGGGCACAATGCCGTGTATTGGTTCATCCTTGCACTCCCGCTGGGCTTCATACTGGCTGCGATCCTGGCAATTCGAATTTACGCAAGGGGCCGCAAACACGGTCAGAAGCGTTGAAGAAATACCTTCGAGTCGCCGTAGCCGCCGCAGAAGTCCTTTCCGCGATTCCACGCAAGACGACCACTGTTCCAGCTTCGCGCGTTCGCTTCACGGAGGAGCAGGCTATTCGCTGAGCGCCGCCGCGGAAAGAGGCCGCTGCCAAGTGATGGAATACTGTTCCGATTCCTCTCAAATTGCCGATAACCGACGGGCACTGGGGGCCGCAACGAGTCAACACGCGAAAGTGAACACTGAAGCCTGTGGCAGATGATTGGAAAATTACTAACGAGCCTCGGGCTGAGAATTTTCCTTGCCGGCCTCACATGGTTTGCTCGCTTTTCTTATTCGCTGAGTTCATATATTTTCAGTGTTGTTGCGATGGGCGTGGGGGTACTCGTAGCACTTGCCGGTTCCGCTCGTCGGCAGGACATTTTATTTTCGGTTCGGCGATACTTTCGCAGGCGCTAGCAGATGAGTACCCGTGACCGCAGGGGATCGACTGGAGCCGGTGGCGGACACCGCCGCCCGGCGAACGGAGCTGACCGTCCAACTCCGGAAGTTCATGAGGAAATCAAGGTCTCCGAATGGCCCACCGCGCTGGTGGTGTTCACGGCGTGGCTCTCGGCTGCGTCCCAGGGAAGTACTCCGTGTGGGTCTCGCAGGTGCGGCCGTAATAGAGCACTCGTCGACCCAATAGCGAGACCACATATCCGGCGCAACCGGCCTGCGCCACCTTGGCGCAGAAGCCCTTATAGGTGTAGCCCGGCACCAGCAACTGCGCTTCGCGAATAGCTTCCTTCACCACCGAGGCGTCGAACGATTCGGCGACGCGCGTTGGCGTGGGCTCCATCTTCAGCTCGAGCACCTCGCCGTTCGGCATGTAATAGGTGCGCGTGGAACGGCGGAAGTCGACGGCATAGCCGTCAACGCCAGCCTCCGTCAGGTCGCGCAGATTCTGCGGGAAGGTTGTTGCGCCCGATTCGGAGCCCTCAAGGGTGGCGCGCGCCACATCTTTCCAGCTGGTAGTCACGTCAATTTCTCCTTGCGTAGTGAGGTTGATAAATGTCCGTCGTCAATCGACGGGCAGTGATTTGAGGCCGCGCTTCTCCACGATCTCCCGCAGCGTGTGCAGCAGCGCCGTACGGTCCTTCGGCGGCAGGAGATCGAAGAATTCGGCATCGTTGGCGTCGGCCAACGCCGCAAGCTTGGGAACCATGAGGCGGCCAGCCCGTGTGAGAGAGAGCGTCTGTGCCCGCCCATCCTGCGGATCGGCAGTGCGCACCAGCAGCGACTTGGCGATCAGCCGGTCGGCCAGCTTGCTGACGGCGCCCCGCGTCATGCCCATGCGCTCAGCGAGACGGCTCGGGGCCAGGGATTCCTCATCGAACAGCTGGCGCATCAGCACCCACTCCGCGACGGTCACGCCATGCGCCTCCACCTTCCGGGCAAACGCCTGCGAGACGTGATTGGAAACATAGCGCAGCCAGTAGCCAAGATGGGCGCTAAGTTCTGAAGCGGATCGGGTCGAAGGCATACCATCTCCTAGTTGACTAGGAAACCAATATACCGCAATTGCAGTTTCCTAATCAACTATAATCGCGAAGCGGCGACGCTCAACCGCTTGCCACCGCACGCGGGTGACGTACAAGGGAGCGATTCTTTGGGATGAGGCAATCCTCGCCGGTTCATCAATCACTCCCGCTGCCCCGACATCTCGCCCGAGCATCCATGATGCCGCACGGCCACTGCGATATGAGATCTGACTTTGCCACGCACTGCGCGAACGTCGACCGCTGCGGAGAAACGCGACGGCAAATTAATCTAATTCATTCTTTGCCAGACAAGCGTCCGCACCGTCTTCTTCCCCGTCGCCGGATCGTTCGAAGGTTGGGTGACGAGAGTAAGGCGTTCGCCATCCACTCTGTAAGTTCTTACCTGCGATGTACCGGTGCGAGACTGGTCCCATGATATCTCTACCTGGTGAGTAACCGTCTTGGCGGTGCCGTCGACCGTATAGGTTCCGGCGTAAGCCAGCATGCTTCTGATTAGCTCTTGTGCTTCCTCTTGTGTGGCAATGGGACCCACCGGTTTCTTGCGCTCGCTACCAACGATGAGCACAATCATGCGTCCGTCGGGGCCGTAATTGATGTATCCGGATGGATGCGGTCCCATGACGTCGGACCTTGCGCCAGACACGACCTCCTCGCCGACATAGGAAACTAGCCTCCAAGTGCCGAGCAGCTTTTGCAGGTCGGATCTTGTCGCGTCCACCTGCGCCGATGCTCCGGAAATAAAAGAAAAAAACACCAAGACAGCAGGGACAATAGTTCTCTTCACTGCAGCTCCTATCCGCGCACCTTCAATTCTAGAGCCCCTCACCGGACCGGTCTTAGATTATGAAGGCCTTGCGCATGCATGACCCAGTATCCCGCGAACGCGGCCAGTGGGCACAGCGGTTTCGGTCGCAGCAAAACCTCCAACGAGCAACCTTGGTTCCGTCCAGCAAAAACCATCAGTGCGTCCGTGCAGGCAACCCCTGATCGCAATTGCCGCAGGTCTATTTGCGTCTGAGGTAATGGGGCATGCCTAAACGCCAGCGACGTTCTTTTCTGCCGATCTCAGTGGTCCCATTTCCAAGTTTTGACTGAAGAGGCGATTTCTCAAAGGGAATTTTCGGATGCATCGCCTCAAGAGCGACGGCAAGCGAGACCTGCGCACGCGACGATTGAGTTGTCGAAAGATAAAGAATCTCAGCAGTCGGCGTTGCCAAGTATGGGGCCTGATGGAGAACAAGAGGTTGATAAGATGGGGTCATCGAAATGAGGCTTAACGTCGTGCCGTCGCAAATTGCGTTGTCCTGTGGTAGCCCGCTTTGACACCAGGCGGACCCGAGGCTGCCTATGAACTGCAGTCAGATGCTTGTCGGAAAACTCGTTACGGGGGAACATCATGACGTGCAGGGCACAGGTTGGTCGCACAATTGAATTCAGTCTCGCGGCGCCAGGGCCCTGCTGCTGCACCAGACGGCCGATTGCCATTGGCGTTACCGGACGTGGAGATCTGCGCACAAGCGATCTGGCCGTCTATCGCGCGCAAATTATCGAATTCTTTGAGTTGCCGATAGTCCAAAAAACCAGCGAGGATTTATGACGTTCATTCGAGCGATGCTCGGGCTCCTGCTTATCTGCACCGCGGGCATCGTCACGGCGACCCCGGCTTCGATGCCGCCAAAAAAGGCCTCCGCGCGGGAAGTCCTTCCTGACAGCGTGATCCCCGTGCACTACGAGCTCGCACTCTCGCCCGATGCCGAGGCGCTGACCTTTCACGCTGAGGTGGCGATCACTGTCGAGGTGCGCATCAAGACCGCCGCGATCACCTTGAACGCCGTCGGCCTCAGCTTCGATCGCGCAGCGGTGGATGGCGACAAGGAGGGCATGGTGCGCAGCGATGAGAAGCTCGGCCGGGCCACCATCACCGTGGGTGCTCCGCTTGCGCCCGGACGACATCAGCTGTCGATCAAGTATCACGGCAAGATCGGCCGCTCGACCTTGGGCTTCTTCGCCATGGATTACACCGGCCTCGACGGACCGCGGCGCACGCTCGCGACTAATTTCGAGCCGGCCGCGGCACGCCAGTTGCTGCCCTGCTGGGACGAACCTGCGCGCAAGGCGACGTTTACGCTGTCGGTGGTCGCAGCCAAGGACCGCATGGCAATCTCCAACATGCCGGTGGCGGAGGTGACCTCATTGTCAGCGAGCCTGCAGCGCGTGCGCTTCGCGCAAACTCCGAAGATGTCGACGTACCTGCTGTTTGTCGGAGTGGGCGATTTCGAGCGCATTCACTCGATGGTGGACGACGTGGACGTCGGTGTCATTGTGAAGCGCGGCGATGCCGCCAAGGCCTCATACGCCCTCGAGCAAGCCGGCAAAATCTTGCATTACTACAATGGCTACTTCCGCACTCCGTTCCCACTGCCGAAGCTCGACTTGATCGCCGCGCCCGGCCAGATCACCGGCGGCTCGATGGAGAATTGGGGCGCCATATTCTATTCACAGAATCACTTGTTGTTCGATCCCGCCAACTCGACCGAAAATGACCGGCAGCTCGTATTTCTAGTGGTGAGCCATGAAATGGCGCATCAGTGGTTCGGCGACCTTGTGACCATGGCGTGGTGGAGCGATCTTTGGCTGAACGAAGGCTTCGCGCGCTGGATGCAGACTTTTGCGGCCGACGACCTGCACCCGGAATGGCAGACGGGTCTTCAGGCCATGTCGATTTTCGAGTCCGGCAAGAGTGCCGATTCCGTGCCTTCAACCCACCCGGTGGTGCAGAGAGTCGACACCGCAGATCAAGCGGCCGAGTCCTTCGATGAAATCACTTACGACAAAGGCGCCGCCATCATCACCATGCTGAATGCCTATGTGGGCCGCGATAGATTTCGTGAGGGCGTGCGCCGCTACATGCGCGCACATGCCTTCGGCAACACCGTGGACACGGATCTATGGCGTCTGGTCGGCCACACCGTGGGTCAGTCGATCGTCGCCATCGAGCGGGACTTCACGCGCCAGGAGGGGCTGCCGCTGGTACGCGCGACGGGCACGGCGCAAGGCTTGCGCCTCGTGCAGACGCGCTTCGCCGCCGATCCGGCCACCATCGCCGAGCTGCCGGCGCAACACTGGCGGCTGCCGCTCGCCATCGCCGCGGCAGGAGCCGACGCGCATTATCTGCTATTGCAAGGCACTGCCAAGATCGATCAGACGCCGCCGATTGTGGTCAACGCAGGACAGACGGGCTACGCGCGGGTGCTCTACGACGATGAGCTGCTGTCTGGGCTGACGGCGCAGATGACCTCGCTGAGCGCTGCCGATCAGATGGGAATCATCAACGATACGCGAGCGCTCGGGATCGCCGGCTACAGTTCCGCTGCCAATCTGCTTAGCGTTGCGGCAGCGCTGCCGCGCGAGGCCAATCCCATCGTTTGGCGGCGACTGCTCGAGGTCCTGCGCGAGATAGACACCCATTATGCCGACACGCCGCTGAGGGCCGCATTTCGTCGCTTCGCGCTCGGCATGCTTGCGCCGCTGTCGGCCGAGATCGGACCACTCGGCACGCCGGGTGGCGATGCCAACGTGCAGATCCTGCGCAGCGATCTCGCCGAGACTCGCGGCTCGTTCGGCGATGCGTCGGAGATCGAGGCAGCGCGCAAGCGCTTCGCTGACGGCGATGGCACAGCGGCCGAGCAGCGCTGCGCCCTCGCCATCGTGGCCGAGCAAGCCGACACGCCCGGCTTCGACGCGTTGCTCGCCAAGGCGGACCACACCACCGACCCGCTGCAGAGACTGCACATCTTTCGCGCGCTGGCCGGCGTCAACGACGCGGATTTAGCGCGCCGCATGGTAGACGTCGCGCTCGGCAACCAGGTGCCCGCGGGCAGCGCACCCTCGCTCATCGAAATCCTTGCCCGCAAACACGCTGACTTGGTCTGGCAGATGCTCGCGCCGCGGCTCGACGACCCCTCACTGCCGTTCGAGAAGACATTGCGCTGGATGCTGGCAGGCGACATTACGAGCTATTCCGCGGATCCTGCTCGCATTCCCGAACTCGATGCTTACGAGGCCGCCAACGTGCCGCCGGAGGCGCGCAAGCCGTTCCTTTCCGCGGTGGCATCGATCCGCCAAAATCAACGCTTTACGGCGACCTTGTTACCGCAGATCGACCAGTGGATCGCGGCGCGTGCGCCGGCCGCTGGCCAATGAACGGGAGCGCGCTGGTACGCGGCATCGTCGACCCACCGCCGCCGAACGACGGTCTCCCGGAAATACCCAATGTGGGCAATAGGTCCGCCGAATGAGGTCACACCAAGGTTGAGGAAGGTCAGCAGAACTTCAAGAGCGGATCGCTCACGCATACTTGAACAGCGCCATGAACCCGAAGTCCATGTGCAGCTGCTGATGGCAATGAAAAAGGGTGAGACCGGGATTGTCGGCGACGAAGTCGACGCTGAGTTCCTGAAACCCGCCGAGCATTACGACATCCTTGATGACACCGGCGGTGGGTCTCCCCGCAATATCCGTCAGTTCAAAGCTGTGGCGGTGCAAGTGCAGCGGATGAATGTCATCGCTCGCATTGCGGAATTTCAAGCGATAACGCCGCCCTTCATGCAACGTATACGTCGGTCGCATGCTCTCCATTGAAAACGCTTCACCGTTCAGCGTCCACTGATTGAATCCGCCGA
>Ga0302319_10022024_pt1 | contig 11455 bp, 11 predicted proteins | sample Bog_T0_2_FD_203319 | JGI IMG/M metagenome (GOLD analysis project Ga0302319, IMG submission 203319) | Peat permafrost microbial communities from Stordalen Mire near Abisko, Sweden - Bog_T0_2 | ecosystem: Environmental > Terrestrial > Soil > Wetlands > Peat | place: Sweden: Abisko, Stordalen Mire...
CATCATCAGCACTACGCCGACGATCAGGCCCCGGGCAGATGCCGTATGCCGCGTTACGAATCGTGCGCCGTTCGTGCTGGAGTCGCTGGAGTTCAGGGGGATCCTCGCTGGACCTTGGCATTTATGGATATCAGCGATAGCTTTATCACAATGCAGCTTTATATTCAAAATAAATCCACACAGTGTACAGACAAACCTGGCGAAGAGGGCGCTATGTGCTATGCTCTGCCAAAGTTCACAGCCAGCTCATCCTGCGCGCAGACGGAGTTCTATGGCTATCTGAATCAACGCCGTGGATCAGGACTTCAACATCACCTTCACCTTCCATGACCACCAGCCATCAGACGTCCCCGAGGCCACACACAAGCTCAACAGCGACGACGCCGTAACCCAGTGCTTCATCGCCAACCGTAAATCCTACAAGCCGGACGGCCCTCCCTACCCGGTACCCGAGCCGGAGTGATGGCATGAGTCTCCTACTCTTCACCAGCCTCGTCTTCCTCACCTCCGACCCCGCCTAAGGGCTCTGGCGCGGCCACGCCCACCGGCGCAAAGTCGACGAAGAAGCGCTTCTATGGGATCACGAGTCTCGATCCACTATTGGCCAAGAAGCAATTTGCCGACGTGGTTGACGAGGTTGTTGAGCAGTTCACTACGAAAGTGGGCACCGAAGTGAAAATCACCGTTGAGTTGCACGCACAATCAGACGCCGGCTTCGACGAGGCATTGCAGCGTGCCGTGAGAGAGAACAGTAATGCGCTGAAGTTTACTTCCTTCGATTTTGAGGCCGAGGAATAGAGGAAGGTCCGTAACAGCTGCAGCTGTTACGGACCTCCATCGCTAGTTAAGCAGGATTGGACATACCTCGGCGGGATTCATCGGCACCCTTGGAATGACGGTCAAGCCTTCAGAGGGCGTCTCGTCAATCGCATCGTCCGGATCCGTTGGCACGCATGGTGTGCTCGCATCGTCATCTGTTTCCATGATCAGGTTGTTTGAAATACGCGGGGTGATGATCATGGTGAACTCTTTGTGTATCCCCCAGCTTGCGTGTGCCTCTTCCGAGATCAGACCTTCCAGCAATCCGATCCTGGCTTCTCCTGTGTACCCATGGACAGCGTCACGAAGACGCGCACGCCGCTCGTGCGTGTCTTGTTCACCCAAACTCAACTGCCGTTGATCTGGGTTTGGACCGCTCTCGTTGATGCTGTCGGCCAACGTACGCTCTTGCCGCACGCCAATCTTCAATTCATGCTTTTCGATCAGGCGTGTGACCGTGCGGAGGGATTTGTCGATACCAATAGCAAGAATCTTGGCGATATCTGTCCAAATGCGTTGATTCTTATAGACTTTCCGCAGTTCGAAAAAGTGCCTGCCCAGCGTCTCTTCGCAGTCTTTGTACATTTCGACCGCCTCGATCACCAGACCCCTCACCATGCGCTCCTTTACCCTTAAACCCGGATCGAGGACCACCGCATGAGCTGCCAGACTTTCGGTCAACTTGACCGATTGTGCACGGCATGGAGGGATGATCTGGCCTGTGGCGACTTTCTTGACCGCAAGTTTAGCTTTCCGCTTATCCTTCGACTTCTTCGCGGGTGGTTTCCATTTATCTATATGAATCGGCTTCTTCATCATAAAGCGCTCCAGAAATGACCAATATCCACGCCATAGATAAATCGAGGCGAATACTGGGATGAGTTATGTTGAGCCCTATGTGGAACTACTCCAGTGCAGAGCCGATCTTAGACCGACTGTGAAGTAGCAACCAGACCCTAGATATCTTGTCTGGAGGAGTCAGCCCTTAATCGTAAGGGCCGCTTATAGTTTCTTTGTGTTTGGGTTTGCGCAGATACGGTGGAGCGGCTTCTCCATCATTCTCCTCCCGGAGACCCAGTGCTACCTGTTAATGAAGGAGACTTCAAAGCATCTCTTGCTTCCGGTAAGCACAAATCTGACGCTAACTGAGCCTGACGCGAATAGCAAATACGTAACACGCGAATTCAGCAGAGTAATGTCATGCAACTAACACAAGTAAAGGCTCTTAGCCGCCGTGAAAATTCTTGAATGGAGAGCGGAATCGGCTATACATCGGTCCATCGACAGATAGCACCGAGATATCGATCGTGCCGGATCCGCAGGGTCCGGCCGGAACTCGCGCCATCAGGCGTTAGCAGGTCAGGGTCAGACGCCTTGGGCTACCAAGCAAAGTCGTCCAGAAAGCCGATGCTGCATTTCAGGAGGCTTTGCCAGGCTGTCCCCTTCATGCTGGTCCTGTCGCTTCCATCGTACGACTGAACTTTCTGAGGCATCTGAAAGCGGCAAACTACTCCGCGCGATGATGCCTGCCTGCTCCCGTTGAAACGGCTAAATAATTGCACAGATTTTTGGAAGACTAGTTCATCGAGATTGGATTTCCTATACTAATCACCTTCTGAAGACGAGATACCAATCTTTCTTCAGGAGGGCCAGCTTGGTCCAAGTTACTGACGAGCACGTAAAGCAGCTACTGCGGGCTGCACTGCGGTTGCCCGACCCGCGGGCACCCGCTGCGGTGAGTCTGCTGCTCTCGCAGAGCCTGACGACAGCTCAGCTCAGCCGCGTGTCCTGGCGGGATTTCGATCTTCAGAACCGAATGCTGCGCATCCGGTTCAGCCGAACGCGAATCGAGGACATTCCTCTATCGAACTGGATGGTCACCCAGTTCCGCCGAATCCCAGTCGGCTGTGAAGTCCGCATATTTGCCCCAACCCAACCCACCCAACCTCACTTGAAGGACCTGCTGGCACGCATACTGCTGACCGCCAAACTCAACCACCTGTGCGTCGAGAGCTTCGTCGCTTGGTCCAAAACCCAAACACCGCGCGTGCGCTCGCTTACCGCGAGCTAACCGTTATATCGAAAGGAAATCAATGCCTGTCAAACCTTGGAACGAGCTCCGCATCAGCCCGTCAAAAATCGGAATGCTCTGCGATCCCAACTTTTGCCCTCTCTGTTACTGGCGCCTGCTTCGCCTCAAATTCAAAAAGCCGTACACGTTTCCGATGCCTGCCATCCTGCAAAAAATGGACAAGCAGCAGAAAAACCTGGTGACAGCAACACTCGCGAACAAGAAGCCTTTGCCGAAGTACTTCGGGCCATTCTGCGATTCTGTGCGCGCACTGGACCACGATTCGGTGTCGGGCCTCCATGAGCCAACAGGGCTCACTTTGTATGGCAAGCCCGATCTCGTTCTTGCAAACGAGAACGGCGAAGTGTCGATCATCGACAACAAGACGGCCAAAGTCAAAGAGTACGACCACCCGCTCGCTGCAAATTATCGTGCACAAGTTAATTTCTACGGCTATGTTCTTGAGAACTCTGAGTACCAATACACCATCGACAAACTGGCGATCCTCTATTACGAGATGAGCGTCGCAGAAGATGACGAGGTCCTGAAACTCGTCAACGACGATTGTATGATGGCGCGCCTCATGCCCACGTTGGTCGAGGTTGAATACGACCCGGAGAGCATCTTGGAGCCTCTCTTTGAAACGGTTCGTGAGCTCATCGACGCGAAGCAGCCACCCGCGGGTGCAGAAGGCTGCCAAGATTGCGAAAAACTGGCTGCGTTTCACGAATGTGCCGAACTCGCAGACAGCCGTGTCCTTCCTCCAAGGAACTCGTGCCGGGACGAACAAGAGCGGTACTACCGGCAGCGGTATCTGGTGGATGTCGGTCTGACCGATGAAAAGCAGTACAAGCTGGATCATCTGGCAATCGACGCCGCGCCGGACGGCGTGCTGGCGCAGTGGCTAGCCGACGAGATCTCCAGCTGAGATTTGCGGCTCAAGCAGTCAGCCAAGCAGCCGCTCACATGAAAACGAGGACACCCATGAAAAACCGGCAGCGGCGTCTCTTTAGCCGTGCTCAAGCCATTCGACTCTTGCAGATCGGTCGAGATGCCTTTCAAAAGCTGGTCGACACGCGCCAGCTTCCAGAGCTGAGGATCGGCGATGAATGCCGGTTCGACAGCTACGACATCCACTTCCTTATTGATTCGTATCGCGCGATAGCGCAACGGAGATACTCCCATGAACCATCGCAGATCCTTTAAGGCCGGAGAAAAGCAATGCGCCGCCTGTGGCGACGCTCTGCCGGCATTTGAATCCAACAGCCAAAAGACTTACGCCTGCGCGAAGAAAGAATGCCGCACGCAGGTATACAAGGCGTTCATTCAGAAGACCCGGGACATCAAAGCCGGAGAGGTCATCTGCTCACTGGAGGGCTGTACTCGTCCAGTTCCTCCGTGCACGGTGCAGGAGCGGCGGACGATGTTCTTCTGTTGCGCCACACACGAGAAGAAGCATTACCAAAACACCGAGGTCGGGAAGTGCCTTTGCTGCGGCGAGCCGATCCTCGACTTTCCTTTCATGATGGGGCGGCGTCAGTATGTCAACAATCACCACCGCTTCGTCTATCAATCGCAGCTGCGGCTTGATCAGCTCGCTGGTCCCTTCGCCCCGGTCATCAATCAGTTCATGGATGGCGAGGGTAAGACCTACTATGCGGCGACGACATGGAAGGCCGCTCGCAACTACTTCATCCGGTTCTTCGCGTGGATCCGGGAACAGAACGTAGATACGTTAGACGGCATCACCATCGATCTCATCACGCGCTACATGCAGAACGAAAGCGAGCGTGGAGTGACGACGGATGTTTACCTGGGGCACATCAGTACGCTTTTCGGCTGGGCGCGGATCCGTGGTCTGATGACGATCCCGAGCCCGATCATTCGCCGCTTTCACAGGGTCCGCAAAGCGCATAAACGTGCGCGCGCATACAGTGACGAACAGGTCCGAGGTCTGTGGGACGTGCTGGAAGAGCGCGGCACCGTCATGATGAAGGCCGTGGTTGCAGTCGGTCTTGAAGCTGGATGCAGAATCTCCGAGACTGGCGCGCTGCGTCTCAGTGAGGTCGACTTCAAGCGTCAGACTCTGTTCATCGCGAAGTCGAAGAACGGTGAGCAGCGCTACACCCACTTTGGCGACAAGACACGCCTCTTTCTGGAGGCGTGGCTCCGGGAACGTGACCCGCACTGCGGCCACGACCTTGTCTTCTATAACGACAGTCAGTCCAGGATTCCGACTTCCGGATACTTGCAGACCAAGATCAGGGACACGGTCCGCCGCTCAAACTCCAACCCTAATGGAGTGGAGTCATTCCATACGCATGCGCTGCGGCATACCTGGGCGACGAACCTTGTCAATGCCGGAATGGATCCCATGACGCTGATGACCTTGGGCGGCTGGAAGTCCTGGGAGGCCATGAAAGTCTACGTTCGTGTGTCCCAGGAACGTGTCGAAGCACAGTTTCATGAAGCGGATCGGCGTGGCCGCGAAGAGCGCTTGTTGCAGCCACTGACTGTGGTTGGACTGGCCGATCTTCTGGACGATTCCAGCGCCTAAATCGGCCTGGGGAGAATTGCACATAAGTCAAGTTACACGCAATTCACAAAGGAGTACATCATTGTTAGTTGAACATTTCATCACTCATCTTAATACCCCAAGCGCCAATACGGCGATTGCGTACACCGCTGACGTCAATCGATTCCTCGCGTATCTCGAGTCCGTCAATTGCAGTCTGGAGGATTGCACAGCGTTCATCATCGAGGGCTACATGCAGTACCTCAACGCAACGGCGAAGACAGGGAAGCCGCTAGCACCGGCTTCGATGTCGAGAAGGCTGACGGTCGTCTCGTCCTACCTCGACTACCTTTGCGCTCGGACCAACGGAGCCATTCGCAATCACGCCAGGGACGTGCGCCGTCCCAAGGTCAGAAACTCGGCGCATCGTGCGATTGATCCGAACACCCAGGATTTACTCCTCAACGGCATCGACAACATCCGTGACAAGGCGCTGATCGCCTTGTACGTGGCCTCCGGTCTGCGCCTGGAAGAAGCTCGACAGCTCGACATCTCGTCGCTCAGTCGGCAGCGGCGTCAGCTTGCTGATGGGACTGTCAGAAGCCTCGGAACAGGACACGTTCGAGGCAAGGGCGGAAAGATCCGGCAGTTCTTCATCGACGAAGACACCTTCAACCTTGTTCGAACATATCTGCGTGTTCGCGGACACCATGACAATCCGGCACTCTTCCTTTCGAATCGAATGACGCGGCTGAGCCGGCGCAACATCCAGTACATCCTCGACCGCTGGTGTCGTCGGTTGGGTATTCCTCACGCGCACATACACGCCCTGCGCCATACATTCGCGACGAACGCCGTCAACAACGGCATGTCGTCGCTGGTGTTGCAGGAGCTCATGGCGCATTCCAGTCTGACAGTCACCCAGCGCTACTTCTCCATCCGACCGGAAAGAGTCGCGACCGAATACTTTGCCGTTCAGGAGAGTCGCAACAGAGCCTCCAACCAGGAGTAGAGGCTATTGAAGTTAGCCGCTGCGACATCAGGTCTGCTGCGGGCCGATGAAGCCTTTGGTACGTCCGCATGCGCATGGCAAAGTCAGGGATAAGCAGCAACCAAGATCCCGTAGCGGACCTTGCACCGCTTTGCTTATGCACCTCACTGCATGAAAGAACGCAGCAACCTGAGCACACGCAAGAGGTCGTGGCTCCCGCTCGTCTTCCCAACCTCGTACATCGCAAGAGGCTCCAATGATGGATCATGCCCGTGTCTCCTCGACCCAGAAGTTCTATAGTGCACCCAATCCTGGGACCACCAATTCGTCGTCGTCGACGCGGACTCAAGCAACCGAGTTCGCAGCACCGCGGCCCAAGCCGCGCCGGCGCCAGCGCCAGCAAGAGATCAACCCAGCGGACCTTGAGGCCCTCAAGGCCGTAGCCACAAGTCCGCGCGACCGGGCGTTGCTGCTGCTGCTGATCCAATCTGGTCTCCGCCCCGGTGAGCTTACGCGCCTCGATCGGGCGAACATCCGTGTGGTGACCAGCACCTCTGAGGACGGTTCTGACGTGACATATGGAAAAGGTCAGGTCGTCGCACCGCGTGCGATCAATTGCCGGTCCTTCTGGTTTGGGCCGGAATGTCTCGTGGCGTTGGGAGACTACCTGAAGGCTGATCGCGCCAACGATGATGAGCCTGCCCTGTTCACAACGAAGCGCGGGACGCGGATCAGCACCCGCGCACTCCACGACATCCTCGGCGGTTGGTGCAAGCTTGCGGGCATCGAGCCAGTCGGAGCCCACCGCTTCCGGTATACGTTCGGCTCGACTCTGATGTGCTTCGGCGCCAACATCACGGACCTGTGCAAGCTCCTGGGTCACGCGATTCCGAACCGCTTTCTTCAGTGGCACTTCCATGAGAGCGATGAATCATTCTCGCGTCGCGTCACGAAACTGCTGCTGACGATCTTCAAACTGGGGTAGGCACCCTTTGGTAGACGCGTCCCCTCGTGGGACATTCGGAATCAACCCCTCCTAATTGGAGCGAACCAATAAAGAAAGAACAGGCAAGACAATGATCAAGAAGTCTCAGGTGGTCTCGGAAGATTCCGAAGCCAAGTTGTTGGAAGTTGCTCTCAGCCGGCAGGATCGGTTGCTCATCTTGCTGGGCTTGGACTCTGGGTTGCGGCTCGGCGAAGTCGCAGCCCTGAACGTCAACTCGATTGTCGCCACTCCGGGCGCCTCGGGCGATATCTATATCGGCTCGCTGGCGGTCAGCAAATCTCACGAGTTGCGGAAGTTCTTCCTTTCCGATCGCACCGCGGCGGCTTGGCGGGAACACGTTGCGGGAATTGCGGGGTCGGAAGAAGTCCCGGTCTTCTCAACTAAGCAAGGGACTCGCGCAGACAGTCGGCTGTTTGCACATCGCTTCCGGAAGCTTTGTCAGGAGGCCGGGGTTGAGCCTGTTGGCTTCCATGTGCTCCGCCGCACGTTTGGTTTCCGCCTCGCAAGCGGCGGATGCTCACCGCTGATCACGGCCAAGCTCCTCGGGTGCTCAGTCGAATGGGCAACGGAGTTCTACCGGTAAGTCTGGGGAGCAGGCGAGGCAAAGAATCCTCGCCTGCTCGCCATTTTGATCAAGCCTCTTTGTATCTGCACGACGACCTCAGTTTGGTGAATGAAATGGCAATGAACAACAGCATCGAGTCTCCCCCCACACCGGCACCATGGTTCGGGTCGATCGACGTGGAAGCAGCAGCACATCTGAGCGCGTACGAGCCGTTTGTGGATGAGCAGGTCGTGGCTCGGATTTTGATGCTCGAGCCGCGGCGGGTGGTCGAGATGGCGAGGAAGAGCGAAATCCCTGCGCATCCGATTGGCGGGAAGCGGAAGACGTGGCGCTTCCGCATTTCAGAGGTCAGCGCACACTTTAGCGCGCGCTCATGCAGGCAGGGTGGTGCCGCGATCACTGCGGCAACCACAGCAACACACGGAAGGAAAAAGTCTTGGGCCAAGGTACAGTAAGCAAGAAGAAGCGCGCACAAGGATTGACCTGGGTATACCGATATCAGACCACGCGGTCCTTGGATGGGAAAAAGGTAGAAAACACGAAGGTCGTCGGTCTGGTGAAGGATCTTGGACCGTCGGAAGCAGCGGCGTGGCGGGAAGTTGGCCGCCTTGGTCTAGACAGCAACGTAGACCAGTCCAATGGAAGCAAGCCGTCCTTCCGGGAGTTAGCTGAACACTTCCGGCAGAACGAACTGCGGAAGGAGTCGGGCATTGGAGTCAAGGCAGGAGAAACGGTCAGCACGAACGAACTGCTGCTGGATAACTGGATACTACCTCGGTGGGGAGATCGAACTGCTGCTGACATCAAACCCCTCGAAATTGAAGCATGGTTTGAAGCGTTGACCTCTCAGCCGCACGGTAAAAACAGAAAACCCCGGGCCTGGGGAAGCGTTCAGAAGGTGCGATCGATCATGGGCCAGATCTACAAGCACGCCCAACGCCATGAATTGATCCCCGCCAGCATCGGGGCGGACGGCCGTCCCAGCAACCCACTCATGCTGGCAAGGTGCGAGTCTGGGTCCGGCTACGAAGCGATCGTGGTCAACCCAGAGCAGATGATCATAATATTGAATGAGCTGGATCATGCCGATACTCTGCTCGAATGGACATTGGCTTTGCTACACGGAGCTACTGCTCTGCGACCGGAAGAGGCCTTCGGACTGAAGTGGCAGGACATTGATTGGGCTAACGGACAGATCAAGATCCGCAGGGGTTGGTCGAAGGGAAAGGAAACTCCAGGTAAGAATGAAGGGAGCATGACTGAGGTCGTCATGCATCCAGCTCTGGCACAGGCTCTGCTGGCGTGGCGTCGTGAGACTGTCTACCATCGTGACACCGACTGGATGTTTGCTTCAGCAAAGTCGAAGGGAAAAACTCCGCGGTCGGCTGGTGTCGCTGGCCAGGACTATCTTCGTCCTGCGGCTGTCAAAGCCGGCGTCATACCGGAGGGCTACAAGGGTCGCTTTGGGTGGCACAACCTGAGGCACTCACTGGCGACATTCTTCGCCGCCAATGAGGTGACCCTTCCGGTTATTCAGGGTGTCCTCCGGCATGCGAAGCCGACGACGACAGCCGGATACATCCACCGCGTCAATGCGGCGCATATGTCGGCGCAGGGCAAGTTCTTGGACGCGATCAAGGTTACCAAGACTGACTCTTAGTCAGTCTTGGATTGGAAGGATCGGTAGGTTCAGCGCTGGTAGCGAAAGTACGGAGATTTATCGGTGGCACGATCGGGGTCGAACCCATGTGCCATAGCGTAAAGCATCTATCCGGTGTCAGCGAGTGCATTGGAGATTTGTCATTAGTCCAGAGACCGGCTATCGACGCTTTTCCGAGCCGTTCACATTATGAGGGCATGGGCCCTATAGTTGAGGCGCCCCGAGGGCGCAAATCCAAGCCAATCAATCCGAAGGATCGCTTACCCGGCCATAGTTCATGCACCTCATCCCATTCCAAGGCACCAGACTGCCGCAATTAGGGCAACCGTATCCCGTGTCACACACGTCTAGAATGCACGGCACCAAGATCTCATCTATGCCGCCAGAAACCAAGGGAAGGGGCGGTCCCATTCTCATTCAGGTGCCGGCTGCCGCTCGTATCGCTATTCGTTTTTCTTCGCTTGCCGAGACCCTCCCGGACGGCCCTACCCCGGACGCCGAAGTGTGCGTATCTGCTCTAGCGAATTCAGTCCAGTTATTGAGACCTAGACCGGTAGATTTCCTGAATGTTGACGGAGTAAGGTGTGTTTAGGTCGAAACTACGGAGTTCGTTTGGACGGCGGACGCCATGGACGGAAGCAAAGCAATAGCCTCTGGTGACCAGTGGTATAGGCGAGCCTGCTTCGCGATCACCCAAGTGAACGAAAGCTCTTCATATACGGTCGTTTCAAATTCCTGTGGTGTGAAGACATGAACGTCGACAGGATGCAGGATGCCAAAAAGAGATCTGCGTATGGAGCGCGCCCGCGCGTGTGGCCACTCTGAGGTGTGTCTGACTACAAACAGATCGAGATCGCTGCCCGCCTTTGCGGTGCCGACGGCATACGATCCGAACGTCCCCAAAGCAAGTGGGGCGCAAGTCTTGACAATTCGATCGGCAATATTGCGTATATCGTTTTCAGTGAGCATAGGGACTATACAATCGAATAGCCGATGACGAGCAGTATGTCATCGATCTTATTTGGGTCGATTTGTTGCACTCCGTTTTTGGTTACGGCGAGAAGATTCGGGACATCTGCAGCGGCCACGGTCAGTGTGACTGGCAACGGCGCGGTCGCTGCAACGAAAGCCGGGGCCTGGGCTGTGAGTGTGGGGATAGGAGCGCCTGTAGTTGTCTGCCCTGGGGGCGGTGAAAGATTGAATGGTGCCGGGGCACCTGTACCTTGAGCGAAAGCAGCCGGCATTGAGCTTCCGTCGTTTGGAACGGAAAGCGCGAAGAAGAACGTAATATTTTCGATCTTTACTCCGCCAGTTCCGAGATTGGAGAACGGAAATGCTACATCCGTAAGTGAGAAGGAGAGGGTCTGCTGAGCTGCGGCCGGATTGGCCGGATTGAAGAAGGTGTAATAGGCATTGCCGAAGTTATTGCGCGCGCTGACCAGGACCGAACGCTGTGTCTGCGGCTTTAAGGCGGCGCGAACATAACCGGCTGCGGTTTGATCATCGCCGCCGCGGGCGGTATAGCGGAGATGGAGCACAACGTCAGTGACGGTAGAGAAATCGAAGTTGTTGTCGCGTGGGTCGAGCACCAGGTTCCACATGCTGATCGCTCCCTGCCCCTCAAAGGGCAGCCAACGGTCGTCGCGCAGATTCGGCTCGAATAATCCAGAGTCGTTCTGCCCGGTGCTGGTCACTATTGTCTGAGTTCCACCGGGGGAGATGATGATGCTTGGATCGACCGGTGGCGCAGCAGCAGGCTGAGGTGCATATGCGGCGTTAGGGGCCTGCTGACGGATCATGGCGCTGGTGAGGGTCAGCCTGGCATTCA
>Ga0302319_10022026_pt1 | contig 11454 bp, 12 predicted proteins | sample Bog_T0_2_FD_203319 | JGI IMG/M metagenome (GOLD analysis project Ga0302319, IMG submission 203319) | Peat permafrost microbial communities from Stordalen Mire near Abisko, Sweden - Bog_T0_2 | ecosystem: Environmental > Terrestrial > Soil > Wetlands > Peat | place: Sweden: Abisko, Stordalen Mire...
CTCGATCCGTTGCGGGTTCCAAGGCAGGTCGTAGTTGATGACCAAGGAACAGAATTGCAGGTTGATGCCTTCAGCGGCGGCCTCTGTGGCGAGGAGAATTGTCGCGTCATCCCGGAAGTGTTCGATGAGCGCTGTCCGCACATCCACAGCTCTGGAGCCGGAAACACGGCCGGTTTCGCGATTCTTCTCAACCCAGCCTTCATAGATCGCCGTGGCCTCTGGCCCGCCGTTGGTGCCATTGAAGACGACGATTTGTCCCTGGTACCCATTCGCTTCCAGAAAGGCCTTTAGGTACTCCTGTGTCCGACGTGACTCTGTAAAGATGAGCGCTTTGCGCGCAGCACCGGTCTTGGCCATTTGCTCGAAGCCAATGCCCAATGCCTGCAACAGCGTAGTGGTTTTTGAGTCAACGCCTATCCTGCGCGCCCAGGCACCGAGTTGGCCGAGAATCTCGATCTCCTCGCGAAGTTTCACACGGTCGATGCCAGAAGGTACTGGTTCTGCCGTTTCAGGCTCCTCATCCTCCGCGAGAATCTCATCGAGTAAATCATCTTCCATCTCTTCCGTCTCGATGAGAGTCTCTGTGAGTTCTGGATCATTCGTTGGCTGACCGTCGCGGATGGCTTCAAGGCGCAGCCGAAGAGTATCCAACGTGGCCGCGATCGCCAGCGAGGAAGAGGCAAGGAGCTTACGAAGGATGAGTGCGGTGAGATGTCTCTGTCGCTGCGGAAGGGCATAGCTATCAGAACGCTGGAGAAAGGCCGACACGGCCACATACAACGCATGTTCATCATCGCTAGGCGTGAATGGACGGGTTATTGTGCGCCGTTCGGTATAGCGAATGAACTCTGTGACCTGGTTGCGTAGCGTGCGCTTACAGAACTCCGCGAGGCGTTGTCGCAGGTCTGTGAGGTTGCTTCCGGCACTCACATATTGGCTACGAAAGGCGTTCAGGTCGCCGAACAGATGCTCGTCAATGAGCGTAGAAAGGCCATAAAGCTCCAATAGGGAGTTTTGCAGTGGCGTTGCCGTGAGCAGCAGCTTACGGCAGTCTTCTGTGGCCCATCGAATCCCCTGGCCGACCTTGTTGCTGGGCCTGTATGCATTTCTTAACTTGTGCGCCTCATCGACGACGACCAAGTCCCACGATACCGCCTTTAGCTCGTGACGTAGAGCGTTGGCGTAATTGAAGGACATGATGAGTATGGCTTGTTCAGCAAGGGAAGACCTGCCTTGGCGCTCGTCGTCGCGGACGGATTTTGAATCCAGAACTCGCGTGGGGAGATTGAACTTCTCACCGAGTTCCAGCGCCCATTGCTTACGAAGCGAAGCAGGGCAGATGACTAGCAACCGGCGCTTGCGCTCGGCCCAAAGCTGGCACAAGACGATACCTGCCTCAATCGTTTTACCGAGGCCGACCTCATCGGCCAGTATGACTCCTTTGGATAAGGGTGACTCCAGAGCGAACAATGCGGCTTCAATCTGATGGGGATTGAGGTCCACCGCGGCATCGAAGAGCGACATCGATAGGCGATCAATACCGGTAGTCGATCTGCGAGTGAGATCATGTGCGAAGTACTTCGCGTGATATTCGGTAAGCCTCATGTCTACTCTCTGGATACGGGGTCTGATCGCATTCCATAGCCGCTAGCTATCCACTGAATTGTCCTCCGATTACGCCCCGGGCGGGACCGATACCTGCGTCGCGCCAGCTAAGGAGTCACGTTACAATTCGATAGCGTCCATAGTAGTGCATTAGAGATCCATCCATCGCTGAGGGCGCAAGACGCGGCACTAGTCAACTCGTTTGCACCGAGAGCGTTATGTTTACCGCTCAACGGATCCCCGCGATGGAACCGGCTATGTTCAATCCCGATACTGGTCGCCTAGATGCGGAACGAATCGCACGTGAGTTCGACGTCCCAGTTGCAATCATTGCAGAGGCTATTCGCAGGAATGCCTCGGGCGTCCGCAAAACTCCAGATGCGAGCAGCCTGCAGGACGGGTTGCGCCGGTTGTATCGAATATGGGCGGCTTTGCTAGACCTCTTCGCTGGCGACAAGACGAACACTCGAATCTTTCTCAATGCCCCAAACAAGAGCCTTGAAGACCACGCTCCCATAGAGTACATACGGAGTGGGAATTTTGGGCCGCTGGAGCTTTTCATCGACGCAATGAGCGTAAGGCAACCCACCTAAGGATTAGTGATCGTGTTCCACCAAGGTGCCATTACGTCTTGTTGATGCAGCATAAAGGCACTCACTATGAATAGTGGCGGAAGCGTCGTCTTTTCGCGACATAATCGAGCAGATTTATGCTCAGTCTCTTGAGATCACGAATTGATATTTACATCAACTGACACGAGGAATGCGGCAATACTTGATGTATATATCAAGCATGAGGACCATTCAGGAGCTCGGCGCGGCTGTCCGATCTTCACGAAAAGCACTGAGGCTTCGCCAAAAGGACGTGGCTGCGCAGGCCGGGATTAGCGCTGAAGCGCTACTGCGCTTGGAACGAGGACACTCCCCGGAATTCGGCTCCCGAAAGCCTCTCGCCATTTTGGCGGTTCTTGGCATGGAGATCGCCTTCACCACACGGACCAGGTCCGGATCGCTTGATGAGCTGCGGCGTGAGAGGCAAGGAAAGTGAAACCGCTCGGTCTATGTGTTTGAGCAAGCTGTGGAGCCCTAAGGGTACGGGACATCTGCGTCGTGACCGCCGCGAATGTGGCAGCGAATCCGATCGCGACTCATGGTCTTATGTAACCGCAATTCAAAAGTGGCACCGCGGTGGCACTGGCGTCCGACCGAGGGGATCGAAAGTCCGATGTGCGTTTTGGAAAATCTGGTGCCGCTTTTGGTGCCACCTTGTACCGGAATTTGGTACCTCTCCGTGCAACTCAGTGCGAAGCACCATACACATGTAAGCCACTTATTATGTGTTGCTTATGAACTTTTCTGCATCCTTGTGCAAGCATGTGCAAAAGTGCAAAAAAACGGACTCAAAATCCGCCGAGGGCAACCTCATGGGGGTTCGATTCCCCCTCCCGGCACCAATATAAAGCAAATAAAATGAATAAGTTACAAGGACAAGAGCCTCTCGACGCGAGCGGCTTTTCTCGCGTTTGGAAGTGCTAGTGATACTTCTGGTGATACTTTGCTATTTTGTTCTCAGAGGGATCGTTTATGCCGAGAAAGCGGGAACCAGTAAGGGGACTTTGGGAGCGCGAACCGGGGAGTGACATTTGGTGGATTCGTTATCGCGTCGATGGCGTCCTGAAACGAGAGAAGGTGGGGGCCTGGGGCGCCGCGAAGGATCTACTCAACAAGCGCAAGAACGAGATCCGAGAAGGAATCAAGATGCCGGAGAACATGCGGCAGGCTTCCGTTCGTTTCAAGATACTGTGTGATGACATCCTGATCTACAGCAAGAAACATCACCGTGACTTCCGCAGTGTCGAGATCAGGGTCAGGAAGCTGGCAGCGGAGTTTGGCGATCGACCCGCCGACAAGATCAAGCCAGCAGAGATTGATGCGTGGCTGTCGAAGGTCACCAAAACACCGGCAACCTCGAATCGCTATCGTGCGCTCTTCTCGCTCATCTTCCGCGAGGCCATTCGGAATGGAAAGATCGCCAGCAACCCGGCCCGGCTGGTTCGGCAACGTGCCGAGAACAATGGGCGCATCCGCTTCCTGACCGAGGCTGAAGAGACGAGTCTCCGTGATGCGATCCGCTCGCGCTTCCCTGAGCATGAGGCGGAACTGACTATTTCGCTCGGGACGGGGATGCGGCTGTCAGAGCAATACACGCTCGCATGGAAGAACATTGACTTCGAGCGTCGGGAGATCAACTTGGACCGCACGAAGAACGGCTCGCCACGAATGATCCCGATGAACGATGCCGTCATGGGCGCAATGGAGGAGTTTGCTCGGCGATCAAAGTCTACCAGTCGGGACGCTCTCGTTTTCCCGATCAAGAATCCGAAGGACTGGTTCAAGCCGGCCATGGAAGACGCCAAGATAATCAATTATCGTTGGCACGACAACCGGCATACGTTCTGCTCTCGGTTGGCCATGCGCGGCGAGAACTTGAAAGTGATTCAGCAGCTCGCCGGGCACAAGACGATTCAGATGAGCGCCAGGTATGCGCATCTGGGAGAGAAGTCTCTCCATGCAGCCGTCAGTGGCTTGTAACGAGATCTTCTTTACGCCGAATGCCGGGGGCTAATGTGCCGTGTAATAGGCAATAGTAAGCACTATACTGTGAGTCTACGTATAGGATAATGCTTGTTATGGGAAGGACAACGCCATCGCTCGTACCAAGAGTTTCTCGCCTGCTGGACGGCCTCGGCGGCCGTCTGAAACTCGCGCGTCTTCGGCGGAAATTCTCAGCGGAGATCGTGGCGCAACGTGCAGGGATTACGAGGCGCACCCTTTCCAAAGTTGAGCAGGGAGACCCTGCTGTTGCGTTGGGAGTCTATGCGCGAGTCATGCAGGCATTGAGATTAGAAGACGATTTGGCGCTCTTGGCGAAGGATGATGAACTGGGCAGAAAGCTCCAGGATGCGGGAATCATCGCCAAGCTGAGAGCGCCCAAGCGAACCTCAGCGATTATGAATTAGATCGTGCTCGATGCTTTGGCGCACCCTTGGTACACATTTCGTCGCGACTGGTTTGCTGACGTGAAGCCGACTTGTCATTACTAATCTGGTATCGGTGAGTGCATTGGCGATTGGTAAGGCAATCGGCGTTTCTCGGTACCAATCGCGTTTGTGCTTATATATAGAGAGCGCTCAATGCCAGGAATGGGCCGAGCTCACAATTCGACTATCAGCGACTTGTGGAGGCAGAATGCCTAATCTTTCCGCCGTCGTTGCCTTTGCGCGCCTTCAGCACCTCGAATATCGCGTCAATGCCCTTTCAGTCTCAAGTCAGCGGGAAAACACGCCGTGATTTAGGGATGGATCAGTGTAGAGAGGGTCACGACCCAGAGCGGGCCGGCCATGTACCAGATAGCAATTGCGCAAATCAAAACACAAAAGTCCGCCCAAAGACGACGGGGTGAGAATCTGGTTTCCATTTCCTGCTGCTTGCGGTATGCTTACCTTGCTTTCGGCACCGTCATCTGTGTTCCATAAACCCAGGAGGTCTCATGAGCAAGACAACAGATTCAAGCCACTCTTCTAACCCCATGCCCAGCGAGCTGGCGTTCGTAGACGCTGCAATCGATTTCTACAGAGCATCCATGGAGGAGGCGAACGATCATTCAGCGAAGGCTGCTCCAATCAAAGTGAATCCCGATTGCTGGGTTGACGTAGCTCTGGCGACAGCAGTCCTCGCATACCACGCATATAAGAGTTTGCCCGTTGTGAGAGATATGGCCTCAGAACACACGCAAGGCCTGAATATCGGAACTACAGTCTCGCTTTCGGAGATGATCGAGCGGCGAAATCGGATCGCCGTCGCATTGGGACAGAAGGAGATCGCGTAGAAGCGGCGCCATTCGGGTGTTGCGACCTGAGTTACGTTTCAGTCCTCGCACACCTAAGAAGAGTGTCGGAGCTCTTGGCAAGCTTCAACAGCTGCTGGATTCCAGACTCTGTGTGTAAACAAGTAGACCACCCAACCCCCATGGTAGTCCTATCATAAAACTCGGTTGGAACCAAGAAGAGGTTCGACCCTAATCTTATAGTTTTACATGCGGACATAGTTCATGTGGGGCAGCTCAAAGATGTCTTAACCTAGGCGGGACCAATCAATTGCTCGTTATATCCAGATGGATGAGGCGTTCGGATTGGCTCGTGCCGCGAAGGATTAGATCGGTGGACACAGACCGGGCTGAGATGTTTCTGAAACAGGTAAGGTTTTGCAGCGACTTCGGTTAGATGGTTAGCTGAGACAATTGATTGCATTTCAGGAGCTAACCTGATGCCTCAACGGGTTAAACTCGGAGGTGTGGAGGTGCAGAATGAGCTGGGGCATCGTAGTGTCGTCGGCGATCTTCGGCACGTGGTTCCTCCTATCGATCCCATACCAATTCAACAAAGGCTTGGGCAAGAAACTGCAGGAGTTGAACCACTTCTCCCTACTTCCGGGATGGACCTTTTTCGCGCCCTCGCCCGGCACCAGTGATTATCGCTTGGTTTACAGAGATGTGGACCAGAGCGGGGTTAGGAGCGAGTGGAAGGAAATAAAGTGGTGTCAGCCTCGCTGTGCGCTGGATGCAATCTGGCATCCTCATCGCTATCGGCAGAAGGTAATGGTGGACCTTATAAGTGCCTTTGCCAAGATGCTGAAACACATGAAGGAGCAAGGCGTTGACATCGAGAACAACCCGCAACTGTGGATGATCTCAACACCGTATCTCACGTTTCTCCACATCGCCATGCTTATGCCGCTTGAGAGTCACACCCGCTCGCGCCAATTCGCAATCCTGGAGCAGAAGCGCTGGGCTCCGCAAGAGCAGCCAGCCTTGGTCCTCTGCTCCTCTGCCCATGATGTCGAGGCTCGTCAACCTTGAGCACCCTTCCATTGCTGACTATTACAGACTCTCTTCCTCTCTGCAATTCATGTGCGAGGGCAATCAGTTTGCTTTTCAGCATCAGTTGCGGGCTAACCTTTGCGGAGCGCTTCGTGACTCGTGAAGACTTCGCTGCTGCAGGATGGCTGCCGTGGAGCATAGTCGGCTTCGACACCTTAGGCCGGCCAGACCGCACATTGTATCTCCGTATGCCTCGACTCTATGAAAAACTCTTTGGCAAGGGGGCAATGTCTCAAGTCACACTGGCAGGTCTGCTTGCATCTGTTCTAGTTGCTTGCTCACCAGTAAGATCACTCGTCTTCACGCTCGGGGTTTTCTTGACCCTCGTAAGCGGCTTGATCCTGCAGGTTCGCTGTGTTTACGGTGGTGACGGAGCCCAGCAGATGAACACAATCCTTGGATTCTCGCTACTGATTGGCTTCAACGGCTGGATTTCGCCATTGGCAGGAGTGGTCGCTTTGGGTTTCATCGCCGCGCAGATTTGTCTCTCTTACTCGGTCTCTGGAATAGCAAAGCTGATGTCTTCTCTATGGCGAAGCGGCAACGCGCTACCACAGATTCTCTCCACAACTGCTTACGGAAGCCTGAGGGCGTACAAATTCCTAGAACGGCATACTACGTTGGCCCGACTGCTTTGCAATGCGACCGTAATCGTAGAAGTGCTCTTTCCTGTTCTTCTGATTTCGCCAAAAGGGCTGTTTTTGGCATTCCTAATTTGGGGCCTTCTATTTCATATCTCATTAGCGTTCTTAATGGGTTTGAACACCTTTGTATGGTCATTCATTGCGACCTACCCAGCCCTTTATTTTGTGTGGGAACTTGCGCATTCGGCTCTATTACCTAAATGGAAGCTATTGCTCTAGTAGAAATATCAATTTTTATAACTTCACCTTGTGGGAGTCACTTATGAGCAGCGATGGGAAGAACGAGAAGAGTCTTACAACATTGAGGCAAGAGTTTGAGAACGTGTTTAAAGTCTTGGAACAAGAACACGTGCAGAAAGTCATCGCGGATGTTCGCGAGAAGAGGCTATCTCAGGCCGAAGGCGAACTTTCGCTTCAGGCAGCTCTGAAACAAACAGGTCGACCAAGCCCAATCATCAATGCTTCCGTACCCGATTGGTGTTTCGACTTCATCATTGTTCATTATAGAGTGGGTGAAGGTTGGGACTGGGGACGTTGTTGACAGAAGATTGCATGTCCCGGAAGTGGTACCTACTAGGGTCGTAATAAGCGTAGTGTTCAGGCTTGAGCGTGTAGCACGTCGAGAATAGCCCTTTCGCCAGAAGCTTTGGCTGGGGCAATTGCCTCGGTTGCTTACTTTCGGTCGCATTCGGCTGGAAGGTAGCCATCACAAATACCTCGTCACCGAAACTGTTCGACAGCATCGGCGAGCCACGGTTGTCCGCGCAAAATGATCGCCTTGAAACCTGTGACGAGCAGGTGCAGCGGTCCAGTTTTTACCCTAGTGCTTCAATTCTACGAAGGCGGGCAGCTCGCTCCCGCTGGTTAGTTTCGGTTGCAGTTGGGCATACGTGAATGGGCCCCGACGGCAAGCGGGAGACTACTCATTGGGATTATGTCGATTCCCTCGCGAAGGGATCTTCGTAAGATGAACAGCCTCGCGTCCGTCTTTGCTTATCCGACCACTGGTCACAAATCTGCTACTCCATTAAGAGTGCCGCTGACAGTTTGCAGCGAAACGGTCACTCAGCTCCATTAACACTTATTTGACTCGCAAGTTTGCTCTAGTGCCCTATCGTCCGAATAGTCGATACGACCTTTCGGCACATGGAAAGCAATCAGCCAGCGAGTTCTCAGTTGATAAGAACAGGCCGATGCACTCATTGAGTCTGGATTAGTCCTCATGAACGCGCTTCTCGCTAGCTATCCCGAATGGCTGCTGATTGCAGCTATTCCGTTATTCCACTCGGAGAAGATGCGGCGGCCGACCTCTTGAAAGTCAGGGTTGGATATCATTGTTGTTTCAATCCCGGAGGCGGTTTGGGAGAGAGCATCGCAGGTCTGTTCCAGGATCGCCCTCAGTTGGCGCGGTGAGGCTAGCGAACGGCTTTCGGCGAAGCGGATCAGGTCTTTGCCGCTTGGCCACTCGGTTGATCCGTTCAACGTCAGGGCCATTCGGTCTTTCGGGATGTAGGCGGTCGTTGTGACGAGATCGTATGCGGATGCAAGATGAGCCGCGCCCCGGACATCGTCGTAGACGACGCCGAAGTTCTTCAGGTGAGCATCGCCATTGCGGATGGCGCAGTTAAAGACGATGAGCCGGAAGAGTTGGAGGCTCTCCTCCGCAACTGTGGGAGAGTTGGCAAACTGTTGGAAGCGCCGCAGCACGCGCGTCTCGTAGCTCCCGCTGTACTTCTGGTCGGTGCGTCTGCCGTTGAGGACGCAGAAGTCTTCAAAGCCACGGTAGCTGCCGTCGGGGCGAAGGTCGAAGCGTTCCATGACGAGGGCGCTACCGTCTTCAGCTAGGTGATAGGGAGGGACGGTCAGGCCGGCGGCCTCGGCTGCTTTGAGGCAGAAGTATTCATTGGTGGCCAGATGTGGGTATTCGCCGGAGTCGTAGAACTTGACGATGTGGGTAGCGCCTCGGAAGGTCTCCGAGAAGTCGCTCTTCTTGCCTGTACCACCGGTGAAGCCCTCTTCGTCGCGGATGAGGACCTTCGGCTGCACTCCGCTGATGCCAGAGGAGGAAGCGAAACGCTCGATGAGGTAACGGTACAGCTCGCCGCTGCGCTGGCTGGTGAGGATCTCGTCAACGGACTGGAAGGGAACAGCTTCATCGAGATTGTCCTCCATGCCTGTGAACCGGATTCGACCGATTTGTGAACGACCGACGACGCTGAGCAGGTCGATCTCATCGAAGGAACCCGTTGCCTTGGCGAACGCCAGCCGCAGGCGCTCGCGGAGGGCGCCCTCTGGCAGGTTAATTTCGAAGATGGGCGCTAGGCCGACGGAGGCATTCCAGGAGGCTGTCCGCGGCGGCATGGTCAGCGAGATAGCCAGGGACGGATCGACGGCGCGGTCGTAGGAGAACGTAGAGCCGCGAGGCTCGAAGCGATCGAGCACACCGGAGGCTTTGCCGTCTGCCCAGACCCTAATCATCGGCATTCTCCTTCATCAGCTCGTCCAGCGTGGGGCGTTCGTGTGTAGCGGGACGAATTGACAGCTCCAAGCCCAAGGCCCCCAAGATACGCGATAGCTTCGAAACCCCGATGTCAGAAGCTCTACCGTTCTCCAGCGCATCGATCGTGGCACGGCTCAGGCCAGCTCGCGTAGCCAAGTCGATTTGGCGGAACCCTTGGTCCTTGCGGGCATCGCCAATGCTCTTGCCGAGTTGACCAAGGGACATCATGCCTAGTATTATAGGCAAAAGTTCTCTATTAGTCTATATGCCTAAATTATTAGGTTATGAGGAGTCATTTTGGCGGCTACCCAGCCAATCGCTGAGGATGATCCGCTCGGGAGAAGCGCCTGAGATCGGAGACAGGAATCAACACGCGTGACCCGATCCGGCGAAAGGTCAGCCGCTTCTGAGCCAGCAGGTAGTCCAGGGAGCGTCTGCTTATAGATAGCATTTCCGCAGCTTCGTCACGTCCTACGAGGAGTTTCTCTTCGGGTGAAAGAGTGACTCTTCCAGGGCGCTTTCTGTCCGTAAAGCTGATTTCATTCATTGCAAGGTGCTCCCGAAGCCCCACAAATGCTTTCAGGCGGCTTGATTCAAGAGTCCAACTTCGCCGGCCTCGAAGTCCAATACTCATTTTCGATTGCCCCATCCATGGGGCTGATGGCAAAACGCTGCACAGCGTTTCCACAAAACTGAATAGGTTGCTTCCGAATTCGGCCTGGGAGCCTAAGTTGGCAACCAGAACGGCTTTGCAGGCAACAAAATGTCCATATTGCATCAGCTGACCGCGCACGCTACGGCCCGCCGAGTATAGCCAGAAGGTTGGTGCATCATGAACGAGGGTCCCGAGTTTCGTCACTTCGCATCGTTTGTTGCCGTCGCTGAAACGTGCAACTTTGGTAAAGCGGCTGAACGCCTGCGTATGGCGCAGAGCAACTTGAGTCTTCAGATCAGGCAGCTTGAGGAGTGGGCTGGCGAGCGACTATTCCAACGCTTGCCGACTGGATCTCCGATGACCGAGGCCGGACGACATTTTTTGCCGACAGCGCGCCAGATCCTGCACATGAGGGACCACGCCAAACACAAGACTGCTAAGAGGCGGGACGAATGGCCAATTCGATTCGGCTATTCTCAGTTCGCCCGTCACGACCTCGTTGATGAAGCAATCTCCGGCTATAAGGAAATCGTCCCGGGAGGGAAGGTGCAGGCGTCTAGCGATTGCACCGCTCACCTGATGCAAATGCTGGAAGACGGACGATTGGAAGCGGCAATCGTAACTCTTCCGATTGGCACGTCGGACCTATTCGAGCAGCGCGTCTGCGAGGATAAATTGCTCGTATGCCTTCGCCGGGACGACCCATTAGCAAAGTTGGAGTCAATACCTAAAGCGGACGTTTCACAACGCCTACAAGTGATGTTCCATCGCGACTACCATCCGGTTCTTTACGACAGATTGCTTGCCAGATTTCGTCGAGCAGGGATTCGACTCTCTCCAACGGAGACCTATTCGGCACCGGCAGAGATGCAATACATCGTTAAGACACGCGGATGCCTCGGCCTGATTCGGGAGCACGCGCCGATTGATCCTGAACTCACCATGCGTCCGATCGATGGTTTATCTCTGAAGGTAATCACTGCTGTGGTTTCGTACGCCGATCAGCAGCACGCAGCGATTCCATTGCTTGCGTATCGGATCGCCCAGCGTTGCTCTCAGAGCCAAGCTTCTCAGCCGCCGAGGAAGCCGGTTCAACCAGTGAAGATTCAGCA
>Ga0302319_10022030_pt1 | contig 11454 bp, 8 predicted proteins | sample Bog_T0_2_FD_203319 | JGI IMG/M metagenome (GOLD analysis project Ga0302319, IMG submission 203319) | Peat permafrost microbial communities from Stordalen Mire near Abisko, Sweden - Bog_T0_2 | ecosystem: Environmental > Terrestrial > Soil > Wetlands > Peat | place: Sweden: Abisko, Stordalen Mire...
TAGATCGAGATTGAGAGCGCCGTGGGCAGAGGCAGCACCTTCCGGTTCGTTTTTCCTGTGCCGGTAAATGGTACGGTTGCAGTGGGGCCGGCCACCGCCGCGTTTACGGTACCCGTGAGGCAACGTATTCTTGTCATCGACGACGACCCCTTGCTGATCAAATCATTGCGGGATATACTTGAGATGGATGGTCATGTGGTCGTCACTGCAACCGGCGGCCGGGAGGGTATTGAGATGTTTCGCAACGCGCTCGAACACACGGACCCATTCGCCGCGGTCATCACCGACCTCGGGATGCCCTACGTGAACGGGCGGGAAGTGGCCGCCGCCATCAAAGGCATGGCTCACTCCACTCCAGTCGTTCTCCTGACCGGCTGGGGACAGCGCCTCGTGGCCGAGGGTGATATTCCGCCGCATGTCGATCTTGTCCTCAACAAGCCGCCCCGCCTGCGCGAGATACGCGAAGCTCTCGCGCACTGCCTCTCGTCCACGAAACCCTGAGGCGATATGGCCGAACCTCCCCTGGCTAAGATTCTCATCGTCGACGACGAAACAGCGCAGATGAAAGCGCTGTGCAACACGCTTCAGGACCAGGGCTACGAAACGACCGGCTTCGTTTCAGCCCAGGCGGCGATCAAGATCATGGAGGAAAAAAGCTTCGACCTCCTTTTGACTGACCTGATGATGCCGGAAATGGACGGCATCGCGCTTCTGCAAACCGCCAGGGAAAAGGACGCCAATCTCGTCGGAATCATCATGACCGGGGAGGGGACCATCGCCACGGCGGTCGAGGCAATGAAGTCGGGCGCGCTCGACTACATCCTCAAGCCGTTCCGCCTGAAGGCGATTCTTCCCGTGTTGGAACGGGCGCTGGCGTTGCGGCGGTTGCGGCTCGAAAATGCCGCGTTGGAACGGCAGATACGCGAGCGCACCGCCGAATTGGAAGCGACCAACAAGGAGCTGGAGGCTTTTTCCTATTCGGTCTCGCACGATCTGCGCGCGCCGCTAAGGCACATCAATGGCTTTGCCGAGCTGTTAGTCACCTCGACGAATTCCACGCTCTCGGCAGAAGACCGGCATTGTCTCGACCGCATCATCAGTTCGTCCAAACAGATGAGCCTTCTTATCGACGATTTACTCAATTTTTCCCGCATGGGCCGCACCGAAATGCGGCGCACCCGGTTCAATCTCGGGGATTTGTTGGAAAAGGTGATACACGAACTCCAGCCCGAAACCGAGGGCCGTCACATTGTTTGGAAGAAAAACCTGCTTCCGGAAGTTATGGCCGATCCTCCACTTCTTCGGCAAGTCTTCACCAACCTCCTGCTCAACGCCATTAAGTACACCCGCCCCCGCGACCCGGCTGAAATCGAAATCGGATCTCAAAATGGGCCGGATGAAGTTATCATTTTCGTGCGCGACAATGGCGTTGGCTTTGACATGCAGTATGCCGACAAGTTATTCGGCGTTTTCCAACGGTTGCACGGCAGAGAAGAGTTCGAGGGCACCGGAATCGGCCTGGCCAATGTTCGCCGCATCATCAGCCGTCATGGCGGACGCACGTGGGCCGAAAGCAAGCTCGGCGAAGGCGCCACCTTTTATTTCTCGCTGCCGAGTTAGGCGCCTGCCGGTCCGCCCTATTCCATCGGCGGCACGATTTGATTCTTGATCATCTCCGCGAACTCCCTCAGTTCCTTTTCTCCGAGTTCCGAAACGGCCAAATAATTCATTCCGTTTTTTGTCCAGCCGAGGACATGATAATTATTCTGCTCATAGTCTTTATTACCTAGGGGCGATTTATCGGCCGGCCAGGTGAATAAATTGATGTAATGCTGTCGCCGCTGATAGATGATCGCAGCCACGTAACGATGGTCGAGGACATCCAGGCGTCCGCCGATGAGAGGATAGCCGGAAGATGCGAGATCGATCACTTGAGGCGAGTAGTCAAGCTTGCCCGCAAACCACGGCTTGACCGTGTGTTGGTCGGTGGAGGCGACATCCATGAGGTGGTTCACCTGCAAGGAGCGGACGTGGTCCGAGATGGCTTCCTGCGCAAGTTGCGACGAAGGCGCTGAGCTCGAAAGAAAGACGGCAACCGCAATCAAGCCCAGCATGCTGCCGAGGGCCAAATAAATGGAAGTGATCGGCAAATCCGCCCACCACGAAACCTTTTTCGCAACGGAATCCTCCGCTCGCAATGAAGCCCGGATGCGGGTCGCTAAAAACGGCGATGCCTTGAAGCTGGGCGTTTCGTCGCGAACAGCCGAGATGAGCGCCTGCTGCGCTTCCAGTCGCGCACGGCAGGCGGGGCACCCGGCCAGATGCTCCTCCATGCTCACGCAGGCCGTGAGATCCAGTTCGCCGTCGAGATAAGGATCGATCAGTCGTGCCGCCTCTTCACATTTCATGGCGAATTCTCCTTTGTTGACGAAGCTATAATCGTCGCACGCAATCGGTCTCGGGCACGAGCCAGCCGCGACATCACGGTGCCGATGGGTATGCCCGCGATGGCGGCAATCTCCTTATAGGAATGCCCCTCCAGATCATGCAGGACGACCATCTCCCGAAATTCGGGCGGCAATTTGTCCAACCCTTTTTGCAGCGATTCGGCATTCGCTTTCTTCTGGAATTCACCCTGCTTCATCCCATCGTCTGCGGCGCAATGGATCTCCTCATCGAAATGCTCGGGGGTTTCATGGCTGCGCAGCTTCTTGATCGCCGTGTAGCAAACATTTCTGACGATGGTCATGAACCATGCCTTTCCGTCTCCGCCCCGAAAACGGGGGAAGGCCTTGTAGGCGCGCAGATAGGCGTCCTGTACGCAGTCCTCCGCATCCTGATCGTTGCGCAGGAGCCAGCGGGCGAGATTATAGGCAGCATCCAGGTGAGGAAGAAACACCTCTTCAAATCGTTGGCGAGCCAGGCGATCGCCGCCTTGTCCGTGAGGGTCCTCCACCATAGGTAATACCTCCTTGCTAGCAGATTTATTCCGTTAGGCGTCCCGAAAATAATCTTTCTTTTTTGGGGAATAAAAAGACCCCCGCCTCGGTTGTGCATGAGTGAAGCCATGAAGGCTTGTGCGTCAGACACACCTTAACCCCAACGGAGTCTCCTCATGAATAACGATATCATTCTTCACAATAACAGCCGCGATGGCATTGACCGCCGCGGTTTCCTTAAATGCATGGGCTGGGCCGGCACCGCCACCGTCTGGTCTGTATGCGGCGGTGTGCTCACGTCACGCGCGCTTGGCGATGCCCTTTCAAGTGCCGGAACCGGATCAGTCGCGGCGGCGGAACTCAATTTCGTGCAGATCAGTGACAGTCACATCGGCTTCAACAAGGCCGCCAATAAGGATGTCACCGCGACGTTCCAGGAAGCGGTCAAGCGCATCAATACACTCTCCAAAAACCCGGAGTTCATCCTGCACACGGGCGATCTGAGTCATCTGGCGGAGGCGGATGAATTCGACACGGTCGAGCAAGTGCTCAAGGGTGCCAGTGCTTCCCAAGTCTTCTACGTCCCGGGTGAGCACGATATTCTCAGCGACAACGGCGCTCAATACCTGGCCCGTTTCGGCAAGGGCACGCAGGGCAACGGCTGGTACAGCTTCGATCAAAAAGGCGTTCACTTTGTCGGCTTGGTCAACGTTTTCGGAAAGTCCGAGCAGGGTCTCGGCATTCTCGGCCAGGACCAGCTCGATTGGCTGAAGAAGGACCTCGCGCCGCTCGGGACCAGCACCCCTATCGTTGTCTTCGCCCACGTCCCGCTCTGGGAAGTGTATGCTCAGTGGGGCTGGGGCACCACCGACGGCGCGCAGGCGCTCGATCTCCTCAAGCGCTTCGGGTCAGTCACGGTGCTCAACGGCCATATCCATCAGGTCACGCAGAAGGTCGAGGGAAACATGACTTTCCACACCGCGCGCTCGACGGCCTTTCCCCAACCCGCGCCGGGCACTGCGCCCAAGGGCGGCCCCATGGTCGTTCCGGCGGATCAACTCCGTGGCATGCTCGGGCTGACCAGTGTCAACTACGTCGAAGTGGATCACCATCTCGCCCTCGTTGATTCGACTTTGGCCTGATCAGCTCCACCGAATACCGCTATGTTGATAGATCCCACTTTGTGGCCAAAGCTGCATGGCGCCAGCGTCCATTTTCCGGTGGCGCTGGCGATGGCGGCGGCGCTGTTTGAAGGCTTGGGCTTTTTTTTGCCAAACTCAACGCGTCACAAGCAAAACCTTCATCTTGCCGGCTACTATTTGATCATCCTCGGTGCGCTGGGAACATTCCCGGCGGTACTTTCGGGTCTGTTTATGACCCATGGCGCCACGATGGGGCACGGCGCCCTGCTGTTTCACCATCTCTTCGTCTGGCCGGGGTTTACCTTGCTGGTCGGGTTGGGTGTCTGGCGAGCCTTGGTGGGAGACAAGTTTACCCGCTGGGGTTTCGGTGTCTATCTTATCGGCCTGTTTCTGACCGCGGGTCTGATGGCGGGAGCGGGCTACTGGGGCGGCGAGTTGCTCTTGAATTCGTAGGGGGAGAAAGATGAATTTCTCGTTGGAAACAAAAAACCTCAAATGGGCGTTGCTCGCTGGCTCAATCTCGTTAGGCGGCATGTTGCTGGCCGCCGTGCCGATCAAAATGCTCACAGACTCTGGTGCAAACCAGGCCGCCGTCTCTGCTCCGTCCTCGGAATCGCTCTCTTCGCCTCAACTCATCGAGCGAGGCAGCCAATTTTTTGCCATGAGTTGCGCACACTGCCACGGTGACGATGCGCATGGCGATGAAGGCCCCGATCTCTACAACCTTCCCGTCAGCAACGCCTATATCAAGGTGATGATTAAAAGAGGCGTTAAAGGTGAGATGCCGACCTTTGCCAAAAAATACAACGATGACCAAGTGGCGGCATTGGTGGCATACCTGCGTTCTCTGCGTTAGCGGCTGTCGATTGGCAGACGCTCCGAACTGACTAAGAGCGATCAGTCTTTAAGGAAGGATTGCCCAGTTGCCTCCCCCGTTGGCCATCCCTGGCCGACTGATTGGAGTAGCCCTTATTAAAAACCCCTTCCAGACTCAAGCGGCTAACGATCCGCTTCGACAATTGAGACAATCCGCAGGTAAAGAAGCAATGACCGCCTCTTTTCTCCCGTGTGATATTAAACGTCCAGTTTTTGTTGGGCCGTTTGGGATTGTGGCAAAAATAGCACGCGCTTTTTTCCTGGCTCTCGATACGGACAACCGGAAAGCCGAACGATTGCATCAGGAGTGGAATCGCTTCTATTTTTTCATGGTGAAGCGGAATGCGATATAAGCCCATGACTTCAGTTGATGGCAAACGTCACGTAAAATAGAAAATGTCTGCGGATTGAAATATAACCGACACCCATTCGCCGGAAAAGCTAACGATCCGCCGACACGCAATTGTTACATGGATTCAATTGAAGCCAGATTCAAAGTGGCGCTACAGATCGACGACCAACAGAAACCAGCGCTCCCGGTGTTACGGGCGGGAAACAACGTAGGTAGCCTTCGAAGAATCGCGGTCGGGGCCGAAGTCCGTGCCAACACCGTCGTCGCCTCCGCCGTAGCCGAGGACCTCGATGGTGATGATGGAGGGCGGCTCTTCCTCTTGTGATTGGTTGTTGGGCTGTTGTTGTCTGGCGGCTTCGGTCGCAGCGTTCTGGGAAGCGCCGGCGGCACTGGAAGCCGCGACCGAGCCGCTGATATTCGGTGCTGCGGCTGGCGCAGGAACGCCGGTGCTGCTGCCTCCGGCCTGAATGTTGCCGGCATTGAGCACCTGTGCCGCGGCCACGTTGATGTTGCCCGATGAGCGAATGCCGGCGTCGCCCGCGTTAACGGTGCCGACGGGCGCGATGAGGTCGACATTGCCGGGAGGCGCTCCGATGACCGTTTCCAAGACGCCGATGCCGCCGCCGGTGGCCAGCCCGGCGAGGTCGGTCTGAACGTTGGCGCTCTGGCTGTCGACGAGTACCCGCGTCGGCGGCGCAGACTGGACGGTCCTCGAAGACGCGCCCGCGTCGATGTTTCCGACGGTGGACCACATGATGATGTTGCCCCCGTGCAACGTAAAGATTCGGGAAGTTCCGATGTTCACGTCATTGTTGGCGAAGATGGAAATGTTGCCGCCGCTGACAGTGAGAATGCCCTGGTCGATGGCTTGGGCTCCTAGATTGTTTGTTCCTACATTAAGACTGCCTCCAGGAAGCAAAAGATCAATGTCTCCAATGTTAATCGTTTTGATTTCTTTTGACGTCAGGTCGATATCGCCATGGTAGGTCTGGGTGGAGGGGAAAAGTGACGCGATCGCCGCGTATCCTTCCGTGTAGGTACCGGCGTATGGACTGCTTCCGTTGTTGTGATCGCGGCCCGAATCGCGAAGAACATCATAAAAGAGGGTCGTCGCCAATGCGTCTTGCTGCTGTTTGCTTTCCTGGCTGAAGTCGGCCCAGATTTGCTGATTGGCTTCTGATGCCGGGAGATTCAGCAATGTCCCGAGATCCGGCAGATAGATCGCGCTTTCCGCCCCGCTGTTGGGGTCGGGAAATTCGCCAATAAAGCTCGAATTATAACCAATTGGATTGTCGGCCGAGACCGTTCCGTTGGCATAGTTGACATTGCCGAAAGTGAGCACGCTGTTATCGAGGCCGGAAGAGTCGCCCAAGCCGGCAGCGGCGATGATGTTGGCACCGTCAAACGGGAGGTAAGGATTGCGGGAGTTCCCGATGCTGGTAATGCCGAGGCCCGTTCCGACGGCGTTATTGGGCGAAGTTCCCTCGCCGAGGGCGAGGTTGCGGCCGGCCAATACCTCCAGCGTGCCGGGACCGCTGATTTGCAGGTCGCCATAGGCGACATAATTACTGTCGGCGTTCCCCACCAAGCTATATAATTCCGCCGATTGGTAATCGAACAACGTGATGTCGCGGTCAGCCGAAACGACACTGATGTCATTCGCATTGTTGTTTTGGATGTAGAAGGAGACGTCCTGAAGATCGAGTCCGCTGGATATGTCCACCTTCTCCGGTGAGATCAACGTGAAATCTTCAATATTTCCGTTGAGGGTGTCGATTTCAACGGGCGGTGTTGTCGTGTTGTCGTGCAAGAGGCCCGGGGTATGGAAGCTTTCCAAGGTGGGGAAGCTCAGATTCGCATAACCCGGGGATTCACCGAAGAGAGCAAAAACTTGGGAGATGGAGGAGCCAATAGACGGATTCCCGGGAGGATTGCCGGAGGACGCACTCAAGCCGAACGGATTGACGACACTGGGGAGATCGCCGGGATTGTCGTCCAGAATTGTGATCGACGCGGTAAGACCATTTCCGACGGCAGAGCTGTTAAAGGCGCCCTCAACCGATCCCGCAGCCGATAGCCGCAACGTGCCTTGCGAGGAAGGCGCGAGAATCTGGTCGCTGAGATACTGGATGTTGCCCGAAAAAGCAGTCGCGTCGAAAATAGGCGGGCTCAACGTGTAAAACGTCGAATAGTTCGTGACGTTATCGACGCTGCCGGTGCCGTTTCCGCTCGGGTCAAGAGTCAACGTCCAAGGCGTGCCATTGAGGCTCAGCTCCGTGGTAAAGCTGGAGACCGATTGCAGACTGGGCGAAGCGGCCGAGAGATATGCGTCATATAGACTGCCCGGCAGTGGGCTTGCGGCAGATGCTGTTTCGGAGCCTTGGATATCGATAGTTCCGAGCAAGGTGGAGAGACTAACGGAGGAATTTGGACCATAGGTGCTGAAAATCGACTCATCGTCAAAACCATTGCCAATACCCTGAGGTAGCCAGAAGGGGTTCACCGTCGAGCCGATCGTCAGATCGTTCGTGGCCGTCACCGTGAAAGTGCTGTCCCCGACAAAGAGAGTCAGCGGTAACGGTACGAGCGGGAAAGTCGAGGACGTGGAATTCCGGCTGATATCGTAGGCAGAGATTCTCGCCGTATCACCGGTTGATGTGATGGTGTTGGCACTAATCACGCCAGTACCCTGCTCCACGTAGTAGGCGCCTCCCTCGATGGAGCCTCCTGCCACGACGCTCAAATTGCCTCCGCCGAGTTCCACGAGGTTACTGGCCGAATCCGCAAGGGAATTGCCCGAGGCGTCGGCATAGGGCATGCGCGCATTGGTCGGGACGGCGGCATCGACATTGACGATGTTACCTCCCGCATTCAAGGTGACGTTGCCGCCTCCCAAGGCGCCGACGCCTTCAAAAAAGTTGCTGAAATTGATCCACCAGGTGGTCGTGGCGAGTTCACTCGTGTTCAGAACCGTGGTGCCAAACACATCGGTCGCCGAGGTCGCGCCGCGACGATAAAGCCAGTCGGTTGGAAATTGCCACGACGTATCCAAGACCAGATTTCCGCTCGAATCCTGAGTCAGGTGCACAATATCCTGCTGGGCGTTGATGGAAACATTCCCTCCACTCTCCGTGTACTGCGCTGTATATTGCGGGGCAGGGGAGAGGTTGATGCTATAGACGCTGGTTTCAAAGCTGGCGTCACTTGTCCCCGTCGGCGAATTGAAACCTGGAAGTGCCTGCGCGAGCGAGCCGGCAGTGTAAATCGAGGCGAGCTGATTGAGGAAATCAACGCTGCCGCCCGTATCGATGGTGATGTTGCCGGAACCCGTTCGGATAAACTGGGCATAAGTGCCCGCCAGCGCCGCAGTCGTGACGCCGGGGTTGCTGCCCACGGGAATGTTCTGGCCCAAGAGAAGCGATCCTGCCTGCACGGAAGCATTGGTCAGCGAGCTTGTGTTCAATCCCAGTTCGGCCAGCGACTGGACCGTCCCATAATTGGCTGTGCTTGCCCCGCCCGATGTGAACTGGGCTCCGGCAACGAGGCGATAGGACCAGGATGGACCCGCCTGCAAATTCCAAGTGTAAGCCGGAATTGACAACAGCTCATTCGATCCAGTCGCAGTAGCTTTGGTCGCAAGACGGACTCCTTCAGCCGTAACAGTCTCCCCGGATTCCGCTGCGGTTGTGGCGACATTCAGGGTGACTGTCTTGCCGCTGATGGTGGTGATAAAGTCGCCGACCGGAATTCCCGCCCCCACCAGAATCTCCCCCTTCTGAATGCCCGTGACACTGCCGAGCAGAATCGTTTTGGTACCTGCGGAGAAGGAGACCGAGGAATTCGGAGTATTCAAGACAGCTGTAATCGTATCGCCAGCCGGAATGCCAGTTCCGGTCAGTACTTCTCCCGCGCTCAAGCCTAAGGTATTTATCACACCGACGGTGGCGGAATTAACCGTAACGTTGCTCGAAACCAGGGGGGCATTCAGGGTGGCAAAGCCATCGTTCAAGCTGCCGCTGAAAACGAGATTGTTCGCGGCGCGAAGCGTCAGGTCGCCCGCCACACCGTTAGGCCCGAAGCGGAAGGAAGAGAGATCCCAGGTACTGGCAACGGTCAGATTGCCGGTCGGGTTGATGATTTCCGCGCCGGGCGTGACCTGATAAAGCATCGACAGCTCCGCAGCCTGCGTCGTCGTCACGCCGAGAAGCCGGGAAAGAATGGAATCAGTGTTGTTGGCAAAACCTTCCGCATTGCCGTAAATCGTTCCATCATTCGCCGTGCTGGTGGTTGAGCTTCCCTCCAGGCTCGACGTGATCGCCCCGCCAGCCGGCGTGTACACGTCATACCCCTCGATGACCACGCTCGACTCGCCGGTGATCGTACCGTCGATGGGCTGAATCATGACATCGCTATTGTTCGAGATCGTCGGCGCGCGCAGATGAAGCGTGCCCGCCGAATAACCTGCGTACGAGGCAGTCAGGGCCGCGCTGCCCGAGGCATTTGTTGCCCCGGAAGAAGTGAAGTTCGCGGAGGAGGAAAGCCAGACGGGAACCGTCCCTCCCGTTCCTCCAGCAATAAAAGTGATCGTTCCCGCATTGCTGAGGGTGACCGTACTCCCGGCCGCAAGACCCGAAAGCGTCTGCCCCGCTGAGAAGGGCGTCGAAGTCCCGCCGGGCGCCGTGATTGTGCCGCCGCTATTCATCGCGAGTGCATCGTTGCCGGGCGTACCGCTGGGCAAAACAAAGCTGCCTGCTTGGGACAGGGTGATCGAGTTGCCCGTTTCGTTTGAAGCTGCCTCAGGCAACAAAACGGGAAGGTAATCGACGGCCATGTTGATTGACGAACCGGCTTCGATATTGATGCCGTTCGTACCCGCGCCACGTGTTTCGATGTCAACGCTGCCACCTTGTCCCGCGCTGTTAAATTGTTCTCCTTCGACCGTCAACATCGCTACCCCGCCCGTCGCCTGGCTGCCGTTCAAGGTCACATCACCCTCGGCGTAAAGATCAATGGTGCCGCCTGTGATTCCTGAGGCATTGATTGTGTTGTCCACGGTGATGCCGCCCTTTTCGGCCGTGAGCGAAAAGGAAGAGATTCCCTCGTACAATCCGGGTGCCCCGACCGCGCCGTCAACAGTCACTGAACCGTTGAGGACATCAAAGGACATCGAGGTAAAACCCCCTGCAGTCAAAGGCGTGGTCAGTCCCGAAAGCGTCACGGCCTGTCCCAACGTGGCGTTGAAAACGCCCGCGGTGCCACTCGTGCCCGCCGAGCCCAGGAGGTTCGTATCTGAAAACTCTTCGGTTTGATTGGAGGCTGAGACGTTGGCGTCGCCGGCAAGCGTCACGCTCGTGCCATCAATGCTCGTCACAGTTGAGCCGAGGAAACTCGAACCGACAACGAATCCCTCAGGCAGTGTCGCGGAAGTCAGGGTCACGGAACTGCTGCCCGTGTTGCTCGACCCAATCGCCACCTGCCCCATCAAACCAGTGCTCGCGAAGGAGAGCATCCCATTTGGCGCGGAAACCGTAAGCGTGCCGGCATTGCCGCCGCCGGGTTGTGCCGAGACATTAACGAGGCTTCCGGCGTCCAGCGTCACATTGCCGCCTGTCGACGTTAAGCCTGTCGACGTTAAATTCACCTGGCCGCCGTTCGTATACTCGGTTGTGCTGCCGAAAGTAACGGACTGTCCGCTGACATCGAGAATTCCACCCGACTGCACCTCCACATTTCCCGTTGTGGCCGTGACATCGATTATTCCAGAGGGAGCAGAGACCGTGGTGCCCAGATTTACGCTCGAACCCGTGAACGAAATAGTGGCCCCAAGACCGCCCGCTACGGTTGCCGCTCCTGGTGCGGTGGGCTGTGCCAGGTCGAGGGCGCCACCCTCGGCGTTGAAGGCAAAGTTGGCCGCAGTAGCCGAGCCTGTGGTTGTATTGACTGGCGCGCTTGCCGTAACCATGGAAGTCGTAAGGTCCAATTCTCCCTGCGCGGAAAAGCTGCCGATGCCGCTGACGATGATCTCGTCGGATGCTTTCAAATCGGTGCTGGTATAACCAAGCGTGGCCAGGGCATTCGGACCAAGATATACCGTGTTGGCATTGATCGTGAACGAACCCGCCGGGGTTAACTCGCTCACCGCTCC
>Ga0302319_10022031_pt1 | contig 11453 bp, 6 predicted proteins | sample Bog_T0_2_FD_203319 | JGI IMG/M metagenome (GOLD analysis project Ga0302319, IMG submission 203319) | Peat permafrost microbial communities from Stordalen Mire near Abisko, Sweden - Bog_T0_2 | ecosystem: Environmental > Terrestrial > Soil > Wetlands > Peat | place: Sweden: Abisko, Stordalen Mire...
GAATTCGGTGGGACGATCGATGGTATCGCTGAATCCCTGCGAAGCCCACTGCAGGCGGCGTGCGGCGAGGGCCGCCGATTGCACGTTTGGGAAGCGAGCCAGCAGGTAGGGGCCCCGGGTATCAGCGGAAGCGCCTCCGGAGGTGGCGATGAGGTCGGTAGCCAGGCAGGACTCATCGCTGGATTGGCGCCAGTCGGGTGAGGTCTCATGCTCGGGGCCAGAGGATAATTTGACTGTAAGGTATGCGCCCACGACGGTGATGTCGCCAGTCGTCTGCACGGCCAGAGTCTGCCCGCGTTCCTGTCCCGGTTTACGAGAGGTCCTGGCTGCGGCAGACCTTGCCATGAGGCCACTCCGCCTTTTCCGCGTTGGATGAAGGGGATTTGGATTGCAACGCTGATTGTGAAGTGGTAGGGTAGCATACGACACCGTCCGAGGTAAACATTTGGCTGTTTTGCTCCCTTCCGGGAAAACTGCGTTTGCCCGGAAGCCACGAGAAAACGCTCTATCGTAATGTATTCCGCATGCGTTTTCGCTTACTCTCGAATTCTCAAATTGCATATTGTTGTTCTTTTGCCGGGGTGATGATGACATCGCAGCTTTGTAGGGAAGAGCGGATTTTGGCGCGTGTGTTGCGGACTCTTTTTGTGGGGCTGGTCTGTCTGGCTGCGGGATCAACCGCGATGGCAAAGGAGCAGGTGCTTACGGCCATTGAACTCTACGACGGGCCTTCGGGCGCAACGTATGTTCTGTTGAATGGCGTAACGATCAGCGGCAAGACCGAGATGCGGATCTGCAAACCCTGCGGAGAAGGTCCGATCGACAAATCAGCCTACTCGAAGCTGGAAAAGTTCCAATTGACCGCGGGGGGCAAGCTGGAGCGCGCGGCCGACGGTGTGCTGCGCTGGACAGCGACTGAGGGCGGTGAAGCGGTTATTGTAGTTCCGTTGAACGTGAAGTTCGAAGGCAGTACCGCCCAGTCCCCAGCGGACATTGCCACACAGGCATTGCTGAAGGGTGTTCCGGCCAGTCCACCAGCGGGAGCCGCGGAAGCTCCGGGACTGTTGCCGGGAGTGGTGCTTGTGTTTGTATCGGCGCCGGACGCGGAATTTGCCGAATATCTCCGCGCTAAAAGGGCCTCCGATATTCCGGGCTGGCAAGCCTACCTTTCCAAGTATTCTTCGTCACCCCACATCGCGGACGCGAAAAAGCGGTTAGCGATTCTGCTGGTGGAGAAGGGTGTGGCGGCGTTAGCGGCATATAACAAGCAGGCATCCGGGAGCGCACCCGATTATGCAGGATTGAAATCCGCCAAGGCACTGGATGACCAGGCGAAGGCGCTCACACCCGGCGTGGAGGGGCTTTCCGGACTGGAAAAAGGGATTGACGCGGCGCTGGGTGACATTGCGGACCGGGGACGCGGGGAACTTGAAACGTACCGCGCCGCGTTGAAGGATCGTTCCCCCGGATATGTCCATCTGGCGGAGGCTGGAAAGTATTCATCAACCGGCGAGGGGATTTTGTCGACGCCGAAAGGACAAGCTCTGGCGAGCGACGTAATGCAGGACACGAACGCGGTGCAAAGGGCACTTCGGGATGGAGAATCGGCGGCGGTGGCCAGGCAGTATGAGCAGGCGATGGTGTTCATAGGCCCCTATCGCTCATTTGCGGGGGAAGAGCCGCGCATTGCAGCGATCATAGAAGCCGGTTACGCATATCACCTGGGGAAGGGCAAGGCGAACGTCGAGACCGCGACCTGGCCGACGGCTATAACGGAGTTCGAGAAGGCCGACGCGATCAAGGACACATCGGAGGTTCGCGACCTGCTATCCAACGCGCGGGCCCAGGAGGTGGCTGTCGAAGACAAGCAAGGGGCCGAAAAAGCGTTGGCGGACAGTGCGGAATTCGAAAAGTCGAAGGACATTATCCACGCCTACGAAACACTCGACAACCTTCCTCTAGCGCAGCGCAAGAGCGTAACGGAAACCATCGAACGGCTGAAACCAGAGTATGTGCTGCGGTGTGCGCAGCATGCGAAGGATTTGCAGAGTGCACATCCGCGGCTTAAGGGTCTTGGGGACGAGGAGGGAATCGAGGAGGCGTACGACTACTGGCAGCGGGCTTACAAGCTGAGCGATAGCGACTCGTATCACGACCACATTGATTTGCTTTCCGACGACCTTAGTAAATACCTGCTGAGTCAGGCGAATCTCTACCTGGCGAAGCCGAACGGCTCGGGAACGGAGCTCGGCTGGAACTACCTGGCGGAGGCGCTCGCGTACAAGGCGACGAACCTGGAAGAGGTTCGAGACGCGATGTCCAAGGTGAAGCCGTCGCACGCATATCGCTCAAAGATTTCTATCCGGGTGCAGTTCCGGGATCAGACGTCGCAGCGGGACAGCCTGGGATTCGCGAGCCAGCTTGGAGATGCTGTGATTGGGGGCCTGGAGAACTCGAGGATTCAGGTGAAGGTGGTTCGGGCGGGAGATGGAACGCCTGTCGAGCCCGATTACACGCTGGAGGGCAATGTGCTGCGTCACCATCTGACGTCTGTGCCCGTTATTGAGCCAGAGGAGTCGGAGTATCGGGTGGAAACGCGCGAGGTGGAAAGCGAGAATTGGAAAAAGGCCAGCCGCGAGTACGAAAAGGCCAAGAATGATCTGACGACGGCGCAGCAGTCGCTTTCTGGCGCTGAGGCCAAGGGCAACAAGCACGATGTCGCGGAGCTGACCAAAGCCGTGAAAGATGCGGAGAAGAGCGTAGAAGACGCGCATGTCACTCTCGACAATACGGAGGAAAAGCGGCCGGAGGACGTGCTCCGGTCCTACTCTTACTCCAAGAAGACGGTCACGCTTACGGCTTCAATTTCGCTTCAGTTCCAGATTGCGGATTCTTTTGCGGAGGAGCGGGCGGAGGTGGTTCCGATCCAGCGGGAAGACCAGAAGAGCTACGTGCTGTATGAAAACGTGAAGGGCGAGGACACGAAGGGCGTGAAGGCTGGGGGGGCGGAGATCGATTCGAATGATTTTCTGGCAAAGTCCGAGTCGGCGGCGATTGATGCGCTGGTCGAGTCGGCCAAAAAGCGCGTTGAGGGGCTGCCAGGGAAGATCTACGACACCGGGAAAAGCCGTGAAGCCGGGAGCGATTGGGACGGTGCCGGCGAAGCATACTTGAGATTCCTTGAAGTGACGCCGCCGGACCCCAACTCCCCCGAGCAGAAGCACGCGAAGGATTTTCTTAAGAATCAATTCAATATGGAGCCAATTGCGAACGTTGCCCAATAGCCGCGTCGCCTTTGATCCGAATTGGCGAACGGAGCGGGATAGGGCATGGGTCAGGGATAGAGGACGGGGGAAAGAGTGAATCTTGCGGATAAGGTTCGTGCCCGGCTGGTCAAGCGGATCGGGAAATACGACATTATCGAAGAGCTTGGGCACGGCGGAATGGGCGTGGTCTACCGCTGTATGGATCCGGCTATCGGCCGCGAGGTGGCGGTTAAGACCCTGACCGAAGGATTTGCCGAGGATCCGTCGCTGCTGGCGCGGTTCTATGACGAGTTGAGGATCACAGGCAATCTCAGCCATCCGAATATTGTGACGGTGTATGAAGCGGGCGATATGGACGGCACGCCGTTTATCGTGATGGAGTGCGTGAAGGGTCGCCCGTTGGACAAGTTTCTGGACGAGCGGGATTCCAAGCCGCTTTCTGACCGGCTTTATATCATTGAACAAACGTGCTCGGCGTTGGGATATGCGCACCAAAACAATGTCATCCATCGCGACGTAAAGCCGGCCAATATTTTCGTGCTTCCAGACGGGAAGGCCAAACTGCTGGATTTCGGCATTGCGCGGTTGGAGAAGCGCGACACGGAGCATGGACATACAAGGGTTGGACACCTGATCGGCACGCTACCGTACATGGCGCCGGAGCGGCTGCGCAACGAAACGCTCGACGGTCGAAGCGACATTTTTGCGGTGGGTGTGGTTCTCTACCAGCTTGTGACTGGAGGGCTTCCGTTTACCGGCGTGGATACGGAACTGATGGAGAAGATCCTGACCAAGCCGTATCCATCGATGGCGGAGATGGGGATCGACTGCCCGCAGGCGCTTCAGTACATCGTGGACCGTGCGCTCGCCAAACAGACAAGCGATCGGTATTCAACGGCCGAAGAGATGGCGGCCGAACTGTCGGGTGTGATAGCGGAACTGCGCCAAGGCGAGGTGGAAGATTTGCTGGCGCGGGCCAGGGACCTGGTGGAAGCGGATCAATTGGCGCAAGCGCGCACGGTGCTGAACCAGGTGGTCACAATCGACAGCAAGAACGCCGCTGCCAAGGAGATGCTGGCTCAAATTCAGGGCCAGTTTGCGCGTCAAAAGCGGGAGTTGACCGCACTGCAGATTCGCCAGCAGGCCGAAGATGCATTTGCGTCAAAGCGCTACGATCAGTGTCTTGCGGTTCTCGAAGGCGGGGGGGAGCTTTTTGCCTCGTATCCTGAACTGGGGGCTCTGCGCGACAAGGCGCAGAAAGAGAAGGATCGTCAGAAACGAATCAACGAACTACTTGCGCAGGCCGAGACGGCACGCAGGAGAGGGGATTTTAAATCGGCGATCCTACATGCGGAGAAAGCGCGCAAGACGGATCGGACCGATCCCAGGATCGTACAGTTATGCAAACAGCTTGCAACGGATGCCGATAGGGCGCAGCGCCAGGGGCAAGCGAAGGTGCTTTTGACAGCCGCGCGCGGCGAGATGAGTGCGCGGCGTTTCAACGAAGCGGTTGAGTTGCTGCGGCAGGTTGAGGATCTCGATCCGACGAATCCCGAGCTGGCGCTGATGTTGGGGGACGCAAAGAACGGACTTGAACAGGGCCGACGGCGGGAGATAGTTGCCCGACTCGAGGAAGAGCTGTCGCACGCTTTGGGCATCGAGCAGCTCCAGGAAGTAGCGAAATCCATCCAAGCCTCGATGTTAGAGATGCCGACCGAGTCGGCGCTGTTTCGCTTGAATGCAGAGGTGGAGCGGCTGGTGCGGGATCAGCAGGATCGGCTGCAAGTGGAGGAGACGCTGCTGGCCTGCAAGGTACTAAGGCCGCGCGAGGCGCTTGAGCGTGTGCGTTTGACGCAGGCGCAGGTTCCTGGCGACGAGCGGCTGATGGAACTGGAGACGCTTCTGCTGGAGAAAATGCGCCAGCAGACGGTGGATGAGCGTCGCGATGAATACCTCGCGCGCGCCAGAGAATCGCTTGCTAACCAGCAATATTCCGATGCAGTGCGGGTTCTGGAGCTTTGCGAGGCAGATGGGATTGCATCCTCGGAGATCTTGACGTTGCTGGATTTTGCTCGACGAGAGGGACGCGAGCAGCAGCGGCTAGACCGGCTCCGCAGCGACATGGCGCAGGCAAAGGCGCTGATCGACGACTCGGAATTCGACCAGGCGATTGCATTTTTGGAGCGCACCCTGGGAGAGCGCGAGGACCAGGCGTTGCGCATGCAGTTGGAGCAGGCGGTGGCGGGGCGGGATGCGCTGCAGCAGAGAATCTCGGCTACGTTGGCCTCGGTAGCCAATTTTATTCAGGCGGGCAAGTTGGAGGAGGCGCTACAGCTGGTGCGGGTGCAGTCGCAGCCGGTGCAGCTTTCCGCAAGGGTGCAGCAAACGGTGTCCGCGATCGAGGAGGAGCTGCAGCAGTCGGTGTTTCGTACCGTCGGGCGAGCGTATGCGTCACTGCGATTCGATCTGCCGGCGTCGGAAGCGCTGCTGCGCCAGGCCCAGAATGCGGTCTTCGATCCGTCCCTGTTTGCGGCGTTGGCCGGCCCGTTCCGGGCGCGGCAACAGTCATTCGCGGACGCTGCGGTGTCTGAGGCGGTGCGGGGTTCGCGGAGCCTGGTGAAGGAACGCAACAAAGAGGGCGCTCAAAGTTTGCTGATGACAGTGACAGATGAACTGGCCTTCGTCAGTCCGCAGATTCGGCACGACTGGGAGACAGCGCGCCGGAAGGCGTCCGAAAGCGGCTTGTTCCGGTCGCGCTGAAGAGGGGCTGATGAACCCGGCAGGAGTGGGAAGGCAATGGCCGCAGCGAGCAGGCGGTGGGAACGGACAGATAAGGCAGGCTTATGAACATCGAAATTCAAGTGGTCGGCAAGCAGAACAAGTGGGTTGTGAACCAGTCACCGATCCGCATCGGAAGCAGTCCGAAATGCGAGGTGAGCTTACCTCGAAAACAGTTCCCTTCCGTCGGCTTGTCGCACGGGGAACTGGAAGTCGTAAACGGCACGCTGCGGGTGGGGCCGCGTGAGCCGGGCGTTGGCGATCTCTTTCTGAATGATGAAGCGGCCGAGGACGGAACGGTGATTCTTTCCGGCGACGTTCTACGCGTGGGGGTCAACGGACCGGAGTTGCTGGTGGTGTTTGAGGAGCAGGCCGCGCCGCGTGCCACCTATGAACCGACCAAGGTGATCCAGGCAGCCGATGTCCCGACATACCACCCGACGAAGGTAATGAGTGCTCCGGTTCCGGTGGCCGGCGCTCAGCCGCGCAGTGTTCCGCCGGAGCCGCGGCCGGTCCGGAATCCTATGCCGGCGCCTCCGCCAACTCGCGTCGAGATTCCGCCTGTCCCCGTCCAGCACCTGAAACCGCTGGACGACACGATTGGCTCGGTCGACGTGCGAGACCGCTGGCAGGAACCACGCAAGGCGTCTCAGGGCATACCGCCCAAAGCTCCCCCGGTAGCGCCTGTGGCGCCAATTGCAAGCCCCGGCGAGAGCGGTCTGGATGCCAAGCTGCGAATCATGATGGCTCTGCAGGGTGCCAGCTTTGGGATTATTCTGGTCTTGGTCATCCTGATCTTTCAATTGCGCAGCGACCTGATTAAGAATCGCGAGGAAATTCGAGCGATGCGAGCGCAGGAACAAGGTGTGATGGGGCAGCTAACTCCCGCTCTAGACTCGCGACTGACCGCCTTCGGGCAACGCATGGATACGCTGGACAGCAAGATGAAGGCCGGCGAAGAGCAAATGGAACGCGGCATGGATGCAAAGATGAAGAGTGCCGAGGACCAGCTCTTCGTCAGTCTGGATGCAAAGATGAAGTCAACCGAAGACCATATGGTGAATCGGATGAATACCGATCTTCCGCCGATGCTGGACAAGTACATCGACTCGAAACTGGCCGGGATGAAGCGCTGATTAACTGAAAGGGGCATGCTTCGGCAAATCTAGAGCGGTTTCAGGATAGATATGCCCTTTCCGGATTTGTACAGCCTCGCCGCTTCGTGGGGTCGTGTCGATTTGACGGTATTACCTTCGATGTATAGCAATCCTGGATCCGCTATTGTGGTCCGTCTTTGGCGCTTCAGAGCTGAATCCGCCTAAGCGTGCGCGGGAAAAGTTAGAATCCGATGTTCCTGGCGGCAACTCCATTTGCGGATTCAATGTCAGCGTCCTGAGAGCGCCGTGCACATTATGTGTTCAATTGGAGTTCTGAGAATATGTCTTAATTTATAGACAAAACACCCGATACAGCAATGTGCATTCGATGAGTCTGGCGGGAGTTTTCATCTCTACTGTTTGCGGCTTGAGAAGATCTTATTTACTCAGGAAAAGTTGGAGGCGCGGGTCGGGATCGAACCGACGCATAAAGGTTTTGCGGACCTACTAGAAGTCCAAGATAACTTCATTTGTTTCTTCGCCGTGGTTCATTCTTGTGAGTGCCGGTCCGATATTTGTCCGACCTGGGCTAAAACCTAGACTTTACCAGTTTGGGCTGCCCACAATTGGAGGGTCGGCTTCCGAAAGATCGGGGCTAACCAAGGGATTATGAGTCCTCACTAACTGCGCAGAAAGAAGAAAGTACGTTGTTCATTTAAATAAATCTATACACAAGGCGCCCGCACGGAACGATGTCGCTGAAGTAGTTCTACGCTATTCGGCTGGCCGACTGACTGCGCCACAATTCGGAGTCCACTTTTCGGAATTCGAGAAGATTGGGCCGAGGGGTGCCCGTTGCGTGTCCGGATCATTCGGCTAGAGTCCGCCCAGAGATTCCTCCCCCGCACTGCGCCAGGATATTGCCCAGATTCGTGGCGCAGCGCTGAGTGGAAAGCACAAGTGCAAACAGAGGCCTCTCGGCGCGTGCGCTGATTTGCTCAGAACTTAATGGTCAAGAATGGAAGACTTGCTTAGAGGGCGTTCATCGATTCCGGCGCGAAATTAAATGGAATCGACAGTGAGCAAACGCTGGCTAGCCGACGAACTTATGTCGCCGGCGCACTGCAGGTCGGGAGAACTTCCCCCGAAATAATTCCCACTCACCCGTTAAACATGGAGAAGGCAATGAACATTACAAATTCGGTGGTAGCAATCTACGACACTCACGAGCAAGCGGAACGCGCCATCAAGGAACTGCAAGAGGGGGGTGTAGACATGAAGAGCCTCTCGATTGCAGGAAAAGATACGCATACGGACGAGCACGTGGTTGGATACTACAACACCGGAGACCGCATGAAGCGTTGGGGCACGATGGGAGCGTTCTGGGGCGGATTCTGGGGGCTTCTGTTTGGATCGGGATTGTTTCTGATCCCCGGACTCGGGCCGATTCTTGTAGCTGGCCCGCTGGTGGCCTGGATTATCGCAGGCCTTGAAGGAGCAGTCGTGGTTGGAAGCGTCAGCGCGCTAGGGGCAGGCCTGGTGAGTATCGGCATCCCGAAAGATAGCGTGCTCAAGTACGAGGTAGCTCTGAAGACAGACAAGTACCTGCTTGTTGTCCATGGCACAGAAGAGGCTGTCGACAATGCGAAGAACATTATTGCAGGAACGGAACATAGTTCTTACGCCGTTCATGGCGAGAAAGTCTTCGCCTAACGCACGTGCAAGAATGCGCCGAGACAGCACTGGACTCCGATGGAACGTCCTGAGGCCGGTCTGTCGCGGCGTGGGATGAGAGGAATTCAGCATGAGACAAAATAGTTCGTTTGCGGCTTTGATTTTCGTTGTCATTCTAGGCGTCGGCGCAGCGGCCGCGTTTGGTCTTCATAGCGCGTCGTTGGATGTGGCCGCCGTCGTTGTTCTGGTCTGCTTCGCGGTTCTTGCTTATTTTGCGGCTTCAGGAGTCAAGGTTGCCGACCAATGGAGCAAGGCGGTGGTACTGCGGCTGGGCAAGTTTCGCTCCCTTGAAGGGCCGGGCTTGTTCCTGATCATTCCGATCATAGATTCGATCCCTTATTGGATTGACACCCGCGTCCTGACAAGTTCCTTCAAGGCGGAGAAGACTCTCACCAAAGATACAGTTCCAGTGGATGTGGATGCGGTGCTTTTTTGGAAGATCCTCGATCCTAAGAAGGCTGCGCTCGATGTCGCTGACTACCAAAGCGCGATCAATTGGGCAGCGCAGACGGCGCTGCGCGATGTGATCGGCAAGACGATGCTCTGCGACATGCTTGAGGGCAGAGACAAGATCAGCAGTGTCTTGCGGGAAATTATCGATGAGCGCACCGAACCTTGGGGCATCAATGTTATCTCGGTCGAGGTAAAGGATGTACTGATTCCCCCGGCACTTGAGAATGCGATGTCGATGCAGGCTCAGGCCGAAAGAGAGCGCCAGGCACGCGTCATTCTTGGAGACTCGGAACGCCAGGTCGCAGAGAAGTTTGTAGAAGCAGCCAGAACCTATGCCAACGATCCGATCGCGTTCCATTTGCGGGGCATGAACATGCTCTATGAGGGGTTGAAGCAGAATTCCACGATCGTGATCGTTCCCAGTTCTGCCATCGAGAGCATGCAATTGGGCGGCCTTGCCGGAATGACAGCGCTGACCATGGGAATCGGCCAGGAACGGGCGAACAAGGAGAAAGAAGCGCAAAATAAGGTCGTTCCTGAGCCTGTGCTGGCACCGGAAGAGCTCGCACTTCCCTTTGCTACTACTAAAAATGGACGTGGCTAGGCTCGGTCGTCAGATAACTCCTCGGACAGCGGAGATCGCGTCAACAGCATCGGGTCTGGTTTGCCGATGATTGCCAACCTGGCCATCGATTCAATCATCGCTTGCTTGGGCGAAAAGTGAGCTTGCGACCGCGAGGAGATTCGATGAGTGGATTCAAGTTGAAACGTCTGGGGATGATAATGGAGCCGCAGCCAGGCAATCCCAATGAAGTGGAAGGCGTCCTGAATCCTGCTGCCGCTCGAGGCCCCGACGGTCAGCTCTACTTGTTCCCTCGGCTGGTCGCGAAGGGAAATTATTCGCGTATAGGCATAGCGCGAGTGAAATTCAACGAAGTTGGCGATCCGACGGGCGTCGAGAGGCTCGGCATCGCATTGGAACCGGAAGCAGATTATGAGCGCCGGCCAGGGGGCGGCGGAGGTTGCGAGGACGCCCGCGTCACTTATGTGGAACCGCTTCAGCGCTACATCATGTCTTACACCGCCTTTTCGCGCCAGGGTCCGCGCATAGCCTTGGCCATATCGGAAGATCTCTTTCACTGGCAGCGTGTCGGTCTGGCAACCTACGCGCATTGGCACGGCATCGCATTGGGCAACGTGGATGACAAAGATGCCAGCCTTTTCCCCGTTGCAATTCCAAATCCATCAGGGCAGCCTGAACTGGCAATGCTTCATCGCCCGCTCTTCCCCGGCACTCGGCCTGAAGAGACTGCCTGTTGCCCGACATCCCGCGAGATGGATCTCGATCGGGAGAGCATCTGGATTTCCTATTGCCCAATGGCCCTGGAGGGTCTTGACCCGCATGGCTTCGGCCGGTTTACTTCGCATCACCGTTTGGCGACTCCAGTGTCACCTTGGGAAAGGCTCAAGATCGGCGCGGGCACGCCCCCGATGATGACCCGGCACGGATGGCTGATTCTCTATCACGGCGTCAGCGAGAGGCCGCAACCGAACCACTCTGAACACCATCTTTGCTACTCGGCCGGAGTGATGGTGCTCTCGAAGGAGCATCCACAAGTGATCCGCTATCGGTCTGCGGAGCCAGTGCTGACGCCAGAATTGCCGGAAGAATGCCACGGGACCGTCGCACATGTCGTGTTCCCTACCGGCATCGATCGGCGCGACGATTTAGGCACCCCTGATCGCTTCGACGTCTACTATGGGATGGCCGACAACCGGATTGGCGCAGCGCGCCTCGCCAAGTGTGAGTTTGTTTTGCGTAAGTGTGCCTGTCTTGTCCGAACAGAGAACGTCCACACCGGCCAACTCCTCAATGGCTGAAAGACGAGTTACGATCGCTTCCTTCTTCGCCAGCAGGCGCGCCCCAACTGCCATTGTCACCGACAATACAGTTGGCATAGCAACGGGGATTGCAGCCACCAGGAGCACCAGGCAGAATTCCAGCGTCGTGAGGACCTTATCGCCGCGGAAGAGGGCGAAGGCAAGAATCAAGGCGACCAGCGCTACCGCCAAAACGATCAGGTAGTCGCCGATCTTCAACACAGCCTTTTGGAAGTGGCTGACG
>Ga0302319_10022034_pt1 | contig 11453 bp, 9 predicted proteins | sample Bog_T0_2_FD_203319 | JGI IMG/M metagenome (GOLD analysis project Ga0302319, IMG submission 203319) | Peat permafrost microbial communities from Stordalen Mire near Abisko, Sweden - Bog_T0_2 | ecosystem: Environmental > Terrestrial > Soil > Wetlands > Peat | place: Sweden: Abisko, Stordalen Mire...
TCCTGAACACGCCATGGCGCTGAACCAGCATCCCAACCGGTACCGGGCCCGAGAGTCCGACGAGCTCGCGGAAGAGGACTGGCTCATCAGCTACGCCGACATGGTGACCCTGCTCATGTGCTTCTTCCTCGCCATGGCCTCCATCTCGAAGGTCGACCCCACCCTGTTCGAGCAGATGCGCAAGGGTCTGCGGTCGGACCTTGGGAAGGACAAGGAGGTCAAGACCCCCCTCGCGGAGATCAAGCGGGACCTGGATTCGATGCTCGCCCCCGAGAAGAGCGCGGGCGAAGTCTCCATCGCCAAGGGACCGGAAGGCATCGTGCTGGAGTTTTCCAGTTCCGCGTTCTACCAGGTGGGGAAGGCCGAGTTCAGCCCCGAGGCGGAACAGATCCTGACCAAGGTCGATTCCGCCATTCGCGGGATCACGTACTACAAGTTCCAGATCGACGTCGAAGGGCACACGGACAACGTCCCCATCAAGTCCTTGCAATTCCCATCCAACTGGGAGCTTTCCGTGGCCAGGGCCACCAACATCGTGAAGTTCCTGATCGGGAGGGGGATCGAGCCCGATCGTCTCAAGGCCGCGGGATACGCCGACACCAAGCCCAAGGTTCCCAACCTCGACAAGGATGGGGACCCGCTGCCCGCGAACCAGGCCATGAACCGCAGGATCGTGATTCGGATCCACTGAAGCCGCGTCCGGCTCGTCGGTCAGTGAGCCGTCCCCCAGTTCTCGCCGATTCCCGTCTCCACGGACAGCGGCACGGAGAGGGTCATCGCGCCTTCCATCAGGGCCTTCACCCGCGCGGCGACTTCGGTGGCGGATCCGACGGGACATTCCAGCACGAGCTCGTCGTGGACCTGGAGCAGCATCGCGGCATCCAGGCGGCCGGCGCGGATCTCCCGATCCACCGCGAGCATCGCGAGCTTCACGAGGTCGGCCGCGCTTCCCTGGATCGGGGTGTTGACCGCTTCGCGTTCGGCCCGCTCCTTGAACACCCGGTTCTTCTCGTTGATTTCGCGGATCCAGCGCTTGCGCCCCAGGATGGTCTCCACGTAGCCGTTGGTGCGCGCTCCCTCCAGGATGCCCTCCATGTAGGGTTTCACCCCCGGGTAGGCGGAGAAGTAGCCTTCGATGAACTTCTTCGCGTCCGCGTAGGAAAGTTCGGTCTGGGCCGCGAGGGCGTGCGGGCCCATTCCGTAGACGACCCCGAAGTTCACCACCTTCGCCGCCCGCCTCTGGTCGGAGGTGACGGATTTCGGCTCCACTCCGTGCACCACGGAGGCGGTACGGGCGTGGATGTCCTCCCCGGCGTCGTAGACGGCGCGCAGGGCGGCATCTCCCGAAAGGTGCGCGAGCAGGCGAAGCTCGATCTGGCTGTAGTCCGCGGATACGAGGACGTTTCCGGGTCCGGCCACGAACCCCCCGCGGAGCTGGCGTCCGATCTCGCCGCGCACCGGGATGTTCTGAAGGTTGGGGTCCACACTGGAGAGCCTGCCGGTCGCGGCCACCGTCTGCTGGAAGAGGGTGTGGACCCGCCCGTTCGCGTCGGCCATCAGGGGAAGCGGATCCACGTAGGTTCCCAACAGCTTGGCCAGTTCCCTGTGCTCCAGCACGATGCCGGGAAGGGGATGCTGGTCCCGAAGTCCTTCCAGCGTGTCGGAATCCGTCGACCGCTGTCCGGTTTCCGTCTTGCGCCCCGCCTTCAAGCCCAGGCGGTCGAACAGGATCTCGCCCAACTGCCGCGGCGATCCCACGTTGAATTCCACGCCCGCGGCCTCGGAGGCCTTCGCCTCGAGAGCGGCGATCTGGCTCGTCATCTCCGTGGACAGGTGCGCGAAAAGGTCCCGGTCCAGGGCGATCCCATGGTCTTCCATCCTGCGCAGGACCTCGGACAGAGGCCTTTCCACCTCCGAATAGAGCTTGGAGAGATCCTTCCTTTCCAGTCCCTCCCGCAGCGCCCTCCAGGTCGGGACCAGCGCTTCCGCGGCGGCGGCGGCCCAACCGCACATCTCCTCCGTGGGGACGGATTCCGGCTCGCGCTTGGCGCGCGCGGTTCCGAGCAGGTCTTCCCAGCGGCGCAGCACCCTGCCCGCCCGGAAATGGGCGATGCGATCGAGTTCCAGGTGGCGTTCGCCGGGTGCCAGCAGATACGCGGCGATCTGGACCTCCTCCACGATCCCGTCCAGTCGCCAGCCCATCCGTTCCATGGACCGCCGCAGCGCCTTTCCGTCGAAGGCGATCCAGGTCCTTCCTGGATCCGACCAGAGGTCTCCCAATGCTTCGCGCACCGCGGATGGATGCAGTCGCCCTTCCTGGTCGCCGATCGGCAGATACCTCCCGATGCCCTCTCCCCAGCTCAGGCCGATTCCGATCAGCTCCTTGGAAGATCCCGGCACGGGGACCAGCGCGACCGGATCCACGGCCCGCAGGATGCCCGCGAGGAACGCCAGGTCGTCGGTGTCGGAGATCGCCTGCAGGTTGACGGCGGGGGCGGGAGCGTGGTCGGAAGGCGCCGATTCGAAGAGGCCCAGCCCCGACACGTCCGGGTGCGCCGGTTTGGGACTTGAACTCCCCCCCAGCTTGTCCGCGGACGAAACCAGGGTGCGCATGCCAAGATCCGTCAGGAATTGTTTCATCCTGGGAAGGTCCAATCCGCGGAATTCCAGGTCGCCCAGCGGCGGAAGGTCAAGGTCGTCGCGCAGGGTCACCAGGGTCCGGGAGAGCTCCATGAGGTCGCGGCCTTCCTCCAGGTTCCGTCGCACCGCCTTCTTCGATTCGCCGATCTCCTCCAGGTGCGCGTAGATGGATTCGATGTCGGGATAGCGCGACAGCAGTTCGGCGGCCGTCTTCTCCCCCACCTTCGGAACTCCCGGGACGTTGTCCGAGGCGTCGCCGACCAGCGCCAGGTAGTCCCGCACCTGCGAAGGCTCCACCCCGAACTTCGCCTTCACCCAGGCAGGATCGATCTCTTCCGGCCTCTCCGTGCCGCGACCCGGGTCGAACAGTCGGATTCCGTCGCCGACCAGCGCCATGAGGTCCTTGTCCCGGGTCATGAGGTAGACGGGAAGTCCGGCTTCCTTGGCCAGGCGCGCGTAGGTGGCCATCACGTCGTCGGCCTCGAACTCGGGAAGCGACACCATGGGAAGGCCGCAGGCCGCGGCGAGTTCGTCGACCATGGGGATCTGCACCCGCAGGTCGTCGGGCATGGGCTGTCTCTGGGCCTTGTAGGCGGGGTACAGGGCGTGCCGGAAGGTGGGCCCGCTCAGGTCCCGGGCGATGGCCATGTGGCTGGGTCCGCGACTCTCCACGACGCGCAGGAGCGCTTGTGCGAATCCGAAGACGGCCGAGGTGGGCCTGCCGTCCGGCGCCCGCATGTTGGTGCGAAGCAGGGCGAAGAAGGACCGGTAGGCCAGGGCCATGGCGTCGACGAGGTAGAGTCCGGACATGCCCCGCAAGATCGAAAACGGATCGGCCAATTGCGGTGTCCTGCAAACTCAGACACCATTCCCGTCATTCGAGACGGATATTCCTCGGGCACCGCGGGACGAACGGTTGGACGACTTTCTTGCAGGACGCACCGCTGGCGCGGGCCGCTCCCGGTCATTCCAGGTTGGCCACCTGCTCCCGGATGGCCTCGAGATCCTCCTTCATGGAGATGACCAGGGCGGTGATCCCCACGTCCTGGCACTTGGAGCCCGTGGTGTTGGTTTCCCGAAGCATTTCCTGGAGCAGGAATCCGATCCTCTTCCCCACGCTCCCTCCGTCCGCGAGGGTCTTCCGGAACGCGGCGATGTGGGCCGCCAGACGGGTCATCTCCTCCTGCACGTCCAGCCGCTCCGACATGTGCCCGATCTCCTGGGCGATGCGCGCTCCGTCCACCTCCTTGCCGTCCAGGTATTCGCGGATGCGGGATTCCAGGATGTCCCTGGTCTTCTCGAGGTTCGCGCGCGACATCGCCGGAATCCGTCCAGTGGCCTCCTCGATCCGCCCGAGGCGTTGGAGCATGTCGGATTCCAGGGACGATCCTTCCCGCTGCCGGAAGACCTCGTGTTCCCGCAGGGCCTCGTCGGCGGCCTGGAGAAGGGCTTCCTTCAAGGCGGGATCGGCGGATTCGGGAAGATCCTCTCCCTTGCGGGTGGCCGCCCAGCGCAGGAGGTCCGTCAGGGCCAGTTCGCCCGCGATGCCGGCGGCCTTGCGGATGTCCCTCAGCTCCTCGGCGATTCTCGTCCAGTCCAGCCCGCCGGCCTGGGAATCCCCGCCCTCTTCCAACGAGGATTGGACCGTGACCGAGCCGCGTCCCACCCTTCCCTGGACGAGTTCGCGCAAGGCGAATTCGAAGGCCTGGAGCGGCCGCGGAAGACGTATCTGAAGTTCCATGAATCTGCCGTTGACGGACCTGACCTCGACCCTGACCAGGCGGGATCCCGCCGCGGCGGATCCGGATCCAAATCCCGTCATGCTGCGAATGCTTGCCAATTGCGCCTCCCCCGACCGACCACCAAAGGCGGACAAAGATACCAGACCCGCCGCGTACCCGACGATCGTTTCGTTCCGGCCTTGTTCCTGACGCGCGAACCTGGCATAATGGGTGACCATGACGCTTCGCCAATTGGACCGGGACCTGCTCGTACCTGGAAAGACCATCGGGTTCGACGTGGTGGACTCGTCCGGTCGGATCCTCCTTCCCATGGGAACGCCGCTGGCCGACGAGGCCCAGGCCAAGGTTCTCTGGACCAGGGGGTACCGGAAGGAAGAAGGCCCCATCCAGATGCCCGACGGCCCGGCCAAGAAAAATCCGTCCAGCCCTTGGCGCCAAAGACCCAAATCCGCCGAAGGACTCTCCAACACCCCCAAGTTCTTCCAGCCTGTGGAACGGCTCTCCTTCCTGCTGGAGGAGGTCTTCTCCGATCTGCTCAACGGCAGCGGCGCGCGTCTTCCCGAGCGGGTCCTGGAAGTGGCTCGCGCGGTGCAAGTCCAGATCGGTCGCGACGCGGACGCGCTTCTGGCCGCCATGGAGCTTTCGTCCAGCACGCGCTACGGCACCCTCCATGCGCTGCACTCCTCGGCCCTGTGCGACCTCGTGGCCGCTTCCCAGGGGATTCCCTCCGAAGATCGCCGCATTTTGATCGCCGCGGCCCTTACCCGCGATGTGGGATTCCTCGAACTGCAAGACGACCTGGACCTCCAGAGCGATCCGCTCTCCGCCCAGCAGCAGGACCTGGTCCGCATGCACCCGCTGGCCAGCGCCCAGATCCTTCGGGAGGCGGCGGTGCGCGACCCCGTCTGGCTCTCCGCGGTCGAACAGCACCACGAAAGGCTCAATGGCAGCGGATACCCCAGGGGCATCGCGGCCGAAGCGGTCGAATCCCAGGCCTGCCTCCTGGGAATCGCCGACATCTACTCGGCCATGACGAAACCGCGGGCCTACCGGGCCGCCATCCAAGGGCCCAACGCCATCCACAGCATCTTCCAGACCCGGGGATCGCTGGTGGACGAAGCCTGCACCCAAAGCTTCATCCGAACCCTGGGAGTCTACTCCCCCGGCCTCCTGGTGCGCTTGGCGAGCCGGGAGATCGGGGTGGTGGTCCGTCGCACGGAGAATCTCAAGGTCCCCGAGATCCGAGTGGTCGCCGATCCCGATGGCAAGCTGTTGCAGATCTACCCGGCCCGCGACGTCTCCAATCCCGCCTTCACGATCGTGGAAGTGCTCGCCCGGGCCAATGCCCTGCGCGAGAAGCTGAACCACCGGCAGCTTTGGGGCGAAACCCACCTGGCGCAGCGCCGATAGTTCCCCATCGAGGTCGTCCATTGTCGTCGTGAGTAACTTGACCCCTTCGATGCCCATCGACTTCACGCAGGTTTTCGTCTACTTGGTCACCGATCCCCTTCTTTCCGAGGGTCGGTCGGAACTGGACGTGGTCCGGGCCGCGGCCGCGGGCGGTGTGCGCCTGGTGCAATACCGGGACAAGTTCGCCGACGGCCCCACCTACCTGGAAAAGGCCCGCGCACTCTCCATCCTGTGCCGCGAGCTCGGGGTTTGGCTCGTCCTGAACGACCGGGTGGACATCGCCGCACTTGTCGACTGCGACGGCGTCCATCTGGGCCAGAACGATCTGCCCACGGCCGAGGCCAAGCGGATCCTGGGACCCGGCAAGCTGGTGGGGCGCAGCACGCACACCGCCGAGCAGGTGCGTCGCGCCTGCGGCGAAGGTGCGGACTACGTCAACATCGGTCCGGTCTTTCCCACGTCCACCAAGGAGGTGCCCATGGCACCCGTCGGACTGGAGGGCGTGAGAGCCGCCGTCTTCGCGGCCTCGGTTCCCGTCACCACCATGGGAGGCATTTGCCACGGGAACGTCGCGGAGGTGATCCTGGCCGGTGCCGACCGGGTGGCCGTGGTCACGGCCATCACCCGCGCTCCGGACATCGCAGGCGCCTCCCGCGAACTCGTGGAACTGGTCGAACGGACCCGCAGCCAAAGGACTTGAGATGCTCCCTCCCTACATCCTGTTTCGGGTGCTCCTGGAATGGACGGCTTCAGCGGGCTTCGCACTCCTGGCCGGAGGTCTGATCGGCCGCGGGTTCTGTCTGCGCCGACTCCTCACCGTACGCGAAGCTCGAATGGTCCGGGCCTCCGACCGTCTCCTGTGGGTCGGCGCGTTCGTCCTTCTGGTTCCGCGGCTGGTCCTGGTCTTTTCGGACGCCGGCCTGGGCCGCTGGTTCTACCTCTCCAATCCCTTCCAGATCGTGCAGGCGCTGCTTCTGTTCCTGATCCTGGTGTTGGAGATCTGGCCCGCGAGGAGGTTCCGCTCGTGGGCGCGCCACCTGGACCTGGACCAGGTCCCCTACCACACCGATCGCGACCAGGATCGCATGCGTCGGATCTGGTGGATCCAGGTCGCTGGGCTTCTGGTCCTCCCCGTGTTCGATCCCTTGGTTCGCCTGGGGTGCGGTTTGGCGCGCTGATCAGTTCCTGGACAGGATCGCGATCAACTGGAGCGCTGCCGCGGCCCCCGGGACCATGGAGGCGAACCAGAGCGACTTCTTCTTGACCACCATGCACACGCCGCCCAGGGCGATGGCGATCTGGAACAGCGTGGTCGCCAACCCCATCTGCCGCGCGAGGTCCGCGCTGTGCGTGGATCCGATGCGGGCCTGGTCGCGCTTGTCCTCGAAGGCCTTGGCCTGGTTCGAGATGTCCTTCTTGTCGGAGTCGTACTTGCGGACCTTGGCGATCAAGGCGGAATCCGGGGGAGGGACCGAACCTTTGCCCGCCTTCTCCAGATCGCGTTCGTAGAGACTCTGCTTGATTCCCTTGGCCTGGAAGAAAGACCACTGGTCGGAGGCCAGCGCCTGGTTGAACGTGGCCTCGTTGAGCTGCTTGATGGTGGCCGAGGAAAAGCCCGCACCCTTCTGGGTGGCGAAGGCCGCGCACACGGCCAGGATGATCATCCACAGGGAGACGTACTTGGTCCAGCTGTCGCGCTTCTCCTTGTCCTTCTGGGCTTGGTGGTCGGCCTTGATGGCCGCAACGAGGTCCTTCAGCTCCGCCAAATCGTCGATCATGGGGCGCAAAAGTAGGAAATTCGGGGATCTTGGAGGATCGTCAATCCGGCTGCTTCGTTCCGCGCATGGCCAGGATCCTTCGGCTCGATTCGGCGAGTGCTTCCAGCAGGTTCGAACCCGCCGCCGCCTCTCCCGCCAGCAGAAGGACCATCGCGGCCGCCTGGGCCGAGGAGATGCGCTCGGGGTCGTCGCTTTGGCGCACCCCCCATGCCGAACGGTTCCCTGGCGGCAGGATCCTCTGCGGTAGCCCTGTCTTTCGCAGTTCGCTCGCGATCCGACCCGCCTGGCTCCAGGTTCCGTCGGGGATCGCTAACGTGACCGGCCCAGCCTCCACGTCATGGGCCAGATCCGAAAGTTCCCGGGCGGTCAGGGGTTCCGCCTGCGCCGAGGGGTACAGGAGGAAGGTCCTCGCGGGAAAGGTCGGGGGCTCGCCGCGGGACCAGGGAACGATCGAGGCCTCGGACAGGATCCGGCAAGCCAGGCGGGCGCTGTTGGTGGGCTTGCGCGCCTCCTGGGAATGCTGCACGAACCGAAACCGGGTGCGGGTGGCGAAGGTGGGGAATCCGGAGCAGAAACACAGATGGAGGTGCACTCCGCACACCTGGCATCGGGGAACCTCGCTGGCCGGAAAGACGCGCCTCATGGTTCGCCGGTTCAGTTCGCCACGCACCGCACCGAGAAGGACGATGTCTTGTAGTCGTCGGTGAGCAAGGCGCTGGAATAGTTTCCGAAGTACCGTCGCACGGCCATGTTGGCGTTGTCGCCGGTGCTCTGGGTACTCGTCCAGAAAAGCGCGAATTGGCCAGCCCATTTGTAGCCGGGCGCCTTGCAGCCGGCGGACACCCCGCGGAACCCGAATCTGTCCGTACCATTGTAGGTGCTCGGCCAGCCGGTATCCGCTTTCAGACTGGTTCCCGCCAAGGAGGAGCCTCCCGCGAAGGCGACCAGGGTGTCCCACTCCGCCGAGCTGGCGACGTGCCAACCGCGGGGGCAGGCACCCTGTAGGCGAGATGCCGCGACCAGCGACGCCGAGTTGTACGCCAGGCTGGTATCCATCGCTTCGGCCCAAGTGTAGAGACGCCCGTATTTCGCGCAGGAATCGGTGCTGCTGTTGTAGCAGCTGCCCAGAGTGTCGGGAGATCCGGACGAATTCCGGAAGTTCAGGTTCCTGGCCATCCACGATTGGGACCCGATGTTCACGGTCCTGTAGGTCTGTCCGTCGCGGGCATCGGTCACAAGACCGAAGATCACTGCGGAGTTCCAGGGAATTCCATAGCTGCTCGTGTCCTGGGGGAACGGACCGGAGGAGTTGGTGGAAGTGTCGCTGCCGCAGGCAGTCAGGACGACCGCGACGGCCAAGGCGCATAGTTCGATGGCGAGGATTTTCATGCAGGCTCCCAGGAGGGGGGGGGAAGGAGGATTGGTGAAAGCGTATCGGGATGAAGCATAGGAATCGCGGGCGAATCGAATCGAGGAAATGGAGGGGTGTTGGTTCCGCACGGGATTGCGAGCGGATCCCGCCGATCCTCATCGGGATTTCGAAGCGGAATCCGACTTCGCGGCGGACGTGGCGCGCATCGCGGGCAGCACGAATTGGTCCAGGAATTCCCGGGTCAAGTCCTTGGTGAACTCGGCCGATCTGCTCTTGCGAAGGTGCCAGATGTCGGGAAAATCGTCCTCGGTGGTCGCGATCCTGGGATCCAGGTAGGGGGCTTTCCACCTCTGCAGCGCCTCGCGGAAGCTGGTCCGATCCTGGACCCTCGTGGGCGTGAGGTTCACCGCCGCCATGGTCCGGCTCAGAGGCATGTCGAAGAAGACGGGCAGAGCCCCCATCTGCTGCAACTGCAGCACCACCGAGCACATCGTGGTGGAATCCCAGTCGCGCTGCGGCTTTTGCGCGACCAGCTGCGCGGCGAAGGTGGTGATGGCCAAGGCCCTGGCATCCGCGACGCTCTTCTTGTCGCCGAGGATTCCCCCGCTGGAAGCCAATTCTGGTGGCCCATCGTCCACGGGGAACGGCAGCAGCGTCGACAGCCAGGGAAGGGTCTCCTTGTCCAGCCACCCTTGAAAAGTGCGCCTCAGCCGCGGGAGATTGTATTCCAGTCCGAACAGAACGTCCGCCGCGACGACTGCCTTTTGTTCGAACGGAGTACGGGAACGAAGCAGGAACCTCGACAGGTCCCCAGGCTCCAGATAGCGGGACATCAACTCGGGCGCCTGATCGACGACCCAGCTGTCGTGCCAAGTCTGGTAGTCGGCCATTCCCATCGGCGCCTCGATGAAGGCGACGGATCCGCGCAGGGCATCGGGATTCAGTTCGGAGAGACGCCTCAATCCCATCGCGTACTCGGCGGTCGTGCTCCCCCCCATTCCGAGGTTGACGCTCACAACGTTTCGCTGGAGCACCTGTGCAAGCATTTCGTCGAAAGCCCGGGTTTCGATGGCAGCTGAGACCCTGGAACTTCCGATGAAGATAGCGTCCACTGTCCGCCCACTGCCCTCCCCTGCCAATGGTGTGAACCAGATGTCCTCACGAATGCGCCCTTGGCCTCCTCGCACGTTCAAAAGGACCAACACGGCCACCACCCCCCCGGCGAATCCCAACGTGCGCAGGAAATGGGATTTCCTCGAGGCCTCCGGAGCGACCACCGCTGACGACTTCACGATCCTACCCTCGGACAGGGTGAGGATTTCCCACTCCTTCCATGGATTTCATCTGCTTCCATTTCAAAATTGTGCATAGATGAATCCTGACTTCCCCGAAGAACCAAAAAGAACCAAAACAATTACCGCTAGGTAGTAGATCCCCCATCGCCAAACTACAGGAATTTTTGTCGTGTCCAGGTCCAATCCATATTCGCGATCTCTCTGGTACCACTCGATGATCGTCAGGAGAATTACAAAGAGTAAGCCAATCCTAAGTTCCACCTTTGTCAGAACATTCCATTTATCCAACCCTTCCGAAAACGTGGAGCGAAGTGAGGCTAGACCGACCAAATACTTTCCTGCCAGCTCGATATTTGGAGCTCTAAAAAGAATTAGACCAATCGACACCAATGAAAACGTGATGAGCATTCTGATCGCTGATTTAAATTTGGGCAAGCCCCAAAATCCTGTTTCGAGGCTGGTCTTCTTGAAAAACGCCCCAGAAACGATCAGTGGAAGAAATAGCAGGCCGTGATAAAGTCCAAAGAGCACATACGTCCAATTCGCACCATGCCATGTTCCCACCAAGACCAGATCCAACACGATTGCGATACTTAGACCGACCTTTCCCCAATTTCGGAATTGGACGTTCAGTGGGAGAAATACATAATCCGTCAGCCACGAAGTGAGTGAAATATGCCACCGCCGCCAATAATCTGATATATTGAGAGCAAAAAACGGATACCGAAAATTCGGGGATACCTGAATCCCAAGAATCTTGCTTACGCCAATGGCCATATCCGAGTACCCAGAAAAATCAGTGTACATTTGGAATGCGTAAAGTCCGGCACAGAGGAAGAGGACGACGCTAGGGTAATCAAGTTTATTTCTCCAAATCCCATCGACAAAAGCGGCTAAATTGTCCGCGATAACCACTTTTTTCAACATTCCCCACAGAACTTGTCGGGTTCCATTTGCGACGGAATCGAATCTCAATTTTCGGGGCCTTTGAATCTGTTGCAGAAATCCACTCGGGCGATCAATTGGACCTGCAAGTAGACAAGGGAAAAATGCAATGTAGTTCGCAAATGCCACGAAGTCTCGGGTGGGCTCGATTTTTTCTCGATAGACATCCAATACATAACTAATCAATCTAAATGTGAAAAAACTCACCCCAAGCGGAACCAAAATTCCCAGTCCCCCAGGTTCACCGTTCTCCCCACCTAAATGAAAGAGA
>Ga0302319_10022036_pt1 | contig 11452 bp, 6 predicted proteins | sample Bog_T0_2_FD_203319 | JGI IMG/M metagenome (GOLD analysis project Ga0302319, IMG submission 203319) | Peat permafrost microbial communities from Stordalen Mire near Abisko, Sweden - Bog_T0_2 | ecosystem: Environmental > Terrestrial > Soil > Wetlands > Peat | place: Sweden: Abisko, Stordalen Mire...
CGCGGACAATTTACTGCTCGCGCTCAACGGTACAGGTACTGCCGTGGAACTCTATCAACCGGGCGTGGGCGGGACGCTGAACTTGATGAACTCTATTGCCTTGACCCATCTGACCGGGAAGGGGTTGGTGGCGCATTGGGTGCCGACCGACCAACCGGATGAGTCGATCGAAGTTCTTTCCGCCGTGAGCGGCGGCTCGCGGCTGGATGTTTATACGCCGGAATCGGGTAGCTACGTGCTCACGCACTCGGTGGATTCGTCGGAGTCGCTGAAGAATTTCGTGCCTGTACTTGAGGGCTCGGGGTCTGGCGTCGCGGCGATCTCCGGATCACTGGATCACTTTTCGTTCAGCCACAATGGGGGATCCTTCTTTGATGTGAGCCTGCCCTTCAGCGGCAAGAAGGTGGATATCACTGCGGGCAACGGAGGAGATGGCGTCAATGCGACAACCAATGTCGCGGCAGGCGGCGCAGGCGGGGAGATATTCGGGATGGCCATCCTGGCCGGCGATATCAAGCTGCAGGCGGGAAGTGGCGGGTCTTCCGTGAGCGCCCATGCGGGCGCTGGCGGCCTCATCGGCAATACCTCGTATATTATTAGCGGCGGCCAGCATGTGCAGACGACGCTGGAGGCGGACTATGTTTTGACTGTGACCTCGGGAACCGGCGGAGCAGCCAGCGGGACGGTTGCCGCGGCAGCGGGAGGCGCCGGAGGGAATATCCTGGGACTGAACATGTCGCTGCTGGAGGGCAATATCCTGATCAGTGCGGGCGACGGCGGCCTTGGCGCTGGGGGCTCGGGTGGCAATGGCGGATCGGTGACGGCGGTAACGACGCTGGCCAACGGGGGAGACCTGAGTGTGACTGCCGGCATCGGGGGCGACGCAACTGGAAACGCGGGCAATGGCGGAAGCGGCGGTTCGATATCGAGTCTCACCCATACCCTTACACCCACGGATCAGACTTACGAAACGCCTTACAATGTGACACTCACGGCGGGCCCGGGTGGGAGCTCGAACAAAGGCGCCGGGGGCGCTGGTGGATCGATCGGGAACGTCACGATGACGCTGCAGCCGTCCAATGAATCGGTAAATAATGCGAATGCGGTGCCTTTGACCGTTCATACTGATACCGACAGCACCCTGCGGATCACATTGACTGCCGGCAACGGAGGCAGTGGCGCTGCGGGCGGGGCCGGAGGGGCGATCAAGACGATCAAGTCCACGTCGGTCTTCGATCAGTATGTCACCATCTATGGTGCAGTCACCGCGGACAACTATTCGTTCGCGCAAATCAACCCCGTTGTGGCGACGCTGACCGCTGGCAATGGCGGCGCCGGCACAGCTGGAGCTGGCGGGGCGGGCGGATCGGTGGGCGGGCTGAACTTGGTGGGAATCTCGCAGTACGATCCGGACAGCGCGGATCCGCAGGCTGGCCAATCGCCGCTCGTCGTTACCGCAGGCAATGGCGGGGCCGGAACCACCTCGGGAGGTGTGGGCGGCTCCGTGATCGGGGTCACTGCCGTGAACGCGCAATTCAACCTGAATGGCACCAATCTGAACCCAGCATTCACGGAATTGAGCGGCGCGACGGTCATCGGCGGCAATGGCGGCGCGGGCGGTACCAAAGCCGGGGGCGCGGGCGGCAATGTGGCGAATCTGAATATTGGCGTGGATGGGGGTTTCCTCGATGTGACCGTATCTGGGAACACTGTCACCGGACCGCTTTACACCTCGGGCACGCTGCTCACCTGGGGCGGCCAGTTGACGGTCCAGGCTGGCAGCGGCGGTGGAAGCACATCCGGAAGGGGTGGTGCGGGCGGGAGCATCCTGGCCTCGACGGTGGGATCTGGGGATGTTTTTGAGACCTACGGGTTGATGCTGCATGCCGGAGCCGGCGGCAGCGGCGGAATCGGCGGGGGAACGGGTGGAAGCGTGACAAATATCCAACTCAACGCGCCGGAGAATCCTGAATATAGCACCCTCGTCCACGGTGATGCACTCTCGACGTTGGTCCTGGCGGGCAACGGCGGTGCTTCGACCGGCAGCGGGCCAGGTGGCTTGGGCGGGAATATCAGCCTGATTTCAGAGAACAAGGACGTGAACAGTTCGATCAACGTGATCCAGGCTGGCAACGGCGGAGCGGCGCCCGGTGGCACCGGGGGCCTGGGCGGCAGCGTAACAGCGGTCCATACGGTGGGATACATCGGCCAGGCATCGGATGATTCCGGGAATAGCTTTGGCGCTTTCCAGACGAACGTGGATTCTTCGTTTTTCAGCTCACTCTTCCCCTATGGAGTGCCGGAAGGGGTCTTCGCGGGCCGTGGCGGAACAGGTGCGACCGCTGGGCTGGCGGGATCGGTGATTGGCATCAATGCAGCGCAGATCGCGGCGATTGGTGCGGCGGTGAATTCCAGCGGCTACTTCGCGGCAGCAGAGAGGATCGCGAATATCACTGCCCAGGTGATTGGGTATGACGTGAATGGGAATGGACTCTATGACCACGTCGGCTCACCACAAACGAGCAAAGTATCGCCCGCCGACGCGGTGGCGATTGATGGGTTCATGTTCTCGGTGATGCCGGCGACGGGGATCCATGTAGTGGATCCGACGTTACTGGAGCAGTTCACGTTTGTGGGGTAGGCGCCAGGTTAGAGCAAGGGGAGATAGGAATAATAGGACCCAGGATCGCACAGGTGGCACGACACCTCCCGGCTCTCGGATTCTAGCGGGCGACAATAATTAAGCGCCAGCGACGAATACTTGTTGGAAAATGCTAATTAATGTGTAATGATGGCCTTACGCCAATGACCATCTCCCAATCTCTTCCATCACTCTCCGAATCCTGCGCAAGCCACTCTCTCCTTCTCTCTATATGCTACACGAGGCATAACTGTCAGGGATAAGCAGGGATCGTCAGGGATCAGCACATCAAATTTTTACAAATCCACCCACCCCCCGGGGCCACGCTGGCGCGCAAACGATGGGCCCCGTTGCGGTCATAGGCTTTGCGCCATTAACGCGACATCTGGTCCTCGACGGCGGCCAGTTTCCTGGGGCTGTCCTCGTCGTGGACGTCGAGGGCGATGGCTTTGCGGTAGGCACGCTCTGCGGAATCCCATTTTTGGACGTGAGCCCAGAAATCGCCGAGGAGGGCCCACGTGTCGCTGCGCCACGGCTGCTCGATGACAATGGCGCGCAGTGCGGAGATGGCGCCGACGAGTTGGCCGCGCTCGCCCAGATGCTCGATAAGGCGCTTCTGGATCCCCCAATCATCCGGCGCAAGGCGGGCGCTTTTCTCGAGAAGATCGATGCGGTCGGCGCCGTTTTGTTGGTACTCGAGCACCGCCATGGCCTGGTAGGCGGCGGGAGCGGTAATGGGGAACGAGGTGGCCTTCTGGAATTGCTGGCGGGCGAGATCGAATTGTTTTGTCTTCAGGTAAGCGGAGCCCAGGGAGACGAGGGCGAAGGGTTGATCCGGCGAAAGGACGAGAGCCTTCTGGAGATCGTCGATGGCGAGTCGGGCGTGATCTTCGCTGAGTTCGAGGCCGCCCAAGTTGACCCACATGCGGGCGCTGTCCCCGCCATCAGCGATGGTGCGCTCGAGGAAGGTGCGCTGGTCGTGCCAATCGGGATTGCGCAGGTAGGTGCGGCCGCCGAGGAAAATGGTCCAAAGGGCGAGAATGGCAATGCCTGCCGGTCGGGAGATCGGAAGCCAACTTGCGGAGAGAAGTGCGGCGAGGAGCAGGAATGCGGCCGGCACGTAGAGCCAGTGCTCCGCGACGCTGGCATTGAGCGAGAAGAGACCACAGATGGGCAGATAGGCCGCGACGAAGCAGAGCAGGCCTGCGAATACGGCTGTGTCGTGCCGACGAGCCCATCGAACCCAGATAACGAAGCCCGCGACCAGGATCGCGCCGAGGAGGGTTTGGAATTCACGGTTGCGGGCAATGCGGATTGTGGTTGCAAGATCGCCGCGGCCGAAGGGGAGAACATCTCGCTCCATGTGGAGATGGATTGGGGCGACAAAAAGACCGGCGTATTCCGCAACGGCGCGCAGCGCGACAATGGGCCGCGCGGCCCATGCAAGTGGAGCCGAGGGCGGCGGGTAGGTATGTTCCGCACTGAGGCGCATGGCGAGGCAGGCGCCCGCGATGAGCACGCAGAGAACTGTCCAGCGGACGATGGACGCGCGGGGCTGCCGCAAAAGCACGAGGAGGATGAGGCAGAGGGGAAGGAAGATCGCACCACTTTCCTTTGAAAGAATGGCACCGCAGAACATGAGTGCGGCAAAAGCGGAGCTGGTGCGGCTGAGGCGAAGGGCAAGCCAGAGGCCGCAAAAGCCGAAGAGGGCAGCCAGCGGATCAGCACGGCCGGATATGTAGCAGACGGCGGAGGTAAAGAGGGGATGGATGACCCAGAGCACGGCGATGGTGGCGGCCCATTCAATGGCGCGTGAGCGCTCGAGCAGGGTGAGGAGACGCAGTAGGAAGAGGAAGAGGAATACACCCGCCAGGGCGTGGATGAGGATATTGGTGAAATGGTAGCCCGCCGGCTGGAAGGCGCCCCATGCGTAGTCCCAGGTGTAGGTAAGCCGCTGCATGGGGCGGTAGAAATTGGACGCCGTCGCGTCCGTAAACAGGAAGTGACGGAAACCCTCAGGGATGTTGCGCCACGAGCGGATGAACGGGTCGCGCTGGACGAGCGCGGAGTCGTCCCAGACATAGCCGTTGCGCAGGGAAGGGGCGTAAACGGCGAAAGCGGCGGCTACGATGAAACTCGCGGCGGCGACGATGAGGAGAAGGGTGGATATCCTCTGTTTCAAAGCCGGGATGATGGGAGGGCGGGCGGGGATGGGCAAGACGCCTGTTAAAAAACTGTCGGAAACTGGAACCGCGGATGGACACGGAGGGACGCGGACATTGGGCGGGGGCCCGACTGCGATTTTATCCAAATCTGTGTCCATCTCCATTCCATAAAGCACCCTTCTTGCCGTTCGACGGCCTGGGGTGCATTTTGCGGGGGTGAATGAAGTGACCAAAAGGTCTAAATGGACCGAAATAAGGATTCTGCTGATGGCCGGGTGCTTGATGGGGTGGTGTGGTCCGGCTCGGGGGGCGGGAGTGGACGCAGGGACTCGGCAGTTGATTGTGGCGACGGCACCAGACTGGGATACGGACCACGGGGAACTTCGACTTTATGAGCGGGATCCGGGTGGGCCTTGGAAGGCGGTGACGGAGGGTTGGCCGGTGTTGTTTGGGAAAAATGGGCTGGCGTGGGGGCGCGGGGTGGCCGGGCAGGAAGAGCCGGGGTTGCACAAGGTTGAGAAGGATAAGCGGGCGCCGGCGGGGATTTTCAAGGTGGGCGAGGTCTATGGGTACGAAGCAACGTTGCCGCCCGGCGGCAATTATCCGTATCGCCAAGTGACGGAGGCAGACGCATGGGTGGACGATCCGCGGTCGCCGCATTACAACGAGCATGTGGTGGCGGACCCGAAGAATTTGCCACCCTGGTTCAGCCGGGAGCGGATGAAGTCCGGGGATTTTGCCTACCATTGGCTGATCGAGATAGAGCATAACGAGCATCCGGCGATCCCGGGGGAGGGGAGCGCGATTTTCTTTCATATCCGGCGCGGGGAGACGCATCCGACCTCGGGATGCACGACGATGGCGGAGGAGAATTTGGTCAGGATCATCCGGTGGCTCCGCGAAGATGAGCATCCGGAGTATGTGCTGCTGCCTCAGGCGGAGTACGGGAAGAAATGGAAGGAGTGGGGGCTGCCGGCGCCGTAGGCGCAGACTTTTAGATTTTGATTTGTGGATCGGGCCGGCCTTCGGCTCGGAGGTGGCGGAGCGCTCATGGCGCGGCATCTCGATCCACCCGGTTGAGTTGGCCTGCGGGACCGCCCCCTCTTTTCTTTGCAACCCCTTGGCTTTGGTGGTATTTACCCTGTTGAAATGCACATTATCGCCACCCTCTTGAATCTCGGCGGGCCGGACATGATTTTCATCATTCTGGTCATCCTGGTGTTTTTTGGACCCAAGAAGCTACCGGAATTGGCGCGGAGCCTGCGGCAGGCGATGAACGAATTTAACAAGGCGAAGGATGAGGTGGAGCGAGAGTTGACGAAGGCCGATGTCTCGGTGCAGCCGGCTCCGGGCCAGCAGCCGCGCCAGCCGGCGGAATTGCCGCCGGCCCCCGTGGCGGTCACTCCCACGGCGCAGGCACCGCAAGCGCCGCAGCCGGTGGTAGACGAGAAGCTTTTCAATGCGGGTGACGCCTTCCAGCGGCCGGTACCGGCCGCCCAGGATACGCATCCCGCCGGTCAGGCGTAAACGGTCCACGGCAAACGGGCTTTTCTCCAACGTGCGACGGGGGTCACTGGTGTTGGTCGCAATGGGTGTCGCCAGTCTGGCGATGCGGGCGGATGGATATGGGACTGAACCGGCGGAGATCGTATTTGCGGGGTATAACCTGGAGGACTATTTCCAGGCCTCCGATTTCCCGGATGGCCGGGAGAAGGTCTCGAAGAGCCCGGAGTCGATTGCCGCGGAGATTCATGTGATCGCGGATATTCACCCCGACATCCTGGGAGTTTGCGAGATGGGCCCGCCGCAGAATTTTGTGAGCTTCCAGTCGCAATTAAAGGCTGCGGGACTGGACTACCCTAATACGGAGTATGTGGCGGGACCGGACCCGGAGCGGCACGTGGCGTTCCTGAGCAAGTTTCCCATTGTGGCGCGCGAATCGGCGGACGACGTGCCGTACCCGCTGGATGGACGGGAGGAGAAGGTGTCGCGCGGATTTCTGGACGTAACGGTGGCGGTGGGGGACATGAAGGTGCGATTCATCGGCGCGCATTTGAAATCGAAGGTTAAGGACACGTGGGAGGATGAGTCGGAGCTGCGCCGTAACGAGGCGCATTTGCTGCGGCAACACATCGACGGGGCGCTGGCGGAGGATCCGGGGGCGAAGCTGGTGGTGTACGGGGATTTTAACGATACGAAGACCTCGCCGGCGTTGAAGGAGGTGATGGGCTCCCGGGAATCTGCGGGGGCGTTGCGAGATCTTTGGCTAAAGGACTCGGTGGGGGATCGCTGGACGGAGTATTGGGATGCGGCGGATGTCTATACGCGGATCGATTACATTCTCGTGACGCGCAACCTGCTGCCGGCGGTGGATTATGGTGGGAGTTATGTTTACCGGTCGTCGTATTGGAATAAGGCGAGCGACCACCGGGCGGTCGTAGCAGCGTTCCGGTTGGAGAAGGCGCAATGAAGCGGGGTGCGTGGACGGGGATTTGCGCGGGAGCACTCCTGTGGCTGGGCGTGACAGGAAACGCGCGAGGGGATGCGGATGGGGATTGGCAGCAGATCGTGGCCATGGATACGAATGCGCCGACGCCGCAATGGACGACGGCTGAGGAGGCGAAGGAGGGGACGCTTCAAATTCTGGCGAAACAGGAAGAGGCGCTACGGACATTCATGATCGCCTATCCAAATGACGCGCACATTATCGATGCGAAGCTGCGGCTCGCGCATTTGCTAGCGACGCGTGGGGACATCGAGGAGGACCTGGCGGAGCGGCGTGAAGCCGAGGGGATCCTGGATGAACTGGAGAAGGAACCGGCGATGAAGGATCGCCACGCGGACGTGGAGTTCGCGCGGCTCTCGATCTTCATGCAGCGGGTGGATGCGGCATCGGGAGCGAATCGGGATGCGCTGCTGGAGAAGGCGAGGGCGTACTCGGGAAAGTTTCCCGACGACCGGCGGGTGGCGCCGCTGCTGGTGGAGGTGGCGAGCGCGTTTGAGGATGAGCCGAAAACGGCGCGTGCCCTGCTGGAGGAGGCCCAGCCGAAGGCGAATACGCCGGTGCTGAAGTCGCGCATCAGCGATGACCTGAAGCGGCTGGCGCTGCTTGGAAAGCCGCTACAGATGCGGTGGACGGGGGTGGATGGTACGCGGGTGGATTTGCAAAGCCTGCGAGGAAAGGTGGTGTTGATTTACTTTTTCGCGAGCTGGTCGCCGCCGGCAATGCAGGAGCTGGAGTGGGTGAAGCAATTGGTGGCGCGGGTGCCGGCGGATACGTTGGCGGCGCTGGGGATTTGCCTGGATAACGATCCCGTGTCGGCGTCGGCGATGCTGGCGGATCACGAGATCACCTGGCCGGTGTATTGCGACGGACAGGGATGGCAGGGGCCATTGGTGCGGAGCTTGGGGATCAATGCGTTGCCGGATGTCTGGATCGTGGACAAGGAGGGGGTGCTACGAGCCCTGGACGCGAAGGATAATGCGGTGGCGATTATCCAGAAGGCGGCGGGTGAGTAGCGTTGGTTATTAGACAATGCCTTCCTCGAGCCAATCGAGGCGGCCTTCCAGGACTTGCTGGGCGAGTTTGTAACCAGGGCGGTCGGCGTTGTGGCGGATGGAGCGGAAGAGTTCCTCGATGCGGCGGTGGGCCGTGAGGCAGAAGTAGTCGACGACAGGGAGGACGTTCGAGGAAGGGTCGGCGTCGAGCATTTGCTGGGCGCGGGCGCAACTGGCGAGGATGGCGAAGAGCTCGGTGCCGATGTCCACGAAGCGGCCGAGGAGGACTTGCTCGCGCTCGAGTTTCGGGCCATGCTTTGCCATGGCGTGGAAGAGGGTGCGGGCTAGGCGGTGGGAGGTTAGGGTGGCGCGGCGGAGGTGGCGGTCGAGGGGTTGAGTGTAGGATCGCTTGAAATTCGACAGATGGGGGACCCATTGCAGTGGGTACCAGCGAGCATAGAAGAGAGTGGCGTGCGCAGCGGAGAGGGCGCGTGTTTTCAGGGGGAGCTGGGTATTGAGCATGGGGGCTCCGACCTTGAGGTGGGGGTCGAGGGCCTCGCGGGCGATGAAGAGGCGCATGATCTCGGAGGAGCCCTCGAAGATCGTGTTGATTCGGCAATCGCGCAGGAAGCGCTCCACGGCAACGGGTTGCTCTCCGCGATCGGACAGGGATTGGGCGGTTTCGTAGCCGCGGCCACCGCGGATTTGCATGGTTTCGTTGACGATCTCCCATGTGCGTTCGGTGGCCCAGAGCTTGCATAAAGCAGCCTCGAGGCGGACATCGGCATGCTTGTCGCGGTCTACGAGACTGGAGGCATAAAAGACCATGGATTCCATGGCGAAACTCTGGGCGGCCATGCGAGCGAGTTTCTCGGCAACGGCGGCATGTTTGCCGATTGGAGCGCCCCATTGGACGCGGTCGTGCGCCCATGCGCGGGAGATGTTGAGGCAGCGCTTGGTGAGGCCCGTGCAGGCGGCGGGAAGCGTGAGGCGGCCCGTATTGAGCGTAGTAAGGGCGACACGGAGACCTTTGCCTTCGGCCAGGAGAATGTTCTCCCGCGGGATGAGGACATTGGTAAAATGGATGACGGCGTTGTAGAGGGCCCTGAGTCCCATGAAATGGCAGCGGTGGAGCACCTCGATGCCGGGGGTGTCCATGTCCACGATGAATGCGGTGATGCCGCCGCGCGATTTGCCCGGGGGAGCGGGGGTTTTGGCCATGACGACGATGACGCCCGCCTTGACGCCGTTGGTGCACCAAAGTTTTTCGCCGTTGAGGATGAAGTGGGTGCCGTCCTCCGTGGGCTCGGCGTGGGTTTCCATCTTTGCAGGATCGGAGCCGACCTTGGGCTCGGTGAGGGCGAACGCGGAGATTTCGCCGCCGGCGACGCGGGGGAGGAAGCGGCGTTTCTGTTCCTCTGTGCCGAAGAGGATGAGGGGTTGCGGGACGCCAATGGATTGGTGGGCGGAAAGGAGAGCGGTCAGGTTGCCGCAGTAGCTGCCAAGAAGCATGCCGGCGCGGCAGTAGGTGGTCTGGGAGAACCCGAGGCCGCCGTATTCGGTGGGAGTCTTGATCCCGAATGCGCCGAGGGCGGCGAGGCCCTGAATCACCGATTCTGGGATTTCGCCGGTGCGATCGATCTCGTCTGGGTCGACATGCTCGGCAAGGTAGTTGCGGAGGTTGTTGAGGAACGTCTCGGCGGGGTCGGATTCGGTATTTTTAGCGGAGCGAGGCTGAGGCGCAGAGGAGGGGAAGGGGTCAAGGAGGTCCATGCGGACCTGGCCCATGAAGAGGGCGCCTACGACCCCGCGTTCGGACTGTGTGGATTCGCGCGCGGATTCGGCGAGTTCGAGTGCATCTCGCTGGCCGGCGGACATTTTCGAGGTATCGATGACGGATTGGGGTTCAAGGGTCGGCATAGAATTTCCTGTTGGATTGGGTCATTTCTTCGAGCAACTGGCACGGGACGAAATGGGAACCGGAACGAGTGGCTTCTTCGCGAAGCGCCTCGGTGATGAACGGGATGCCGACGGAATCGGCGTAGCGGAGGGGGCCGCCGCGGAATGGAGCGAAACCGGCCCCCATGATCATGCCGAAATCGACGTCGGCAGGAGCCGCGACAACTTTCTCCGCGATGCATCGGGCGGCTTCGTTGACCATGAGAAGAACCATGCGGCGTTGCATGGCCATGCGGGTGAGGGGAGGGGGGATGACGGCGTCACGGTATTGGGTGGCGGCAGGATTGGGCAGAGCTTTGTCCCTTGAATGGAGATAGAAACCGGCACCGGACTTTTTGCCAAGGAGATGGGCTGCGAGCATGCGGGTGAGCACGGCAGGTAGGTGCATGTGGCCTGGGAATGCCGCGGCCAGGGTGGCGGCGACGTCCTCGGCCACGTCGAGGCCGACTTCGTCAATTAGCCGCAGGGGACCCATGGGCATACCGAAGTCAAGCATGGCGGCATCGACTTCGGCGGCGGGGGAGCCCTGTGCGAAAAGGTCGCCAGCCTCGACCATGTAGGGGAGGAGGATTCGGTTGACAAGGAAGCCGGGACTGTCGCGGACGAGGACCGGGAGTTTGCCGATTTTCTGGACGAAACGGAGAGCGGTTTGCGCGGTCTCCGGGCTGGTTTTTTCGCCGGTGACGACTTCGACGAGGGGCATGCGGTGGACGGGATTAAAGAAGTGTATGCCGAGGACGCGGCCCGGATGGGCGAGGGTCGAAGCGAGGTCGGTGATGGAGAGGGCCGAGGTATTGGTCGCGAGGATGGTTCCGGGGGAAGTGGTGGCGTCGAGGGTTGTAAAGATTTGCTTCTTCAGCGGCATTTTTTCGACAGCGGCCTCGATGATGAGGTCGATGCCGGCGAGCGGAGTTTGACTCGCAGAAGGAGAAATGCGGTCGAGGCCGTCGCGGGCTTCCGTGGAGGTGAGGATGTGGCGCTTTACAGCGGAGGAATAGAGCGATGAGATACGGGAGACGCCGGCTGAGACGCGATCGGGATCGATGTCGCGGAGAAGGACTCGGAGTCCGCGCGAGCTAAGCCATTGGGCGATGGAGGCGCCCATGACGCCGGCGCCGATTACGGCGGTCTGTTGGATATTGGCCGGCTGCGACGGGGGTGTTGGGATGCCATTCGGAAGGGTTGCGAG
>Ga0302319_10022039_pt1 | contig 11451 bp, 10 predicted proteins | sample Bog_T0_2_FD_203319 | JGI IMG/M metagenome (GOLD analysis project Ga0302319, IMG submission 203319) | Peat permafrost microbial communities from Stordalen Mire near Abisko, Sweden - Bog_T0_2 | ecosystem: Environmental > Terrestrial > Soil > Wetlands > Peat | place: Sweden: Abisko, Stordalen Mire...
GTAGCGCTAAATCTTTTCGACATGACCAGCGCCGAGCAGTTCCAAGCGCTCGAAGCTCACAAGATCGACCTCGGCTTTGTCGGTCTTCACCCCGCGCTCTCCGGCCACGAGTTGCTTTCCGAATGCGTATCGCACGATACGCTCCTCGTCGCCCTTCCGGCCCGACATCCGCTCGCGAAGCGCTCGACGCTCAAACTCGCCGACCTCGCTCCGCAATTCTTCATCGGAATGTCCGCGAAAACCCATCCCGGCGCGCGGGAATGGCTGCTGAAAACCTGCCAGAGCGCCGGATTTGAGGCGAGGATTCTGCAGGAGGCAGACGTTGATCCGACCGCGATCAGGTTTGTCGCAGACGGACTTGGGGTGGCATTTATGCCAGCGCAAATAACGGTATTGCCGCACGAAGGCGTGGTCTTTCGCCCGCTCTCTCCACCGCTCCGTCGGGAATCAACAATCGCGTGGCGGAACAACAATACTTCAAAACCGCTCAAAGATTACATCCAAATCGTGAAGGAGCATTCACGCGGCGCGTAACCGGTGGCCGAAGCGGCGCGACGTATCTAGGTCTGCACTTGCAGGCCCCCTTTTTTGCAGATGTAAGATTGGACAAGATGACATGAGTCCCGCAAGCACAACTTCCTGAACACCGAAAGACCCTTCGCCTGTCGCCGGCAGCAATATGAACCCGCCTTCGCCATTCCCAAACCTGTCTCTCATTTTGCCAGGCGGCTAACTCAACCGTCGCCTGAAGAGCCAGGCCGCGCCGGAAAGGGTAAGCAGGCCGATTACGGCGAGCGCTAGAAAATCGGAGAAAAGTTGGGCAAATCCGGCGTCCTCCAGGTAAACCCGTTTGGTGAGGTCGAGGGAGTAGCGAAGAGGATTGATGATCATGAAGGATTGAAGGAATTTCGGCATGCTGTTGAACGGCGTGGTTAGGCCGGAGAGCATGGCAAACGGCAAGATGAGGATGAAGGCAGAGAGCATGGCCTGCTGCATCGTCCTGGCGATCGAGGAGACGAAAAGCCCAAGGCCGACCGCGGCCATGAGGAACAGAACCAGCCCGGCATACAGAATGAAAATGGATCCGACGAAGGGAATGTGAAACCAAAACTGCGCGACCAGCAAAATCGTCGTCGATTGACCCAAGCCGATAGCCATGTTGGGCACCGACTTACCGGCCATGATCTCGTAGGGCCGGAAAGGGGTGACCAATAACTGGTCGAACGTTCCCTGTTCCCGCTCGCGCGCCACGGACAAAGCCGTGAGCATCATCGTGCCCATCATCGTCAGCGTGCCGATCAGGCTTGGAACGATGCCCCAGCGCGAATCGAGGTTTGGATTGAACCATGAGCGCATGATGATCCGAGCCGGCGGCGCGGCCTGGCCGTGACTGGTCCCCCAGTCGGCGTTGAACTCTTCGACCACACTCCCGAAATATCCCAGGGCCGTGGCGACGGTGTTGGAATTGCGGCCATCGGCCATCGCCTGGACCGGCGCGGTTTTACCGGCGAGCAGGCATCGCTCGAACTCCTGGCCAATCTGGATCACGAAGAGCACGCGGCGGCTGTCGATCCATGTGGAAATCTCCTCGGCCCGGCGAAGGTCGGCCTGACGCCGAAAGATTCCGGACCCATCCAAGCGGGCGAGAAAAGCGTGCGAGGCGGCACTGTGGTCCTGGTCAAGGACGGCGTAGGGGATGGAATTGAGGTCGAAACTGGCCGCGTAGCCGAAGACCAAACACTGCACGATCGGCGGCAAAAAGATGATGAAACGGCTGCGGGGATCCTTCAGCACAGCGAGGAATTCCTTCCGGATCAGCGCCAGGATGCGAAGAAGGGATGTGCGCATCCGGATCGGCTTAGGAAAGCTGCTTCCGCGTGCTTAGGCGCGTGAAGCCCAGCAGCGCCACAGCCATCGCCGCCAGGACCGCAATGTTCGGCCATATCACACTTCCGACGTTGCCGGCGAGATAGATGGTTTGCATGAGCGCGACGGCGTATCTCGCCGGAAGGACATAGGTGATTCCCTGGATGAAAACCGGCATGCTGCGCAGGTCGTAAATGAAACCCGAGAGCATCATCGCGGGCATCATCGTCAAGGTCATGGCCAATTGGCTGGCGAGGAACTGACTTTTCACCAGGGTGGACACGAGCAACCCTGCCCCCAGGGACACCACAAGGTAGGTCGTGGAGGCGAGGCAGAGCACGAAAAGCGATCCGCGGAGGGGCACATGGAAGAGAAATTGGCCGGCAAGGAGGCAGAGCACGAATCCGATCATGCCCAATCCAAAGTAGGGGATGATCTTGCTGATGAGAAACTCCCCGACTCGCATGGGAGTCACGAAGAGAGACTCCAGAGTTCCCCGTTCCCATTCCCGTGCCACCACCATGGCGGTGAGGAACGCTCCGATGATCGTCATTACCAAAACAATCAGGCCCGGAACAATGAAGAAATGGCTGTCATTGCTGTCGTTGAACCACATGCGGTCCACAACGGTCACCGAGCCCGCCGAGACCTGGCCACCAGAACCTGCCCGCCCCGCGCTCCATTGGGCGAACGATCCCTTGGCGTACCCTTGCATGATACGCGCCTGGTTGGCGTCCGTGCCGTTCACCAGCATCTGGACTTCGGCATCGCCGGAATGCAAGCGCCGGGCGAAATCGGACGGAATCAGCAATACTCCATCCACTCCGCGATCCAGCAACATCGTTTTGGCGTCAGCCATCGAACGAGCCGGCGTCACCTCGAAATAGCGCGAAAGCCGAAAATTTCCAATAAGGGCCGCGCTTTCCGAGGAGGCGTCGTTATCCACCACGGCGACCGAGACGTGGGTGACATCGAGCGACATCCCATACCCGAAAAGTAAAATCATCATCAGCGGGACCACGCCGCCGATGGCGATGCTGCTCGGGTCGCGAAGGACCTGCCGCGTTTCCTTGAGCGTCAGGGCCCGAATCCGCCGCAATTTTGCCAGCCAATCCTTCATGAGAGTTGGTCTCCGGATTGGCCGGCCGCCTGGCCGCGCGCCTCGAGGACAATGGCGATGAAGGCGTCTTCCATTGTCGCGGTGCGGCCAGCCTCCAGGCGCGCGCGACCCCGGAGCTCCGCAGGTGTGCCTTGAGCCAGAACCTTGCCATTGTCGAGGATCGCGGCCCGATCGCAATACTCGGCCTCCTCCATGAAATGGGTGGTCACGATCACCGTCACGCCGCCGGAGGCGAGCGCAGTGATCCGCCGCCAGAATTCGCGGCGGGCGAAAGGATCGGCGCCGCTGGTCGGCTCGTCCAGGAAAAGGATCTCGGGCCGGTGCAGGAGGGCGGCGGCCATGGCCAGGCGCTGCTGGAAGCCTCCCGGTAATTGCGCGCTGGGAAGGTGGACGAAGGGTTCGAGGTTGAATTGGCTCACGGCCCACGCCATCCGTTCGCGTAACTTTTCACCGCCAAGGCCGTAGGCTCGCCCGAAAAAAAGCAGGTTCTCACTCACCGTCAGTTGCCCGTAAAGCGAAAACTTCTGCGCCACGTAACCCAGATGCTGCCGGGCCGAGGCGCTGGCCCGGCGCACATCGACTCCCGCCACGGTCAACGTGCCGCCCGACGGCGGCAGGAGCCCGCAGAGCATGCGAAACGTGGTCGTTTTGCCGGCTCCGTTTGGTCCGAGCAGACCGAAAATTTCCCCTCGCTTGACGTTGAAACTCACATGGTCCACGGCGACGAATTTCCCGAAGCTCCGATCGAGATTGCGGACCTCGACCACGGAGTCGCCCCGGGCGCCGCTGATCGCGGCATCTTTCGGCTGGCGCGCCTCCGCATCGGCCGCCTTGGCGCGGCCAGAATTTTGTAAAAGCACCATGAATCCATCCTCGAACCGCGCCGGCGTCGGCCGAGCTGCCACGCCGGCGAAAATGCCGGCCTCGGTTTGGCCGCGGCTACCCGAGCCCACCACTCGGACCTGCCCGCTCTCCGGCACGGCATTTACGACATCGGGCTCGTCCAGAAGCCGTGTCTGGTAATCCCGCGCTTTCACCCCTTCCGGCGGTTGGGCGAGAAAGGTGTGGCCGAGCGCAAGGCGGGCAATCTCCGCCGGCGGTCCTTCCGCCAGCTTTTTCCCTCCGTTCAGGACCAGAACGCGTTTGCACGCCTCCGCTTCGGCGAGAAAACTGGTGCTGATCAGGACCGTCATACCCTCCTTGACCAATTTGCCGATAATCTCCCAAAGCTCGCGGCGGGAGAGCGGATCCACCCCGACGGTTGGCTCATCCAGGAGCAGCAATTCGGGCGTGTGGACAAGAGTGCAGGCAAGGCCGAGCTTTTGTTTCATTCCTCCGGAAAGCTGCCCGGCGAGCCTTTTTTGGAATGCGTCCAGGCCTGTCATCTCCATCAGGCGCGCGTATTGCCTCTTTTTTTCGTCGATCGCGACCCCGTGCAGGTCGGCGTAGAGGTCCAGATTTTCCCGAACTGTCAGATCGTCATACAGCCCAAATCGCTGTGGCATATACGAAATCCGCGACTGGATCGCCTGCGGGTCTTTCGCCGCGTCGATCCCAAGCACGGTGACGATGCCGCTATCGGCCTTCATTAACCCGGCCAGCAGGCGGATCAGGGTTGTCTTGCCGGCTCCGTCCGGCCCGGCCAGGGCTGCGAGCTCACCGCGGCCAACGGAAAAGGAGATGGTGTCGAGTGCCAGCACCGATTCTCCGGTATCGCGACGAAAGGACTTGGAAACGCCGTCCAGGCGCAATGCCGGAGAGGAGACCGGCGTCGTCATGGGGATGGGGCAGCCGCAGCTACCCTTGCCGGTTCCCGCTTCAACGTCTCCCAGCCCCCGCCCAGCGCCTTGTACAGGGCGATGAGATCGACCGAAACCGCCTGATCGCTCACCGCCAATTGGTCATCGGCTTGGTAGAGTGAGCGCCGGACATCGAGAACGTCGAGAAAACCGGTGCGCCCTTTGACATACATCCCGTCGGCCATGTCCAGCGAGCGCCGGCTTTCAGCCACTTCATGCGCGAGCGCCTGGCGTCGATTCTGTTCATGGGCATAGTTCACGAGGGCGTTTTCCGCGTCTTGCAGCGCCATCAGCACGGCCTTCTCGTACGTCGCCAGCGCCGCCTTCTGGATGGCGGTTTGGGTCCGCACTTCCGCGCGCACCCGGGCAAAATCGAGCACGCGCCATTGCAAGCTCGGCCCGAACGACCAGAAAGGGCTGCCGGGCCTGAACCATTTTTCCAGGGTGACGCTTTCAGACCCGACGTCCCCGGTGAGGGAGAGTTTCGGAAACCATTCCGATTCCGCCACTCCGATGCGGGCGGTCTCCGCCGCCAGTTGCCTTTCGGCGCGGCGCACGTCGGGGCGGCGGCTGAGCAGATCGGAAGGAAGCCCGATCGGAATTTCCGGCGGAGCCGCTGGCGCCGGCTTGTGAGGGGTAAGTTCGGCCACCAGTGTGCCCGGCTCCTGGCCGAGCAGGATCGCTATGGCATACATGGCCCTCCGCACGGCGGCCTCGAGCGGCGGAATCTCCGCGTGCAGACTCGCCAGCAGCGCCGCCGAACGCGTCACGTCCAGTTCGCCCGACACCCCGCCCTGGAAGCGGGCGTGGGTGAGTTCCAACGCTTCCTGCTGAAGTTTGACGTTCCGCTGCGCGATGTCCAACCGGCGCTGGTTTCCTCGCAATTCGAAATAATTCCTCGCCACCTCGGCCAGCAGGCTCACCATCGCATCGTTGCGAGCCTCGATCGCTCCTTCCCATTCCGCGGTGGCCGCTTCCAGTGCGCGGCGCTTGCCGCCGAAGATATCGATTTCCCACGAGGCATCGAAACCGGCATTATAGACGCTGTATTTGAAGGGGAAATTCGGTGGCAGGGGCAGCGCTCCAATTAATGGCTGGTCCTCGCTCTGTTTTGCTCTGGCAAAGGAACCCGAGACGTCAGGCGTGGGCAGGAAATCCGCCGCGCTCCTTTCTCGCACCGCCCTGGCTTGTTGCAGCCGCGCTTCCGCCGCGCGCAAATCCAGATTCGATCGCGCCGCCCGCTGTATCAGGGAGTCAAGTTCGCCGTCGTGAAATGAGGTCCACCAGGAGGAGGATGCTGCCGCGCTTTCGGTCAGCCCCTTTGCCGCCGCCGAGCTCCATGCGGCCGGAGCATGGCCAGCCGGGGGGTGATAGTCCGGGCCCACGGAGCAGCCGCCGCCAGCGATGCCGGCTGCCGCCATGCCTCCGAGTATTCTTGTCCAAGACATTGGCTCGATATCCGTCCTAGGGTTGGCTGCGGTCGGTCGGATTTAATTTCAGCGACACTGTCGCCGGCATGCCCAGACGCAACTCGTCCTGAGGGTCATTCGCGAAAACGCGAATTTCATAGACCAAACTGGAGCGCAACTCCTTTGTCTGGACTGACTTGGGCGTGAATTCGGCGACCGAAGAAATGAAACCCACCCAGCCGGGGATGGTCCGCCCAGGAAAGCCGTCCGTGCTGATCGACGCTTTCATTCCTGGGTGCGTCTTTCCCAAATCGGTCTCGGAAACATAGGCTCTGATCCACTTGGGATCCGTGATGGCCAGATTGAAAACCGGCCTTTGCGGAGACACCATCTCGCCGGGTTCCAGCAGCCGGGAGCGCACCACAGCGTCGCACGGGGAAACGAGGTTGGCGTCAGTCAGTTCCCGGCGCAGCAGTTCAAGGCGTGCTCCCTTGGCGCGCAGTTGCGCCACCCCTTCCGCAATGTCCTCCACCCTCGGGCCCGATGTGGAAAGATCGAGGGCTTTTTCCGAAACCTCCAGCCGCGCCTGCGCCATGCCCATGGCGGCTTTTGCAGCATCCAGGTCCTGCTGGCTGATGGCCCGGCCGGAGGTGAGCTGGATCAACGCCGTCAAACGCCTCCATTGCTGTTCGGCATTCACTAAATCCGCTTTGGCCGACGCCACATTGGCCCGGGCCTGCGCGATTTCCTCCGGACGGCTGCCGTGATGCAGTCTTTGCACCACCGCCTGCTGCGCCTCGGCCTCGGCTTCCGCCTCCTCCGCCTCCGGCCTGAGCCGGTCCGTTTCTACCCTGGCAAGAATTTGCCCGCGCTTGACCCTGTCCCCTTCCTGGACCAGCACCTCTGCGATGCGCTCGCTATTGTTGAAAGAGAGATCGACTTGGCGCAGATCGACATTCCCGTACAGGACCAACTGGTTCGGGTCCTTTTTTGAGTTTTCCCACGATCTTAACAGCCGGAAGCCAAACACGAGGAACCCCAAGACTGCCAATACAATCACTCCCGCAACCAGGGCTTTCTTCTTCATGGGCGAAGATGGGGCGGCTGCTTCACGTTTCGGCTCGGCTTTCCGTTCTGGCCTGGGATTGGCTTTTGCTTTGGCTTCGGGCTCAAGCGTATTCATAAATGATTTCGGGGCCGTTCCCGGCGGAAAATGCGCGATTGAGAGCGGTTCCGCGTCGCGAAGCATCGCTTCACGTGGCCGGGATCAGCGGAGATTGGGACGGTTGATGCGTTATTCACGAACTCTGTGGCATGCGGGGCTTCCGAACATGAGACTCGAACTTGGATGAGTGTCGATGCCTGCCTCTGATCTGGCCAATACCTCCCCGATGACAGCGCCATAGCCAAAAGCTATGCGCAAACGCACGATGCGCCACCTCCCCGGAAAAGCGCCCCCTGCCTCGAATCATTCCGAAATCTCGTCGCCGCCGCCGGAGATCTTAGCTTTGTGGGTCGGCGCTCTTTTTCCGCCGCTCCGGCGCTTAACGGGCCGATAATCCCTCCAAGCCGCTCATGGCGTACATTGTAAAGGATCTCTCACATAACAGATGATCCGATGGTGCCGATCGCCAACAGGATGCCGGTGATTCTCCCGCCAGAGGGTCGATCTGCGTGGATGTCCACGAAACGACCCCGCCAGCTCCAGCACTACGCCGCCACGTGAAATCCGCTCAATTCGAAGCCTGCGATTTTGATCGCGGGGTCGAACTGCTGACCCAGAGACAACGTTCAATCTTCGGGGCATCGCGGAGATCATAGCCAAAAGGTATTGCGATTCTGTGCGAAAGAGCGGGTATTTCGAAATGCCGGAGCGGTTTGGGCGAAATGCGTATAGCGTCTAGCTATTACGCTTCTACCAACAAGGTATTGGCCGGATTGGCAGAACGGATCGAGGCTGATTTACGCACCAGGCATTATGCGGGAGGCCCGTCATTCCTCGGCAAAGCTCATCCATCCACCGATTTCCTTAAACATCACATGCGAGAAGCCTTTGAAAGATCAAATCAACACCGACACTCCGCTTGGGTGCTAATCGCATTGCTAATTTTGGCGAACGGGGTATCCCCGTCTCTGGAGGTTCACGCCAAGGAACAAAAATCCGCCGCCGAACCACGCACTTTTGCATCCCCAGGGGTTGCCATCCTAACCCTAACAGCCGCAGCCAAGGAGGGGGATCATTCGGCCCTTCGCGAAATCTTTGGTCCTGGCGACAAGGAACTCGTCACAGGTGACAAGGTTGATGACGAGGTCAACTTCGCCGAATTCTCAAAAGAGATTATGCAAAAGTGCAAGCCAATCCGCCGGGGCGATGGGAAAATCACTCTAAACATCGGCTCCGAAAATCGGCCCTTCCCGATCCCGCTCGTGAAAAAGGATGGTCGCTGGTTTTTCGACACCGACGCAGGGAAAGAGCAAATCATCAAGCGCCATATCCGAGAAGACGAACTCAAAACCATCGGTGTCTGCCGGACCTATGTGGATGCCCAACACAAGTACGTCCGAAGGGACCGCGACGGGAGCGAGGTGCTCAAATATGCGCAGAAACTGACGAGCACTGGGGGAAGGCACGACGGTCTTTACTGGCAAGCGGCAGGGAACGGAAAAATCAGCCCGTTCGGTCCTCTGGTGGCGGAAGCGCGCAGCGAAGGCTATAGTCCCAACAAAAATGACGAGGTCCCGCATCCCTTCCATGGTTACCTATTCAAGATCCTCTCCAGGCAGGGGCCTGCCGCGCGAGGCGGAAGTTACAACTACATTGTCGACAGCAATATGATTGGCGGGTTTGCTATGGTAGCCTATCCCTCCAAGTGGGGCCACTCGGGCACAATGACATTCATCATCAATCAACGGGACGAGTTGTATGAGCGCAACCTAGGCTCTAAGAGCGGAGAGATTGCCGCGGCAATGTCCGAATACAACCCCGACAGAAATTGGGCGCTCGCTCCGGCGCAAAAGGAGGCCGATAGGTGACAGGCATCCCCTATTGATCGCATCCTCTTACCCGCGTATCTATCTAAATCATCACCATGTCATTAGAGGCTTGCCCCATCTGTGGATATGCGATCTCGACAACGACATCCCAATGTCGTCATTGCGCGGGATCGCCGGCGTCCATTCCCGGCTTCAGAAGCTCCGATGAAGCTCGGTCGCGGTTTGCGTGGCTCTTGTGGTTCACGATTTTCTGGCTAATCTTGATTTTGTTATACCATTGATTCCCGTTTGGAACCGAACTCAGTAAAACTTAACTTTAGATACTATGTTACACCCAGTCAGTTCTCTTAAGAAGTATCACCTTGCCGCGACCGACGCTCACATCGGCCATATTAAGGACGTTTATTTTGACAGCCACGAGTGGAAGGTTCGCTGCCTCGTGGTGAAGACAGGGGCATGGCTGCTCGGGAAGGAAGTCCTGATTCCGGCAAAGGCGCTCGGTTTGATCAACGTGGAGGACGAATCGATCCGCGTGAATCTCAGCTTGGAGAACATTAAGGGCGCGCCGGATAGCGACACCTCGCCCCCAGTTTCACGGTACGAAGACGTTGCTCATCATAACTATTACGGCTTTCCGCGCGGCGTAACGCCATGGGTCGCTCTGCACACAGCCACGAGCGTCAGTTCGTTAGTCTTGCCCGCGATGCCCCTCGCTGGCGATTCTTTGAGTTCTGGGCCGGGCGCCGCCGACGCGGAACGCGGCGATTTTAATCTGCGGAGCGCCCACGACGTGACCGGTCACGCAATTCACTGCAGTGATGCGGAGATCGGCCGGGTCGGCGATTTCCTCGTCGATGACGGCGATTGGTCGATCCGCTACTTCGTGGTCAACACGTCGGTTTGGTTCGGTAAGGAAGTTGTTGTGCCGACGACGGCGATCCGCGAAGTGAGCTGGGACGAGCGCACCGTCTACCTCGCCATCCCGCGCGAAGAAGTCAAGAACGCGCCCGAATACGATGCTGACGCACCGCGGATTGACGCTTACGAACAGCGCGTCGCCGAATATTACGGCCGGGGAGGAGGAGACGGGTAAAAGATCGGCGAGCAGCTGGAAGGCGGCGCCATCGGTTAAAGAAGGCGACCACGGAAGTTACATTTGACTGCGCTGTCGTGCGCCAACGTTGCCAACGTAGTTGACTTTCAACTCGACGGTTAAGGTCAGAAAAGGGCCAATATGTTTCAGAAATTGCTCTCTAAACTGCCTATGACACGAATTGCGCTGGTGCGCATGACATTCTATCGCGGGCTCTGCCATCGAGAGATCGCCCGTGAAACCGGCATCCTACTCGGCACCGTCGAGACGCGGATTGAACTTGGAATAAAGAAGCTTCGTGCAGCCGCATCGGCCTTCGGATCTCGCGACGAGTGGCTCTTTGGAACTGGCTCATGGGTCGGACTTCGCGATCCTTCCATATGAGAGCGACAATCAACAGAATCAGCAGCAGCGGGCCAAAAAAAGGCGGAGAAGCATTTGCTCATATCCTCCGCGCCTCCCATGAGCGATTTGCGAACGATCTCGATTCGCAGATCGCACTCAAAGCGGTGCGTCGCTCAGGTGGTGATAAATAACGGTGGCTTGGAGCGACCATTACGCACGTGGCTTCCGAACTCCGGGTATGAAATCAACCGCACCGATGAAAATCTTCCTTCCTCTGGTCGCAGTTATCATTGTCACTGCCGCGAAAGTGATGAACAGGATTCGCTGGAGTTGAATGAAGATGGCGTGCTGCGGGAATTAACACCTGCGACAATCCAGCCTCTGAAAATAATAAGCGGGAGCAGTGAGATTCAGAGGAGCTCGGCAATAAAGTTGGCGGAACTCCGCCGCCAATGCGTCAAATTCGTCCCGGAACTCCTCTGCATGCAGGGCTGAAAATACGCCCATGCAGCGTCGGGCGTTCTGTAGAAACGCCGGATCGGATTATTCGCGATTCTCGAAAAGAAGAGAGAAAATCAACCTGCAAACCCCAAAAAACCTATGATGACAGATACCCAACCCGAAGGCGGTGACCAGAAGAAGAACTTGCGCGACCTTCTTATTGAAAGAACCGAGGCGCTTGATATCCACGAAACGGTCCAGGATGCAGGTGACAAAATGCGTTCACTAAAGACCGACTCGCTTCCAGTGGCGGATGATCAACATCTCGTCGGAACGGTCATGGACCGGAACGCTGACCGCAAGGCGGCCGGACAAGGTCATGAT
>Ga0302319_10022040_pt1 | contig 11451 bp, 7 predicted proteins | sample Bog_T0_2_FD_203319 | JGI IMG/M metagenome (GOLD analysis project Ga0302319, IMG submission 203319) | Peat permafrost microbial communities from Stordalen Mire near Abisko, Sweden - Bog_T0_2 | ecosystem: Environmental > Terrestrial > Soil > Wetlands > Peat | place: Sweden: Abisko, Stordalen Mire...
TACCCTACCCAGCCGTGAATCATCACGGCGAAACCAGGATATAAAAACTCGCCTTGTTCGTGGCCGGCGAGGAATTGGTGTTGCCATAGCTCCCGTCCGCCGCAAAGGTGTTGGTCAAAACCGGCTTCCAGCTCGCCAAAGGCTGGGTGAGATTGGTCGCCGTAAGCACGCGATACTCGGCAAACGGCACCCCGCCCGTCCCATTCAAAACGATTTTGCCCGCCGACAGCGTCGCGGCTCCAAAAACCGGCGGCGGTTGCACCGGCGCGCCCACCGCCAGAATCAGTTCGCCATTGACCGCCAGTTGATTGGTGTTCCACACATACGTCACCGCGCTCACCGGACCGGTCGTGGGTAGCACCAGCGCAAGATTGGTGACGGTGGCGATGCCGTTGTTCCCCGCAATGTTGAACAACTGGAAAACGTCGCCGCTATGCAGATCGTTGGTTCCCTGGTTGACGGTGAGTGTGGGCGGCGTGCCGCCGTTTTCCACCAGAATGTTGATGCTCTTGGCCGCCACCGAATCGACTTCCGCCGCGTAGCCAACATGGTCAATCGCAATCGTAATATTGCCACCCCCATTGGTGGTGTCTCCCACCGTCAGATTATTGCTGATCGTCAGGGTGCCAAACCCCGCCACCGGTCCCGGCGCCAACACCCCCGAAGTGCCAATCACCACGTTGCTGAGAATCGTCCCATTACCGGCGAGCGTTTGCACGGACTGGGCCAGGTTCACGTCACCCACATGCAGGGAACCATCCAGCGCCAGGCCGGTCGGATCCAATATGCCGGGGGCATTGATGGCGATCTCCCTGGTATCCAGTAGCAACCCTGTGCTCTGGCCGTCGCCCGCCAGGCTGAGCGTGCCGCCATTGTTGGTGATGGCTCCGACAAACACGTTGTTGCCCGATAACACCAGCGTGCCGGCATTGATCGTGGCGCTACCGCCAAACGAGGTTTCGCCCGACACCACCAGCGTACCCGCCCCCGCCTTGATCAAACTGCCGCCGGTCACCTGAACGGCGATGGTCAGGTCCTGGGTCGAACCCGAATTGACCTTGGCCACCGTGAAGGTGGTGGTGCCCGTCGTCACCCCATCCAATCCCCAGCCCAACACCACCCCGGCGCCGCCACCGGTGGTGTTGGTGATGAGGGAAGGCACCGTGCCGCCAACGGTGATCGCGCCGTCAAACCCAAATCCGCCCGCTTGTGGCGCGAGGGTTCCACCGTTAAATGTGACCGCCCCGATGCCGACGTTCCCGCCGACCGTGTTCTGGAGCACGCCGCCCCGGTTCAGTATCCAGCCCAGCACCGTGGAGGAGTTGTTGCCCATCGGAGCCCCGACATCAAAGGACATGACGGCGTTGCTGTTGATTGTAAAGGTTTGGCTCAGATTTTGGGGGTTGCCCACCCCGGAGACGTTCGGGGTGGTAACCGCGTCGGCTTGGATGTCGGACACATAGGTGTTGGTGATCGTGACGTTGCCCGTGTAAGTGTTCAGCGCATTCAAGCTCACAATCGGGCCGTTGGCCGTGCCGCCGCCGTTGATATTGATCGCGCCCGGACCGGAAATCACCCCGGAGAATGTCTGCGGTACTCCGCTGGAATAATTGAAGGTTCCGGAATTGACAATGTTGCCGCTGTAATTGCCGCCAGTACCCGTCGGACCCGTGTCCCCCAAATCGCCGCCCGGGCCGAGCGTGAGCGTGCCGTTATTGATGATGGTATTACCGCTGTAAGTATTCGAGTTTTGCAACAGGGTTGTCCCGGACTGAACGGTCAGCACCCCGGCCCCGGTCGTGACTTCGCCAACCGGCCCGTTCAGGACCAAATTACCGGACGACTGCAGTGTGGCCTGCCCGGCAAGCTCCACCGGCACGTTCAACGTTTCCACTGCGGTCGAACTGTTGACCACACTGCTCCCGGCAGCCAGGGTCAGCACATTGCCGGGCGTGTTCGTAATGCTGAACGCGCCCGCCCCGCTGCTGAACGTCAGCGACGGCAGGGTGTAAGCCTGATCCAGCACCGGCTTCAGGTCGACCGAACCGGCAAACACCAGGCTGTCACCCACATAGCCCGGGGCCAATCCGCTCGCCCAGTTGCCATTGTTGTCCCAATTCGCATTCGCTCCCAGGCCGTTCCAGGTCTCGGTCGAGGCATTCACCGCCAACAACATCGAGGCGAAGCCCTGCAACCCGTTGCCATCCGTCGCCGTGGCCTGCAAGTTTGCATTTCCTGGCAGCGTGCCCGGCGGAATGATGATGGTATTGGTCCAGACATTCGGCGTGGCCGACAGGGACAGGTTGTAAACCTGGCCGGCATTGATCGCGCTGGAACTCACCGTGACGCCGCTGATCACGGGGCTGCCGCCGACGGTGACCGTGACACTGACCGTCACTTTGCCATTGCGCGCTACACTCGTCGGCGTCACGCTGCCCGTGGCCGTGGGACCGGCAATGGCGTTGTAGTGCAACGAAACCGCATTGCCACTCGTTACGATCGAGTAATGGCCGGCATTGGCCGGGGCCACATCGAAAATCGGCGTCCCGAAGAAGCTCCCGCCTATCCCGCCGGCCGCCGTGATCAAAACATAGTCCGCCGTGGTGTCCAGGCTGGCCGACGTGCTGGGCGCCTTGAGATGAAAGCTATTGCCGTTCAAATTCAATGCGCCATCCACCACGATCTTGTCATTGCCCGACGCGTGCGAGGTGCTCACATCAAAATGTACCGTTGAACTGGCGTCCAGGGTCAGGTTGTTGCTGAAGGTAAGCGTCCCGGCCGTGCCATCCGTGCCCGGGAAAATCTCGGAATTCGCCGTGGTGGCCACCGACCCGTTGACGAGCCCGTTGCCCAGCAAATTCTGGTTCGCACCCAACACCCCAAAAATCGCGCCCGACACATCGTAAACGGCGTTGGGGGAAAGGGTGATGCTCGGCGAATGGCTGAGGGAACCCGCGCCCGACAAAAACAACGTGCCCGCCGCAATGATCGTCGGCCCGGTCAACGGATTGGCGTTGGTCAGGGTCAGCGCCGCTCCCGCAGTATTGACCTCCAGGGTGCCCGTGCCGGAAACCAAACCACCCAGGGTCTGCGGGCTGGTGCTGGCATCCAGGAAGGTGCCATTATCCACAATATTGCCAGCATACAAACCGGAACCCAGCTGGCCGCTGCCGCCAAGCTCCAGCTCGCCCGCCGATATCGTAATCGGTCCGGTGAACGTATTCGTATCGAGCAACGTCACCGAACCCGAGCCCGACAGGCTCAGCGCAGCCACGCCCCCAATCCCAAATCCGCCCGTGCTTTCCACCGTATAATTGTGCGCCGAATTGTTGAAGGCGACCGTCAACGGGGTGACATTGGTGGCCAGATTCACGGTGAAATTCGCGGCCGAATCGCCAAAGATCACCGGATCGCCGTTGTACGCGGCCAAAACCCCGTCCGAAAACACATTGGTAGGCGAGCCGTTGGTCCAGTTCGCGGTGGTGGTGTCCCAGCTGTTATTGACCGCGGCGGTCCAGGTATCATTGGTCAGGCTGCCGGTCAACGCATAGTAATTGGCCAGGATCTGGGCGGCGGACAGCACATTGGTGTAATAGGCTACTTCGTCAATCGTCCCGTTAAGATAGTCAGCCAGCGCGGTGGCGGAGTGCGCCGTCTCGGCCCCAATCACGATCGGCACGCCGAAGGGGCCGTAACCTTGGGGCGGTTGCACGCCGCCATACTGGATTTCAAACCCGTTCGTTTGCACCACCCCGTCCAAATAGATCGCCGACGTCAGGTTGCTGTTCCATAAACGCGAACCGCTGGAAACGGCGCTGTTGCCAGTGTTGGTCCCATTGTACGTGAAAACCAGGTGATGATAATTGCCGTCCGTCACCGCATTGTTGCTGATCGAAATCGTCACACTGTTGCCCGCCGTCAGCGTCCGCACGAAAAAGCGGATATTGTTGGCCGAGATGCTCGGACTTTGCGGGGAATTTTGGTTGATCACCATCGTCACCGCCTCCGAGGAACCGGCGTTTTCCTCCGACGACAGCGAAATGGCGTCCGTCTTGTCCGTCGTCTTGTAGACAAACTCGTAACTGGACTGCACAGAATAGGTCCCAAACGCCTCGGCCGCCTGCGGCGCCAGCACATAGGTGAGGCCGGCGGCGTTGAAAGTGGCGGCCGTGTCGCTGGCCCCGCCGGCGTTGTCGCCGGCCACTCCCAGCGACGGCCCGCCGGGCAGGGCGTTGGGCCCATTCACATAGGCGGCGCTTAAGCCGTTGACACTCGCATCATAAGCCGTGACGCTGCCGGGCGCTTCGCCCAGTTCGTAATAAAAATAAGGATTATTGGCCAGTACTGCGGCCTGATAGCTCGGATTGGCCGCCCAGGCCGGGCGGGTCAACGCCACCAGGGCGACAACCAGACACAGACCCAGGGCAAAACCCGCTCGACGCAGATGGCCAAGGTGATCCAGGCGGCGCGGGCGGCTCCCGCCGGCCAGCCGGAAGTTGCAGATTGACGGATTAAACGGATTGGCCATCGGCGGACAGTTTGGTATGGGCGTATTCATGCGGATTCGGTTATGAGCGTTGGCTCTGGTTTTTTGACCATGTCGCCAAAAGCATAGAGCCCATGCCGCCACAGGCGGCACATCATCCTCCTCAAGATCTGGCTTGAAACACATCAGGGTCACCTATAACGCGTCGTCCCGGGAAAAAGTCGGCCAAAAAAGTTTCGCTGAAGTATCCCTTACAGCAGTCCACGAACGTTTCCGGTTATTGCGGCCATCATCAATTGCGCGTGTCGGCAACCAAAAATCACAAAGGCTTTCAAATTTCCGTAAAGTCGTTAAATTGAAAAAGACATGAACGCGACCCTCATGAAACGCTTGTTCCGCGTGATCCAGTCGGGCTCAAGCGCTGACGTGGATACATTGTGCCGTCGCGTCATTGAGGCGGAACGAAAGCAGGGACATGGCCGCGTTGCCAGCGAGCTAGAACGCATCCTTAAAGAAAAGTCGCCCGGCAAATCCGCGTCGTTGCAAGGGACATTGCAACGCCTGCCCACCAGCCGGCGCGATGCAGCGCCTCTGGTGCAGGAGATTCCTGTGGATAAGCTGCGGCATCACATGGTTTTGCCTGAAAACGTCGAGCGGCGCTTTCATCGGATTGAAAAGGAATTTGCTGCGCGCACTCGTTTGGCAAAGCATGGCTTGCGGCCCCGCCATCGCATACTGCTATACGGCCCGCCCGGTTGCGGCAAAAGCCTCGGTGCGGAGCGCCTCGCTCGGAATACTGGTTTGCCACTCCGCAAGGTGCGGTTCGACACATTACTTTCATCCTATTTCGGCGAGACGATGGCAAATCTGCGCGCGGTCTTTGATGCCGCCCAAGCATCATCCTGCGCCTTGTTTCTTGACGAGTGCGATTCACTTGCCCGTTCTCGCACAGAGCGAAACGACGTGGGCGAAATCACGCGCATCACCAACGCCTTGTTGGAAATGCTTGAAGATTACCGAGGCGACGGTCTCGTTATTGCCGCCACCAATCTTGATTCGGCATTGGACACGGCGTTGTTCCGTCGTTTCGACGAGGTGTTGAAAGTGCCGCTACCTGGCCTTCAGGAAATTTATCGGCTTTTACAGACCACACTTTCACCAATGGAAACGGATGCGGCAATCGGTTGGCAAGAAATTGCGCGTGGCATGGATGGCATGTCGGGATCGGAAGTTGCCCACATCGCGCAGAGCGCCGCGAAACATTGTGTGCTGGAAGGCCGACGGCGGGTCACTGAAGATGATATTCGGCACGCGCTCGCCGGTTCGGCTAAAACCAAATTCTCGCTCGCTGATCCCGGTCAAGGCTGGTCAAACCAAAACATGAAACCCCAGATCACCGCCGGCAGGCCGGCGTCCCCCGACCCGGCGTTTTATTGCTAAGCCGGTTCGGTCGGGTCAGACCAGGTCAAACCGTGGATTTGCCGAATTAGTTTGCCCTTCACCTTCAATCGGGCAAAATACGTCTGCGATGGAAAACCAGCAGTCGGAGCGTAGCTCAGCCTGGTAGAGCGCTTGCTTTGGGAGCAAGACGTCGCAGGTTCGAATCCTGTCGCTCCGACCATTTTCCCCGGCACGTTGCCCCCTACCCATTGTCTTAGAATAATATCACCGCTCACCAGTAGCGTCATGACGGGTACCTGATTTGCGGCCAGCCGTTGGTATGCCATTGCAAGGGCAGAATGGCGAGTGTGGCCATTCCCCGCCGGGTGCCGTCATAAAAATGGCAGCTGAACCAGTCCGCGCCCTTTTCCGTAATGAGGCCGGCATGTCCCGGACCGATGAATGCCCCCTTGGATTTCAAAAACAACGTGCCCCCGTCGGTCATCATGTCCACGCCCTCCGCGTCGAAGTACGGGACTGTGATGTTCCTGCTGCGGCCCACATGGATTTCGTAAGTGCTGTTGGTGCCCCGGAGCAAAGCCCCCGGTTTATGAACAGGTATTGTATTGTACAGCACCATCAAAGGCGCAACGGGCCCGGCCCGATTTTCCTTCCCCGACGACACGAATCCGCCCTCGGCGCCGCGCTGGCGATTATTTCCACCGTTGGATAAAAAACGGCAAGGAAAAGCCGCAGCAATAGTGTCTAAAAAAATTCATTGCGCAGAAAACCCTTTCAATATCGGGCGAAAATGTGTTTTCGCTGGCGGCTATTTTTGGTTGGCACCCGCGTTGCTGAACGTCCGCAAGTGTCAACCACCACCGGTATCGGCTGGACTTTATCCGACCCGCTGGGGCGGGCGGAAATTGAACTGTGACCAGCACTGGTTGGCAGGAGGGCCATGATAACATTAACAAACCATGAAAAAAATTGAAGCGATTATAAAACCATTCAAACTCGAAGAGGTGAAAGATGCCTTGAGTGAAATTGGCATTGAAGGCATGACCGTAACCGAGGTCAAGGGATTCGGCCGGCAAAAAGGCCACACTGAACTCTATCGCGGCAGCGAATACACGGTGGACTTCCTGCCCAAAATCAAACTTGAAATCGTGGTCGCAGACGGCCAGAAGGATGCGGCCGTGGCCGCCATTATCAAGGCTGGCAAGACCGGCAAAATCGGCGACGGCAAAGTCTTTGTTTCTGCCATCGAAGACGCCATCCGCATTCGCACGGAGGAAAAAGGCGACACGGCGGTCTAAACTCAAAATCAAAACCTCACTCGAACTATCGAATCAAAAATGAAAAAACACTTCTTGACCCTTGGTTTGCTGTCGGCAATTGCCCTGGGAGCGATGTCGCTCCGCGCTGATACGAACACGGTGGCTGCGGCCACCAATGCCCCCGCTGCCGCTGGCACCAATGCCGTGGCCGCCGCCGCCCCCACCCCGGCTTCGACCAATGCGCCCTCCGTTGAGCAGCGCTTGGAATCCATTGAAGCTTATTTTCAAAATGGCGACCCGACCGCCCCCTACAAGGATACCAATAGCGCCTGGACGGTGAACTTCGCCTTGGGACCGTCCATTATCAATACCAACCTGTTCAACAGCACGGCCCCGGGAGCCTTTGTGTCCTACCCCGGCGCCGGTCATAACGCATGGCTGCTGACCAGCACCGCACTGGTGTTATTCATGACGCTGCCCGGCCTGGCGCTGTTCTACGGCGGCATGGTGCGCAAGAAGAACGTGCTGTCCGTGCTGGCGCAATGCTTCCTGATCACCGGACTGGTGACCATCCTCTGGGTGTTCGTCGGTTACGGCATGATCTTCGGCGGCTCCGGCGCCCCGGCCAAGGAGGACTTGGTCAGCGGCTGGGTGGGCAGTCCCACGATCTGCTGGTTGTTGAAAAACGTGACCTCGGCTCCCAACCCGAACTATTCCTACTGGGTTTCGGAAAATGTCTACGCCATGTTTCAATTGATGTTTGCGGTCATCACCCCCGCCCTTATCATTGGATCGATCGCTGAACGCATGAAGTTCAAGGCCATCTTCGTGTTCATGACCTTGTGGATGCTGATCGTCTATTTCACCCAGGGCCACGCGGTCTGGGGCATCAACGGATATATGAACGGCGTGTGGAATCCCAGCGCCAAGATTCACGCGATGGACTTCGCCGGCGGCACTGTGGTGCACATGACCTCCGGTTATTCGGCCCTCACCCTCTGCTTGATCCTCGGCAAGCGCAAAGGCTTCGGCAAGGAGAACTTCGCGCCGCACAGCCTGGTGCTCACCTTCATCGGCACCGGTATGCTCTGGGTGGGTTGGTACGGTTTCAACTCCGGCAGCGCAGTCGCCGCTGACGTGATCGCGGCGAACGCCTTCACCACCACGACGATTGCCACGGCGGTTGCGTCCTTCGTCTGGCCCATGTGGGAGTGGATCGTCAAAGGCAAGCCGAGCGTGCTCGGTTTCTGTTCCGGCGCGGTGGCCGGCTTGGTGGTCATCACCCCCGCCTGCGGTTACATCACGCCCCAGGGCTCGATCTGGATTGGCATTGCCGCCGGCACCATCTGCTGGTACATGTGCTACAAGGTCAAAGGCTGGTTGGGTTATGACGACGCGTTGGACACCTTCGGCGTGCACGCCATTGGTGGCACCACCGGCGCCATCATGACCGGCATGCTGGCCCGCAACTCGGTTAACCCGAACTTTGCCACCAACATGAGCAAATATGTCACCGACACCTTGTTCCAACCGCTGGTTATGGAACAAGTCAAGGCGGTAGTGGTTACGATCATCCTGAGCGTGGTCGGAACTGTCATCATTGCGTACATCACCAAGGTGCTGGTCGGCCTAAGGCCGACGGAAGAAGTCGAAATGACCGGTCTCGACGAATCCGAACACGGCGAACTGGGTTACCACGAATAAACCCGGAACGGTTTTCTCGAAACCATTGCGGTTTGCCGACGGCGGGCAGCGAAAGCTGCCCGCCGTTTTTTGTGCTGTGACGCCATCGCACCATTGCATCTAAACAACATCAATCCCGCGTGATGAAAGGCCTAGGCCACGCGCACCACCAGGGCGGTGGTGTTATCGCGGCCATCCCCTTTGACCGCCGCCTCCACCAGCGTTTGCGCCGGATTAAAGCCCGGCTGCCGCACCCGCAACACTTCCAAAATGCGATGCTCAAAAAGCCCCTCGCTCAGGCCATCCGAGCACAGCAAAAAAATATCGCCCCGTTCAAACATCGCCGAGCCCACCTGCGGGTTGACAAATTGGTTTTCGCCCCCCATCGCCTTTTGCAGCACGTTGCGCCGCGGATGCGTGCGCGCCTCGTAATCGGTGAGCTGGCCGTTGCGGAAAAGCCAGCCGACGTAGGTGTCATCCGCCGTCAACTGCCGGAATTCCCCGGTGGCCGCCTGCAAATGATAAATCCGCGTATCGCCGACATGGCCGAAATACATCCGTTCCGGCGTGAACCAGCAAAGGCTCATGGTGGTTTGCATGCCTTGGCATTCATCATACGAACGCCCCAGATAAACGAGGGCGCGGTGGACTTGGGCGTAGAGCTCATCCAGCACGCCGGCAAAGCGGTCGTCCGCCCGGCGCCGGCCGTTTTGGGAGGCGCGGGGCAGCAAGGTGGTGATCTTCTCCACCGCAATCTCGCTGGCATATTCGCCCGCCTTGGCCCCGCCCATGCCGTCGCAGACCGCGAAGGTGTAATCATGCGCGGTGAGGGAGGCTTCGCCGATCCGGCCGAGCCGGTGAACATCGTGGGCGTCGAAACGCAGGCCCAAAAAGGCGTCCTCGTTGTTTTTGCGGACGCGACCGATGTCCGTCCAGCCAAACCATTGGAGGTGGGCGGCGCGGCTGGCGGTGGACGTGCGGGTCGTTTTGGGTCGGGTCACGGTTTGGTTTTCCCGGGGAGAATGGTGGCGAATTCGAAATCGATCAAACAAAACCGGCCGTCGGCAAAGCGGTAGGTGATGTTGCGGGGATCGGCGTCATCATGTTGCACGCCGAATTTCAGGAGTTCATTGAAAAGCTGCCGCGCGCGCTCCTCGTCGATGTGTTCCACACGGGTCCCGCAATTGGTGGTCACAATGCGCAGGTTTTCTTCATCCGCCTCCAGCAGGCGGGGCACGAAATCGCAGCCCTGCTCAGCAAGATGCCGCAGCACGCGCACTTCGTTCGCAAATCGCTTTGGGGCATCCAAGCCATGATAGGACTTGAACACCCGGCCATCGAAACCGAGACGGACCGTCGCGCGGAGCGTGTCTTTGACTGTGAGCATGGGGCGGCCTAAAACTAACCCCTCCACTATTGCCGATTTTTGGTCCGATGCAAGCCCGACGAAAATCCGGCGAAAGTCCGGTGTAATTTATCCAGTCGGGCAAAATTTCCACAGCCAATTTGAGCGGTTTTGCGGCCCTTGATTTTTGTGAATAACCTGTTGCCTGCAAAAAGCGTTGGTGCGCAGGGCAAATTCACGATTGACCACCGCGCCGCAGCAAACAACTTGCGATTTGGCATCAGTTCTGCTAAAAAGTTTTTACACAAGGTTTCACCGGAGGCGCAAATGCGCCCGGCTTGAACCGGTATTACAGACACAACAACACATCACGCACTCACATGGCTAAATACAAACTAGAATACCTCTGGCTCGACGGTTATGAGCCCGTCCCCAACCTCCGTGGCAAAACCCAGGTGAAGGAATTCAAGGCCTTTCCCAAACTGGAAGAACTCCCCTTGTGGGGATTTGACGGTAGCTCCACACGCCAGGCCGAAGGGCGCAGTTCTGATTGCATGCTCAAACCGGTGGCGGTCTATCCCGACACTACCAAGAAGAATGGCGTTATCGTGATGTGCGAAGTCATGCTGCCGGATGGCAAGACTCCGCATCCCTCCAACGGCCGGGCCACCATTCCGGATGATCCGGGCGCGTGGTTTGGATTTGAACAGGAATATTTTCTCTACAAGAACGGCAAGCCGCTCGGCTTCCCGGAGTCCGGTTACCCTTATCCCCAGGGTGAATATTACACGGGTGTGGGTTACCGGAACGTGGGCAACATCGCTCGTGAAATCGTGGACACCCACCTGGACCTCTGCCTGGACGCCGGCATCAACCATGAAGGCATCAACGCCGAAGTGGCCAAAGGCCAGTGGGAGTTCCAGATCTTCGGCAAGGGTTCCAAAAATGCCGCCGATCAGGTTTGGGTGGCCCGTTATCTCCTCATGCGTCTTTGCGAAAAGTATGAGGTGGACGTGAACTTTCACTGCAAGCCGCTCGGCAAGGACGTGGACTGGAACGGCTCCGGCATGCATTCCAACTTTTCCACCACCTACCTGCGCGAAGTGGGCGGCAAAGACTACTTTGAAGCCCTCATGGCGGCGTTTGACAAATACAAGAACGAGCACATCGCGGTCTACGGTCCGGACAATCATCTGCGCCTCACCGGCCTGCATGAAACCCAGTCAATCGACAAGTTTAATTATGGCGTGGCCAATCGCGGCGCTTCCGTGCGCGTG
>Ga0302319_10022042_pt1 | contig 11450 bp, 7 predicted proteins | sample Bog_T0_2_FD_203319 | JGI IMG/M metagenome (GOLD analysis project Ga0302319, IMG submission 203319) | Peat permafrost microbial communities from Stordalen Mire near Abisko, Sweden - Bog_T0_2 | ecosystem: Environmental > Terrestrial > Soil > Wetlands > Peat | place: Sweden: Abisko, Stordalen Mire...
CCTCGCCTGCGGCAGCCTCGCGCAGATGCGCCGAGGCCGAGACAAACACGATCTCCATGCCTTGAAACATGTCGCGCGCCGTCAACGCCGCGCCCAGTTGCAAGGCATCTGTCCACCGCAGGCTGCTGCGATCAAGCAATTGCCGCGCCGCTTCAATCACGGCCGGATTCAGCGGCTGCTGCACCATGCGCGCCGACTCCGTGCGCAAAACCGATAAGGCTGACGTCGCATCCTCATGTGAGATGTCGCCTGCGCGCTCGCGGCGCTTCAGCACCGCATGAACCTCCAAAGGCGTTGAAGCGGAGATCAGCTTGCGATTGTCCTCCGCCGCTTCCATCAGCCCAATCAGTTCCGCAGTTCCCGGTTCCTGCGCAAAGAGCTTGACGAACGCGGTCGCCTCAAGAAAGTAGAAGCTCAAATCTCACCCCGTTCTTCATCGATGGTTTCTGAGAGCGGTTCCCCCTGCACGGCCACCGGATGAAACCGCTGTGCCTCTTCCGGAATCCCCGCCTCCGCGCGGTTCAGGCGGATGGTCGTTGTCGGGTAAGCCGGCGTCTTCGGATTCGCGATCTTGCTCGTCATCACAACACCGCGCTGGATTGCCTCGGCCAGCACCATCTGGCGCATTTCCGGATGCTGGTTCCACCGGAATGCCTTGCGCGGAAGAAATGAATCCCGGAACCACTTCAGCGCAATAAACGCATGTCCGCCTCGTTCGGCCTCGGCCAGCGCTGCGCAAAGCTCTTTCACGCGCGCGTCCATGTCTGCCGGAAGCACCGCCTCCTGGGCGTCGTCTTCTTCCTCGTCCGCAACGTGCACCGCGCCACCGCGGTGCGCGCGCACTGCGCGCGGTGAGGCTTCGACCTCGTCAATGCGCTCAAAATAGATGCGCACTTCATCGTCGTCCGGTGACCAGGTGTCCGCAGACGCATTGCGCCGCTTGCTCCGCCCGTTCTCGCTGCAGAGCTCCACGATGGCCTGGTATCCCTCCGGAGCAAGAAACCGCAAGGCCCTCACCAACCCGGGGTCCTGCGAGTAGGCCAACTCGTTCAGTGCTTCTTCAATAATTTCTTCCGCAGCGGGAATGCTCAGATTGCCGCCGTCTATGCTGCCGAGTGCAGCCTTCGCCGATTTCATTTCTTCTCTCCGTTTGGTGGTTCAGTTGACGCGACCGGTGCCCCTGCAGTTTCCCTGCCTGGGTTGGGGACGGCGCGTCGCCCCGCGCTGTCAAAAGACAGCGGTGCTGGTTCTAGATCCTGACCATGCCCGGCTTGGAGGCGATGAATCCTCCGCCGCCTCGCTTTAAGCGATCCGGGCGTTTGTAATTTTCAGTGTGATGACCGGTTCCGCTGGCTTAGGCCACTCTCCGGCCAATATTTGGGGCCATGCCGTCTCTCGAAGCAATGGTTGACGCTGCATGGTTCATTAATAGGCTCTTCAATCGCAAAAGCCGTCTTCCTGCGTTCTCTTTGTACGTTACATAGTTTCGAGAATTACGTTGGAGTCGGCTGTGGGGCCAGTTAAAACTGCCGGGCCCTCTATCAATTCAGCGTTATACAGGCCACAGTGTAACCCAGATTTGGCTCCCGCGCACTGCAAAATGTTCAAGTTAGCATCGACCCGACGTTACTTCAGCCGCTCCGTGCGGCGCCTAAACGCTCACTTAAGCGTTGCGAGTTCGTACAATAGAAGCTATGCGTCGTTGTCTGCTGTTCCTGCTGCTCTGCTTTCTTGTTACAACCGGACTGCACGCCGATGGCCCGGCTTTCGACCTTTCCGGACCCAAGGTCGATGTTCACGTAAAGCGCGGGAACATCACTCTGCCCATCGCAGAAACCCCCAACCTGCTGCCCGGTGATCGGCTGTGGATTCATCCCGACCTGCCCGAAAGCCAGTCGACTCACTTTGTGCTGGTCGTCGCTTTTTTGCGAGGCGCCACCAATCCTCCCCCCCCGGAGTGGTTCACCCGTGTTGAAACCTGGACCCGCAACGTCCGCGATGAAGGCGTCTTCGTCACCGTTCCGGCTGAGGCGCAACAGGCGCTCATCTTTCTTGCTCCTGAAACCGGAGGCGACTTCAATACGCTCCGCAAGGCCGTGCATGACCGGCCCGGCGCTTTTATCCGTGCCGCCCAGGACCTGCAGGCGGCCAGTTGGGACAGGATGCGCGTTGAAGCTTACCTCGCTCAGGTCAAAGCCACGTCCCAGTCCGACCCAAAATCACTGAAGGAGCACGCTGAGATGGCGGCCCGCAGCCTGGGCGTCAAGATCAATCAGGACTGCTTTGACCGCCCCGTTGATCAGCAGGTCTCCTGCCTTTCGCAAAACTCCGCCGGACTCGTGCTCGACGACTCCAATGCGCAATCGCTCATGGCGCAGATTACCGCCGGCAGCACCGCAGACTTGATGAACCAGATCAGCTACTCGAGCCTTGGCGGAGCTGGCGCCTACAGTCCCTACGTCGGCGCGATCGTTGACACCGCCCGCATTCTCTCCTCACTCCACACCGCGCATTTCCAGTACATTCCCGCCCTCGCGCTGCCGTCGGCAGACACGCTCAATCTCCGCCTCAACACTCCGCCCTCCTTTCGCGATCCCAAGTCGGTGGTCGTGGTCGCTCTGCCTCCACTCGGCGCTGCCAGGCCTGAGCCCCTCCATCCTCTTGTTCCCACTGATAATTTCTGCGCACAGAAGCCCGGCCTCGTCCTCCCCGCCGAGGGAGCTCCGATGGTCTTCTCTTCCCAACTGGCGCACGATCTGACCCTCCGCATTGAAAGCCCTGTCGGCGCCAAGAGCGCCCCCATCGAACTTCCTGTCACGGCCGATCCCTCAAGGGGAGGCCTCGTCCTCAAGGAGCCCGCACCCTCGCTGCCGCCGGGAGAGCTGATCGGCGTCATCCATGGCAAGTGGGGTTTTGACGATTGGACCGGACCGCAGTTCCACCTGCTCTCGCCGCAGCCCGGAAGCTGGACCCTGGCTGCAATCGATCAGTCTGCCCTGGTGGTCGGTCGCGAAGACATCTTGCACTTTGACGGGCAGGATAGTCTCTGCATCGACAAGGTGGAGGAGCAATCCGCCCAGGAAAAATCAAAAGCCCTTGCCTGGATGTCTCCCAAACCGGAGGCCTTGCAGGTCTCGGTTCCCATGAAAGACGCGGCGCCGGGTCCGGTCACCATCGCCATCTATCAGTACGGCGTTGAAAAGCCTGAAGCCATCCAGATGACCGCATTTGCCGACGCAGCTTCGCTCGATCGGCTCACGATGAGCGCAGGCGATTCTGATGGGCTGCTCAAAGGCACGCGCCTGGACGAAGTAGCCAGGGCCGAGCTCGATGGCATTGCCCTCAAACCCCTCACCCTCAGCCGGGTTGAGGACCACGACCAGCTCCTCATGCAGGCCGATTCTTCCACCGCCCGCCTTGACCCCGGCAAGCGGTACACTGCCCGCGTCGAACTCAAGGACGGCCGCATGCTTCGCGCCCCGGTCACCGTGGATCCTCCGCGTCCGCAGATGGCATTGCTTAGCAAGGGTGTGCAGGAGGACAACGCCGCCGCGCCTTCGCCTGTGCAACTTGGCAACCCCGACGATCTTCCCCTTGACGGCCGCCTCGTCTTCTTTCTCAAGTCCACTGTGCCCGCTAGGTTTCCCCGCAACGAGAAGGTGGAACTGGCCGCGGTCGACGGCAGCTTTGACACCGAGCTTTCGCTGGCGGACGGCAGCTTGATGCTCGAGGACGCCAGGACCGCCATGGGCAATCTTGAACCGCTCAATCGCCTCGGAGCTTCAGCCTTCGGACCCATCCATATACGCGCGCTTTCCGCTGAAGGAGCTGCCGGAGACTGGCTTCCTTTGGGCACCCTGGTTCGCGTGCCTGGCTTTAAGGAGCTGCGCTGCCCTCACTCCGCGGCCAGGCCCTGCGTACTCACCGGGAGCAATCTCTTCCTGGTTGGATCGATCGCTGCCACGCCGGACTTTGAAAATCCCACCGATGTGCTGCCGGAATTTACGGGAACGCAGTTAGCGGTTCCTCATCCCGCCAACGGTACGCTCTACATCAGGCTGCGCGACGATCCGGCAACCGTGCAGACGCTCAGTCTTCCTGTGACGCTGGTGACGCCGGCAGCCTCGGAGTCGGCCGCTGCCCGGAACAGGCCTCAGACGGCCCAGCCTGCCGAGCCTTCTGCCCCCGATTCTGCCGCACCGGCCTCAGCAGCTCCGGCAACGACACCCGCTGAAGCGCACCCTGACTCGGGGCGAGCCGACCTTTCCGCGGTGCCGCAAACGGACTCCACGCCGAAAAAGTAGCTCGCAGACAGGCGCAACTCTCCTGTCAGCGCGTGCTCAGCGCCCCCGTCTGAGTTTGTCCACTTCCGATCCCTGCATACGCCCGGGTGTGTTCACCCTCAAACCCCGCCAGCGGCTTCAACTCACCCTAGTTGAAATATGCCCGGTTCTTTTCCGCAAACTCCGCTTTGTCGGCGGGCAGTTCGTCGAGGGCGAAGATCGCATTCTGCGCACAAACTGAGGCGCAATTGCCACAATCGATGCACTCATCCGGATTGATGTATACCTGCGATACTGTGCCGGCGGCCGCATCCGCGGCCATGGGCGCAATGGCCGCGGTGGAACACTCTTCGACACAGACAAAGTCTTTGGTACAGGCGTCAGTAATTACGTAAGCCATTAAGAATTCGCTCCTTGCCCACAGCCGAGGGCGCGTGCCTCTGCGTTGTGGCTCTTGATTTGAGGCTATCGGGAGGGGTCCGGCCCACACCGTGACCGGAGTCACGCACGTCGCCCCATTCGCAAGTCTCAAGCCCGAAACGCCCTGACTCGCCTGCCCAATTCCCAACTGGAAACTCCTCCAGTCAACCTGCGTGAATGCCCACAGCAGCAGAGTTCCGCCGGGCGTCCACTCAAAACACCCGCACGCGCAACCCGGCGCTGACCACAAAGGAAGACATGGCCCCATACGTAAACTGCGGCCAGCACTGATACTCCACATCCGCCGCGCGCACGTAGAGCCTCCGCCTCACCTTCAAGTCCAGTCCGCCGCCGACCGTCACTACAAAGAACCTGCCCCGCGCCAGGTCATACGGAAAGTTGAAGTCGCCAAACCCAACCATGCCCTTGCCATAGGCCTGCAGGTTGCCGAAGCTGTGGTGATAGCGCGAGCCAACCGAGTAGGTCTCTGTATGCACATTCGCGCGTTGGTTCAACTCAACCCAGCGGCCCTCCAGTTCCACTCCTAAAGCGCTCTGCGCATCGATATCCACAAATCCCGTCAAGCCCCCCATGGTGCGCACGCCGTATTGCAGGGTTACACCCGAGCCCGTCACTCCCGCTGAAACCCGCAGCTGGCCTCGGTCTCCGTCCGGAACCGTCTGGCCGTGCGCCCCGCCAAGCAGGCAAAGGCTCAACGCCAGCGTCACAGCCGCAATCGACCTCTCTCTTTGCCGTCTAGTCATCTTTTCTGCTCTAGTTCGTGATGATCAAAGTCACGTTCTGGTAATGAACCGTGTTGGTGTTGGTCCCCGTCGCGGTTACCTGGATCACGTACGTACCCGGTGCCGCGCTGCCCATGCTCATCCCGCTGCAACCGGCCACCAGCAGTGTTGACGCCGCAAGCAACATCGCCAGCAACACATTCCAAACTCCTTTGTGCCGCCCGCGAAATCTCCACAGAATTCCTCCGAACAGGAGGCTGAATGACACCAGCGCTCCGGCCAGCGATGTCCCATGGCCGCGGCTCTGCCCATTCATGGCCGATGCGCCTCCGCTCAGCGGATCATTGGTGTCAATCGTCAATTGATCCGAGGCGGTCCCGTTGGCGGCCAGCGCCACGCTCAACGGCGAAAAGTGACAAGTGACCCCCGCCGGCTGTGACCCGCAACCCAGCCCAATGGAGTCGGCAAATCCGGCGCTTGACGTCAGCGTCACGGTCAGCGTCGCATTTTGTGTTGTCTTCAGCGAGATGGTCGGCTCCACTGAGACACTGAAGCTCCCTGCCGTGCCTGCAATCTCGACCGCTTGCGACGTGGATGCGCTGTCGATAGCGTCGCCGCCATAAACCGCGACCACGGAGTAATTGCCGTTGGGCAACGTCGGCGTGAAACTCGCCACGCCACCAGCATCGAGCGTCGCCGTCCCCAGCGCAGTGCTCCCAATGGTGAACGTGACCGTACCCGCCGGCGCAGCGCCTGACGCAGCAACAACCGTTGCAACCAAAACAATCTCCGGACTCGCGCCTGTTGTCTTCGAAGTCGTCAGCTGGGTCGTCGTGGCAATGGGAGATACCGTTTGGCTGATCGGCGAGGAACTGCTCCCGCTGTTCGCCGTGTCGCCCCCATAGCTTGCGGTCATCGGGTGCGTTCCCACGGTCAGCGCAGAAGTAGTAAACCTGGCCGCCGCCGGACTGCCCGCCAGAGCCCTCGTTCCGATCGTTACGCCGCCATCGAGGAAATTTACCGTCCCGCTCGCTGCTGTGTTTCCGCTCGCGGTAATCGTTGCTGTAAACGTCACCGGGCTTAAATACGTCGAAGGATTCCCGGACGATATGAGCGCCATAGTCGTCGCCGTCTGCACAGTCTGGACGAGGACCTGCGACGTGCTCCCCTCGATGTCTTTTGCCGCATCGCCTCCGTACGTCGCCGTGATCGTGTGAGCACCCCCAGCCAGCGCGGTGCTAGTGTAGGCTGCCGTCGCGTTCCCATTCAGCGCGGCGTTGGTCAGAATCGTGGTGCCGTCGATGAACGTGATACTTCCGTCCGGCGTCACGCCTCCCCCTCCCAACGCAGCCGCCGTCGCTGTCAGCGTGATGCTCTGGCCGGGCAAGGATGGGTTCGCGCTTGAGGCCACGCTTGTTGAAGTGCCTTCAAGCACGTTCTGCATCAGCGGCGGCCTGGGCTGTCCCAACCCGTTCGGGTCTGTCGAGCTCGAACTCGTGTGGCCCGCGTCTCCGCTATACGATGCGGTGATCGAGTGTTTTCCCACCGCCAGCATCGCCGTTGAGGTCACCGCCGTCGCCGTGGTTGCCGCTACGCCCAGCGCCACGTCGGACGCGAGCGAAGTTGATCCGTCAAGAAAGGTCACCGTTCCGGTAAGATTGCCCGCACTCGCTCCTGTGGTGACCGTTGCCGTGAAGGTCACGCCCTGGCCAAAGCCCGATGGATTCAGGCTTGACGCCACAGTTGTCGTTGTCGAATTGACGGCGGTTGCATCGCCCACCATTTCAATTGCAAGCGGCGAGTCCGCCGTGTCGCCCGGATGGCCGATGCTGATGATGCCTGTCACGGGATTGCCCGCCACTGTTGGTGCAAACACCGCGCCTGCCGCGCAATCGCCAGCCATCGCAAGGGTTGGATTGCCGATCGTGCAGGTGGTCGTCGCAGCATCCAGCGCCGCGTTCGCCCCGGGACTCAGGTCGGTAAGATCGAGCGCAGCATTGCCGTCGTTCTCAATCGTCTGGCTCATCGCCGCGGACTTGTCGAACTGTCGCACCGACGTCGCAACCCCCAGCGCGGCCACATTTCCCTCGACCTCCCTCACCAACATGCTCAGCGTATCGGCGACAAACAGGTTGCCCTTCCCATCCAGCACCAGCCCTGTCGGCCCGTAAAACGTCGCGGCGTTCACCGTACCGCCCTGGTAGAGGTTGCCAACGCCCGCCCCCATTGCTGTCGAGATACCCAGGCTCGCCTCATTCACCTTGCGAATCGCATTGTTCTGCGTGTCGGCGATCAACACATTCCCGGCTGCGTCTACCACCACGCCCGAGGGTCCCCACAATCCCGCCTGACTGGCTTGCCCGCCGTCGCCCGAGTACGCCTGTGCGCCCGTTCCTGCCAGCGTCGTGATTGTGCTCGCCGCCTTGATCGCGCCGCCAACTGCCGCGACCTCGCGCACGCGATTGTTCCCCATGTCCGGGATGTACATGTTTCCAGCGGCATCAAAGGCAACGGCGTGGGGATAATTCAGCTCCGCGCCTGTCGCCAGCCCCCCATCGCCGGAGTAGCCTCCGTCCCCATTCATGTTGGTAAAGCCGTTGCCAGCCACCGTTGAGATGGTTCCGGTCGCGCCGTTTACCATCCTGATCCGGTGGTTCCCCGTATCGGCGATGTAGAGATTTCCCCCGGCGTCGACAGTCACGCCCTGCGGCAGTCTCAGTTGTGCTGAGGTCGCCGGCCCGCCGTCTCCGGAGGAACCGCCGCTGCTGCCGCCGGCCACCGTCGAAATCACCCCGGTCGCCGAGGCAATCTTCCTGAGGTCATTGTTGCCCGTGTCGGCAACGTACAGGTTCCCTGCGCCGTCGACTGCCACACTCGTGGGGTTGTTCAGGGTGGCTGCTGAAGCCGGACCCTGATCGCCGCTATCCTGCGGCGCGCCGTTGCCGGCGATTGTCGCGATCGCCCCGGCCGAGGAACAAGCCGTTCCCCTGATCGTTACCGTCGCCTTGCCGGCGCAAACCATGCGGATCCGGTTGTGTGCGCTGTCGGCGATATACAGGTTCCCGGCGCCGTCCACCGCAACGCCTGCCGGCAGGTAGAGTTCCGCACTCGTCGCAGAATTCCCATCCCCAACCGAGCCCAGGTAAGTGCCGTTGCCCGCCACTGTAAGCTCGTTGCCAGGAACCAGAACCCCCAGGCTCCCGATCCCCACACCCCCCAAATAAGTAACGCCTAGGACGTGCCCGGCGGCGTCCACCAGTTCCACGGCGCCCATTCGCAGTCCGGGAGCCGTCGGAGTAAACGCGACGTACTCCGTGCAGGTTTGTCCCAGGGCGCTGAATGTCGCTGTCCCGCAGGTCGAAGCACCAGCGCCCTGGGCAAAATCCATCCCCGCCGCGCCCATGGTCAGCACTTCCACGCTGCTCACGGCGCCCATCGCGGTCGCAGTCACCGTGACGCCGCGGGGTGCTGAAGCGATGCCCACCGGCTGGCTCCCAAACTGCGCCTGGGCCGCCGCGGACATCAGCAGCAGCCCCGCTGCTGCTAGCGACCGGCGCCTCCCTCCGCGCCGCGAGCATGACAATGTTGACGCTTCTGCGCAGAATGAAGGTCGCGCCATTGCGGTGCCGAAACCTGCCGCACCGGAATCAGGTTCGCGCCCATAGGCAACCCACGGACTGGCCGCCTTTTCGGCCAATCCTTCGTGATCGTTCCCGGTCTTCACAGCTCAGGCTAGCGGGGACCGCTCTGCCATGACTGCAATCGACAGCGGGAAATTTTTTCGGGGTCCTGTTCCGGGAATCTGCTCGGGCTGCGGGAATTCTTCGCCCTGTCATCAGCATCCGATTCGGACCACAACGCTGTTGCAGCCGATCGGCCACGCGCCGGACTCCCTGAAATCTACGGTTGCACGTACGCGGGATTAATCGCCGCGTGCATCGCCGCAGCAAAGCTCTCCCACGTGCAGGACTCGTCAGCTCCGCTGCAACCCGGCACAAAGATCGGCGCGGCGGCCGGCGGATTGGCCTCGGTCAGTGGTTGCAACTGGCGCATCTGCTCCAGTGTTTGCGCCCTGTATTCCATGCGCACAAACGGCTTGCCGCCATCGGCCCGACGCCACACTTCAAACAGCAGCGCGCCGCCCGGAGGCGTATCGTCCGCGCGCCCATCGATGATCCAGTTGATGCCCAGTGAGCCTGCCGTCGCCACTATGTTCGAATCGTGGCCCACGATAATCAGCATCCTGTCGCCGGGCTTCTCGAGCGCCCCTGCCACCGGTTTCCCCGTAACGTTCTGTTCCAGGCTCCGCTCGATCCTGTCCAGCAGGTTCGCGGCATTCATGCGCGCCACCGGCTGCGTCCGATAGTTGTATTCCCAGCCCGCCGTGTCCAACTGCATCAGAGCTCGCAATGTCGCCCCATCTACACAGCCCCAGCCCACATCGGCATCGCTCATGCCCGTGGTGTATTCGAGCAGAAAATTCTCTGCAAACGTTGCAGCAGTCGTCACCGGCCCGCTATAGGCCGACGAAAAGGCGGTGCTTCCGCCAACTCTCGCGCGAACGTCGAAGATCGAGGTGCGTTTCGATGCGAGCGGGTCCACATGTCCGCATCCGGCCAGCACGCGATCCATCGCTGCCAGTTGCGGACGAAAAGCTTCGGTCAGCGAATTCGGATCGCCTCCAATCCGCCCCGCGATCGCTGCCGCTGCAAACTCTCCGTCTCCGGGATGCGGCCCACCCACCATGCGATACAGCGGATCGACGGTTCCTTCCTTCTGCGCGTGAACGTCAATCGTGCATCCGGGGAACATGCCTTCGGCCAGTGCCTTCCCAGTTTCGATGGTGCGTTCATCAGTGTCGGCAATGATCGTCACATACACCGCATCGTCGCAGCCCGTGGCAGCGAACAGTCCCTGCCTCGCAAAGTTCGCGCGATCCCATATCCCAAAAAGCTTGATCGCCTGGTAGCCATGCGGCGTCAGGTAGCTCGGTGGCACATCCCACTTGGGCCACGGCGCGGCTGCAAACTTGTCAATCGAACTGCCCTGGGTAATCGGCGAGCGAGTGCCGTGCCGGCTCAACACCACCACAAACTGCAAGGTCGCGTTTGCGTTGTCGGCCTGGCCGGCACTTTGAGCCGCGGCTAGATCTGTTGCATCTGCCGTCGTGGTCTGCCCGACAGCGGTAGCGCTTACGGTCAAAAGTCCGGCGAAACAGAGAAACAGCCGCAACGCGGCACGGATGTTCATTCGAATTCCTCGTCTTCCAGTTGGGGTCAAATCGGATGAATGCAGATGGTGCGCCCGGAGACCCGCCGCGGCGGGGAACTCCCGGCCTAACGCTCCGGAAGCAAGAACAAAGACGTGGTGCGCCCGGAGAGATTCGAACTCCCGACCTAACGCTCCGGAGGCGTTCGCTCTATCCAGCTGAGCTACGGGCGCGCTCTATAAGCATATCTCAATTGGAAGGCTGAGAGTTGCTCCGCCCGCATTTCGAGTCCTATGCGGGGGCTTTGGGCTTGCTGAGAATTCTCTGAACCTCGTCGCGTCCCTTGCCGGTTTTCAATTCTTTTTCGCGACGCAACGCCTCGGCGAGAGTCGGAAAGGCCTCATGATGAACGACGATCCATGGTCCGCGGTTCTTCGTTGAACGGCTCAAATCGGAGTTGTGCTGCTCAAGGCGGACTTCCAGATTGGTTGTCGCCCCAGTATAGAAATGTCCCGTGGTTAGGCTCTGCAGAACATAGACAAAAGGCATAAATCCGCCTCAGCGGACCAACTCCCAACCTAACGCTCCGGAGGGTCGCCGCGGCGACCTCTATCCAGCTGAGCTACGGGCGCGCTCTATAGGCATACCGCATCCCACACTTCCCAGGTGTAGCACTGGACGGAGCCCTTTCTATTCCCTACTCCCTAATCCCTGGTCCCTGTCTTTCCGCAGCTCTTCCATCACCGACTGGATCAGCTGCTTGGCTCCCTCCATGCCCGCCAGCACTGCCTGCAG
>Ga0302319_10022043_pt1 | contig 11450 bp, 6 predicted proteins | sample Bog_T0_2_FD_203319 | JGI IMG/M metagenome (GOLD analysis project Ga0302319, IMG submission 203319) | Peat permafrost microbial communities from Stordalen Mire near Abisko, Sweden - Bog_T0_2 | ecosystem: Environmental > Terrestrial > Soil > Wetlands > Peat | place: Sweden: Abisko, Stordalen Mire...
TCCAAAAATGGAGCTTCGATTTCTTCGCGGAGAAGTATGGCGATCAGCAGATGGTGGCCATCAACCGGCTATTCCGCCCCTCGGTAGGACGGCGCGTGAAAATTGCCGACTTCATGACCTATTGCCAGTTCCCGTCGGCCTCTTCTTTCAAGCGCAGCCCCGACGAACCGCCGTTCTATTTCAATTTCAAACCGTTTTCGAAACATCCCGAATTGCTGGAGGATTTCGCGCAACCTTCCGTCGTGGATAACTTCTACGATCAGTTCACTGGAGAGTTGCAGAAATGGTATCTCGACCACTTTAGCTACCTGTTCATTGGACCTCCGGGAACGCTGACTCCGCTCCATGTGGATCTGTTGGGAACTCACGCCTGGTTAAGCCAGATCGCCGGACGCAAACACTTCGTTCTATTCGGACCCGAGGATCACAACAACCTCTATGGGGGTCAAGCCAGTCTGGTGAATCCGGACTTCAAGGCTATGCCCTTACTCAGAAACGCGCAACCTTATGAAGCGATCATCCACCCCGGTGAGGTCGTGTTCTTCCCTGGCGGCTGGTACCACCATGTCGTCGCTCTCGATCCCTCTATCACGCTGACGTTCAACTTCGTCAACAAGACGAATTTCGCTTTGCATCTGCTGGAGATTTGCCGCGATCTTCCACGTTGGGTCAAACGGATCGACGTGCCGGAGTTTCGCCGCCGCGCGGGAATAACCTGGGGCCCGCGGGATTTCGAAGTGTCGAGTCAGGCGGCCAGTTCGGCCGCGGGAGGCTGATCTACATGCGCGAATTATTGAGATTCATCTTATGCGGGTTCCTGCTGCTGACGGCGCGCGAGGGCATAGCGCAAGACTCCCAGCTTGTCCCGGAGCAGATAACTCTATTGGATGCGGTGAGATCCGCCATCACCCGGCACCCGGCTTTGCACACTGAGGAGCAACAACTACAGATCAGCCGGGCCCTGAGACAGCAGGCGTCCTCGGTATTCGACGATGTGCTGGCCGGAGGACTGAACCAGAGTCATCTGAATTCGCCGCTGACGAAATACCAACAGTCGGAAGCCCTGGCTTCGGGAATTCAGACCACCAACCTATTTAGCAATCTGACCGACTTGAACTTCGGCTCGACCAAGCTGCTGCGCGACGGCATAACGTTCGGTCCCACGTTCGACGTTGGCCGCACCACGGACAATCTCACCAACGCTCCGGGTGTCAACTCTTCGCACCTCGGATTGCAGATCACGCTTCCGTTGCTGCGCGGGCGGGGCCGCGAGGTAGTGACCTCTCAAGAGAATGCCGCCGGCATCGAGATAGACGCCACTCTGCTGGATCTCCGCCAAACTGTGGCTACTCTGATTGCCAACGCCGCGTCCAGTTATTGGAGTTATGTAGCAGCCCAGAAGAGTCTCGCGGTGGCCATGGGATCGGAGCAGCGCGGCCGGCAGTTCCTCGACAACGTGCAGTCTCTAATCGACGCCGATCAATCTCCGCGTAGCGATATTCGCAATGTGGAAGCAAATCTCGCCGACCGTCAAGCCACCCGCATCCTGGCGCAAGAGAACGCGCTGGAGGCGCGCCAGGCTTTGGCTTTAAATATGGGTCTCGGCGCGGATAGCGTTTCCGAACAACTATCTACTTTGGACGAATTTCCAGAGCCGGCGGCGGGCTTCGTCCCGGCGGACGATCCAGCAAAGCTAAAGCGATACAGGGACGAAGCTTTGAATCGGCGCTTTGATCTGCAGGCCGCCGACAAGCGGGTAGTGGAAGCTAAGGTACTGAGCAAGGCGTCTTTCAATCTGCTGAAGCCGCAGCTGGATCTGACCTTTTCAACTGGCTATTCGGGATTGGCCGAGGGCACCCAGGCATCGCGATATCTGTACTCACCGTTTACCGGCGTTCAGGGATTGGACGCAGTCGCGGGCGTGGTCTATCAGTTCCCGCACGCCAACAGTCTGGCCAAAGGTAAGGTTGCGCAAGCAACCGCCCTGCTGCGGCAAGCCGAGATACATTCGCAGGATCTATCGCGCACGGTTGCATCGTCGGTGACAACCTCGTATAGCTCGCTCCGAAACGCCGTCCTAAGGCTGGAGAAAGCGCGAAAGTCGGTGGCTGAGTTTCAAGCGGCGCTCGAAGGCGAGCACGAGAAGCTGACTCTGGGTATCGGATCGGTGGTGGACATCCTCACCGTCGAAGATCGTCTGACGACGGCACTGCAAGGCGAAGTGCAGGCTCAAATGTCTTACGCCGTGGCGTTAGTCACCTTCCGCTACGCAACCGGAACCTTCTTTAACGGCAGTGATCCGTCGATCACGATTCAAAAGCAAGACTTAACCACGTTCCCCTTTTCGAATGGGACTGCAGCCGAGACTTCAGCAGACAAAAGGTAGATTTCAACATGACTTCCGCGATCTTTCGAAAAGTTTCGCTCGAGCGCCTTTCTTCGCCCGAGCAGTTGGATCAGATCCTCCGAGTGACCGGCTCCAAGAGTTGGGTCGGATTGCTCGCCTTACTGATTCTTTCCGGAGTTGCCCTCACCTGGGCCTATGAAGGCAGCATACCCACTGCTGCTATGGGCAAGGGAATGATTGTCAGAACCGGCGGGGTGTTGAACGTAGTGTCCAGGGGCGCGGGCATGGTGGTGGCGGTGGAGGCCGGCGTCGGACAACGGATCAAAGCGAATCAGGTGATCGCCCGCATCTCGCAGCCGGAGCTGGTCGAAAAGATCCGCACTATGCGGGAAGCTCTCACTGTGGCTCGGCACGAACAGGAACGGGCCATCGACCTTAAGAAACACGAGTCCCAGTTTCAAGCCGAGGCGTTGAATCGTCAACGCGTGAATACCAACCGGGAGATTCACGAGTTAGAAGAACAGGCTCGCATTGCCGCCGAACAGATCCCGGTGGCCGAACAGCTGCTCGCCAAAGGGCTTGTCACCAAGCAAAGCACCCTGGCAGCTCGCCAAAAGCTGACCACTGTGCAAGGCCAAGTGGAGACCTTGAAGGCGCAACTCAAGCAGTACGATGCCCAGGAATTCTCTCAGCAGTCGGCTATTCAACAAGCGGCCGCGGAGATGGAAAGCCGTTCGCTCGAGATGGAGCGCAACCTGGCGAGCGTGGAGAAGGAACTCAGCATGGAAGAGACGGTGGTGAGTCCGTATGGCGGCGAGGTGATTGAAGTGAAAGTATCTCCCGGGGGAACGGTTGGCCAGAACACGCCGATACTGAGTATCCAGCCCGATCTGGAGAGCCTGGAAGTATTGATCTATCTGCCTTCCTTACAAGCCAAGGACGCCAAGATCGGCATGGAAGTCCAGATCTCGCCATCCACCGTGCGCCGGGAAGAGTTCGGTTACATGAGAGGCTCCATCACTTATGTGGCAAGCTATCCAGCTACCCCGGCGGCGCTGATGCGCAACTTCCAAAACGAAGCCTTGGTGACATCCTTAACCAGCGCTGGACCGGTTACCGAACTGCGCGTAGCTCTGGAGCGCGATCCCGCGGCAGTCAGCGGCTTCCGGTGGTCGTCGCCTAACAGCCCGCCGGTGAAGATCTCGAGCGGCACGCTTTGCGACGCCGAAGTAGTGACGCAACGGCAGAAGCCGATCACGCTGGTCATCCCGCTGTTCAAGCAGAAGCTGGGACTGGGATAGCGACATGGCCGCCACTTCGATAGCTCCCACGTTGCCGGGCGTGTCGTTCGAGCGCCGTAAGACTCTGCTGAGCCGCTCGCGGGTGCGCACTCCCACCGTCCTCCAAATGGAGGCCGTAGAGTGCGGCGCCGCTTCCCTGAGCACGATTCTCTCTTACTACGGACGAATCGTCCCGTTGGAGGAGTTGCGTCTGGCCTGCGGAGTATCGCGCGATGGCAGCAAAGCCAACAACGTTTTGAAAGCAGCTCGCAAGTATGGACTAACATGCAAAGGCTTTAAGAAAGAACCCGCTGAACTGCGCAACCTACCGCTGCCCATGATCGTGTTCTGGAACTTCAATCACTTCGTGGTGGTGGAAGGCTTCAAGCGTGGGAAAGTCTATTTAAACGATCCCGCGAGCGGCCCTCGCACCGTGACCGATGAAGAGTTCGATCAATCCTTTACGGGCGTAGTGCTGGCGTTTCAGAAAGCCCAGGACTTCGCAAAAGGCGGCGAGAAGCGCACCATCGTTCAGTCGCTTCAGAAGAGGCTTCCGGGCAGCCGGCTGGCTATCCTTTATGTCCTGTTATCTACGCTGGCATTGGCGCTGCCCAATATCGCCATTCCGCTGTTTTCGAAAGTCTACGTCGATTCCTTCCTGGTGAAGGGACTGGACACCTGGCTCCGTCCGCTGCTGCTGGCCATGGCCGTCACTTGCATCATGAAAGGTCTGTTGACCCTGCTGCAGCAACAAGCCTTGGCCCGTTTGGAAACGAAGCTTTCGCTCAGCTCGTCGAGTAAGTTCTTCTGGCACGTGTTCCGGCTGCCGATGGAGTTTTTCGCGCAGCGCTTCGGGGGGGAGATCGGTTCCCGTGTCGAGATTAACGACCGCGTAGCGGGACTGCTCTCCGGTGAACTCGCCACCAACGTCGTCAATCTTCTTCTTATTGGGTTCTACTGTGCGCTGATGTTCCAGTACGATGTGCTGCTGACTTTCATCGGAGTGGCGATCGCGATGTCGAACATCCTCGCCTTGCGGCACGTTTCGCGCAAGCGCATCGACGACAACCGCAAACTGCTGCAGGAATCGGGAAAGCTGCTGGGCACTTCGATGGCGGGACTGCAAATCATCGAGACCCTGAAATCCACCGGGTCTGAATCGGACTTTTTTGCGCGCTGGTCCGGCTACCAGGCCAAAGTCGTGAACGCCGAGCAGGGACTGGGCGCTTCGTCGCTTTATCTATCGGCGGTACCGCCGCTGTTATCGGCGATGAATGCAGCGGCGGTGCTGGCGATCGGCGGCTTGAAAGTGATGGACGGTGTCCTGACTATGGGCATGCTGATCGCTTTCCAAAGCTTCATGACCAGCTTCATCGACCCGGTCAACAAATTGGTGACGCTGGGTACAAAGGTCCAGGAAGCGGAAGGCGATCTGAATCGTTTGGATGACGTGCTCCGCTATCCCGCCGACCCGCTGGTCGATGCGGAAGAACGTGAAGGAACGGCCAACGACACCACGCGCCTGCAGGGATCCATAGAACTGCGCGACATCACCTTCGGATACAGCCGGTTGGAACAGCCACTGATAAAGGACTTCAATCTGACCGTAAAGCCGGGACAGCGAGTAGCTCTGGTGGGTGGGTCGGGCAGCGGTAAATCCACCATTTCGAAGATCGTTTCGGGGCTTTACGAACCGTGGTCGGGAGAGGTCCTGTTCGATGGGAAAGCACGGCACGCGCAACCGCGCGCGGTTCTGAACAATTCGATCGCCCTGGTGGATCAAGACATTCATCTCTTCGAAGGGCGCATCCGGCAAAACCTGGCCATGTGGGACAGCACCATTGAAGAATCGGTGCTGGTGAATGGAGCCAAAGACGCTGGAATTCACGACGACATTACGAACCGGACCGGTGGTTACGACTACTTCATAGAGGAAGGCGGACGCAATTTCAGCGGGGGCCAGCGGCAGCGAATCGAGATCGCGCGGGCTTTGTCGACGAATCCGCGCATTCTGATTCTGGACGAAGCGACCAGCGCTCTCGATCCCCGGGTAGAAAAGACCGTGGACGATAACATCCGCCGGCGGGGCTGTACTTGTCTGATCGTGGCGCACCGGCTGAGCACCATTCGAGACTGCGACGAAATCATCGTACTCGAACGCGGGAAAGTGGTGCAGCGCGGAACTCACGAAGAAATGTCAAAGATTCCAGGACCGTACGCAACTCTCATAAAGGCAGGCTAAGACATGAGCGCGATACCTATACAACCAACAGAAAACCTCGATCGCACGCAGGCCGGCACGGGTCGAAGATTTTCGCTTCACCATCCCGATCGTATGTGGGTAGTGGAGTCGGGTACGGTGGATCTATTCGCGGTCGACCGCAAAGGAGCCGATAGTTGCGGCGCGAATCACTTCTTAATCCGCATGGAGGCGGGAGAAGCGATCTTCGGAATCGATCCGGGCGCAGATTGCCCCATCGGACTGACGGCCAATTGCGGCCCGAACACGTCCGTGCGCGCTCAAGACTTGTCTGCGTTCTCCCGGGCGATGCTGGAAGACGAGAGCCGGGAAACACTGCTAGCCGGCTGGGTGGACAAGGTTTCGGCAGCAGCCGCAGCCGCGGTGACGCCCAAATTGTTCAGCGAACTGGATCCCGATTGCGATCTCGCGGTAAAGGAAACAGCACGCGCGGTTTGGCCCAAAGGCGGACTGTTGTGGGTGAAGCACTCCAAGGGGCATTCGCATTTTCTGGCCAACCCTAACCTGGAACCGGTAAACGGGTGTTACCGCTATCCTGTTACACAACACGGATGGCTGGAAGCTCAACCGGACAGCCGCTTGCATGCCGTCGGAACGCGCTCAGTGTTACAAGAAGAGCCCGGTCTCGAAGGTCTGCACGCATTTCATGCCAACGTCGTAGCCTGCCTGGCGGGCAATCTCGACGCCGCGGAACGCAAGGAACGCCAGCGTCTTTTGATGAAGGCGGAAGCCGACGCGGGCTCACTCGAAACCGCGCTCCTCACGCTGGCCTCCCCATTGGGATTGAGTCATCGGGAAGTTCTGGTAACTGGCGACTTACTAAATACTCCGCTGATGCTGGCTTGCTCCGCGGTTGGGAAGAATGTGGGCATCCAGATGAAGCCACATCCCGACATGTTGCAAGGCATCACGATGCGCGATCCGGTGGCGGGAATCGCCCGCGCCTCCGCCGTCCGTTACCGGAGGGTAGCCTTGAAAGGACACTGGTGGAAGGAACAGGGCGGCCCGCTGCTGGTATTCCGCGAAGAGGAGAACCGGCCCATGGCGGCGATCCCACGCAAGCGCGGCAGCGGCTACATGCTTTACGATCCAGTGGACCGCTCGACGGTCCCTGTAACACTGGCATCCGCCCAGGCACTGAATCCGTTTGCTTATACGTTCTACAAACCTCTGCCGGCGAAATCGCTGACCCCCGGCGACATGATTTCGTTCGGCTTACAGAGCTGTAAATCGGAGCTCTACGTTATCTTCCTGATGGGCATCGCGGCGGGTCTGCTTGGCATGGTCACTCCTTTCGCCACAGGGATCATCTTCGATTCCCTGATCCCCGGAGCGCAGCGGCCAGAACTGGTGTTGGCCTGCGGCTTCCTGGTGGTGGCGGCGGTATGCGCGGCAATGTTTACGCTGGCGCGCAGCTTCGCGGTGCTGCGGCTGGAAGGCAAGATGGAATCCACCATGCAAGCGGCCGTTTGGGATCGCTTATTGAGTCTGCCGGTTCCCTTCTTTCGCGATTACTCGGCCGGCGATATGGCGGTGCGCAGCATGGGCATCTCCGAGATTCGGCGGACCCTGACCGGGACCACGCTGGCATCTATTCTCTCCGGTATTTTCTCGATCTTCAGCTTTGCCATGCTGTTCTATTACAGTTGGCGGCTGGCGCTTTTTGCGACTGGACTAACGATCGTCGCCTGCGCGGCGTCGGTTCTCGCCGGCTATCTACAGATTCACTATCAACGCGAGACTCTGTCGCTGCGAGGCAGGATTTCCGGCATGGTGCTGGAGTTCATCACTGGGATCGCCAAGTTCCGCGTGGCGGGAGCCGAGAGCCGCGCCTTTGTCATGTGGGTAAAGGAATTCGCGCAGCAAAAGCATTCAGCCTTGAGCGGCCGTAAAGTGTCGAATGCGCTGATGGTCTTCAATTCCATTTTCCCAGTACTCAGCCTGGGATCCATTTTCGCCTTCAACGCCTATCTGATGACTCTGCCGGATACGGTTGCATTAAGCACCGGATCTTTCCTGGCTTTCACAGCGGCTTTCACGCAATTTCTGACCGCGGCCTTGACCCTTAGCTCGTCTTTGATAGCCGTCCTGAGTATTATTCCGCTGTACGAGCGTGCCGCGCCAATTCTCAAGACGCTGCCCGAAGTGGATGCGGCGCGCAGCAATCCGGGTGAACTGAGCGGCGCCATCGAAGCGAATCACTTAGTTTTCCGCTATCGCCCGGACAGTCCGCTGATCCTGCGCGATCTCTCGTTCACGGTTCAACCTGGGCAATTTGTGGCTTTTGTTGGGCCGTCGGGATGCGGGAAGTCGACCTTGCTGCGGCTGCTGCTGGGATTTGAGACTCCGGAATCGGGCGCGGTCTACTTCGACGGGCAGGATCTGGCCGGTTTGGATGTTCAGGCGGTCCGGCGGCAGATGGGCGTTGTGCTGCAGACTGGCAAGTTAATCAGCGGCGACATTCTAACCAATATCATTGGCGCGGCTCCGTTGAGTGTGGACGATGCGTGGGAAGCAGCGAGACTCTCGGGTCTCGACCGCGACATCCGGGCCATGCCGATGGGGCTGCATACGGTAATCAACGAGAGCGGCGGCGGATTATCGGGCGGCCAGCGGCAGCGTTTGATGATCGCCCGAGCTATCGTGGCTAAGCCGCGCATACTTCTTTTCGACGAAGCGACCAGCGCGCTCGACAATCATACGCAATCGATTGTCAGTCAGAGCTTGAAAGGTCTGAAGGCGACGCGCATCGTCATCGCGCACCGCCTCAGCACGATTATCGAAGCCGACCGCATCTTCGTGGTCGATAAAGGACGAATTGAGCAAAGCGGGACGTACGACGAGTTGATGAAGGAAGGCGGGCTGTTTGCCGAGCTGGCGAAACGGCAATTGGCTTAAGGGAACCAGGCATGAACGACCGAACCTATCGCGAGGATGTCCTGAACCGCTTCGGCGCGTCGGCCAGCGAACGAACAGAGTTGTTAGAATACAACTCCAATGTCTTCGACCGTTCGAAGCTCGCCAGCCTGGTGGGACTGCCTCTTCCGGACGAACCGTTCGTTCCTTATTGGGAAGCATACGAGGCCGATTGCCTATGCAGCGGAAGCCTGCTTTGTCTGGCCGACCGGCTGGTTCAACTTCAGTTTCCCATTCGCGCCGGCGTCAGCGAATCGTCCGATTACATCGCGGTGACCCGGCAGGGGCTATCGGCGGGGTCCGGCACCGGTCGACTCGCGCTGGAAGCTCCGGAACGATGCTCAGTGGTTCTGCACCAAACCTGGGCCGGTCGAATCCCGATCTTGCATCCAGGCACACGGGCCGATTTTGTAGCACTGGTGCAGGCGTTCACCAAACGTAACGAGCCGGTCCCGATCCCTGATTCAATGGGCGCCTGCATCGTTTCCGGGTACAACAACTGGCACCGCTTCGCCGATCTGCAGCAGGTTTGGGAGCGCGAGCATCCCGGCCAGGTGTCGACGATTCAATCGGTATCGCCACTGAAGCATCTTTATCAGGACCGCTTCATGATTCTGAGCGACGGCTGGTATAGCGGAGTGGGTGCCGAATCGATGGGATTGCCGGAAGCTGAATGGAAACGGTTGTCGTTCATCATTCGCAGGCAGCACGAATCGGCACATTACGGTACGCGGCGGATCTTCTCGTCGATGCGCGCTTGTCTGCTGGATGAAATCGTGGCCGACTGTTGCGGGATCTATGCTGCGGCGGGTTGCTTCCAGGAAGACTGGTTGTTAAGGTTTTTGGGGCTGGAACGCTTTCCGCTCTACCGCGAGGGCGGCCGCCTGGAGAACTACCGCGGCAATCCAGCCCTATCCGATGGGGCATTTCGGATTCTACAGATGTTGGTAGTGGCCGCCGCCGCCAATCTGAGCCGCTTCGACCGAGTCTATCGCGACCAACTGTCAGGCGAGCAAGGCCAACTGTACCTGTTACTGATGCTATCCGAATGCACCATCGAGGAACTGGCATCGGAAGACTCCTTAACATTTCTCGCGGGATCTGTTGATCGCGCGGTGGAAACCGGCGCCCGGCTAGCGTGGCGCGCGCCAGAGACGTCCGCAGTTTCTCAATCACAACTCGCAAAGGAACATTACTCATGAGAAAAGCGCTTCACATTATGGGCATCCTCAACGATACGGATGTCGAATGGCTGGTCGACCACGGGACGAAACAACTGGTGCCGGCGGGAACGATATTGATCCGCCAGGGAGAGCCCATCGAATTTCTGACCATCATTCTGGAAGGCGAATGCGCCATCCGGTTGGGACGAGTGGACGGGCCGCAGGTGGCCACCCTGCTGACGGGAGAGATCCTCGGTGAAATCTCGTTTGCCGATTCGCGGCCGCCTTCGGCGTTCGTGATCGCTTCCAGCACGACGTTGGTCTTACAGATCAGCCGCGATTTGCTGCGCGAGAAACTCGCCGACGACGATGCTTTTGGCTCGCGCTTTTATCGGGCGCTGGCCACGTTTCTGGCGGACCGGCTGCGCACCACTACCAGCCGCTTCGGGTACGGGCAACATAAAGAAGATATGGACCCCGACGAGTTGGACGATCCTTCCATGGAGAATATCGCAGTAGCGGCGTCGCGCTTCGACAGCGTGCTACGGCGGCTGAGAGTTAATTAAGACAGACAGTGGAACGAAAAGGCGCAGTTAGGCCGTGAGGTGAGGAATACAGCAGACGGGCGGGATAAGACCTTTCGGCCTTATCCCGGCTCGGGTGTAAGGGTTCGTTGAATCTGATCTCAACCAAGCTGGAGGACGCTTCCAGTAAGCGCTCGTCTTGCTGCCCAAGCTAAACGAGCGATTACCAGGGCGCCGCAGCCCGCCGATTTTCAAATCCAACGCATTCACTTTTTTCAGACATCGATGTCTGGTCCGCTTGCGCGGAACACCAACTGAAGAAGCTTAGACTGGCCAGTCATTGAATCGCCTCTCGCTATGAATGTACACCACAGCCGCTAGTCAAGGACGAGACAGAAACTGGAAGCCGTTGAAAACAGTCGTGCAATTTTCCTTAAATCGGCGTGAACGACTTACGGCCGCCCCTTTAAACCCCTTTAAACCAGTTCTATCGTAACGCGACGGCCTACGATGGCCGCGGCGCGCTGGAGGCTCGATAAAGTGATATCCTCTTTTGCATCGAGGAGCCGGTCCACCTGTGTCCGGCTTGTCTTCAGTAGCGTGGCCATTCTGTTTTCGCATCGGGCGGGACAGCGGCATCCCACCGCCATTGCGCGCGAAGTAGGTCATTCCCTATCGCGCGGCGCTCCGCTACATCCAGCCCCCTTAGCCACTCTCTCCACTGGCTCGCTACCCGTCGCCGTTCGATAGAAAATCGGCGGGATTTTTGCGGCTGCGTGTTCTCCCGACACACTGTACCAAAAAATGTGCGCCCAGCGAGGCTCTTCAAAAGCTGATTTGATTCACTTCCATGCTGCCAGGGAACGTGCTTGCGGCGCGCGTCCACCTTCAGCAAGTCGGCGGTGATGCGCCACTCCACCGAGGTTCACAACCTTCTACTATAAATTTCCTCTTGCTTAC